>Ga0114958_10000279_pt1 | contig 44037 bp, 45 predicted proteins | sample C_130208_EF_Meta_FD_89577 | JGI IMG/M metagenome (GOLD analysis project Ga0114958, IMG submission 89577) | Freshwater microbial communities from Lake Croche, Canada to study carbon cycling - C_130208_EF_MetaG | ecosystem: Environmental > Aquatic > Freshwater > Lake | place: Lake Croche, Canada... | reverse complement strand
TCGCCAGATTCGGCGCGGGCTTTGCGCAGGTCGAATTCCTGCTGCAAGCCAATCCAAAATTCCGCACTCGTGCCAAAATAGCGACTCAGGCGCAAGGCGGTATCCGGACTGATTGCCCGCCGAGCATGCACGAGTGCGGTCACCCGGCTGTGTGGAATGCGCAAATCGAGAGCCAGGCGGTATTGGGAGATTCCCAGCGGTTGCAGAAACTCCTCTTGGAGAATCTCACCGGGATGGGGGAAGTGCAGTGTGGGTGATGGTATTGACATATTGGGCTAATGATAATCGGTGATTTCCACATCATAGGCATCGCCATCCTTCCAGCGAAAGCAGATGCGCCATTGTTGGTTGATGCGAATACTGAATTGTCCGCTGCGGTCACCTTTGAGGGCTTCCAAACGGTTTGCGGGCGGAATCTTCAAATCGTCCAAGCCAGCCGCCTGACTCATCATCGCGAGCTTGTTCAGGGCTCTCTGCTGAATCGTGATGGGCAAGCGTTTGGAGTGCTGTTCATTCCAAATTCTTTCGGTCTCCTTGTCAGCGAACTCTTCAGCACAGCCCCACCCTAGGGTATTTCCGTTTGGCGTCAATAGTGGATTTCAAAATTACGCCAATCCAGTTCAAAGTGGATCCTGCGGCGCACGGCTGGCGCTGGACGCGGGCGCTTGCGGTCCGCGGCCACCGCGCGTGGCCCTCTTCCGATTCAAAATTTAAAATCCAAAATCCAAAAATTCAAAATCCCTCCCCCGCGCGCAGCCCTCTTCCAATCCAACATCCAAAATCCAACATCCAAAATTGCCTCCGGCCATGCCAGTTGGGGCTGCGCCGGCTTTCTCCAAGTTCGCTAACGCTCACTCCGCGTTCCAAATTGATTCGTCTTCTCCGCGATTCCCCTGCCGGCCACTTACACCTGAAAGGCCGGCGCCATGATTTCCCGCTCCGCCCTCGGGATGTCCAGAAGGTGAGCGTGCTCCTTCCAAGCTCGGGCGGCATCCCGGACTTGTCCGAGAATCGATTGCGCCGAGCGGCGGGTGAGCCTGAAAAATGGTGCGACTTCCAAGGCAAGATCAAAGCTCAACGCGTTGTCGCTCTCGGAGATATTCAGGCTCAGGCCCGCCCCATCGGGATCCGGGTTGAGATCGCCACTATGGGTCTGTCCCTGTTTGCGTATGTCCCTGTTTGCTTACTCCTGTCTGAGGACGGCGTTCTCGCGCCGCAGGGACAGCAGGTCGTCCGCATCGGGGCCTTCGGCTCGTGGTCCTGCGCTACCGGCCTGCGGGCCCAGCGAGTCCAGTCGCCATTTGTAGAGCAGATTGCTGTTGATGCAGAGTTCATCGGCGACCTGTTGGACGGGGTTGCCGGTGACGAGCAGTTCGACGGCCTGGGCCTTGAACTCGGTGGTGTAGCGCTTGCGTGGTTTCTGACTCATCTGGTGGGGATTGTAGAGGTTGATGGTCCAGAAATCTAGAGCGCCTCAATGGGTGGTTTCATTGGGATGTGCTGGTTCTGTTGATGGGGCACCTCAGCGGAAAGCACTTACACAAAAATTATGACACCCCCCCAACAGCCCGCATTGTTTTCTCATGCTCACACCGGGATGACCTTTTTCAACCCACTCGATGCGATCCCTCACAGACCGAGTTGTTTGGATTTTTTGGTCAGCCAGTCCAGTTCCACAGCCTGTTGGCCGATTTTGGCGTGAAGTTGGGCGCGCTCGCGCTCAAAATCCTCTGTCTCGGTCTTTCCGGAGCCGGGGCCGAAGACGCATGAGGCTCCCTCGGCCATGATCTTCTTCCAGTCGGAAACTTGCACCGGGTGGACTTCGTAGTCCTTGGCGATCTGCTGGATGGTCTTGACGCCCTTGAGCGCTTCGGGCGCTACGCGGGCCTTGAATTCTGGTCGTCTCTTCTTCGTTTGGCTTTCATTGGGTGTGCTTGGTTCGGTTTTACAATCGCACCCGCCCACCACAATCATAGCTTAGTCACTGGCCCGATTTCCGGGGTCCGCCTCAAACATTGATTTTAAGAGGTTTTAAATGAATGGTCGGCTAACCTTGGAGGTGAGCCCACGAATAGACATCACTCTTTGATTATCTGCGTAAATCCTGTCCATTGGCCTCATGTTTTTTGAATCGACTGTTCGGCCATCTCGCTGCGCTCGGTTGTGGTTTCCAGGATTAAAAAATCCCATTTTTTTCAGTGAAATTTGCCTGCGGCCATCTCCGGCTGCGCCTCCGGTTGTCTAAATCCGTACAATCAGCGGTAAAACGATATAGCCTGAGCCGTTTCCATGTTCCTTTTTAGCGTGACCCGGAAATCCGCGGATCCGGGATCGACAAGCGCCCCGGTTTTTTCATGCTGGTGGGCATGTCCACCGTCCACGTTGATCTCGCCGAACGCTCGTATGACGTCATCGTCGAAGCCGGGATCCTGCGGCAAGCCGGGGATTGTCTGCGCAAGGCCGGCCTGGCCGGCCAGCGTGCGGCGGTCATCAGCGATGAAACCGTCGCCGGGCACCATGCCGCCACGCTGGTCCACGCGCTGGAAGTCGCCGGTTTCCAACCCACGCTGCATACGGTGCCCGCTGGCGAGGCATCCAAATCGCTGGCGCATGCCGAAGCCCTCAGCCGCGAGATGATCCGCGCCGGCCACGACCGGAAATCCGTGGTCGTGGCGCTGGGCGGCGGGGTCGTGGGCGACCTCGCGGGTTTCGTGGCGGCTATTTTCTATCGCGGGCTGCCAGTGGTGCAGATTCCCACGACCATCGTCGCGCAGGTCGATTCATCCGTCGGGGGCAAAACCGGCGTCAACGTGGCCGAAGGCAAAAACCTGTTAGGCGCCTTTCACCAACCGCGGTTGGTGCTCGTCGATCCCGCAACGCTGCGCACCCTGCCCGACCGCGAGTTCCACGAGGGGTTTGCCGAAGCGATCAAACACGCCGCCATCCGCGACGCCGCGATGCTCGACGCCTTGGCCGCCCTCGATCCCGCCAGCCGCGATGTGCCCGCCGAGCTCATCGCGCGCAACATCGCCATCAAGGCGCGCGTCGTCGAAGCCGACGAACACGAAACTCAAGGCATCCGCGCCCTGCTCAACTTCGGCCACACCATCGGTCACGGCATCGAGGCGGCCGTCCCCTACGGCGAGATGCTCCACGGCGAGGCGATTTCCCTGGGCATCAAGGCCGCCCTGTTTCTATCCGAACGACACGCCGGCCTCGCCCCGCATGCCGCGGCCAGCATCATTTCTTTGTTAGAGCGCTTCCACCTGCCACAGGTCCTGCCGCCGTCCATCCCCACTGAAACCGTGATGGCCAAACTCGCACGCGACAAAAAGTTCTCCGGCGGCGCGATCCGCTTCGTGCTGCTCGACGCGCCGGGCAGCGCCCAGCTGGTCGATTCGATCACCCCCGCCGACCTGCGCGACGCCATCGGGCACCTGCGGTGAGATTTTTCCGCAGAAAATCCGTGCCACTGACGGGGAAATTCGAGTAAATGCCCGTGGAGCGAGGTTTTGAATCTCTCCACATCCCCGATTTCCCGCTATGTCATCCGCCTCCACACCATGGCTCCACAAGGAGCGTCTCCCCGCCACCGGAGTCCTGGTCATTCCCGGCCGACTCAATTTCGAGCAACTCCTCCAGCTGGAAAAACTCTTCGAGGGTCGCGTGATCACTTGGCTGGTCGAGGAAACATCGCACTTCGATCCGTTGCTGCGCAGCCATCTGGAAAAATCCAAGTCGGGAGCGATGTTTGCCGCAGACGACGCCGCGCCCGCCTCGGCGGGAGGCCAACTGCAAGCCTACCTCGAGCACGGCAATGTCCTGATCTACGTTCCCGGCCGCGTCGCGGTGCGCAACGCGACGGCTTGCCACATTCCCGCATCCCACCTCCGCACGCTATGCGCCTTCGGCTTGCCGATTCTGCCTATTGCCGTGGATTGCCCTCAGGAATCCAGCCTGTGCATCGAGTCCCGCTCCTCCCTGCCCGCCTCGGTTGGTGTCATCGCCCCACCCATCGATGCCGCCCACGCGAGCGTGGCGACCTACCGCGAGTCCCTGCTGGAAGCGGCCGCAGAGGCCTTCAGCACCCGCAACTTGTTTCAAGGATCGCTGGCCATGGCCCTGCTCGTCGGGCTGAAGAAACACGGCACGAAAAACCGCATCCTGGATGGGTCCGATGATTCGGAGCTGCGCTACGACCAGGTGCTGGCGGCGGCCATCGCGTTTTCCAAGGTGATCAAAGTGGAGACCGACCAAGCGCGGGTGGCCATCGTGCTGCCGCCCGGCAAGGCGGGACTCATCGCCAATCTCGCGGTGCTCTTTGCCGGCAAAACTCCCGTCAACCTGAACTTCACCGCCGGCCCTGAAGCCATCCGCTCGTGCATCCGCCAGGCCGGGGTGGACCGCTTCATCACCGCGGATCCCTTTGTCCGCAAGATTTCCGCCTTCCCGTGGCCGCCCAACCGCGATCTCATCCTGATCGAGCGCGTCCTGCCCACCCTCAAGAAGAAAATCATCAGCTGGGGGATTCTAGCCAAAGTGCTGCCCGCAGTGCTGTTAGGCGCGGTGCTGCGCCTCAACCGCCGCCGCGGCGACGACGAGGCCACCTTGTTGTTCACCTCCGGCTCGTCGGGTGAGCCCAAAGGCGTGCCCCTCAGCCACCGCAACGTGCTGGCCAACGTCAGCCAGTTCGGCTCCCGTCTCGATCTGCCGCTCGGCTCGGCCATCCTCGGCTGCCTGCCGTTGTTCCACTCGTTCGGTTGCACCGTCACCCTCTGGTTTCCGGTCATTGAGGGCCTCAACCTGGTGACCTACCCCAGCCCGTTAGAAACCAAACGCCTCGCCGAGCTCATCGCGCTCCATCAGGTCAACGTCCTGCTCGCCACGCCCACCTTCCTGCGCGGCTACATGAAACGCGTCGACCCCGCCCAGCTCGCCTCGCTCACGCTGGTGGTCACCGGTGCGGAAAAACTCCCGCAGTCGCTGGCCAGCGCCTTTGAGGACAAATTCGGGCTGCGCCCGCAGGAGGGCTACGGCCTCACTGAAACCTCGCCCGGCACCAACGTCAACCTCCCAGATCCGGCACCCGCCCACGACGCCATCACCCTGCCCGCGTCACGCAATGGCTCGGTCGGGCAAATGCTCCCCGGCCTGGCCATCCGCATCACCGATCCCGCCACCGACCACACCGTGCCGCTCGATGGGCAGGGCGTCATTTGGTTCAAGGGCGCCAATGTCTTCCCCGGCTATCTGGGCGATCCGAAACAAACCACCGAGGTGCTAAAGGACGGCTGGTTCCGCACCGGCGACGTCGGACGCGTCGATGACGACGGATTCCTGTTCATCGAGGGCCGGATTTCCCGCTTCTCGAAAATTGCAGGAGAAATGGTCCCGCACGAAACCATCGAGGCGGCCGTCAACAAGGTGTTAGGACTGGACGGCGAAACCGAACGCAAAATTGCCATTGTCGGCGTGCCCGATGAACTCAAGGGCGAAGCCATCCTGCTGCTCTCCACCATCGCCGGGGCCGCCCTCGAACAGGAATGCATCGACCTGCGCTACAAGCTGCTAGACGAAGGACTCTCCTCGCTCTGGTGCCCGAAATTCATCCTCCCGGTCGCCGAAATCCCCGTGCTCGCATCCGGCAAACTCGACATCAAAGGCTGCGAGGCGCTCGCCCGAAGGTCGTGAAAACAATACTCGGAATTCAAGAACCATCACCCGCCCGTCACGCCCCTCCCATTGCCACTTTCAGCTTTCAACTTTTCTTCCCATGTCCGACCGCCTCGCCACCACCTTCCAACAACTCCGCGCCACCAAGCAAAAAGCCTTTATCGCCTACATCGCCGCCGGGGACCCGGACTTCGAGCTGTCGCTGGAGATCATGCGCTCTCTAGCAGACATCGGCGCAGACATCATCGAGCTGGGGTTGCCGTTTTCCGATCCGGGAGCCGATGGCATCGTCAACCAGTTGGCCGCCGAGCGCGCGCTCAGGGCCGGCATGACCACCCATCGGGCGCTGGATTTAATCCGCGCCTTCCGCCAAACCCACCAGACGCCCATCGTGCTCTTCACCTATCTGAATCCGGTGTTCAGCTATGGCTTCGAACAATTCCACCACGACGCCGCCGCCGCCGGCGCGGATGGCATCTTATTGTTAGACCTGCCGCCCGATGAGGCCGCCCACAACCCCGACCTCGCCATCGGCGCGGGCTTGAAACACATCCGCCTGATCGCCCCCAGCACCCCGCCGGAGCGGCTCGAACTATTAGCCAAATCCGCCGAGGGCTTCGTCTACGCGTTGTCGCGCACCGGCGTGACCGGTGCGCACGGCGCTCCTTCGGCTAACATCGCCGGATTGGTCGCCACCATCCAGGCCCACACCCGCGTGCCGGTGTGCGTCGGCTTCGGCATCAGCACGCCCGAACAGGCCGCCATGGTCGCCGCCGCCGCCGATGGGGTGATCGTCGGCTCAGCCATCGTCAAACAAGTCGAGCTCAACCCGGCCGACCCCGCCAAGGCCGTTAGAGAATTCACCGCCCCGCTCATCGCAGCGGTCAAGGGGGTCATGCGCTCGCGATGAGAGCGCATGCCCATGGATCGCCCGACTCACTGGGTCGTTTGGCTACGGAGCGCAAGTGACTCTTCGTTCCACACCCAGCGCGCGCCGGGTTCTGGTGCGATAAGGGAAAATGGAAACCGCATGCCAACTTTATTAAACGGCGGATTGAACTGATTTTCCACTGCTTGAACTGAAAGAATTAAAATCGAACGATCAGTGAATGGGTTCACCTGATAGGCAAGCGAGTCCGGCGTTGTACCCTCTTAAGAATCAGCTTTTTCAGGAAAATCAGAGGGTCTCATTTTCCCGTCCAGGATGAATCGCGCCCACCCGCCCAAGCCATGCCTCCGGCCATGGTTTGGGACTCCCCGTCTACTTGACCGCCACAGGCGCAATACCTCGGCGGCCCGGGCCGCGCCGCCCTACCCTTGTTGTCCAGACAGGACGCAGAATAAGCGTGATTTCGGATTCAAAACCTGAGGTTGCTTTCGCAATGGCCAAAGCGCCATCCGACTGGCAGGATTTCTGCGCCCACTCCTCTGCCGCCTACTCCCGATGATCCGCCTGCTCCTGATCCTTTCCATCCTTCCGCTCGCCATCGCGCTGGCCGCCCGCTGGTGGTTTGGGGTGCGGGTGTTAGCCATGGATGGCAGTCGCCCGTGCCGCTGCGATCTGAGCCGCTGGTTCCCCCCACCCGGCGACGCCGCCGTGGTCCACCGGGCCGAGCAATCCGCCGAGGAATTCGGCCGGCAACTGCGCCTCAAGGCGCTGGCCGAGTGGCAGGAGAGCGACCCGCGGGCCGCCGCTTCGCGCGACAAAACCCTGCGCTTCGGCACCGCCGTGCCACCGCTGAGCGGCGGAGTCGCGGTGCTCGCGGTGATCGTGGGCAAGATCCCGATGATGGGAGCCATCGCCATTCTGCTAGCCGCGACCGCCCTGGCCACCGTCATGAACGTGCTGTCGCTCCTCCCCGAACTCACCGCCATTGCCCGGGCCGCCCGCAAGGTGCGCGACGCCCATAATTTTCCCCGCCGCGACGATGAGGACGCCGTCATTCGCTGCGCGATTAGCCACGCGTGGAACGCAGCGTTGCCGCCCATCCTGCGATGGCTGCACGGCTGATCTCACCGAGCCATGGGGTCCAATCGCTATTTCGCGGGAGCTTTGGCATCCTCCTTGGCCGGCACGAAGACGAGTCCGCCGCCATTGATGCAATAGCGTTTGTCGGTCGGAGTCTTGTAGCCCTCGCCCTCGAAGACATGGCCGAGGTGGCTGCCGCACTTGGCGCAGGTGACTTCCACGCGGGTGGTACCCAGGCTGCTGTCCTTGCGCAACACCACATGGTCCGCCTTGGCCGGATCGTAAAACGACGGCCACCCACACCCGGAATCAAATTTTTCGTTAGAGGAAAACAACAAGGCCCCGCACGCGGCGCAGTGATAGGTCCCCTTGCCCTGGCGCTTGAATTCCCGATACACCTCGCCGTGTGGGGCCTCGGTGGCGGCTTGGCGGAGAATACGGTAGGGTCCAGGCTTGAGCCGTTGTTTCCACTCGGCGTCGGTTTTGACGACTTTAGCGGCTGGATCGGCGGGCATTTCGGGGCGGGTTTCCATGGTGGACTTTGGTTCGTCGCGGGCGGAGCAAGCCGCAAGCGATAAAACCGCACAGAGCGCGGTGAGGGTTCGGACGGCGGACATGCGATGCTGGGGGTGGTTCGTGAGGTCAGGGACAAAGCGGCACGCTCGATTCCACACCATCACGTGGCGGACAAGAGTGTCCGCCCTCCTCACGCGCATGTCAAACGTCGTCACGGAAAGAGCGGGCTGGAAGCCCGCGCTCCCGCAGTTGGCCTCAGGCGAGTTGCTCTCGCAGCACGGCCATCGCGTAATCGCGGTTGAGGCGCGCGATGTGATCGACGCTGATTTCCTTCGGGCAGGCAGCCTCGCACTCGTATTGATTGGTGCAATTGCCGAAACCCTCGGCGTCCATCTGGCGGACCATGGCCAGCACACGCTTGTCGCGTTCCGGTTGGCCTTGGGGCAAATGGCCGAGGTGGGAAACCTTGGCTGCCACGAACAACATCGCCGAGGCGTTCTTGCACGAGGCCACGCAAGCCCCGCAGCCAATGCAGGCGGCGGCGTCAAACGCAGTGTCCGAAGCGTCCTTGGAAATCGGCAGGGTGTTGGCGTCGACGGCGGATCCGGTCCGAACGTCCACGTAGCCGCCGGCGGCGATGATCCGGTCAAACGCCTCGCGGTCCACCATCAAGTCGCGGATCACCTTGAACGGCTTGGCCCGGAATGGCTCGATCCAGATGGTGTCGTTGTCGGCAAACTTGCGCATGTGCAGCTGACAGGTGGTCACCCCGCGGTCCTTGCCGTGGGGAATGCCATTGATGGTCAGCGAGCAGGTGCCGCAAATCCCCTCACGACAGTCGTGGTCAAAGTGGATCGGCTCAGCGCCCGAGATCACAAGCCGCTCGTTGACGATGTCGAGCATCTCCAAAAACGAGGCCTCTCCTGGAATCTCCTTGGCATCGTAAGTTTCGATTTTACCCTGGGCACTGGGCCCGGACTGCCGCCAAACTTTGAGTGTTAGATTCATGGGGATTCAATACGCGAAGTGCAAAGAACAACATCCGCGGCCAATCGCCGCGCTCATGCTCGGCCCCAGACTAACCAGCCACACGCCGCGGGCTAGGAGAAAAATCCGGAATCATGGTCCAATTCGCCAATTTGCCGCGCATGGATTGACGATTTTCGGATATTCCAGCACCTCGCGCGAGGTGCCAGAAATGCGGGCTGGGTTTTATTGCACCACCGGCGGGTCCTGCGTCACTTTCGGGTCCTTCCAGGTGGACTGGACGTAGACCTCGCGGAGTTGTTTGAGGTCGATCTGGCAGGGGCTGTGGGCCATGAGGTCCGCACCCTTGTTGTTTTTCGGGAAAGCGATCACCTCGCGGATGCTCTCTTCACCGGCAATGAGCATGGCGATGCGGTCGAGGCCCAGCGCCAGCCCGCCGTGCGGCGGCGCGCCGAAGCGGAAGGCGTCGAGCAGGTGGCCGAACTTGATTTGTTGTTCCTCCGGTCCGACGCCTAACACACTGAACATCTGTGCCTGCAAGTCCTTTTCATGGATCCGGATCGAACCGCCACCCAGTTCGTAACCATTGAGCACCACGTCGTAGGCCACGGCGCGCACGTGGGCGTAGTCGCCGGCCGCCAGTTGATCCATATCCTCCGGGTGCGGGCGCGTGAACGGATGGTGAACGGCCCCCCAGTGGCCGGTTTCCTCATCGAGGGCGAGCAGCGGGAAATCCACCACCCACAGGAAATTGTATAACTTCGAATCCTTGTTGAGTTCCATCATGACGGCGCACTCGCTGCGGACGCGCCCGAGGATGGTGCTCACACTCTCGCGCGATCCAGCGGCGAAAAACACGATATCGCCCTCCGACAGCTCGAGTTTGGAGATAACGGCGGCTTTTTCCGCGTCGTTGAAAACCTTCCACAGCGGGCTCTTGAATTCGCCGTTTTCGAGCTTGATGAAGGCCAGGTTTTTCACCGGCAGCCCGGCTTGGACCGCGATCTCGTTGAGGCGGTTCATCTGGCCGGTGGTGATGCCGGCAAAGCCTTTGGCGTTGATCGCGCGCACCACTCCGCCGCCCTCGAGGATGCGGCGGAAGATCTTGAATTCGGTGGCCGCGAACACCTCGGCCAGATCGGTGATCTTCAGGTCGAAACGCGTGTCCGGCTTGTCCGAACCGTAGATGTCGAGTGCGTCGGCATAGGTCATGCGCGGAAAGGATTTGGGAATCTCAAGGCCGAGGCCGGCTTGGAACATCGAGCCTAACAGCCCTTCGACCAGCGTGACGATGTCTTCCTGGCCGATGAAGCTGGCCTCGATGTCGATCTGGGTGAACTCCGGCTGGCGGTCGGCGCGCAGGTCCTCGTCGCGGAAACAGCGCGCGATCTGATAGTATTTCTCCAGTCCCGCCACCATCATTAGCTGCTTGTATTGCTGCGGTGCCTGCGGCAGGGCATAGAACCGGCCGGGATTGAGCCGCGAGGGGACCAGGAAATCTCGAGCGCCTTCCGGGGTGGGGTTGGACAGGATCGGGGTTTCGATTTCAAAGAAGCCGGCCTCGTCGAGGTGGCGGCGCGCGGCCGAGGTGATCACGCTGCGCTGGCGGATATTCTGGCTCATGCGCGGGCGGCGCAGGTCGAGGTAGCGGTATTTCATCCGCAGGTCCTCGTTGGAGAGCTCCTTGTCGAGTTGGAACGGCAACACGTCCGCCTTGTTGACGATGCGCAGCTCCTTGGCCACGATTTCAATCGTGCCGGTGGACAACCGATCATTGGTCGTGCCCTCCAGCCGTTGCGACACCACGCCGATGACCTGCACCACGTCCTCTTCACGCAGCGTGTGCGAAAGCGCGGCGAGCTCGGGGTTTGCCTCGGGATGAAACACGCACTGGGTGAGGCCCTCTCGGTCACGCAGGTCGGCGAAGATCACCCCACCGTGGTCGCGCGCGGAATTCACCCAGCCGATCAATGTGATAGTCTGGCCGATGTGGCTCGCGCGGAGTTGGTTGCAATGGTGGGTACGCATGTTAGGTAAGGGTAGATAAGATAGATAAGAATTTTTTAACCGCAGATGGACGCAGATGGACGCAGATGAACGTTAATGAAGAGTAGATCAGGAGCTTTTCCGGTGAATGAAGCTTTGAGTGGTGGCTACCACCCGGCGGAATTCGAGTTTCGGGTTTTTGAAATTTAAGATAAGTCCTATCGGAAGTCCGGTGATTTTCAGATAGTTGATCATTTGACCAATTTCAAGATCGGTGATGCCCTCAATGACTTTGGCATCCACGATGATTTTCCCGAATGCGATCAAATCAGGGACAAACTCCGAAACTTGGACCCCGCGATAAATGATTGGATAGCGTGGCTGTTGCAAGAAGGCTATGCCTCGAAACCCAAACTCCACTGCTAGGCCATTCTCATAGGGCTTCTCATGAAAGCCATGTCCGATCTCGTTCAACACCGCAAACGCAGAACCGATGATAGAATCGGTTTCTTCCTTATATGAAAAATCTGCGTTCATCTGCGTCCATCTGCGGTTAAAAAAATTTTCAAGCCAGGAGCGGCCCGTCGGGTTCTAGCAGGCGGGCGGCGAGCCAGGACACGGCCGTGTCGGCATGGCCGGATTCCTCGCGGCGGCTGGCCAGCACTTTGAGTTTCAACGCGGGATACTCGGTGCCCACCACCAGTGCGAAGCGCGCACCGGAGCGCTCGGCGCTTTGAAATTGCTTGGCCACCTTGGCGGCGGTGAGCGGCAGGTCGGTGGCGATGCCGGCCCGCCGAAGTTCAGTGACGAGCTTGAGGGCGGCGGCGCGCTGCGCATCATCGGCCACCACCACAAAGACATCACAGGCGGCGGCATTGCGCTGGAGCCAGACGGCCATCTGCATCGCGGCGTGGGTGGTTTGCTCGATGAGGTTGCGGATCACATAGTCGCCCATCGCGAAGCCCGTGGCCGGCAAATCCACCTCGCCATCCGACATGGTGGCCACCAGCGTGTCATAGCGCCCACCCCCGGCGACGGCCCGCATCGATTTTTTCGAGTCGAACACTTCAAACACCACCCCGGTGTAATAGGCCAGCCCGCGCACGATCGACAAGTCGAGCTCGACGAAGGGGCCGAGCCCGCGGGCGGTTAGATCGTCGCGGATCGCCAGATAGGCGGGCGAGGCATTGGCCGGATCAGCGATGAACGCGCGGACCTGCTCGGTGGTGAGGGACAGCGCAGCGAGTTTGGCCGCCAGCACCTCGGGCTTGTCGCGCTCGATCTTGTCGACGATACCGAGGAAATTCGAAATCGCGCTCTCGGCCAGGCCATGGCGGCTGGCAAACTCGATCCAGGCGTGGCGGTCCGAGACGCGGACGACGAAATCCCCGGCCACGAAGCCGAAGGCAAGCATCGTCTCGATGGCCAGCGCGATGAGTTCGGCGTCGGCCGCCGGGCCGGCTTCGCCGAGGATATCGACGTTGAACTGATGGAACTCGCGACCCCTGCCCTTCTGGGGTTTTTCGTAGCGGAAGCACTGGCCGATTTCAAACCACTTGAGCGGTTTGGGAAAATGCCGCTGGTGTTCGGCCGCCAGGCGCGCCAGCGACGCGGTCACCTCGGGGCGCAGCGTGACGTCACGCCCGCCCTGGTCCTCAAAGCGGAACAACTGCGCCGACAACTCGCCGCCGGATTTTTTCAGATAGAGGCCGGTGTCCTCCAGGATCGGCGTTTCGTATTCCACATAGCCGCAGCGCCGGGCCACTGCGCGCCAGGTCTCGAACAAATAATTGCGGATCGCGCATTCACGGGGAATGAAATCGCGGAAGCCTGGAAGTGCTTGAAAGGTAGGTCCTGCCATGGGCGGGCGGCGAGAATGCACGGCGCGTCCCGCATTTCAAGGCAGGATTGTGGCCCATTCGCGTCAACTGAAGCAAAGAATTCAGAAATCCATCCGCAGATGGAAGCAGATGAAGAGGGATAAGAGTTGGAATTCAGTTTGTTTTTGCCTGCCAGCAACCAAATAATCTCTTCTCTTCCTCCCATCTGCGTCCATCCGCGTCCATTTGACTCGTTATCAGAATTGAAGTGTTCGTCCATCTCGCTTCGCTCGGTTGCGGTTCATAAATCCAAATTGAGCATCCCTGTTGACCTGATAGGCAACCCTTATCGTTGGTGATGAGTCGATTACGACACTAAATCGACGCCAATGAATTGCAGCAACCCCCTCTCAAACCATACCGAGGATCATCTTCCCCTCTTCGGAGATCATTTCCTGATTCCACGCGGGGTCCCAAACGAGTTCCACCCGGGCGTCATCGATGCCCGCCAAGGTCATGATTTTCGCTTGGGCATCCGCCGCAATCACCGGGCCCATGCCACATCCCGGGGCGGTCAAAGTCATTTTCACCGAGACGACGGTTTGGCCATCGATGTCTTCGATGGCGCAATCGTAAACGAGCCCCAGGTTGACGATGTCCACCGGGATTTCCGGATCATAGACTGCCTTCAGCTGGGTCCAGACCTGCTCGGCGAGAGGCGCATCCTGGAGCTGCGTCGCAGCCTGCTGTTTTTGGACCTCCGCCTCGGGGTTCACGCCCAGCGCATCGGCGTCCTGGGCGGAAATCCGCGCCAATCCCTGGGAGGTGGCCACCGTGTAGGTGCCGCCTAACCTTTGCGTGATGTAAACTGCGGTCCCCATAGGTAGCACTTGGGTGTCGCCACTCGGGATCTGAATTGCGGTGACTTCCCGCGTGAGCTTGATTTCTTGATGCACGCCGGGAGTTAAAACCAGCTACCCGCGCGCGGCAAGGGGTGAAATGCCCGAAATCGTCAGCACGCCCCCGAAAAAATTCCGGGCGCACTCGCATAAGGATTGCAGACTCAGGCCAATTGCGGATAAATCGATCATTCCATGGTCGAAATCGAACTCAGCCCGATCCACGCCTTACGCACCGGACTCTGCGAGGACCCCAGCGGCGAGGCGGCAGGCCTGCTAGCACGCGTGGCCCAAGCGGACGCCGCGGCCTTGGTTGAATTGCACGGCCTGTGGAGCCCGATTTTATTGGGCATCGCCGGCCAAATACTCGGTGACCGGCGGGAAGCTGAGAAAGTAGTGCAAGAATCGTTTGTTCACCTCTGGCAACGCGCCGCAGGGTATGATGCCCATCAGATGCCACCCTTCGTGTGGGCTTTCAGCGTCATGCAAAGATATTGCATCGAGCGGCTGCGCTCCCGCCGCCGAGGTCCACGCGCTGTGGCGCACCTGGGGCCGATCCACCCGCCATCCCCACAGGAAAAACCCGACCACTCGCGGGTGTTGGCTGCGGATGACTTACGGCGGGTTCGAGCCGCCTTGGACCAACTCACCCCGGAAGAACGACACGCGCTGGTGGCGGCGGTTTTCCTTCAATACTCCCATGTCCAGATTTCGCACACGCAGGAGCCTCCTCTCAGCGTGGTGAAAAACCATTTGCGGCAAGCTTTGACCAAAACCCGCAACTGCCTGTCCCGCTATGAACTCTGACTTCTACGACAGCGCCGCCTGGCGGGCTTTCCAGATGCTCGATGCAGAGGAGGCCGCCATCTTCGACGAGGCCATGCTCCATGACCCGGTGCTGTGCAGTGCCTATCTCGAAATGAGCCGCCTCGCCGCCGCCATCGCCGCCACCACGGCCGTGCCGCTGGAGGCCCATGCCGCACATCTGGATCACCTGAAAATCCGCTTGGGAATCAAGGCGCTGCATCACTCACACTTCTGGCTGGCGGCCTCAGGGTGGGCTACGGCGGTCGTGCTGGCCATCCTGCTCGCCCTTTATCTAACCGGCATCATCGATCGGATGGACAACGGCACGGTGACGCCGCCGCAGGTTGCCGCCACCACCAAGGCGCAACCGTCCACCCCGGCGGGATCTCCCCTTGCCAGCAAGGATGCCGACACCGCCCCCACCACCAGAGTCGAAACCAAGCGGCTCAATCAAGAAATCGAGGTGCTGCGCGACCATCTGGAAAAGTTCCAGCATCGCGACCGGGTGCTCTTTGAGGTGGTCCCGGGCATGGCCTTGCCAATCGTCATGGCCATGAATCCCCCCGACGTGGCGCTGGAGGATTCGAGTCTCATGAAAAATGACGAGCACTCGCCGCTCACCGCCTTGCTCGGCGATGCGCTGCGGGCCCTCACCGGGTCCCCAACCGAGACCGACACCACCGCGCCAACCCAGGATGCCGGCTTGTTGCCCAAACACCCGACCGCCATTCCCATCTACGACGCGGCCCGGGATTCGGGCACGCTCGTGGTGAGCCACCTGCCCCCCGCCAGCGAAGGCGAGGTGTACAATCTGTGGGTGACGACGACCGCCGGCGTACGCCCGATCTACGTCGGCACCCTGCCCGCCAACAGCGCTGCAGGTGCCGATTCCTTCGATTTCAGCCTTGGCTCGACCATGGTGCTGCCATCGGGCTTCGTGCTCACCAAGGATCCCCAGAACGCTCCCGCCAACCCCACCGAAGCCAACACCGTCCTGCAAGGCCCGCCCACCCCGCCACGCTGACCATTTCTGGCATTGTCAGAACCCATTCGCGCGGCCTATGGTTCCGGCCACCCCAATCCCATGTGGACCTTCTGCAAAGACCATTGGCGCGATGGCATCGAAATCCTTTTCCTTGCCACCTGCATCTATCAGATTTACCGCGCTTTCCGGGCTACCCGGGCCGCGCAGATCCTCGTCGGCCTGGGCACCATCCTGGTGGTCCTCACGCTGGTCTCACAGCTTTTCCAGTTTGAGGTCATCCAGTGGATCATCACGCGCGCCGCGGCAGTCCTGGCCTTCGCCCTCATTGTGATTTTCCAACCGGAATTGCGCACCGGCCTGGCCCGCCTCGGCAGTAACCGCCTGTTCTCATTCTACAGCAGCCGCCGCCTCGACTTCCTCGAACGCTTCGCGGATGCCGTGATCTATCTGTCGAAAAAACGCATCGGCGCGCTTTTCGCCATCCAGCGCGACGTGAGTCTCAAGGAGCAACTCGACACCGGCGTGGAGCTCGACGCACGTTTTTCCCCGGAGTTGGCGCTGGCGGTTTTCTATCCAAAAGCCCCGCTCCATGACGGTGGCATGATCATCGCCGATGACCGGGTGGCCGGTGCCGCCTGCGTGTTCCCCGTCACCGAGCGCGAGATGCAGGACCGCTCGACGGGCCTGCGCCACCGCGCCGCCATCGGCCTGAGCGAACGCACCGACGCCATCGCCGTGGTCGTCAGCGAGGAAACCGGCGGGATCTCGATCTGTGAGAACGGCGTCCTGCAGCGCAATCTAACCGAAAAACAATTCCGCGAAAAACTCTCCGAGATATTCTTCACCGGCAAGCCGTCCCATGAAATTCAACCTATCGAACCACCGGATCGCAAAGATCCTCTCACTGCTGCTGGCGATCGCGATCTGGTTTCTCATTAAGCACAATCTCGCCCTCAACGGCGGATTCAGCGAGAAACCACCGCGCGCCGTGCCGGTGCTGCTCAAGTAGCCGGCCCGTGCGTGTAACAGCGCACCACCCGCGGCGTGATGCCGGTGAAAATCTCCCAGATGATCGTGCCCGCCTTGGCGGCGACCTCCGCCACCGGGATGTTAGATCCGAACATTTCCACTGCGTCGCCCTCGTTGACCTCACCCACGGCGCTCACATCGACCATGAGCTGGTCCATGGTGACGCGCCCGAGGATCGGACAGCGTAGGCCATTGACGCTGACTTCCGCACCCTGGCCGGAAACCGCCCGCGGATAGCCGTCGCCATAACCGATGCCGATGGTGGCCACGCGCGTCGGGCGGCTGGTCACAAACTGGCGGCCATACGACACGCCGTGGCCGGCGGGCAGCATGCGCACCAGCGTCACGCGCGCCTTGAGCGTCATGACGGTGGCGAGTTGCTCCTGAAACCCCGGCACCGGTGACACGCCATAGAGCATCAGGCCGGGACGCGAAAGATTGCACGCACCGCGCCCATAGGCGAGCAGTCCAGCGCTGTTGAGCAGATGCCGCCATTGGAAGCGTGCCGGCCCGCCCAACCGGTCGACGACCCCCTGGTAGCAGGCGATCTGGCTGCGGGTGAACGCGTCATCCTCATCCGCTGAGGGCAAATGCGAGCCGATGCCCTCGATGTCAAGATGCGCCATGCGCTCCATGGCCGGCATCGATTCCAACAAATAGTCCGGCAGAAACCCGCCGCGACCCATGCCCGTATCCACCGCCAGATGCACTTTAAGCCGCTTGCCGGCGGCCTGCGCCAGGCCGTTGAAATGCGCCGCCTCCTCCAGCGTGGACAGGCACGGCGTCCATTCCCGCGCGACGATTTCCTCACGCTCGCCCGCCCAGGTCGCGCCTAACAAATACAAGCGGGTGGCCACCCCGGCCTGCTGGATCCGGCGGGCCTCGCCGACGTTGGCGACTCCGAAAAACGCGACGTTGGCGGCGGCCAGCGTCTGAGTCACTTCCTCCAACCCATGGCCGTAGGCACCCGCTTTGACCACCGCCATCACGGCCCCGCCCGCGGCGGCGCGGGCGACCTCGAGATTTTGTTTCAGGGCGGCCAGATCCACCTCAGCCCAAGCGCGCGGCGGAGAAATAGGAAACGCATCGTTCACGGTGGCGAAAATACCCATCCTGCGGATGCTGGCAAGCGTCGCGACGATAGTCCGGCCATGGCGGATGCAGGAAAAAACCCAAGGAGCGGCGCAATCCGTCCGCCAAAGCCCATGGAAAGCCAATGAAACGAGAGAATCGCTGAGCATTGTCCACTCATGGACCCGGGCGATCAGACATCGCCCCTCCTTGAGTCCTACCCCCTTAGACTGCGGCCTCATCGAGGCCGCCCCACCTTTTTTCTACCCGCAAAAAAACCGGGAACCCTCGCGGATCCCCGGCTGATGAATCGAAGCATTGAGGACCCGAGTGGGCCGCAAGGCCGCTTATTTCGGCGATGGCACGATGAGAACAGGGGTAATGTCCACTCCCCAGACGGTGTCCGCACTCGCGCCATCCATCAGAGTTTTCACGTTGCCCCCAGTGCTCGACACAATGGCTTTCCTGTCGCTCGCCCGGGTATTTTCGGCAGTGGCACTCTGATCGATGCGAAATACAATGGCCTTCTTGTCATAGACGTCAGTGTCGAACTTGCCATCAGTGTCAACCGTGCCGCCCGCAGGTCGATACGAGGATGCCACGAGCAAAGCTTGCCCGGTGTTGCCGGCGCTGCTCAGCGGGGTCGCCACGGTTTTGTTCACGATATAGGAAAAGCCGCATTCGCCCTTCGCCAGCGCGTTCGCCCCGCTAATGACATTATCCGGCTTCTTGGTGTAGTTTGACTTGGCGTAGAAGGCCTTTTCACTGTCAATAAACCCACCCCTGATCAACTGGCAAAAGATGCCGTTGGAGGTGGCATAATCCAAGGTGATGCTCGAAGCGGGATTACTGGCGTCAGTGGGATTGTTGTCTATGACTTGCTGTCCAGTGGCAGCCAGATCGCCCGGATAGCTGCTGTAGTCCTGGTCGAAAGCAAACAGCGCCATGCCGACCTGCTTGATGTTGGAAATGGCCTCGGAACGATCCCCCTTCTTTTTCTGTGCGATGATGACCGGCACGCCAACTCCCGCCAGCGTGGCGATGATTGAGATAACGACGAGGAGTTCCACCAAGGTGAAACCACTGCTCATTCTTGAATTGGTTTTCATGTGTTTTGTTGTATCGGCTTTTTCAGTTGATGAATGAGGCGGACGCCCCGGGTTATAATGAGTATCACGCCGGAAAACCCGTGTGATCCGCGGCATGCTACCCGCTCCCCCCCCCCCTATGCAAGGAGGAAAAACCCCGACCGGGAAAATTCGGTGCTTCGGTGCTTCGGTGCTTCGGTGCTTCGGTGCTTCGGTGCTTCGGTGCTTCGGTGCTTCGGAAAGAGCGAAAGGATCCGTCGCTACGCACCGAGCCTTTCGCTCTGCTCTTATTGAACGCGGTGGGAGTGGTCACGACCCACTCGAGATCGGCGAAGCCGCTAACTGGCATGACCAACGGCAAACACCGAGCCGCGCAGCGGCCACCGAAGCACCGAAACACCGGGCCGCAGGCCACTGAAACACCGGGCCGCACAGCGGCCACCGGGCCTGCCGCGCTGCGGCTAGCGAAATTGGCCGCGCCGGAACGCGTCTAACAACTTATATTCGCCGGTCGTGATCGGGTATGGCCCGGCAAACTCCAGCACGCCGGCGTGGCCGTGGCGGGTGCGGCAGGCGTAGGCCTGGTGCGGCTTGAGGTAGTACAGAATCAAGTGATGCTTGTCGGAGTCGCCGGTTTCGGCCAAAAAGTCGGGGATTCCGTGCGTGCTGACCAAGATCGCCAGGTCGGGATAGGCTTGTGAATGCGACGCCAACCGCGTGAAGCCAAACGAGGGCGGCTCTTGCCTCACCAGCATGATTTGATCTTGCGCCAAAGAGGCCGCACTGAACGGAATCCACGCCGGGTCGAATCCCGCGCACCCAGCGAGCAGAACGCAACCGATCGCCGCCGGGACGAGGCGTCCGAGTCGGGTGATGCATGCCATCCAAAGTCGCTTCATGGGGGGGAACTTTAGGGGAGGAGGGACTCGGCTCTGGCGGCGCGATCCTTGCGCACCAGGGAATCGATCAACCGGGTGTTAGGGCGACTGGCTTCGGAATCGACGAAAAACGCGGTTTCCATGGGCACCAGGTACTCCACGGCGGAGTTGATGCCGACCAGCGCGCCGGCGGCGTCGACCACCGGACCGCCGCTGTCACCGGGTTGCAAGGGGATGTCGATCTTGAATTTCCGGCAGCCGGTGAAGAGGCCCTCCGGCGCGAGCGAAGTGCCCAGTTTGCCCGACTCGGAGTGGGCACCGGTGGCAATGCCACCATGGATCACGCCGCTACCCTCGGGTAGCCAACACTCGCGCGGCGTCCAGCAATAGTAGAACGCGGTGCGAACAGGAATATGCAACAACGCCAAATCCGCCTCACTGGAGCGCCACACCACGCGGGCTTTGACCGGAGTCCAGTTGGCCCCACGCCCATACATGACAAACACCCTCCGGCCAGCCAGCCGTTCCAGCACGTGGTCGGCAGTGAGAAAATACCCGTCCGGAGAAATCGGCGTGGCGGATCCCGCATCCGCCTCACAAGTGGCCCGCGACGATGAAAGCTTGAGGTGCGGCAAATGACTCAAATCGTCGCTCGCCGTCACCACTACGGCACTCGACCGCTGGTTCACGATCTTGCGGGCCGCTGGGCCGGGAGTTTGATGGTCGGGCGGCGGCACGATCGAGCACGCCTGAACGCCCCCCCCGGCGAGACAAACTGCCAAAATCCGCGTGAGTCGGTCCATCGGCAGGGATCTAAGCACAAACGCCAAGATCCGTCACACCTGAATTCAAAAATCCTCCAACAATTGCTCGACCACCCGCCGGAACGGCGCGGCCATCGCCAACGCGGCCACCTCTTCCGGCTCCTGCCAAGCATCCCCGCGGGCCAGGGTGAAGGCGCTGGCCAGCGCGCGGCCATCATGCACCCGCAAACACACCCGGTAGCGCGTGATGGAATAGCGGTGCTCGATCAGGACCGGCAGCCGGGAAATTTCCACCGCCACACGGGTTGGTAATTTCCACAAGCCGGTGCGGCGCTTGCCGCCCTCATGATGGAGCAGCAAACGGCCGGTGCCATCGCGCATCCACAGCGCGTGCTCGTCCACGGCGGTGATCGCGGTTTTGCGGGCTTTGACTGGCAGGTGTTCCGGGGAGCGCGTCTGGCAATACCGCGCCACCGGACAGCCCCCGCAATCCGGCACCCCGGGACGGCACACGACCTGCCCAAGTTCCATCAACGCCGCATGATAGACGCGCGGCCGCTTCGCATCCGCGAGCCCCTCGGCCCAACTCCAGATTTGGGTGAGCCCGGCGGCTTCGTCCACGGGCGCGGCAAAATCCATCATCCGCGCCAAGACTCGCGTCACATTGCCGTCCACCAGCACCGCCGGGACCTCAAAGGCAAAGGCCCGCAAGGCCCCGGCCGTGTAGCGCCCCACCCCGGGCAGCCGCATCAGTCCCGGCAAATCCTGCGGAAAAATCCCGCCAAAATCCGCGAGCACCGCCTGCGCGGTGGCCCGCAGCATGCGCGCCCGCCGGTAATACCCAAGTCCTTCCCACGCCTTGAGCAAGGCCGCGTCATCCGCCGCGGCCAGCGCCTGGAAATCCGGGAACGCCGCCAGAAAGCGCGTGTAATACCCTTTGCCGAGCACGGTGGCGATCTGCGTCTGATGGAGCATCACCTCGGACACTAGGATCGCATACGGGTCGCGCGTCCGCCGCCATGGATAGTCCTTGCCGTGGCGGCCAAACCACCGCCCCAGCGCGTTGCGGAACCCCGGCCGACCCTCTAACGCACTACTCACAAATCGGGGCTTCAGCACGCCCCACCCTCCGCCACTTTCCCCGGCCCCGCTAGGCCAAATTTTCCGCCGGGACGCTGCAAATAGCGGCGATCACCCTATAAGGAAAAATGGAAACGGCATGCTGACTTTTTCAAACCACTGATTGAACTGATTTTTCACTGATTTCACTGAAAAGAATCCTCTTCCCATCTGCAGAACGTAATGGCAAGGCGGATGAGGCCGCAGCCAAAGAGCCAGCCACAACAAGTCCCTGAACGTGCCGCAACGACCAAGCCTGGCACCCATGTGGCCGTACATTGGCGTGCGCTCTCGGCGAGAGCGCGCCACCCTGCCAGCTAAAACGGCTCGTCCTCGCCCCATGCGCCCGGCTCGCTTCCGACGTCCCACTCCTCGATGAGGTTCGGCGGGCAGTCGTCGAGAAACTGTGACGGGCGGCAGATGACCTCGCCGGTGTAGGACTTCGGGTTGGTCATCGGGTATGTTAGATACAACTCGTCCTTGGCGCGGGTGAGGGCGACGTAGAACAAGCGGCGCTCCTCTTCGAGCAGGCGGTGGTCGTCGGTGTCGAGGACACGGCCGTTAGGGAACTGGCCCTGGACGAGCCAGACCAGGAAGACCGCCTGCCATTCGAGGCCCTTGGCCTGGTGGATGGACGACAGGGTCACCTGTTCCTGATTGTCGATTGCGGATTGTGGATTGTTGAAAGAAGAAGAAGATGGCTGGCCGTCGGTGTGGCTCATGAGAGAGAGCTGTTCGAGGAACGTGAGGATGTCCTCGAAGTTGCCGCCGAACTCGGACAGCCGCTCGATGTCGCCGCGGCGGCTCTCGGCGTTGTCGAATTCCGCCTGCAGGTAATCGCCGTAAACGCCTTCGAGGATGCTGACAACCATCGACGTCGGGCGGGCGAACTCGCCGTCGGGAGTCAATTCATCGAGGACATAACACAACTGCTCCCAGTGCTTGACCGACTTCTTGGGTGCCTTGAATTTCAAGAGGATCTCCGACCATTTGGGCGGCAGGTCAACGCGGGTGGACCAGCCGGTTTTGAGCCAATCGTTCCAGAGTTTGGCGGCGGCGACCGGGCCGCAACCCGGCAGCAGGCTGACCATGCGCAGGAAGCTCACCTCGTCGCGGCGGTTGACCACGAAGCGCATGAAGGCGGCGACGTCCTTGATGTGGGCCTGCTCGAAAAACCTCAGCCCGCTGGTGATGGAAAACGGAATCCCGCGCATCGTGAGCTCGAGCTGGATTTCCAGGCTCTGGAAGTGCGCCCGATAGAGCACCGCCATCTCGCCCAGCGGCATCCCCGCGTCGTGCCGTTCCGTGATCCGCTGGGCCACGAAGGCCGCCTGGCTGCCGGGATCCGCCAAGGCGACCAGCGCGGGCACCACCCCCGTCGACTCGCGCGCCGCGTGCAGGTCTTTTTCGAAGCGGCCGAGGTTGGCACGGATCGCCGCGTTGGACAGCTCGAGGATCTCGGGCACGCTGCGGTAGTTCGTCTCGATGCGGAAGACTTTTGATTCCGGGTAGCGCAGTGGAAACCCGAGGATCAGCGCCATGTCCGCGCCGCGCCACGAGTAGATCGATTGCGCGTCGTCGCCCACCACCATCAGGCTGTTGGACTCGCCGGCTAACAAATCGATCATCCGCCCCTGCACCGCGTTGGTGTCCTGATACTCGTCAACCAGCACGTGGCGGAACCGATTCTGATAGATATCGAGCACGTCGGGCCGCTGCTCGAACAGGCGCACGGTGAGCACCAACAGATCGTCGAAATCCATCGAGTTGGTCGCGAGTTTCTTGGCGACGTAGCCATTGCGGACTTGTTCAATTTCCTCTCTCCACTCATAAAAATTCTCGTAGCGTTTGTCGATGAGCTCCTCGAGTGATTCTCCGGTGTTTTCGACCAAGCTGAAGATGGACGCCAGCACGTCGGCCTTGGGAAAGCGCCGCTCCCGGGTGTCGAAGTTGCAGGCCGCAATCACCGCGTTGAGCATCGACTTCTGGTCGTCGCGGTCGAGGATCGAATACGAGCGGGTGAACCCGAGGTCCTCGGCGTGGCGGCGCAATATCCGGCTGCCAATCGAGTGGAACGTCCCGGCCCACAACGCGGACGTGTCGTGCGGCACGAGCTCGCGGACGCGTTCGGTCATTTCGCTCGACGCCTTGTTGGTGAAGGTCAGCAACAACACCTGGCGGGCATCCAGCCCGTGGTCGAGCAACCACGCCACCCGGTAGGTCAGCGTCCGGGTTTTGCCCGAACCGGCCCCGGCGATGACCAACGCCCGCCCGGGCGGCGAGGACACCGCCGCATACTGCTCCGCGTTAAGCGCCGCGGGGTAGTCGATGCCGGAGGCCGCCGCCGCCGCCGCGGCGGGACGATGAAGGGTGTAGTGACGGGCCATACGCGCGGCCAGCTTGGCACGAATTCGCCGGGGATCAAGCCGCTGCGCGTCGATGCCGGAGTTTCGGTAAGAATTGGCAGAGAGAAAGTGAAGCGCGAAGCCACCCAACCACCCAACCACCCAACCCCCGGCATTGCAGCCATTCCGAATGCCGGATTGACCAGCTGCGGGACAGCACTCTAGGGTCCGTGGCCTGCCTGCCACCCATGCATTTAGCGCCCGCCCAACCCACGCCCTGAGGGCTTGCCCACATCCGGCAGCCAAGATGGCGCGGCCATTGCTCCCGATCACCCCACTTCCAACTCCAGCACCATGAGTCGATTTACCCAGAGTCTAAGCCGCAAAAAGCCCATCGCCGCGATTCTCACCGAGGCGGCGAGCGGCGAGGGCGACGTCGTCATTCCGTCCCTGAAACGCACGCTCGGGCCGTGGCATCTCACGATGCTGGGCATCGGGGTGGTGATCGGGGCCGGACTGTTTTCACTCACCGGCAAGGTGGCCGCCGACAATGCCGGCTCGGCGGTGGTGTTTTCCTACGTGATCAGCGGGCTGGCCTGTGCCTTCGCCGGCTTGTGTTATGCGGAGTTCGCCTCCTCGGTGCCGGTGGCCGGCAGCGCCTATTCCTATTCCTATGCCACCATGGGCGAACTACTCGCCTGGATCATCGGCTGGGACCTGGTCATGGAATATGCCATCGGCGCGGGCACCGTGGCGGTGAGCTGGTCGGCCTACTTCGTCAAATTCTGCCACCAGCTCCACCTGGACTATCCGGTGCAGTTCGCGCTCTCGCCGTTTGACAGCGAGGTGTTGGCCAACGGTGACACAATCCACGGCGTCGCCAATCTGCCTGCGGCAGCCATCGTGGTGCTGATGTCGTTGCTGCTGATGCGCGGCACCAAGGAAAGCGCGTGGTTCAACGCGGTGATGGTCGCGCTCAAACTCATCATCGTGCTGCTGGTCATCGGCCTCGGCTGGGCCTACATGAATCCGTCCAACCACTCGCCGATGATCCCGCCGCGCATCAGCGAAGTGCTGGCCAACGGCCGCACGATCTATCATTTCGGCTGGCAGGGCGTGCTGACCGGCGCGGGCTTGATCTTCTTCGCCTACATCGGCTTCGACGCGGTCTCCACGGCCGCCCAGGAAGCGAAAAACCCGCAGCGCGACCTGCCCATCGGCATCCTCGGCTCGCTGTTCATCTGCACGATCCTCTACATTCTGTTCTCATGGGTCATCACCGGCCTCGCTCACTACTCCGAGTTCCACGGCGTGGTCGACAAACTCGCCCCGGTGGCCACCGCGCTGAGCCACATGCCCAAGCAATTCCACTGGCTCCAACAACTCATCGTGCCAGCCATCCTCGCCGGGTTTTCCTCGGTCATCATGGTGCTGCTCATGGGCCAGAGCCGCGTCTTCATCACCATGTCCCAGGACGGACTGCTGCCCAAGTTGTTTTCCGACATCCACCCGACGCGCCACACGCCGTGGAAATCCAACGCCCTGTTTGCGGTGGTGGTGGGAAGCGCGGTGGCCTTGCTGCCGGGCAATTCCTTCGGCGAAATGTGCAGTGTCGGCACGCTGTTAGCCTTCGTGCTGGTGTGCATCGGCGTCATCGTGCTGCGCCGCACCAACCCAGACCTGCCGCGTGCCTTCCGCTGCCCGCTGGTGCCGCTGGTGCCCATCCTAGGCGCCCTGAGCTGCCTGACCATGATGGCGTTCCTGCCCTCAGACACGTGGTGGCGGCTGTTCATCTGGATGGCCATCGGCCTAATCATTTTTTTCACCTACAGCCGCAAACACAGCAAGCTGCGCTGAACCAGCCGTGCCAACGCGCCGATCCACCCTAGGTGGTGCGGCCTCGATGAGGCTGCAGATCATGGCAGGAGACAGGGATGCCAACACCATAGCCCAAGGCGTGGCTTGGGCGAGTGGCGAGCGATTCATGGGTGTGCGCTCTCGGCGAGAGCGCTCCACGTGTGATGCGAAATTGGAAGAGACTTGCAATGAAATCGCGACTCACCGGTTGAATGAAGGCTGCGTCATCCCCCAATGATTGATGATCCATTCCTTCTCTGCGTAAAGCCTGTTCATCTGCGGTTTCTCGCAGCAAGTCCTCGGCGCGCGGCCAGATTGAATTTGACACCGACGGGCGCAGGCATCGTGACGTCTCCATGCGAGCGAGCTTCCATCTGGCGCAACGACTCATGCCGATTTGACGGCCGGAGGTCAGGCATACCGAACGGTTGGTTCAGTCATGCGCATCTCTCGGCCTAGGGTTGACGTCGCCAAACGGCGATCCTAGGCTCGTCACCATATCCAACCATGCGCGTCCTAGCCATCGATCCCGCGGTCAGAAACACCGGCTACGCCGTGCTCGAGGGCGACCCGCGCAAACCCACCGTGCTCGGCTATGACGTGATCGCCATCCCTCCGAAACTCATCCAGTCCGCCGCGCTCGCCGCCATCCGCACCCACCTCGCCCATGTGATCCAAAAATTCCAGCCGGACGAGGTAGCAGTCGAGGGCATCATCTACGTGCAGTCACATCTAACAGCAATCACGATGGGCGCCGCCCGCGCCGCCGCGCTCATCGCCGCCGCCGATCACGGCCTGCCGGTTTATGAATACGCGCCGCGCAAGGTCAAGATGGCCGTGGTGGGCAATGGCAATGCCGACAAATCGCAGGTCGCCTTCATGGTGCGCGCCCTGCTCGGCCTGGCCGAAACCCCGCCGCCCGACGCCGCCGACGCGCTGGCCATCGGCCTGGCCCACCTCCAGGCGTCCGACCCGCTCAAAGCCAAACTGCTCGCCCGGCGGCTGGTCTAACACCTCAATCAATGCCCTACATCCGCCAGCTCCCCGACCCCATCGCCTATGAAGACGGGCTGCGCCTGCAGGACGAGTGCGTGGCGGCGCTGCTTGCCGGCACCGCAGGCGAGACCATTCTGTTATTGGAACACCAGCCGGTTTACACGATCGGGCGGCTGCGCGACCAATCGTCGCTGCGCGATTCGGCCGCGCTGCCATTTCCGGTGTTTGAAACCAACCGCGGCGGGCAGGCCACTTATCACGGCCCCGGCCAGTGGGTCGGCTATCCGATTCTCGATCTCAACGAGCGCGGCCGGGATCTCCACCAGCATCTCCGCGCCCTCGAGCAAGTCCTCATCCAGGTGTGCGCGCGCTTCGGGGTGAGCGCCGGGCGCCGCGACGGCCTCACCGGCGTGTGGGTGGAAAACCGCAAACTTGCGTCCATCGGGGTCGGGGTGCGCAAGTGGATCAGCATGCACGGCTTTGCCATCAATATCACCGCAGAGTGCCTGCCGCCGTTTTTCGCCATCACCCCCTGCGGGCTTGATGGCGTGAGCATGACCCACCTCGCCGCCGAAGCCCGCCGCGACATCACCCTGGCGGAGGCCGCGGCGGCCATCACTGCCGAGTTGCGCGCCGCCTTCACGCCATGAGCGCGCCGCGCCGAGCGCGGGCGGCCAGTTCGCGCAAAGTCTTGATTGCGCTTTGAGCCGATCATCCGCAGACTCCCGCCATGGAGCTCGACCTTATCGACGTTCAGTTTGACCTCCTGTGCATCAAGCCCCGTGAGTTGGAGGAAGCGTTTGAAGACCCCTTTGCGGTGCGCTTCTTGCCGGATAACGAACGTCCCGACGGCGCGTCGCGCTACTTCGCGCTCGGCCGCTCGGTGGCTAACCGGTATTTGTTTTTTGCGTTTTCCACCGACGGCAAATCCGCCCGGGTCGTCGCTGCCCGTGAAATGTCCGACACCGAGCGCAAGTTCTACGATCGCAAATACGCCGAGTTCCGTTAATTGAAGCCCCTTTCAGCCGCCCGCACCCCATGCTCACCATCACCCGTTGGTCCGACATCCCCGACTTCGCCGATGAGGCCGAAGAAGCCCGGTTTTGGGAAGGCCACGAGCTCGACGCCCGGCTCATGGTCACCTCCGTCCATCAAGCCGACTCGCGCGAGTCCACCACCATCACCCTGCGCTTCGACCCGCGCATGCTCTCGCGCATCAAGCGCATCGCCCGCTCGAGGTTCCTCAACTACCAGTCGATGATGAAACAATGGCTCGCCGAGCGTCTCGAGGACGAAATGCGCAAGCTCTGAGCCGTCCATTCAGCCGAACGCCTTGAGGAAGCCCACCTCGATGGCCAGCGGTTCGAAGGCGTTGGTTTCGAGGGTGCGACGCAGCGCGTCGAGCGCCTCGATGCGCTTGAGCAAGCGGGTTTCTGTTTCGCCCGCGACGAGCTCGCGCAGCGCGGGCGCGGAATCCGGAAAATCCAGTCCGCCTGCCTGCGCTTTCAAGCGGAGCAAATCGGCCATCCAAGCCATCAACACATCGAACAAGCGGTTGCGCGCATCGAGATATTCGGCCTCGGCGGCGGCCTTGTGGAAATCCTCGCGCCCTTTCAACCAAGTCCCGTCGGTGGCATCCCGATAGGCGGCCACCTCCTCTTTCTCGGCGGCCTTGGCCGCGGCATCGGCCGCCTCGCGCGAGCGCGCCAAAAACGCGCAGAAGGCGGCTTTCAAATGCAGCGCTGCGAGCGGCGTGCCGAAGCTGCGGGTGGCGGCACGGTTGAGCGCGGCGACCAGCTCGCCGCCGCCCTCGGCCAGCAGCGGCCGCCCGCCTAACAGCGAAATCCGCACGCAGCGCGACAGGATGGTGGGCAGCAGCCGCTGCGGATGGGCCGTGAGCAGCAGCAGCAGCGTGTGGTTAGGCGGTTCCTCCAGGGTCTTGAGAAAGGCGTTGGCGGCCTGGTCGTTGAGGCGGTCCGCCTCGGTGATGACGCCGACCTTGCAGGCTCCGCCGGGCGCGGCGAGATGGAGCGTGTGCTCGAGGTTGCGGATTTCCTCCACCCCGATGCGCCGCGATTTCATGCGCGGGCGGATCACGCGCACCCAGCCGCTTTCCAGCTCATCCAACGGCGGGGTGGCCACCACCACAGGCTCGCCGAACAAATCGACGCCGCCGCCCTGGGCCGCCCCGCTGACGAGCTGGATGATGCGCGCGGCCAGGTGTTCCTTGCCGGCGCCGTGGGCGCCGCTGATGAGGAACGCGTGCGCCAGCCGTCCGCGTCCGCGTGCGGAGGAAATCAACTCGAATGCCCGGTCTGCCAAATACGCCATGCGCGCCCATCGTCGCCAGATCCCCCCGCGAGGCAACCCGAAATTGGGCCACTCGCCTCGCCCTCCAAGCATGACGAGCAAGCACGAAATCCTAATCCTCAGTGATCGCTCCCAAACCGCTCCACCACTTGCGGGTGCCCCCGCAACACATCAATGCACGCATGACTGTCCAGCAACCAGGTCATAACGGTTTTTCCTGATAGAAAACCGGTTCCCGGGTGAAACCCCTGCGCGAAATCCGAATGTCCTCGAAAAATCCATTCGGCCACTGGTCGGACATCTCCTCGATCACGAGGGCCTTGCCTTCCCGTCGGATCGAAACCTTGCCGCACGGCAGCTCCAGCCCCTTCGGAAGGCGGATCGCCAACGAATTGCCGGATTTGAAAACTTTCGTGTCCATGCAAAAGATAAGCCGCCGCCCTGGCTCAGGGCGCCACCTTCAGATGGTTGATCGCGGCGAGTGAGCCCTGCCTGAGATCGAACGACAACAGGGTGTGCGCACCCAGGTGCAGGGCCGTGGCGACGTGAAGAACATCCCAGGAACGGTGACCGCCTGGAATCGTGCTGGCAGCCGATACCCGCTCCGCCCTGAGCCATACCGCGGGCCAATCGGCAGGAATCATGGCGATGGCCCCGCAGGCGAGATTTTGCTCGAGTTTGGCGAGCATCCGCGCCGCCTCGGCGAGACGGTAACCCTTGGTTGAATCCTTGGAATTCAGGAAGACCTGCAGCCTGACCGACTGACGGAACTCAAACATGACGGCCGCCGAAATTCCCAACCGTTCATCCAACGACTGATAGAACTCGCGGGCTTCGGTCGAGTTGTCCTGCTCGCGGTAGAGCGCACACAGGAAACTGGTGTCAGGAAAAAATTTCATCCGTCCTCGCCCTCCAGCTCGAACGCCCGCATGGCCGCGACTTCCTGCGGCGAGAAGGTCCGTTCACCCCAAATCTCCCGGTTTTGTTTGGCAAAATCGATTTTGGGCACTTGGGCGTGAGTGGCCGAGCGGGGTGGAACCAGGCAGGCCACCGGCTTTCCGCGGCGAAGAATCTCCACATCCTCCCCTTGGTCGAGCCATGCGACGACTTTCGGGAAGTGATTGCGCAAATCTGCAACAGTAGCCGTTCTCATGAGAGAAGAATATCTCACGAACATGCATAAGCAAGTGGGAAGTCCACCGGACCCATTCCCCACCAGCGAATGCGGGCTGGACAGGTGCCGAGCGGCATTTCATCATGAGTCATGGATAGCCACACCGTGTTTGCCCCGCGGGGCGCAAAGACCGAAGTCGAAGAAGGCTTGGATTTCGCCCCGAAGTTCGACGCTAACGGCTTGATCGCGGCGCTGGCGATGGACGCGGTCACCCGCGAGCCGTTGATGCTCGCCTACATGAACGAGGAGTCGCTGCGCCGCACCCTGGAACTCGGCGAAGCCGTCTATTGGTCGCGCTCGCGGCAGGAATACTGGCACAAGGGCGCCACTTCCGGCCACACCCAACGGATTGTGGAAATCCGCACCGACTGTGATCAGGACGCGCTGATCCTGCTCGTCGAGCAGGCCGGAGCCGGCGCCTGCCACACCGGCCGGAGCTCGTGCTTCTACCGCAAAGTCGTCGCTGGCGACGGTGCCAGCGCCACGAAACTGGAGTGGATTGGCTCTGGAAAGTCCTTCGATCCGGCCGATGTTTATGGGAAACCGTGACGTTGGTGCAATTTCGCGGTTGCAATTCAGAGATTGATCCGCTAGCTCTCCGCCCCGCGCGTCAGGGCACATCGTCTTGGTTGCGCCAATGCCACCCATTTTCCGCGAAGGAGGACCTCATGAACATCATTGATAAAATCGAACAAGAGCAGTTGAAACAAGACGTCACTCCCTTCAATGTGGGCGACTCGGTGAAGGTCCATTGTCGCGTGGTGGAAGGTGGCAAAGAGCGGATCCAGATTTTCGAAGGCTTGGTCATCGCCCGCCACGGTGCCGGCATCAACGCGGCCTTCACGGTGCGCAAGATTTCCTACGGCGAAGGCGTCGAACGCGTGTTCGGGGTGCATACCCCGCGCATCGCCAAGATCGAAGTCATCAACCGCGGCAAGGTCCGCCGCGCCAAGTTGCATTACTTGCGCCAGCGCGTCGGCAAACGCGCCCTGCTGGTCAAGCCCGCCAACTCGGCGCGTTAATCCAGGATTTCCCCAAAACGCCCCACCCGGTAGCCGGGCGGGGCGTTTTGTTTGGGGGGTGCCGGACAAAAACGTTATCCTAGACACGAAGAGTCCGCCGTGGGCGCTCACGGAGCGGCGCAATCCGTCCGCCGAAGCCCATGAAACGCAAGAATCACTTTGCATGGTCCCCCCATGGACCAGGGCGATCAGGCATCGCCCCTCCTTGATTTGTTTTGTCCTACACCTTTGTTTTGCACCGGCGGGCGTTTACGCTTTCCCATGGCGGGTAGGCGCGCCAATTTACCGGGGTGCGCGTGCCGATTCCATGGGTCCTGTTGCTTGCCATCGCCGTGATCGGCGGTGGCTGGTGGATTGGTAGCCGCCAGGCCGATTTCCTGACCCCGCCCAGCGAGGCCAAATTGGCGCTCATCCGCCAGCGAGTAGAGGCAGCCACGCCACCCGTCGATCACCCGGAGGATACGGTCACGGTGCCCGCGGTGGTCGCCGCACCGGCCCCACCACCGCCCAAACCCGTGATCGAACTCGGCGACCTCAGCCGTCCGCCCACCCTCCAGGAATACGCCGAGGTCGCGTCGAAAGGGGCGGCCTACCTGATCGAGGTGGCTGGCTTGCTCGAAGCCACGCGTGAGAACCAGCGCGCCCTGCTGGCATGGGAACGGGTGCTCGACACGGCACAGCCCGATGCCCCCCAGACCCAGCAGGCCAGCGCCGCCATCCTGCGCCTGCGCCCGACCCTGCCGGATTGGAACAAGGATCGCGCCACCACCCTCACCATCATCCTGCATGCCGGGACGAACGAAAAAACCGCGCGGTCCCTGACGCCAGTACTGGAGGACATCGCCCGCGATCTGCAACACGCTTCGGCCGGCATCCTCAAAGTCACCGCCATGCTCACCACCACCCCCACGGTCACCGCCACCAAACGTGGCCATGCCCCACCGCCGGCACCCGTCACCCTGTGGCTTACCGGCCCGACCAAAAAATCCTCCACCACCGCCGTGCTGACAAGCACGGCCGACTCACCCAAGGCCCTGCGCGAGGACCTCCTGAAAACCGTGTGCCTGATCATTCACGACCAGCTGGCCCATGCCACCGTCCACACCCCGCCCACGACCGGCGCCAACGCCACTCATCCGTTCAACACGCTGCGCGGCCGCATCACCCGCGCCTGCTGGCAGGAACTCGGCACCCAGCTCAACCGCCCGCGCGCAAAGAAGGATAAACATGAATGATTTGCGCGAGCACCCAAGATCCGCTAGCCTCCGGACGTTTCCTCAGCAGATGGCCGCCCGCGCGCACCACCCCGCCCCTTGCACCATGATTCGCCGCCTTACCCTCGTGGTGTGCGCCGTCTCGTCACTGGCACTTGCCCAGGACGAGCGCCCGGCCACGCCCGCCCCGGCTGCCGCACCCGCCAGCCCCCCGGTCAAGCAGCTCGATGATTTCCGCTATCAGATCGGCGGCGTCACCCTGAACCAGCGCACCCGCGAGATCCGCTTTCCCACCAAGGTCAACATGGCCGAGGGCTTGCTCGAATATCTGCTGGTCATGCCCAAGGGCAAAACCCACGAATCGCTGTTGGTCACCGAGATTTGCCCTACCCACCTGAACCTGGCATTCACCCTGCTGCGCTTCCCCGCCTCACCGGAACTTTTCTGTCTGCTGGATACCAAGGGCGAAATGACCCAAAACCACCCCGTCGTGACCGCCGTGGTGCAGGTCGCCGCCCGCATCGATATCGACGTGGAATGGGACGACCACGGCAAAATCCGCCGCATTCCGGTCAACGAGTGGATCCAACAGGTGGTCAAAACCACCGCCATGGCCGCCGGTCCCTGGCTTTACACCGGTTCGGAAATCACCGACGGCCAGTACCTCCCGGAAATGACCGGCGACCTCGTCGCGATCATGCTCGACCCCTCCGCGTTGATCAATTTCCCCGGCCCCGACACCGGCGACAACGTCTGGTATGCCTACCCGAAACGGGTTCCTCCCGCCGACACTCCCGTCACCCTGATCATCACTCCACACACGAAAACCATCACTCCCTCAAAACCATGAAACGCCTGACCCCTTTGCTCCTGCTTGGCGCTGCGCTGGCCACCGCCGCCCCGGAAAATTCCAACCGCTACGAATCGCTGCGCCAGGAAATCCGCCAGGCCATCGCCCGCGGCAACGGCTGGCTTCAAACCCAACAGAAACCCGCCGGTCACTGGGACGATGGCGAACTGCCCGCCTTCACCGCGCTGGCCCTCACCGCCGCCGTGCGCGATCCCAACCTCGAGCGCGCCGCGCCGCTGCCCGAACCGCTCGAAAAAGGCTACACATGGCTCCTCGCCCAGCAAAAGGAGGATGGCGGCATCTACAACCGCGGCCTCTCGGTCTATAACACCGCCACCGCCGTCACCGCCCTCATGGCCGCCAACCGCAAAAGCTTCGAGCCCGCCGTAGTGAAGGCGCGCAAGCACCTCATCAACAACCAGTGGGACCTCGACCACCAGAAAGAATCCGACCCCGCCAACGTCGGCGGCGTCGGCTATGGCTCGGACAAGGACCACGCCGACCTGTCTAACACGTATTTCGCGATTGAGGCGCTTGCCCTGTCAAAGAAGGTCGTGGAGGACGGCCACTTCGGCGAGCAACCCGACCTCGACTGGAAAGCCGCCATCGGCTTCCTGTCGCGCTGCCAGAACCTGGAGGCCACCAACGACCGGCCGTGGGCGTCCAATGACTCCAAGAACAAGGGCGGCTTCGCCTACTCGCCCTATGCGTCCAAGGCCGGTGAGGAAAAAACCCCGGACGGTCGCACCACCCTGCGCTCCTATGGCTCGATGTCCTACGCCGGCATGCTGTCCCTGATCTACGCCAAGGTCAGCGCCGACGACCCGCGCGTGGTCGCGGTGAAGGAATGGCTCGGCAAAAACTACACCCTCGATGAAAACCCCGGCATGGGCGCCCAGGGGATGTATTATTACTATCAGACGATGTCCAAGGCCCTCACCGCCGCCAACATCAACCTGCTCAAACTCGATGGCGGCAAGGAAGTCGATTGGCGCAACGACCTGGCCGGCAAGCTGCTCGCCGTGCAGCGCGAAAACGGCTCGTGGATCAACGAGAACGGCCGCTTCATGGAATCCAACCCCGTCCTGGTTACCACCTTCTCGGTGCTCTCGCTCGAACAAATCTACGATTCGATCCCGGTGAAGTGAAGGTGACCAGCTACACGGCTCCTCTAACCGCCGCCCAGGCGGCCACCCTCCGCCAGGTGCTGGAGCGCCAGGACTATGATTTCGAGACCAAGCCGTACGCGCTCTACTCGGCGCGCAAGGGCAAGCTGAACGTCACGGTCTATCAGAAGGGACCCAAGGTGCTCGTGCAGGGCAAGGGCACCGGGGAATTCATCCAATTCACGCTCGAACCCGAAGTGCTCGGCGAGGCGCGCCTCGGCTACGAGGAAATCCTCGAACCCGACCGCTTCGCCCCCCACTTCGGCGTCGACGAGAGCGGCAAGGGCGATTATTTCGGGCCGCTGGTCATCGCCGGGGTTTTCACCGACGCGGTGATCGCCCGGCGCCTGATCGATGCCGGGGTGATGGACTCGAAGCGCGTCACCCGTGCCGCGCGCATCCGCCAACTCGCCTCCGCCATCCGTGACACCCCGGGGTGCACCACCGCCGTGGTGTCCATCGGCCCGGAACGCTACAACACCATGCACGCCTCGTTTGGCAATCTCAACCGGCTGTTAGCCTGGGGCCATGCCTGCGTCATCGAAAAACTCGCCGCCGCCCGGCCCGACTGCCCGCGCGCGCTGAGCGACCAGTTCGCCCGGCCCGAGATCCTCCAGCGCGCGCTGAGCGACAAGGGACTCACCCTCGAACTCGAGCAGCGCACCAAGGGCGAATCCGACACCGCCGTGGCCGCCGCATCGATCCTCGCGCGCGAACGCTTCATCGATTGGATCGACCAAACCTCCAGCGCCTGCGGCGTCCAACTCCCGTTAGGAGCCTCCGACACCGTCATCCAAGCCGCCCGCGCGCTGGTCGCCCGCCACGGCGCGGCGGCACTCGGCCAAGCCGCCAAACTCCACTTCCGGACGACGGCCGCGGTCATCGACTCGTCTTTGAGCGAGCCGGGCGATACCACCGACGAAATGGGGTGACATGCGATAAATAAAACAATTTTTGACGGGACAAATTGGTGGTCCTTATTATTGAATTCGCGCGTCAGTTGAATTACCACAATTCCCCTCCTCATGGCCACCATCACCAAACGCGAACTTGCGATCAAAATCACCGATCAACTTGGAATCAACGGCCTCGAACTCACCCAGCAAGACGTACTGGAAGTCGTCCAAACCCTCATCGATGAAATCACCGCGTCGCTGTCCCAAGGCGATACCGTGGTCATGCGCAACTTCGGCACCTTCCAAGTCCGCGAGATGAAAGCCAAAATCGGCCGCAATCCAAAAAAACCCGGCAAGCCGGTGCCCATCCCGGCGCGCGCCGCGGTGAAATTCAAGCCTGGCAAGGAAATGAAGGAGAAGGTGGCCGGCACCCTCCAGGTCATCCGCGAACGCAAGGCATAACCCATGGCGGCGGTGATCGGCCGGTTAGCCCAACCTCATGAACCTCGCGAATTTTCTCCGGAGAACCGCTGGCAGCGGCGCGGTTCTGCTCTTGTCCCTGCTGGCTTCCTGCGCCTATCCCGGCGGACATCAAGGCTACATGACGCGCAACTACACCACGCGCGGGCAGTACTATCAGCCCATGAGCGTGGACGCCGCCCTGGATTTCCAGGAAACCGGCGTCTGTTCCTGGTATAACGAATCGAGTTGGTTCGGCTTGGTGCGCGGCACCACCTCGCTGGGCGAAAAGGTCATGCCTTGGCACCTCACCGGGGCTCACAAAACCCTGCCGCTGCCCTGCATGATCAAGGTCACCAACCTGCAAAACGGCAAATCCGTCAAGGTCCGCATCAATGACCGCGGGCCGTTCATCGGCAACCGCGTGCTCGACCTGTCCCCCCGCGCCGCCAAAAAACTCGACTTCTACGACAAGGGCCTGACGCGCACCCGCATCGAGGTCATCTCCGTCGGCGATGGCTCCTTCAAACGCCAAAAACGACACCGCTGGTTCTTCTTCTGAGCGCCCCGCCATGTTTTACCACTCCACGAACAACCCCGCCCAGCGCGCCGACCTCAAGGAAGCCATCCTGCGCTCGCTGCCGCCCGATAACGGCCTCTACATGCCCGACACGCTGCCCGCACTCGACGCGCGTTTCTGGCAATCCTGGCGCACTCTGACCTTCCAGGAAATCGGCCGCGCGGTGGCCGCGGCCTTCTTCCACGAGGACGTCCCGGCCCAGACACTCGACGAAATCGTCGATGGCACGCTGAGCTTCGACGCGCCACTCCTCACGCTCGCCCCGGGCGATCACGTGCTCGAATTGTTCCACGGGCCGACGCTGGCGTTCAAGGATTTCGGCGCACGCTTCATGGCCCGGTTGATGGCTTGGCTGACCCGCGGCGACGACCGCGAACTCACCGTGCTGGTGGCCACCTCGGGCGACACCGGCGGCGCGGTGGCCTCCGCCTTCCACCACGTGCCCGGCACCCGCGTGATCATCCTCTACCCGCAGGGCAAGGTTTCGGGTCTGCAGGAAAAACAACTCACCGCCCTGGGCGGCAACATCACCGCCCTGGAAATCGACGGCTCGTTCGACGATTGCCAGGCGCTAGTCAAATCCGCATTCCTCGACCGCGAGCTCTCCGAACGGCTCAATCTAACGTCCGCCAACTCGATCAACCTGGCGCGACTGGTGCCGCAAAGTTTCTACTACATTCACGCCGCCCGGCAACTGCCCGCGGAGCTCGCCCCGGTGTTTGTGATCCCGTCGGGGAACTTCGGCAATCTCACCGCCGGACTGCTGGCCATGAACCTCGGCCTGCCCATCGACCACTTCGTCGCCGCCACCAACCGCAACGACGTGGTCCCGGAATTCCTCCGCACCGGCAGCTACACCCCACGCCCCAGCGTGTCCACCCTCTCCAATGCCATGGACGTCGGAGCACCCTCGAACTTCGTGCGCATGCAAGCGCTCTTCGGCGGCTCGTGGCAAGCCATGCAATCCCGCATCGCGGGCATGGCGTTTTCAGACACCCGAACCCGCGCCGCCATCCGCGAGGTCTTCGAACTCCACCAGTATGTCATCGACCCCCACGGCGCCGTCGGCTGGCTGGCCGCGCGCGCCTGGCGCTCTAACCACCCGGCGAGCGCCACCATCACCCTCGAGACCGCCCACCCGGCCAAGTTCCCCGATGTGATCACCGCCGAGCTCGGCGCCAACCGCGTGGCCGTCCCCGAACGGCTCGCCATCCTCGCCCACCGCGACAAGATCGCCACCCAACTCCCGGCCGATCAGGCCATCTTCCGCGCATGGTTGTTAGATTCTATCATTTGACTTCCGGCGAGGCGCGCGTTTAGTGCCCCCTCACCACCCACCCTACCCCATGACCACCGCCAAAGACCTCACCAAACAAGCCCCTCGCAGCGCGCGCACCCGCGTCGGTGGCTACGCCATCCTCGCCCGCGCCCTTGACAAGGGCCGCGCCGACCTCGCCGGCACCCCCGGCGAATACCACTACGATTGCCCGCTGGACAACTACCTCTTCGGCTTCAAGGGCGTGACCGGTGCCGACGTGCAAAAACTGCTGGAAGCCGGCGCGTCCGACGAGGAGGTCGCGACCTGGCTGGATGCCAACGGGGAAGCGAAACCCGACTCGGAAAAGCTCGCTTGGTCCGACAGCATGGAAGCCGCCAACCCGTATAACAATCCAGAGAAGAAGGATTGGTTCGTGGGGGCCTGCGCCGAAGCCGGCATCGATCCGGCGACCCACACCCTGTTTGATTACCTGGAAGCGGATGACCGCCTGAGCTTCCCGGGCTGAGCCATGTCGCACCTTTTCACGCCAACGCTGCCCGCGTCACGCGTTGGCATGACCATCCAATGAGCGACGGCCACAGACCGCCGCCATCTATGATGATAGGTATGCTACAGGGCTAGACCGCCGCCGCGATCACCCGCACCTCGGCAAACGGCAGATCCGCCAGCAGGCCAAAGGCCGGATGCCGGCTGAGGCGCGCGCGGGTGGCCGCCGGGCTGGCCATCCCGCAGAGAAAGCGCGCCAGCTGGCGCGGGCCGGCCAGCGGCGCATGCTGTTGGGCGACCACGCTTCTAACGGCCTCGAGTTCCTCATCGGTGGCGCGGCGCGGCGCGCGGCGCTTGATGGTGGCGGCGGCAACGCCGCGGCAGCGGTCGCAGTGGCCGCAGGGCTGGGGCAGCGTCTCGCCGAAGTGGCGGGTCAGATAGCCCGTCAGGCAGCCGCGGTGGGCCGACAGGCCTAGCACCTGGTGGAGACGCGCGAGGTCGGCGAGTTCGCGGGCCTGGAATTTCGCCACCAGCTCCTCGGTGAGCAACTTGAGATTGGCGGCGGATTTTTTCAGCTGGTAGCCGTGACGCACGCCCGAGACTTCCAGCGTGAGGTCACCCGCGGCGTGCAGCGCGTTGAGCTGGGCGACCACCTTGTCGCGAGCCACGCCGATCGACTCGGCCAGCAGCGTCGGCTGGAAATTGAGCCAGCCGCGCTTCGTTTCGGCGGCATCGAGGAGTTGCTGGATGAACTTCTGCTCGGCGGGCGCGCGCCCGGCGCGGATTTTGTCCACGCTGGTGAGCAGCTTGGCGCGGTAGGTGGCATACAGGCCGCCGGTGGCCTCGAGGATGCCATCAATCTCCAGGTAGCTCATGACCGTGGCGATCACCCCGGGGCGAATATCACACACCGTGGACAGGTCGTAGGGCGAGACATCGAACACCTGGCCCAGGCGCAGCACCCGGTCGATCAGGTTACCCAAGGCGCGGGGCGACGGGGTGTCCGAATAGATGAAGTTCTCCAGCACCGTGAGATCGTCGCCGCAGGCGAGCATCTCGCAGAGCGCGGGCTGGCCGTCGCGCCCGGCGCGGCCGATTTCCTGGGTGTGGTTCTCAAGACTTTTGGGTAGATTGTAGTGGAACACGGCGCGGATGTTCGACTTGTCGATGCCCATGCCAAACGCGATGGTGGCCACGATGATGCGCGTCTCGCCCGCCATGAACGAACTCTGGGCGTCGGCCCGGAATTCCGCCGGCAGCCCGGCATGATAGGCGCGCACCGACTGGCCGTTTTTGGCCAGGTAGGTGGCCACCTCCTCGGCGGTTTCCTGGCGGGTGACGTACACAATCGCCGCCCCCTCGAGGGCCGCCAGTTTTTCTAACAACAACGGCTTGCGCGCGGCGGCCGCGCACGGCGTGACTCGCAGGTCCAGATTGGGCCGGTGGAAACTCAACTGGACATGATCGGCGGCGGCAATGCGGAAATGCTTGCGGATTTCCCGCGCGACCTTGGGCGTGGCGGTGGCGGTCAGCGCGAGCACCCGGGGAATCTTGAGGCGGCGCAATATGGGCGCGAGCTTGAGGTAATCCGGGCGGAAATTGTGGCCCCACTCGGAGATACAGTGCGCCTCATCGATGGCAACGAGCTGGATCGGCAGGCGCTTGAGCCGCTGGCGGAAGGTGTCGTTAGCAAACCGCTCGGGTGCAATGTAGAGCAACTTGATCGTGCCTTGCTCCAACCGCGCATACAGCGCGCTCAACTCGTCGGCATTGAGGGTCGAGTCCAGCCGTGCGGCGGCAATCCCGCGCGCCGTGAGCGCATCGACTTGGTCTTTCATCAACGCGATGAGCGGCGAGACCACCAGCGTCAAGCCGTCGAGCAGCAGCGCGGGCAGCTGATAGCACAGCGACTTGCCCCCGCCGGTCGGGAAAACCGCCAGCGCCGACCGCCCGTCCAACAACGCGCGGATCACTGGCTCCTGCCCGGCGCGAAACGCGTCATGGCCGAAGTGATTGCGGAGGGTTGCCAGCATGCGAAGAGTTTCTGCGTCCCGGCGGCGGAGGCAAGCGGGAAGCGCGGCGGCGAGGAAGCGAAATGAAGCGGACCCCGAAGATCGCGGGTCACGAAAGGCAGACTCAAGGCCGGATGCTGGAGTATTTAGGGCAAGTGGCGCGCAGCGGGGAATCCTTGATCGTGACCGACCGGGGGACGCCTGTCCCCGGCCCCGCGCCCCGGTTTATCATCCGGCTGCGCGCTTGAGGCTTGGCAAGCGGCTGCACACCGGGCAAAAATCCGCCATGTTCAGCGCCAGTCAACTCACCCCGGAACAAATCGCCGCTCTCAACCAATGGGCCGCGCAAGGTGCGACCATGTCCGATCTCCAACGCCATCTCAAAGAGGATTTCGGGTTTTCAATCACCTACATGGACACCCGCTTTGTGATCCTCGATCTGGGCATTCAGTTGATTGAAGAGCCGAAAGTGGTGCCCAAAGTCGAAGAAAAAGCCGCGCCGGTTCCCACCGGGGTGGTGAGCACGACCATGGACACCCTCACGCTGCCCGGCTCGATGGCCAGCGGCAAAGTCACCTTCAGCGATGGAGAGACGGCCATCTGGATGCTCGATCAAACCGGCCGGCCCGGCCTGGATCCCGACACGCCCGGCTACCGCCCGACCCAAGAAGACATCGTTGAGTTCCAGAAACAACTCCGCGAGCTCATCCAAAAAAGCGGGTTATAAGCCTAAATGGGAAACGGGAAACGACATCCCGGTTTTTTAACCACTGATTGAACTGATTTTTCACTGATTTGCCTGATTGTTGAACGCATTGGTGTCAGGCTATTTGCCTTCGGCTATCTCCACTTCGTTCCGGTTCCGCTTCGCTTCGGTTCACTGAAAGATTTAAATCGAACGATCAGTTCGTCGGTTCACCTTTTAGGTGAGCGAGAACGGAGTTGTAACCTATTAATAATCAGTGAAATCAGTGAAATTTGCCTGAAATGAATTGGATTGCAGTCAGTCAGACCATCTCGCTGCGCTCGGTTGTGATTCTCATTTTCCCGTCTAGGATAATCGACTCGCCGGGCGGGAAACGCCGCTGCCACAGACACCCTGCCGCCGCCGCGGCGTTGAACCCGTAGATGATGCCGGGAAAATCCCACCAGTCAGCCGCCGCCCATCACCGCCGCCATGCCGCGGCGGTCAGCGGGATTTGCCTGCTGTGCGCGCTCACCCCGGCTTGCGACTCGCCGCGCAGCAAGCCACCTGCAGCGAAGACCGCAGCCGCGAATGCCCTGCTAGCCGCCGCCCGCATCGAACTGGCATCCTCCCGGTTTGCCGCCAACGCCCCGGACGAGGCGCTCGCGCTGTTAGTTTCCGCCCTCGCGGCGGATCCCCAATCCGCCGAGGCCAGGACCATGGCCAGCGAAATTCTATGCGCCACGCGCTGGCATCTGCCGGAAGTCACCCTCGACCACCCCGGGCCGATTGATCAAATCGAATTGGCCGCCCCGTCCGCACTGTGGGTCAGCCTGTCCGGCGAGGCCAACACCACCGTGCGCTGGAATCTGGACTCGCTCACCATCGAAGGCGTGCTGTTCCCTCTCCAGGTCCCGGCAACCCGCAGCATGGTCTTCGATCCGACCCATCGAACGGCTGTCATCGAGCGCGCCGGCGTGACCCTGCTCTGCAACGCCCAATCCCTCAAACCGATCCGCGACCTCGGCCCCCTGCCCGAGTTTGTCACGCCTTCGGCCGCGGTCGCCTTCGACGCCAACGGGCTGTTAGTCGCCCACCCGGCGGGCGTCTCGGCCACCGCCCCCGCGCTGGTCTGGCAACTGCGCGATGCCGCCACCGGCGAACTCGTCCGCACCTCCGAGCCCGCCGCACCAGACCAACCGCGCGCGCTCGCCGCCTATCTCGACTCCCACACGCTGCGCGTCCTGCGGGCCGACGCCAGTTTGTTAGAGATGCCGGTCTCGCCGGTGGAACCCGTCAAGATCACCCCGCCGGACGAACCGCTCCGCTTGCTCCACGCCCAGTTCGCCGCCAATGGCGGCTCCGCGCTGACCCTCAAGGACCCCGGACCACACCGCAATCCGGAAGCGTTTTTCCTGTCCTGCGGCGGGGCAGTCGATGCCTCGCTGGAACCCGCCGCGCTGTTGCAACGCTATCCCTGGAGCCGTCACCCAAGCATCTGGTCCGGGCTATTGCGAGACCCGGAACGTGCGGCCCTCGCCGTCGATGACCGCCGCGCGCGCATCCTCACCAGCGGCCACGCGCCACTGCTCACCCACTCCGCCATCACCGCCGTGGCCACCCGCGGCAAGCAGATTGTCATCGGCGAAAAAAACGGCACGCTCACCATCTATCAGACACTGCCTGTCCCGTTAGAGAAGGCGGGCGCAGCCAAACCCGCGGCCGCCGAGGCCAAATCCCTCACCGCGCTGCGCCAACTCACGGAATTTCTAGCGGGTGCAAGCTATGCCGAGGCCACCCGGTGCTTCACCCGCGGCACCACCGCGCAACGCCTGCTGGCCTACAAGCAATGTGATTTCGACGCATTGCGATGGCTCTTGCCCGGGCTGAATTTCACACCGCTGGTCACCGCGATGCATGACTTCCATCCCCGCACCGCCGCCCCCGGCGCGCTGCGCCCGCTGACCGACCGCTTTGCCCGCGCTGCCCAGCCCGCCGCGGACTCGCCGGACCGGGATTCGATCCGCAAGGTTTTCGCGACGGGCGATGGCGCGGCCGTCGCGGACGCCATCCAAGCCGCCGGCGGTAAGGGCACGGCCGCCGCCACCGGCCTCCAACTCGCCCTGGCCTCGACCCACCCGGAATGGATCCATGCCTGCCTCACCGACGCGCTCGATCTGCCGCCGTTGTTACGCCGCCTGGCCATTTCACGCATCGCCTGGCTGCAGGGCCGCAGGGCGGACTCTCTCACCGGATGGCCGGAGGTCTTCCCCGAGATCCAGGACGTGAGACTGCGCGAGGATTGGGACGGCTGGGAGCAGGCCGATTTCCGCCCGGCTTTGGCTCAACTCCGGCAGTGCGTGGGCGAGATGCTGGCGGCCATCGCGGTGCCGGCCCACCCGACGCCCGAACAGTGCAAGGCGGTCGCCGAGCGCCTCAACGACCCGGCCACCCTCAACTCCGTTGGGCGCGCCCGCTGCGCCAATGCCTGCCTGCAAGCCGCGCTGGCCCTCGCCGCCTTCCAAGATGAAACCGCCACCACCTTGGCCCTGGCCGCCCGCGCCCGCGAACTCGGAGCAGAGGCCGCGCCCTGCCTGCGTGCCGAGGCCATGGCGCTCACGGCGCTCGGCGACTATCAGCAGGCCCACACCCGCTGGATCAGCCTCATCACCGACAACCCGGTGGCCAGCCAACTGCCCGGGGATTACGCCGAGGCCGCCTACACCGCCTTTGAAAACGCCGACGCTCGCCAGGCGATGGCCATTCTAACCACCGGGCTGCACCGCTTCCCCCACGACGCCAACTTCGCCCTGCGCGCCGGTTGGGTCGCGCTGCTCACCGGCAATGCCGAGCGCGCCTATCGGTTTCTGCTCAGCGGGCGGCAAATCGGCTTCCCGCCCGAAAAACTCGAAAATGCCACCGCCCTGCTGGCCATCGCCGCGGCCCAAACCGGTGCCGCCGAGGATGCGGCGGCGTTCTATCAGGACCTGATCCGCCTCGATGCCGACTGGAAACAGCCGTCCACCATCGAGTCGCTCGAATGGCCAGAGGAATTAAAGGCGACGCTGCGCCAGTTGGTTCGGTAGGGCACCGCGGCCCGGACCGTCCACGCAAT
>Ga0114958_10000275_pt1 | contig 44171 bp, 39 predicted proteins | sample C_130208_EF_Meta_FD_89577 | JGI IMG/M metagenome (GOLD analysis project Ga0114958, IMG submission 89577) | Freshwater microbial communities from Lake Croche, Canada to study carbon cycling - C_130208_EF_MetaG | ecosystem: Environmental > Aquatic > Freshwater > Lake | place: Lake Croche, Canada... | reverse complement strand
GACGAGGATCACGGCCAACTGGACGACCCTGGGCCAGGCCGGCGCGCCGGCCGCCCGGCCTCGTTCAGCCCATGACCCGAGCTGGGCCAGCATACCGCCGAGCGTCACCGCCGCCAGCAGGGCGGTGCCGGGCATGTACCAGGGAAAAGGAAAATAGGGAAAATAGGACAGGTAGACGTGCATCCCGCAGAAGGCGAAGGACGCCACCCGAACCTCGGTCCGCCACCAGGGCAGGACCCACTGGAACGCGAGGAACACCGCCACGGCCCGGGCCGCGGTCACCGCCGCCTCCGGCCAGCCGCCGATCTGGAAATACGACGGCAGGAACGCGCCTTCGAGTGACGTCCGGCCATTCCACACGTTGATCGGCAGGTCGATCAGGGTCTTGAACACCCCCGCCGCGTTCTTGGCGGCCATGTAATCCCCGCCCTTGGCCGTGATCGTGTGCGGGACCGGCGTGCCGTAGTACGACCATGACCAGAGAAACCACGGCAAATAAATGGCCGTACAGACCAACCCGGCCAGCACGAAAACCTTCAGCCATTGCCACCGGGTCAGGCCGGTGCGCGCCGGATCGTTGAAAAAGAAAACCCCCGCGGACAGCAGGCCAATGTACAGAAAACTATCCGGCCGCGTCCACATCAGCGCGCCCCACGCCAGGCCCAGCTGGAGCCAGCTCCGGCCCGCACCCACGAACATCGCCCACAGCGTGTAGGCAATGAACAGCAGCAGGAATCCCGTCTCCATGCCGTTCGTCGTAAAATCGATGCTCTTGGCGTCGAGCACCATGAAGGCCACGAGTGCCGTCGCCGCCCAGGCGCCATACTGGAAACGCCGGGCCAGCGTCCAGAGCAGCACCGCCGCCCCGGCAAACGCCGCCGCGCCCCACACCCGAAAAACCCAGATCGCCGCCGGATCCGAGTGCGTTCCCGTCAGCGCGCTCGCCGCCGCCGGCAGGAGCACCCCCAGCGGGGACGTAAAGGTGTGCAGCCGTTCCCCGGGGATGAACACGAGACCGTGGCCCGTCACGAGATTCTTGCTCGAGCGGAACGTGATATAAAAATCCTCCCAGACATGGTTGGTCGCCAGTGCCCAGCCCAGCGTCACCAGCAGCGCCCCGACAAAGACCACCAGTCCAGTTCGGCGGTTAAATGGGTCAGTCGGGCGCATGGGGTCGGAAAGCACAACAAGGCAGGGGTGAAATACCGCCAACACGCCAGCCTCAAGGTCAAAAATCGCGCCGCCTTTGCCCCGGCCCTCGACCAGAATCAGCTGGAAGTGATCCGCCCCGCCTGTATGAGTGCGCCTCACTTTTCCCATGGCCAAGCTCATCCTTGTCACCGGTTCGTCGGGCCTCATCGGCTCGGAAGTCTGCGTTTATTTCGCCGCGCAGGGCTACACCGTCCATGGCGTCGACAACAACCAGCGCGCCGTCTTTTTCGGCCCGCAGGGCGACACCCGCTGGAACCAGCACCGCCTCGTCAAGGAGCTGAAAGGCTTTGTCCATCACGAGCTCGATATCCGCGACCGCGCCGGCGTCCTCGCCCTCGTCAAGCAGGTCAAGCCGTCCGTCATCGTTCACACCGCCGCGCAGCCGAGCCATGACCGCGCGGCGGCGATCCCGTTCGATGACTTCGACACCAACGCCGTCGGGACGCTGAATCTCTTGGAAGCCGCGCGCCAGGCCGCGCCCGAGTCACCGTTCGTGCACATGAGCACCAACAAGGTTTACGGCGACGCCCCGAACCGCATCGCGCTGCAGGAGCTCGCCACGCGCTGGGACTACGCCGATCCCGCCTACGAGCACGGCATCGCCGAGACCTTCACCATCGACCAGTCGAAGCATTCCCTCTTCGGCGCGTCCAAGGTCGCCGCTGACGTGATGGTGCAGGAATACGGCCGCTACTTTAACCTGCCCACCTGCGCACTGCGCGGCGGCTGCCTCACCGGACCCAACCACAGCGGCGTCGAGCTCCATGGGTTCCTGAGCTACCTCGTGCGCTGCAACCTCGAGGGCCGCGAATACAAGGTTTTCGGCTACAAGGGCAAACAGGTGCGCGACAATATCCACTCGCTCGACGTGGCGCGCTTCATGGCGGCGTTTGTCGCGTCCCCGCGCGCGGGCGAGGTCTACAACCTCGGCGGCGGCAAGGCCAACAGTACGTCCATCCTCGAGGCGTTCAAGATCACCGAGAAGTTCACCGGGAAGGCGCAGGTTTACACCTACCTCGACCAGAACCGCGCCGGCGACCACATCTGCTACTACTCCGACCTCCGGAAAATGCGCGCGCACTATCCGTCGTGGGACATCACGCAGTCCCTCGAGGAAACCATCCGCCAGATCGTCGAGGCGTGGCAGAAGCGCACGGCGGGCTGAGCGACTGCGGCGGGCGGACCCGTCCCGGGCCCGTATTTCGTGCGCCAGTTGACGTTCGGCCCATGGCGGGTGCAGGGACGTGCGCCCACCCACGGTCTCCCCTCGATTTCCCGCTTCACCTCACGAATCGGGTCTGTTTCCCTCGTGACCCATGCGCATTCTCATCTCCGGCATCTGCGGTTTTGTCGGCAGCACGCTGGCCAAAAGCCTGCTGGCGGCCGGTCACCAGGTCACCGGTTTTGACAGCTACATCCGGCCCGGCAGCGAGACCAACCGCGCGCCACTCGAGCGCCTGGGCGCCCGGGTCCTCACCGCCGACCTGCGCGATGCCGCGGCCATGGCCGCCCTGCCGGCCGCCGACTTCGTGATTGATGCCGCCGCCAACGCCAGCGTGCTGGCCGGCGTGGATGGCAAGACCAGCTCCCGCGAGCTCGTGGACCACAACCTGCTCGGCACGGTGCATCTGCTGGAATACTGCAAGGTGCACCAGGCCGGCTTCATCCTGCTCTCGACCAGCCGCGTGTATTCCATCGCCCCGCTCGCCGCCCTGCCCGTGAACGTGCAGCAGGAGGCCTTTGTCCCCGACCCCACGGCGAAGTTGCCCGCCGGGCTTACGGCCGCAGGCCTCGACGAGACCTTCGCCACGACCGCGCCCATCTCGCTGTACGGCGCCACCAAGCTCACTTCCGAGGTCCTCGCGCTGGAGTATGGCGAAACCTTCGGCTTTCCGGTCTTCATCAACCGCTGCGGCGTGCTCGCCGGCGCGGGCCAGTTCGGCCGCGCGGACCAGGGCATCTTTGCCTACTGGATCAATGCCTGGCGGCGCAAACGCCCGCTGAAATATCTCGGGTTTGGCGGCCACGGCCACCAGGTGCGCGACTGCCTGCATCCGCGCGACCTCATGCCCCTGCTCGAGCAACAATTCGCCGCCCCCAAGCTGGCCCCTGGCGACCGTCTCGTGAATCTCTCCGGCGGCCGCGCTTCCGCGATGTCACTCCGCCAGCTCAGTGCCTGGTGCGAAAAACGCTTCGGTCCGCACGAGGTGGTCCGCGATGGCACCGCCCGCGCCTTCGACATTCCCTGGATCGTGCTCGACCACGCCAAGGCGGGGCGAATTTGGCATTGGCAACCCGTCACCCCCACTTCCACCCTGCTGGAGGAAATTGCCGGTCACGCGGAAGCCCATCCCGATTGGCTGGAACTCTCCGCCCCGCACTGAATCCCTCCCCCGCCGCATGGCTCCCAATCCGCAGGAACTCTCCAAGATCTACCACCGCCGCTTCGTCCGTACGGCGGCCTATCGCAACCGGGTCTGGGAGGTCCTGACGCACAAGTTTTTCAGCCGCTGGGTCCGGCCGGGTGACACGGTGCTCGACCTCGGCTGCGGCTACGGTGAGTTCATCAACAACATCGCGGCGGCCACCAAGTGGGCCATGGACCTCAACCCCGACGCGCCCCGGCACCTGCGGCCCGAGGTGAAGTTTCTCCATCAGGACTGCTCCGCGGCCTGGCCGTTGCCGGACAACAGTCTCGATGCGGTCTTCACCAGCAATTTTTTCGAGCACCTGCCGGACAAGGAATGCCTCAGCCGCACCCTGCGCCACGCACTGCGCTGCCTGAAGCCCGGCGGACACCTGATCGCGCTTGGGCCCAACATCAAGTTTCTCCACGGCGAATACTGGGACTTCTATGACCACCATGTTTATCTCACCGAGACTTCGCTCGGCGAGGCCATGGAGGTCGAAGGGTACACCATCGACGTACTCAAGCCCCGCTTCCTCCCCTTCACGATGGTGAGCGCGCCCGAGTATCCGATGGCCTTCGTGCACCTCTACCTCGCGCTGCCCTGGCTCTGGTGGGTCAAGGGCCGCCAGTTTCTCGTCATCGCGCGCAAACCCGCCTGAGCGCCGGCCGGTTCCTCCATGCGCACCGCCGTTCCCTTTCCCCGGCTCGACCCGCTCACGCTCTACAGCGTGGTCATCCCCGCGCACAATGAGGAGGAATCGCTGCCCCACACGGTGGCCGGGATCCATCAGACGCTGACGCGGGAAAACATCCCGCATGAGATCGTCGTGGTGGACGATGGCAGCAAGGACCGCACCTGGGCGGTGCTGCAGGAACTGAGGCAGACGGTCCCCACCCTGGCCCCCGTGCAGAACACCGGCGCCCATGGCTTCGGCCGCGCGGTCATTTGCGGCCTGAACCACGTCAAGGGCGATGCCGTCGTGATCATGATGGCCGACGCCTCCGACTCACCGGACGATGCCGTGCGCTACTGGCGCCGGCTCAACGAGGGCTGGGAATGCGTCTTCGGCAGCCGCTTCGTCAAGGGCGGCCAGGTGATCGACTACCCTTGGGTGAAGCTGTGCGTGAACCGCCTCGCGAATTTCCTCGTGCGCGTGGGCTTCAACATTCCGCTCAACGACACGACCAACGCGTTCAAGGCCTACCGGCGCACGGTCATCGAGGGCTGCCGGCCGTTTTTGTCGCCGCATTTCAACCTCACCGTCGAGATTCCGCTCAAGGCCATCGTCCGCGGCTACAGCTTCACCGTCCTGCCGATCTCCTGGCAGAACCGGAAGCACGGCGTGCCCAAGCTCAAGATCAGCGAGATGGGCAGCCGGTATTTCTTCATCTGCGCCTACGTCTGGCTCGAAAAATATTTCAGCCGCGGCGACTATCGGAAACCCTGAGCCCCTCCTGCATGAAAAATCTCCGGCGAATTGCTTCCCGCGCGGCCTGCCCGCACCGTCACCCATGATCTACCTGCTCGGAGGTTCCGGTTACGTCGGCCACGCCTACCAGGCGCTGCTCGCGCGCAAAGGCATCCCGTTTCGCAACCTGCGCCGCGCGGAGCTCGACTACACCAGCCCGGCGGTCCTCACCGCCGCCCTGCGCCGCGACCGGCCGGAATTCCTCATCAACGCCGCCGGCTACACCGGCAAGCCCAACGTCGACGCCTGTGAGCTCCACAAGGGCGAGTGCCTCATGGGCAACGCCGTCCTGCCCGGCCTCATTGCCCAGGCCTGCACCGACGCCGGCGTGCCCTGGGGCCATGTCTCCTCCGGTTGCATCTTCACCGGCGCGCGCGACGACGGCACGGGCTTCACCGAGGCCGATGCCCCCAATTTCACCTTCCGCCAGGACAACTGCTCGTTCTACAGCGGCACCAAGGCCCTCGGCGAGGAGGTGCTGGCCGGCCGCCCCGATCTCTTCGTCTGGCGCCTGCGCATCCCGTTCAACGAGGTGGACACACCCCGCAATTACCTCACCAAGCTCATGCGCTACCCGCGCCTGCTCGCAGCCACCAACTCCATTTCCCAGCTCGACGAGTTCGTCGCCGCCACTTTCGCCTGCTGGGAAAAACGCGTGCCCTACGGCACCTACAACGTCACCAACCCAGGCGCGATCACCACCCACGAGGTCGTGGACCTGATTGTGAAGAGCGGCGTGCATCCGAAAAGCTACGAGTTCTTCGCCAGCGAATCCGACTTTATGAAAGTCGCCGCCAAGACCCCCCGCTCCAACTGCGTCATGGATTCCACCAAGCTCGCCGGCGTCGGCATCCGCCTCACCGAGGTCCACGCCGCGGTCGAGACGTCGCTGCGCCAGTGGCGCCAAGCCGAGGTTTAAGTTTTAAGAACGTAAGGTGTAAGCCGGTGAGCGCGGATAAAATTGAAAGCTGGCGTGAATTGGTGGTCTGGCAGAAAGCCCACGCCGCGGTGCTGGAAGTTTATCGGGTCACGAAATCCTTCCCGCCCGACGAACGCTTCCGCCTGACCAATCAGCTTTGCCGGGCCGCGGCGTCGATCCCCACTAACATCGCCGAGGGAAAAGGCCGGGGCTCGCGGCCTGAGTTTCGCCAGTTCCTGATCATCGCCCGCGGCTCAATCGAGGAAACTCGCTACCTGCTACTGCTGGCCAAGGACCTTGGCTTTTTAGCCCCGGAGATCCACGCGGCATTGGAGTCAATTTACACGGAAATCTCCAAGATGACCAATGCCTTGCTCCGGTCGCTTAAACCTTAAAACTTACGCTGCTCTATGAACTTACTCGTCACCGGCGGCTGCGGCTTCATCGGCTCCAATTTCATCCGCCAGCGTCTCACTGAACCGGGCTCGCCCCTCGCGCGGCTCGTCAACCTCGATGCCCTGACCTACGCCGGCAATCCCGCCAACCTCGCCGACCTCGCCGGCGACCCGCGTTATGTCTTTGCGCAGGGCGATATCGGCGACCCGGCCCGCGTAACGCGCCTCCTCTCCGAGCACGCGATCGACGCGGTGGTGAACTTTGCCGCCGAGTCGCACGTGGACCGCTCCATCGATTCGCCCGAACCGTTCATCCAGACCAACGTCGTCGGCACCCTCCGCCTGCTCAACTGCACCAAGCAACATTGGGCGAAGCTCCCGGAGGCGAAAAAGGCCGCGTTCCGTTTCCTGCACGTCTCCACCGACGAGGTATACGGCACGCTCTCCGCCTCCGACCCTGCCTTCACCGAGGAGACGCCCTTCGCGCCGAACAGCCCCTACGCCGCCTCGAAGGCCGGCAGCGACCACCTCGTGCGCGCCTACCAGCACACCTACGGCTTGCCGACGCTGACGACCAACTGCTCGAACAACTACGGTCCGTATCATTTCCCGGAGAAGCTGATCCCCCTGATGATTCTCAACGCCCTCGAGGGCAAACCGCTCCCGGTTTACGGCGACGGCCAGCAGATCCGCGACTGGCTCTATGTCGAGGACCACGCCGCCGCGATCTGGCTCGTGCTGCGGCAGGGCCGCGTCGGCGAGACCTACAATGTCGGCGGCCTGAACGAAAAACCCAACATCGAGATTGTGCAGACCATCTGCGCCCTGCTCGAGCGGAAGTCGCCACGCGCCGACGGGAAGCCCTACCTCTCCCAGGTCACCTACGTCACCGACCGGCCCGGCCACGACCGCCGCTACGCCATCGACTGCGCCAAGCTCCAGCGCGAACTCGGCTGGAAGCCGAAGGAGAATTTCACCACCGGCATCGCCAAGACGGTGGATTGGTATCTGGCCAATCGCGCTTGGTGCTCGGATATTACGAAAAAGAAATACTCGAGGGAGAGACTGGGAACCGGTTAGGGGTGATCGGTTATGGGTCATGGGTGACCAAGGATTCCGTGAACTACGAGTGTGGCAGAGCGCCAAGGCGCTCGCGGTGATGATTTACCGCCTCACCGCCAACGGTCCGCTCGCCCGGGACTTTGGTCTGCGCGACCAAATCCGAAGAGCAGCTGTTTCCATCCCTTCCAACATCGCGGAAGGCGATGAACGGGACACCAACAAGGACTCGGTCCGATTTCTGTATATCGCCAAGGGTTCATTGGGTGAACTTCGAACCCAATTGGAGATTGCGCGCGACATCGAGGCGTTGAAACCGAGGATTTACGACCAACTGGAAGTCACTTGTGCCGAAATCGGCCGTATGCTTGGCTCACTCATCAAAGCCCGCAGCACGATCTGACCGATAACCCATGACCCCAAACCCCTTACCCGCCCGCAAGGGCATCATTCTGGCTGGCGGCTCCGGCAGCCGGCTCTATCCCCTGACCATCGCGGTGAGCAAGCAGCTCATGCCGGTCTACGACAAGCCGATGATCTATTATCCGCTGTCGGTGCTGATGCTCGCCGGCATCCGCGAGATCCTGATTATTTCCACGCCGACGGACCTGCCCAATTTCAAGAAGCTCTTGGGCGATGGCGCCAACCTCGGGCTCAAGTTCAGCTACGCCGAGCAGCCGAGCCCGGACGGACTGGCCCAGGCGTTCCACATCGCCAGCGACACGGGCTTCCTCACGGGCGAACCGTCCGCGCTGGTGCTGGGCGACAATCTGTTCCACGGCGCTGATTTCGTGAAGTCCCTCACCGAGGCTTCGGCCCGCACGGGCGGCTCCACCATTTTCGGCTACCGCGTGGCCAATCCCACCGACTACGGTGTCGTGGAATTTGCCCCCGACGGCCGCGTGCTATCGCTTGAGGAGAAACCGAAGCAGCCCAAGTCCAACTACGCCGTGCCGGGCCTGTATTTTTACGATGGCGAAGTCGTCGCGCTCGCCAAGAGCCTCAAGCCCTCCGCCCGCGGCGAACTTGAGATCACCGACCTCAACCGCCTCTACCTCGAACGGGGCAAGCTTCACGTCGAGCTCTTCGGCCGCGGCACCGCGTGGCTCGATACCGGCACCCACGACTCCCTCCTCGAAGCCGCGCAGTTCGTGTCCGTCATCGAGAACCGCCAGGGCCTGAAAATCGCCTGTCTCGAGGAAATTGCCTATCACCAAGGGTGGATCGATCGCGCCGGGATGGAGGCGAACATCAAGCGTCTCGGCAAATCCAGTTACGGCATCTACCTCCAGCGGCTCCTGAGCTGATCCCGTCATGCCTCCGGCCCCCGCTGCCCGCCCCGGTGCCCGGCGCATCGATGAGCTGGAGGGCTTGCGCGGTCTCCTCGCCCTCTGGGTGGCGTTGTCCCACCTTGCCTGCCTGTGCGGATTGGACGCCCTCCGGCCCGCCCTGGTCCGCCCAGGAATCTGGGAGTGGCTCCTTTATGCCGGGCCCGCCGTGGACGTGTTCATTATCCTCAGTGGCTTTGCCATTTTCAAGCTGCTGCAGGGCCCGCCGCTGGGCTATCGCGCCTTCTACACCGGCCGCGCCTTCCGCCTTTTCCCGGTTTACCTGACCTGTCTCGCCCTGACCGTCGCGCTCCTGGCGCTGAGTCATTCGGTGGCGGTCGCCGCGCCATGGCATGCGACCGGATATTTTCAGCGCTGGGTGGCGGGGCTTTCCACCCTGCAGGCCCACGGGCCGGCGCAACTGGGGCTCCAGTTGCCGTTGCTGCACGGGCTGACTCCACCCGGCTGGCCGCCGCCGGCAGGGATCGTTGATTTTCTGCCGCCGGCGTGGAGTGCCACCCTCGAGTGGCAGTTCTACCTCGTGGCCCCGGCCTTGGTGGCCTTGAGCCGGGGACCGCGCCGCGGCCTTTGCCTGGGGCTGCTGTTGTTGTTGGCCCTGGGTGCGGCACGGCTCGCCGCGGCCGGCGGCTGGGTTTACCCTGGTTTTATCGGGCTGAAACTCTGGCTCTTTGTCCTAGGCATGATCTCCGCCCACGTCCACGAGTGCCTGGCCTCTGCCCCGTCCGGCAGGCCGCGCCGGTGGGGACTGCCCGCGCTTGGACTCGCCGCGCTGCTGACCTGGTTCATCCGCAATCCCGCCGTGCTGATCTGGCTGCTGACTTTCGGCGCGATCGTCTCGACTAAGAATCGGGGAGCCGGTTGGCGGTGGCTCCTGACCCGCCGCCCCTTGCTCCGGCTGGGACGCATCTCGTATTCGCTCTACCTGTTGCACTGGCCGCTGCTGGTCGGCGCCTTGGCCTTGATCCTGTGGTTCGCCCCCACGATCTCGGGTCCGGCCGCCGCCGGCTGGATACTGGTCGCCGGCCTGCCCCTCGTGCTGATCCTGGCCGGCCGGTTGCACACCTGGCTGGAAGCCCCGCTGATGCGACTGGGCCGCCGGTTGTCCGCCCGCCAAGTTTAATTTTGCGCCGATCCATCCCCACCCCATCCTCCGGGCCGATGCAGGTCTCCTTCGTCATCCCATTGTTCAACGGCCTGACTCTCACGCAGGCGATGGTCGCGAGCCTGCAGGCCTCGCTGCCTGCCGGGCTGACGCATGAAATCATCCTCGTGGACGACGGCAGCACCGACGGCACGCGCCAATGGCTCGCCACGCTGTCCGCCCCGTTTCAGGTCGTGCTCCACGAGCGCAACCTCGGTTACGCCGCGGCCAACAACCGCGGCGCCGGAGTGGCGCGCGGCGAAATCCTCGCCCTGCTCAACAACGACCTCGTGCTCCCGCCCGGCTGGCTCGAGCCCATGCTCGCCGCGCACCGGCGGCTCGGCTCCCGCGCCGGGCTGGTCGGCAATGTCCAGCGGACCGTCGCCACCGGTGCCGTGGATCACGCCGGGATTGCACTCAATCTCAAGGGCAAGCTCGAACACATCCGCACCCTGCCCATCCCGCTGTTTCGGTTTTTATTCCCCGTGCAGTCTGTCGCAGCGGTCACGGGCGCTTGCCTGCTGCTCGACCGTGCCCTGTGGCAGGAACTCGGAGGATTCGACGAGAACTTCATCAACGGCAGTGAGGATGTCGAACTCTGCCTCCGCGCCCTCACCGCGGGCCGGGTGAATGTGGTCATCCTGCGCAGTGTCGTACTCCATCACGTGAGTGCTTCGCTCGGGCGTAAGGTACACGATGAGGAAAATACCTACCGTTTTACTCGCCATTGGCGCCATGAACTCAGACATCTGGTCGACCGAGCGTGGTGTTGGCGCTACCTCGAGGCATACTGGCCGAGTATGAGCGACCCGGCCGGCCATGTCGTGGTCAGACGGATGCTCGCTTATATCCTTCATCTCCGTTGCACCCCACCGTCCGAGGCTTTGCTCGCGCTGGACACCGCCATCGAGTCGGAAATGGTGAGATGGCAGGAAATGTTCGGCCCGCCGCCTGGAACCTGACTCCCACGCCGGGGTTCCGCGGCCCGGTCAGGACTGGCCGCTTCGGGTCACCAACCGCAGGATGGCCTGCGGCCGCTGGTTCACCGTCAAAAAGGTCCGCCCGATGTACTCGCCGATCAGGCCGAGCAGCACCAGCTGCGTGCCGGAAAACACCAGCAGCGCCGCCATCAACGAGCCCCAGCCGAAGGAGGGTCCCGCGTTGGTGATGCGCAGCCACACCACCCAGCCGAAGCCCGCCAGGCCGGCGAGTGCCATCACCAGCCCGAGCGCCGTGGCCACCCGCAGGGGCACCACGGAAAAATTAACCCACGCGCTGAGCCAGAGCCGAATCAGCCGCCGGAGCGTGTAGCCACTGACCCCCGCCTTGCGTTCCTCGTGCGTGACCTCGATCGATCCGATGCGCTGCGTCACCTGCAGGATGAGTCCGTCGATGTACGGATAAGGTCCGGTGTGTAGCGCGACTTCCCGGGCCACAAAGGCCGTCACGCAGCGGAAACTGGAAAGATAAAATCCCGGCGGTTTTTCCAACGCCCAGTTCGTCATCCGGTTCGTCATCCAGCTGCCAAAATTCCGCCAGAGTGAGTGCTGCTTGACCGCGTAGTGGCCGTACACGACGTCGAGCCCGGTGTCCTTGGCCTGCTGCCAGAGGCGCACCGCCTCGGCCGGGGGGTTCTGCCCGTCGTCATCGAGATTTACCAGGTGCGCCCCGCGCGCGTGGCGCCAGCCGGTCAGCACGGCGTTGTGTTCGCCGTAATTGCGCGCGTGCTCGACATAGGTCACCGGCACGCGCGTCGTTTTCAGGAGCGCCCGGCAGACGTCCCCGGTGGCATCCGCGCTGCCGTCATTGACGAGCACAATCTCATGCCCGCCCTCAACCGTCAGACCGTCAATCGCCGTCACCACCGCACCAATGGTTTCCGCGCTGTTGTAGAGCGGGATGACAAAACTCAGGGCGGGGTTTGCCGTGTTCATGACCGGCTCCAACGAAGGATTTCTTCGCCGACCCTGTCAATGTCTCCGCTCGCCAACGCCGGGTGCACCGGCAGGCAGAGCACCTCGGCGCACGCCCGCTCCGTCACCGGCAGGGACAGCGCCGGCACCGCATAGGCCGGCTGGCGGTGGATCGGCATCGGGTACAGCACCCCGCAGTGGATTTCCCGCGCGGCCAGGTAAGCCTGCAGGTCGTCGCGCCGCGGCGTGCGCACGGCAAATTGATGCCACACGGGCTCGGTGCCCGGCGGGATAACCGGCAGCTGCAGCGGCGCGCCCGCGAGGATTTTCAGGTACCGCGCCGCCAGCGTCCGGCGCGTGGCGTTCTCCGCGTCGAGATACTTCAGCTTCACCCGCAGGATCGCCGCCTGCAGTTCATCGAGCCGGCTGTTGCGCCCGGGAATCTCGCTCACGTAGCGCTGGCGCCAACCGTATTGGCGCAGCAGCCGCAACTGCTCCGCCACCGCCGCATCGCGGGTAAACACCGCGCCCCCATCGCCGAGGGCGCCGAGGTTCTTCGTGGGATAAAAACTGTAGGCCGCGGCGTCGCCCCACGTGCCCGCCTTGCGCCCGTCGAGCGTGGCGCCGTGCGCCTGCGCACAATCCTCGACCACCTTGACCCCATGGCGGCGGGCGAGGGCGAGGATGGCCGGCATCGCCGCCGGCAGGCCGTAAAGCTGCACCGGTACGACGGCCTTCACCTTTCCCTTTTGCGCCGCCAGGACAGCTTCGAGCGCCGCCGGCGACATGAGCATCGCGTCATCCTCGATTTCCACGAAGACCGGCTGCGCGCCGATTTCCTGGATCGCCGCCGCCGTCGCCGAGGCGGAATTGGCCACGGTCACCACGCCATCGCCGGCCTTCACCCCCACCGCCTGCAAAGCCAGCGCGAGGGCCTCCGTCCCATTGGCCACGCCCACGGCATGCCCGCCGCCGTGATACGCCGCAAATTCCCGCTCAAAGGCCTCGACCTCCGGACCGAGGATATACCGGCCGCCCGCCAGCACGCGGTCCACCGCCGCGCGAATTTCGTCAGCGTGGGCCAGAAACCCCGCGTGGGGATCGGCGGTCAGCAGCGGCTTAGACATAATGTTTCAGCTCCTTGCGGTAGTAGGCCAGGGTCTGGGCCAGGGTCCGGCGCAAATCCGTGCGCGGGCGCCAACCAAGCTTGCGGGCGATCCGGCGGTCGTCCGCGTAATAATCACCGATGTCGATTTTCTTCCGGTCCGCGGGAAACGCCCGCACCACGAAACACCCGCCCCGGTTGAGCTCGATGAGCATCTCCGCGAGCCGCTGCAGGGTGACGGGCGGCGGTCCGCCGAGATTAAACACCTCGCCCACCGCCTCCGGCCGGCTCGCGGCGAGCAAGAACGCCTCCACCGCATCCCCGACGTACGTGAAATCGCGCAACTGCTCCCCACCCCACACCTCGAAGGGCTCGCCCTCGATCAGCCGGCGGATCCAGACGCCGACAAAGGTCTGCCGCGCATCCTTCACCCGCATGCCGGGCCCGAGGGTGTTGGTCAGCCGGAGCGCCGTGGCCCGCAGGCCGTAAACGCGGGAATACAGCAGATGATAGGATTCGCCGGCGATCTTGTTGATGCCGTTCACATCCACCGGACGCAGCGGATGCTTTTCGTCCACCGGCAGGTAATCCGGCCGGCCGTAGATCTGGCGCGTGCTGGCGAAGACGATCCGGATGCCGGGGTTATGCAACCGGCACGCCTCGAGGATCGCGAGCTGCGCGCGGCCGTTGATGTCCAGATCGGTCTGCGGATCGGTCATCGAGTCCATGTGACTCGTCTGCCCGGCGAGGTTGAACAGGAAATCCTGTCCGCGCACCAGCCGCGGGAGCCGCGGCCAGTCGCGCACATCCGCGATGTGCACCCGCACGCGGCCCGCGATGCCGGCCAGGTTGCGGCGGTTGCCGCCGTACTCCGGGATGAGGCTGTCCACGATCGTGACCTTCGCCCCCAGCGCGACCAGGGCGCGGGCGAGGTTTGACCCGATGAAACCCAGCCCGCCGGTGATCAAAACGCGTTTTCCGGCATAGGCCGCGCGATAGGATGAGGGGGTGGACATGGATGAAGACGTAGGGCGGCCGGGCTTAAAACTCCAACTCCATTGCTTCGTCGTTTGGCCGCACCGCCACCACGATGGAATATGCCGCGAAGCCCAGCAATCGCTCATCCCGGGCACTGGCCCGCGTCGGGGGCACGTTGGATCGCAGCCAGACCGTGACCTTGCCCGGCGGAATATAGATGGGCGGCACGCGCACCGGCTTCAGCTCGGTGTCCAGGTGGATCGTGCGCAACGGGATGCCGCCGACCCAGATTTGGATGTCGCGGGCGACCAAGCTTCGCGCCGTGAAATGAAGCACGACCTTCAGGGGATGATCCTGGGGATTGACCAGCTCCAGGGTCGCGTCGCCCTTGGTCCAGTTCCACAGCTGAGTCTGCCGGCCGCGCAATAATTCCGTGCCATACCAACCCTCGCCCAGTTCGGCCCGCAGCCAGTAGGGACTGCCCGTGCGCACGAGGGAATACCGCCGGCCGATGATCGCACCGTCCGGTCCCGGCACCCGCACCTGCAGCATCCCACCGTTCAAGTCCCAGTCGCCTCGCAGCGGCGTGTTCAGCCGGCCTTCGTAGGTGTGGGTGGGGAAATACTGCGGTTTGCGCAGCAGCAGCGCGTTCGTCCAGAGCCGCGTCCAGAAATCCGGCACCAGGATGTTCACGGACTTCACCCGGGCCATGGTTTCCACTTTTCCCACTGCCAGCAGGTCCCGGTCGACGATGAGCAGACTGGCCTCGACCCGCTGCGACAGCAGGTACAGGCCGCGCAGGTTCATGACCGTAACCACGACGATCATGCCGAGGGCGAGGCCCCGCAGCAGGGAGCTGCGATCCTTCAGCCAGAGCAGCCAGTGGCAGAACGCCACCAGCAGCACGGGATAAAACACCGAGAAGAGCTTGTACGCATCGTAGCTGGCATTGTTGCCGAACTTCAGACCGCGCCATTCGAGATAGGCATAACCGGCCATGACCGGGAGGATGAAGGCCACGACCAGCCACGCCTGCTTCCAGCGCTTGATGACCGACCGCAGCCACGCGCCCACCAGCAACAGCACCGTCAAGCCGCCGAGGATCCAGGACCCAACGCCGGTCAGTTCGGCCAGCGGCCGCGGCCCGACTCCCTTGACCATGCCGAGCCAGCCCTCCGGCCAGAGCACCGGAATTTTCCAGCCAAAGTCATACTGTCGGAACAGGAGGAAACGCTCCACCAGTCCCGCCGCCCGCGCGTAAAAAAACAGGGCGCTCACCGCGAGGGGCACCAGCATCCAGCCCAGCCAGCGGGCCAGTTTCCGGAAATCATTCTTCTCCAGGGTCCAGCCCGCCACGCAGGCGGTCACCGGGACCAGGCAGATGATCACGATGAAATTATAGGCGCCCCAGATCAGGCCGAAACCCACCAGCAGCAATCCGCCATACGTCCAGCCGCGCCGCCCCCCACCCGGCTCCCGCCACATCGCCAATCCCGCCCAGGTCACCAGCGCGATGGCTTGCGCGGCCAGGATCTGGCCGGGCGCCACATTGTAGACCGCGTATCCCGTCACCGGGCTGATCGTGAAGATGAACGCCAGCCAGCTGCTCGCCCCGCGGCCAAAACCCGCGGTCGACCTAGCCAGCCAGTAAACCAGCGGCAAAGCCAGGACCAGCAGCACGACGGTCATCAGGCCGGTGGTTTCGTGCGGCTCCAGGCCCAGCACCGAATCGTTGAGCGCAATCAGCGCCGAGGGCGTGAAATGGTTCAGCTTCAGCCAGAAATCATAAAAATTATCCACCGACGCGATCGACACCACCTCGGTGAGCCCGAGAAAACCGCTGCGATCATTGCTGGCGAACTCCTGCAACACCCGCGCCCCTGCCGCGTAATCCGCCGCATCACAGCTGCCGATGGAGACCGTCGTCAGGTCCCGGGCCACCCGGGCCAGCGGCAGCGTCAGCAGCAGCAGGCCGAGCGCCATCAGCCCGCCCAACCCGGCAAACCGGCCAAGATCCCGGCCACTCGTGCGCCAGTCCCGCCGCGACAGGCCCCACAGCAACAGGGCCACGGGCAGCAATTCCGCCCAGCGACCATAAGCATGGGTCCCCGTCAGCGTGGTGTGCGCGCCCAGCCAGACCACCGCGGATTGCAGGACCAAGCCGCACGGTGCGATCCACACCGGCCAGAATCTCCGCCAGCGCACGGGGGTAACAAGCAGGGCCAAACCCACACCCCAGATCAGGATGTGCAGCAGCAGCCCGAACGAAACCAGCAGGTAAATCATGAAGCGGGAAAACCTTATCACGACCCGGGACGGCCCGGCAATGAAAAGCACCGGGCGAACTACCTAGCGACGGGCCACCGCCAGAATCGAGCTGCCCATGGACAGGTTGCCCACGCGCCGGATCCATGCGGACTCGCCAGCCAGGACCGTGGAAAACCCTGATTCCAACCACGGCGGCGAAAGCTTCACGTCGCTGCCGCCAACCGGCGGCGGGAGCAACTTGCGCCGCGCAGCGATGAGCGGCAGCAGCACGCTGTTCCAATGGGTGAGGCGCAGTGTGGTCAGGCCCGCCCGCGCCAGTTTTCCCGCCAGTTCCGACCGAGTATAGCGCCGCCGGCCGTCCACCGCGACATCATGGTACGACCACAGCCAGCGATGGGCGGGCACGTTGATCACCACGATACCGCCGGGCCGGAGCACGCGCGTCATTTCCCGCAGCGCCGCCTCGTCGTCATCCAAATGATAGAGCACATCGGCCGAAACCACCGCCGCAAATTCCCCGGCCCGAAAAGGCAGCGCCGTGACCGACGCTTCCGTCACGTCGCCCGCACCCCGCTCCCGTGCGAGTTCGCAGGCAAGCGGTGAAACATCCACCCCGGTCCACGTCCACTCCGGCCGCAACGGCGTCAGCCGCCGGATCAGGCCGCCGGTGCCGCAGCCCGCATCCAGGATCCGGCCCGGTCCCGCCGGCAGGTGCGCCGACAGTTCCCGGCCGACATGCGCATGCAGCGCGCGGAAATACCACATGGCATCTTCCACGGCGGCCAGCTTGCGATATTCCCCGGCGTCCATGAGCAGGGCATGGAAACCGCGGGATAAAGCTTTGCCAAGGCAAACGCGTGCGCTTTCGCTCCTGCCCACCCTTCATGTGCGCCGCCCGTTCCACCCTATCTGGTGTCACCCCTGCGTGGCGCGCCTCGCACGCCACCGGGCTGTTTTTTGACGACTTTGATTCGTCCTCCGCTTGGATCAAGGAGACCGCGGAGCTCCGCCTGCCCCCCGTCGGCCGGGTCCGCACCCTGACCCTGCGCGGCCACTGCCAGCCGCATCCCGCGGTTCGCGGGCTGGAAGTCTCCGCCCCGGATCTCGTCGTCCGCCTCAACGGCGGGTTCGCCGGCGAACTCCGGCAATTGCCGCCCGGCCCATTCGCGCTCGCCCTCCATCTGCCCGACGACTCCGCCGACCATGTCGCCGTCATCTCCCTTGCCCTGCAGGGCGTCGGCCGCGCCAATTTCCTCGCCTGGCTCGGGCGCATCACCGGGCTCAAGTCCCTGCGGCGCTTCCGCGCGCAGAATAAAAACCGCCAGCTCCGGCTCACCACCCTCACCGACGACACGGGCGAGGTCATTTTCGACTTCTCCATCCGCCTCGCCCCCTACTCCATCGCCTACGCCCGGCAGCATGCAGGGCGCGGGATCAATATCGCCGGCTTCCTCACCGCCGACCTCGGCGTGGGCGAATCGGCCCGCTGCATGGTCCGCGCCGCCGACGCCGCCGGCATCCCGGTCGCACTCGTGCCGCTCAAGCTACACTGCAAGAACCGACTCGGCGATCAGACCTACGCCGCCCGCCTCCAGGACACGAATCCCCACCCGGTGAACATCGTGCACCTCGACCCGCCGGCCACCCACGACCTCGAGCATCACCACGGCCAAAAATTTTCGACCGGGAAATACAACATCGCCTATTGGGCGTGGGAACTGCCCGAGTTTCCCGACGCTTGGATGACGGCCTTCGATTACTACAACGAAATCTGGTGCCCCAGCGATTTCACCCGTCTCGCCATCGAGATGAAGTCGCCCCTCCCCGTCATCCGGATGCCCCACGCCATCGCGTTCGACCGCCCCGCGGGAAATTTCCGGCCACGCTTCCAGCTGCCGGCGGACAAGTTCCTTTTCCTCTTCATCTACGACCTCAACTCCTACTCCGCGCGCAAGAATCCCGGCGCGGTGATCGCGGCCTTCCGCCGTTCGGGCCTCGCCGGCACGCATTCCGCCCTCGTCGTGAAGGTCCAGAACGTCGCCGGCAACGAGGCCGACTTCGCCGCGCTCCAGGCGGCAGTGGCCGACCTGCCGGGCACGGTGGTGATCTCCGGCACCCTCACCCGCGCCGAAATCTACCAGCTCGAGTCCGCCTGTGATTGTTTCGTCTCCCTCCACCGCGCCGAGGGCTTCGGCCTCGCGGTCGCGGAGTGCATGTACCTCGGCAAGCCCGTCATATCCACGAACTGGTCCGCCACCGCCGAGTATGTCACCGCCGACAACGGCTGCCCGGTGGACGCCCGCATCGTCACCTTGGAACAGAACCACGGGCCCTACATGAAGGGCTCGGTCTGGGCGGAGGCCGACGTGGACCAGGCCGCGTCATGGATGCGGAAAATCTCGGGCGACCCGGCGCTTGCGGCCCGGCTCGGCGCCGCCGCGCGGGGCACGATGGAGCAACGGTATTCACCCGCCGTCATCGGCGCCCGGTACCGGCAGCGGCTCGAGAATATCGTTTAGTTTATCCCCATGGTCTGACGGCCATCTACGTTAACGCTTTCGCTTGTGCAGAGGTGGATCGGACGGGATATTTCACCGGCATTTTGCCTCGCCACTAGTGTTTATCGGCTCCGTATTTGTCTTCTTTAATCACATCCCGCCCAGCTGCTTCCACCGCCGCTCGATAACCTAAATGGTCTTCGCCTCGTTATTTTTTCTCTACGCTTTTCTGCCGCTGTTTTTGGGCTGCTATTACCTGGCCCCGCTGCGCTGGCGCAATGCGGTGGCCTTGGTCGGTAGTGTGGTTTTTTACGCCTGGGGTGAACCCGTCTTTGCCGGGATCCTGCTCGTCACCAGCGTGGTGGTTTATCTCATCAGCCTCGGGATTCAGCGCCTCCCGGTCACGTCCCGCCGCCCGCGCCAATGGCTGCTGGCCCTCGGGCTCGTCGCGAGCCTCGCGCTGCTCGTCTACTGCAAATACAGCAATTTCTTCGTCGCGAACCTCAACGGCCTGCTCGGGCATCTACAGCACGGCAGCATCGTCTGGACCGCCGTGGCACTGCCGATCGGCGTGTCATTCTTCACGTTCCAGAAGATCAGCTACCTGGTGGACGTCTACCGCGGCACGTCCCGCCCCGCGCGCAACCTCCCGGATTTCCTGCTGTACGTGATGCTGTTCCCGCAGCTCATCGCCGGGCCGATCATCCGCTACCACGACATCGCCGGCCAGATTGAGCACCGCGACCACACCGCCGACCGCTTCCTGGCCGGCGCGTGGCGCTTCCTGCTCGGCCTCGGGCGCAAGGTGCTCTTCGCCAATCCGCTCGGCCTCGTCGCCGACCGCATCTTCGGCCACGACCTCGCCAGCCTGCCCGCGGCCTACGCCTGGGTCGGCATCCTCTGCTACACCTTCCAGATCTATTTCGATTTTGCCGGTTACTCCGACATGGCCATCGGCCTCGCCCGGATGATGGGCTTCGAGTTCATCGAGAATTTCAACCGGCCCTACACGGCGCGCTCGGTGACCGAGTTCTGGCGGCGCTGGCACATCTCGCTGACGAATTTCATGCGGGACTACCTGTACATCCCGCTCGGCGGCAACCGCGCCGGGTCTTTCCGCACCGGCCTCAACCTCTGGCTCGTCTTCCTCGTGTCCGGCTTCTGGCACGGCGCCAGCACGAGCTTCATCGCGTGGGGCGCCTACCACGGCTCCCTGCTTTCCCTCGAGCGCGGCCTTGGTCGCCAGCGACTCGAGCGCCTGCCGGCGGTGCTCGGCACCGTCCTCACATTCCTTCTCGTCCTCCTAGGCTGGGTGCTGTTCCGCACCGCGACCCTGGCCGACGCGATCACCTATGCCGGCCGGCTCTTTGACTTCGCCCACTGGAACGCGGTCAATCCTCCGCTGGATTTTGTCTGGCCCGAAATCATCACCCGCCGCGCCACGGCCGTGCTGCTGCTGGCCGCGGTGATCAGTTTCCTCCCGGACCGATTCTGGACGCGCTTCGGCTGGGATGACCCGCGGCCCCGCAGCTTCCGCGGCGGCATCCTGCGCACCGTGATCGCCGCGGCCTGCCTGCTCCTCGCCTCGGCCGCCCTCGCCGGCCAGAGCTACAATCCCTTCATCTATTTCCGCTTCTGAGCGCCGCCCCATGACCCGCCGACCCTGGCCAACCCTGCTCGTCACGCTTTTCACCGGCACCCTCGCGCTGGTGGGCCTGCAGGCCGTGTGGCCGTTCCTGCCGCAGGGGGAAAAGCTGCGCGGGGTCAGCGCCGAACCGCCGCCGGTGAAGTGGGATTGGACGGAGTTCAAGGCCGGAAAAACCGCCCGCGAGATCGAGGCCTGGTACAACGTCCGCGTCGGCCTGCGGAACTGCTGGGTCATGCTCGACAACCAGGTTTCCTACACGTTCTTCGGCGAGGTCAACCCGCGCTCGGAAGGCTCGCGCGTCATCGCCGGCGAACACGACTGGTTCTTCGAATACCAGTACATCGAGACCGCGGTGACCCCCAGCCTGTGGCGGGCCGCCGTGCCCACCGTCGTCCAGCGGCTCAAGTCCGTGCAGGAGAAACTCGCCCGCCGCGGCATTCCGCTGCTCGTGGTCGTGGCCCCCAGCAAGGTGGAGGTTTACCCGGAGCACGTGCCGGCGGCATATTTCGGCAATCGCAAACCCGCGGATAACCTCTCGGACTTCGAGCTGGCGCGACCACTCATGCAGGCGGCCGGGATCAACTACTACGACGGTCCCGCCCGGTATGCGGTTTGGAAGGCCGCCGGCGAACGCAATCTCTTCGCCCGGGCCGGCACCCACTGGAGCTACCAGTCCTCGCTGCGCGTCCTCTCGGAAATCCGCGAGCGGCTGAACCCCGCCATGCGCCACCCGCTGCCCGAGTTCATCGTCACCTCCACCCCGGTGGGCCCGCCGCGCGTGACCGACCGCGACCTCCTCGATCTCACCAACCTGCTGGTCACTGCGCCCTACGCGCACTCCCTGCCCTATCCCGTGCTCAAGCCGCAGCAGGCCGTCCCCACCGACCAGCTGCCGCGCATCCTCTGGGTGCATGACAGCTTCGGCTGGGTGCTGATTGACCAGCTCTACGCGGCTCACGCCATGCAGCCCTCGGAGTCGCTGTATTATTTCAACACCGTCTACCGCATCCCCGGTGGCGTGAAGCAGGACACCGACCTGAAAAAAATCGACTGGGAGGCCCGGCTGAAATCGTATGACGCCGTGGTCATTGTCTGGACGGAGATCGCCTTCGACTTCGATTCCTGGGGCTTCATCGAAACCCTGGACCGGGCCCTGCCATGACCGCCGCCGCCCTGACCCCGACCGCCGCCCGGGCGGACCGGATCTTCTTCCGCTGGATTTTCCCGGCCCTGCTGATCGGCATTTTCGTCATCTACGCCACCTTTCGTCAGCGTTACGTGGGCGCGACCGACTGGTATGGCTACTACCAGCAGGGCGAACTGCTGAAGACCGGCCGGGTGTTCCTGCCCACCGCGTTCCCGTGCGACCAGTTCCCGGCCATCGTGCCCTTCGGCTATGTGGTCGCGGGCAGCCACGCCGTACCGCAATACACGCCTGGTTTCCCCCTGCTGCTCGCCCTCGGCAGCTACGCCGGGATCACCTTTTTTGTCACCCCGCTCATCGGCCTCGGCTCATGCCTGCTGATGTTCTTCCTGATCCGCGATTTTACTGACCGCTGGGTGGCCGCCGTCTTCACCCTCGCGTGGGCGTTTTTTCCCATCGTGGTCTTTGGCAGCACCACCCTGATGAGCGATCTGCTCGCGGCCATGTGCCTGATCGGTGCCTACCTCGCCTACCGCCGGGGGTGGCTGCTGCTGTCGGCCTGGGTGCTCGGGTACAGTTTTTGCGTGCGGCCGACGAACGTGCTGTTTCTCGCCGTTTTTGTCCTGCCGCTTTGGCGCGACCGCCGGCTCATCCGTTACGGGCTTTATCTCGCCGGGCCGGTCGTGCTCTACGGCCTGTACAATTTTGCCCTCTACGACAGTCCCCTGCGGACCGGCTACGCCGATTTCCGGGGTGACCTCGCCCGCGAGGTATTTTCCCAGCACGTCGGGTTCTATCTCTGGCAAACCCTGGCCCAGTGCAGCCCGGTCCTCATCGCGCTCGCGCTATGGGGGCTGCGGCCATGGAGCCGGGAGAAATTATTCCAGATCCTGTGGTTCACGGTCTTCCTCACTTTCTATTGCTTCTGGCGCTCAGGCGGCGACCGCTGGTGGTGGACGCGCTTCCTGCTGCCGGGCTATCCGGCGATTTTCCTGCTCGCCGCGGGCGGTTTCAGCCGGCTGCGTGACCGCTGGTGTACCGCCGCGGTCAGTCCCCCCTGGCGCGACTGGCGCATTGTCGTCCTGTTTGCCTCGGTCGCCTTGATCCCCCTGTGGGAAATTCAGTTTGGCCGGAGCCAGCAGGATCTCTGGGAGCGCAACAAGGGTCACGTCTACTATGATGTCGTCCAGCGCGTCGCCGCCCTCGTGCCGGCCCACAGCTTCGTGGGTTGCGTCGAATTCGCCGGTTCCTTCCGCCTTTACTCCGGGCTGACCGGTTTTGTCTCGGTACAAGACGACCCGCCGAACCTCGTGCGCGAGGGCCTGCGGCAGCAGCGTGACGTTTATCTCCTGGTCGAGTCGTGGAACCTCAACCAGCCGGCCATCCGGCGAATCCTGCAGGATTTTCCCTCGGAAAAAATCACGGTCATCCCGCTGTGGGGCGGTATGCCCCTGTACAAGCTGCACCTGCCGGCCACTCCACCGGTCTCCGCCGGGCCGCAACCATGACTCTCGCCGGGGCACCCCAGTCCGTTGCCCACCCCCGTACGCCATGCCTCCCCTCCTGCTCGATCTGACCCACACCAGCCACACGCGGGCCCGCACCGGCATCCAGCGCGTGGTCCGCGCGCTGCACCGCGAACTGGGCGCGACGGCGACCGCGGTCACGCATGATCCGTATCGCGGGGAATGGCGGCCGCTCGAAGCGTGGGAACTCGCCAACCTGTCGGCCACCGACCCGAGCCCGACGCGCGGGGCCCACTGGCCGTGGACCGCCCGCTGGCGCAGCCGGTGGCACCGCTTCAACACCCGGGCCGCGGACCTGGGCCTGCGCGGCGACTACCGGGGCTTCCTCACCGCCGAGGTGTTCTCCCCCGCCGTGGCCGCGTGCCTGCCGGACGTTTTTCCGCGCGTGGCGGTGTTCCATGACGCGATTGCCCTGCGCTTCCCCGAGCTTTCCCCCGCCGGCACGGTGGCCCGTTTCCCCGGTTACCTGCAGGAGTTACTACGTTTCGACGGCATCGCCGCCGTGTCGGACGAATCACGGGAATCGCTCCTCGCCTACTGGCGCTGGCTGGGGGTCTCCAACCCGCCGCCGGTCAAAACCATTTCCCTGGGTGTTGATCTCCCGCCCGCCGCGGATCTGCCTGCCGCCGCCTGCGCCGGAGCTCCCGTCGTGCTGTCGGTCGGCACCCTCGAGGGCCGCAAGAATCACCTCGCCCTGCTCGAGGCCTGCGAACTGCTCTGGGCGCGCGGCGAGAAATTCGCACTGCACCTGGTCGGCTCGGCCCACCGGCAGACCGGCGCACTCGCGCTGGCAAAACTGCGGGCCCTGCAACTCGCGGGCCGGCCGTTGCGCTACGACGGTCCGCTCCCGGACGCCGCCCTGGACGCCGCCTACGCGGCCTGCGCCTTCACGGTTTATCCCTCGCTGGCCGAGGGCTTCGGCCTGCCCGTGATCGAAAGTCTCGCCCGCGGCCGGCCCTGTGTCTGCTCGGCGTCGGGCGCCCTCGGCGAACTTTCCCGCGGCGGGGGCTGCCTCGCCCTCCCGGCCGTGGATGCGACCCGCCTCGCCGCCGCCATCGCGCAACTGCTCGCCGCCCCGGCAACACTCGCCGCGTTGTCCGCCACGGCCCGGGCCCGCACCTTTCGGTCCTGGTCAGCGTATGCCGCCGAAGTCGCGGCCTGGATGGAGGATTTGCCCCGCCGGGGGTGATTTTGACCCGCCTTTGCGTTTGCCAAGCCCGTCCCGCCGTCCCCATCGTCCATCGCTCCCATGGCGCTTTCCTTCTTCGTTAAAAATAAAAAGGCGATTCTCAACCGCTGCCGCGATGATTACGCGACGAAGATGCGGCTGAAATACGCACCCTATTACCTCGCGATGGAGTCGCAGAAGGACACGACCGTCCGGCTCGACGGGCGCGACATGATCATGCTTTCGAGCAACGATTATCTCGGGTTGTCCTTCCATCCCAAGGTCATCGAGGCGGCCAATGCCGCCACCCGCCAGTGGGGCACGAGCACCAACGGCGCCCGCTCCTCCAACGGCTCGCGCTCCTTCCACGTCGAGCTCGAGGACAAACTCGCGACCTTCCTCGGCAAGGAGGCCTGCCACATCCATGTGGCCGGCTACATGTCCGTGATGACCACCGTCGCGACCTTTGCGCAGAAGGGCGACGTCATCCTCGGCGACAAGAACCTCCACTCCTGCCTCTGGGACGGCATCCGACTCTCCCACGCCACGGTCGAACGTTTTTCGCACAACAGCCCGGATGACCTGCGCGAGGTGCTCAGCACCAGCAATCTCGACGCCGCCAAGCTCCTCGTGGTCGAGGGCGTCTACTCCATGGAGGGGCACATCGCCCGGCTGCCGGAACTCACCGAGATCGGCGAGGAGTACGGCTGCTTCACGATCCTCGACGACGCCCACGGCTTCGGCGTCCTCGGCCGGCAGGGCCGCGGCACGACCGAGCACTTCGGCCTCGGCGACAGGGTGGATTTGATCTGCGGCAGCATGTCCAAGTCCCTCGCCAGCACCGGCGGCTACGTGGCCGGCTCGCGCGAGGTGATCGAGTACCTGCGCACCAACTCGAAGCAGACGATTTTTTCCGCCGCCATCAGCGCCGGCCAGACCGCCGCCGCCATGGCCGCACTCGAGATCATGCAGACCGAGCCGCAGCACCTCGAGCGGCTGTGGGCCAACACGAAGAAGTACAAAGCCATGCTCAAGGGCCTGGGCCTCGACATCTGGGACAGCGAGACGCCCGCCGTGCCGATCGTGCTCGGCTCGAAGGAACGCGTTTACCCGTTTTGGAAGGCGCTCCTCGACAAGGGCGTCTTCACCGTCATGTCCATCGCGCCCGCCGTACCCGCCGGCAAGGACCTGATCCGCACCGCCATCTCGGCGATGCACACCGAGGAACAGCTCGAGAAAATCGCGGAGGCCATGGCCTACGCGGTGAAGAAGCTCTGAGCCGGGTTCAGCCCAGCTCCGCCCGCAGCATCGCCGCCGCGTTCGCCCACGTTGGCAACGCGCGCCCCGCCGCCTCACTCGACAACCGGCGGTACAGCGTTTCATCCGTCAGCACCCGGCGCAGCGCATCCTGCCACGCCGCACGGTCGTTGACCGCCACCGGCAGGCACCCGCCGCCGCCGGCATTTTCGCGCAAAACCGGCAGGTCGCTGCACACACACGGCACACCCTGCCAGAGCGACTCCAGCAGCGGCAAACCGCAGCCCTCGGCCAGGGTGGGAAACACACTGGCCCGGGCACTCGCGTAGAGCTGGGTCACCTCGTCATCACTGGCCGCGGCATGGTAACGCAACCCGGGAAATTTCTCCTGCAGCGCTTTGATCCGCGCGACCAACGGGGCCCCATAGTGTGGGTTGACGCGCCCGACGAGGTGCAGTTCGAACTTCAGGCCCGCGGTCCAGAGTTCCTCGCCCACGTCGAGCAGCAGCGCCTGGTTCTTGCGCGGTTCAAGAATGCCGACGCCCAGCAGCTTCGGCCTGGTTCCCGCGGGCACGTCCCGCCGGGTCACCCGCGCCGCGCCATCGAAATCTGCCCCGAGCGCCAGCACCCCCACCGGCGGGGTTTTCTCCAGCCCCTGCCAGTGCCAGAAGCCGGTGAGTTCCGCCCGGCTCGCCTCCGACACCGCCCACACGCGGTCAAACGCCGAGAGAAACTTCAGGTAACTCGGATGCCGCGCCACGCTCTGCGGCCAGGTGATGTGCGGGAATTTCAGCGGGATGGCGTCATGAAAGATCGCCGCCGTGCGCACGCGGCCCGACCGGATGAATTCTCCGAAGCCCGGCCGTTCGTCCGCGGCGAAAACTTCCGCGGTCAAAAACCAGTCGCCGGGCGCAGGCTGCACCCGCTCCAGTTTCCGCGCATCCCGCAACCCTTCGTCCCAGGTCACCGGCGTCGCGGCACTCCCGAGCACCTCCCCTAGCCGCGCGCTCACGCGCTGCAGGCCGGAGCGGTGCCCGGATTCGGCGGCTTTGGTGACGTCGAAGTAAATCATGGCTTGTCGCTCTCCCCGCCCTCGGCGATGACGCGTTCAAACTGCCGGAGCAGCCGCTCGGCGTTTTTATGCGCGTCGAAATTCTCCGCCACCCACCGGTGCGCCGCCGCCCGGAGCCTTTCCGCGAGTGCATCATCCGTGGAGAGGCGGCGCAGCGCGTCAACCCACGCGCCGGGTGACGTCGCCGGGGCCACCAGGCCCGTGGCCATGTCGGTGATGGCCTCGGTCGTCGCCGCAATGGGCGAGGTCACCACCAGCGTCCCGAGCGACATCGCCTCGGGGATGACATTGGGCAGGCCGTCGCGGTCGCCGCTCGGCGCGATGACGCCCGTGTGGAGCAGCACATCGGCCCACGCAAGCTGGGTCCAGACCTCGTGCTGGGGCAGGTGACCCGTAAAGGCGACCTGCGCGGCGACGCCGAGATGACCGGCGAGTTTTTCCAGCTCGGGCCGCAGCGGGCCCTCGCCGACGATATGCGCCTCAAATTCCACTCCCGCGGCCTGCAGGGCGGCGTAGATGCGAAGCTGGTGATCAAGGCCCTTCTTTTCCACGAGGCGCGCCACGCACAACAGGTGCAGGGGCGCCCGCGAGGCGCGCAGCGGCTTGAGCGCCGCCAGCCGGTCGAGTCCGCGGCGGATGCAAAAGATACTCTCAGCCGCCAGGCCGCGCTCGACCAGCGCCCGTCGGCCCATCTCGGTCGAGGTGTGAATGAAGGCCGCGTGCTCCAGCTTGTCGCGCAGCCACCAGTCGCCGCCGTGCTCGTAGAGGTCGTAGGCGTGCGCCGCCGCACTGTAGCGGTGGCCGTCGAACCGCCACAGCAGCCACGCGGCGGTGGCGGGCGCCCCACCCCAGGTCGCGTGGACGAGGGTGGGCGGATTTTTCCGGAATTCGCGGGCCCAGAGGCACGCAAAGCCCGCGCCCAGCATGTTCTCCCAGAAATTGATCCAGGACGGCGGGCGGCGCGTGACCAGCCCGCGCAGCACCTGCCGCAGCACCGCGGGGCGCCGCCAGGATTCGTACGGGATCATCCAGAGCAGCGTGAGGAGCTTCCACTTGTTGAACCGCGCGACCGGCAGTCCGCGAAACGAGCCGCCGCCGCCCCAGAGCGAATAAATCCTCAGCGACACGCCATGGGCCCGCATGGCGATGATCTCGCGTTGCATGAACGTCTCCGTGGCTTTGGGAAACGTGGTGTAAAGGTAGGCGACGGTGGGCTTGGGCGGTTCCAAGGCCTCAACGTAAAGCACGCCGGGGGCGCACGGGAAGCCCTTTGCGTCCCAATTTTTCGCTCGCGGAGCCCCCGCCGGCCATGGAACCTGACCTTTGCTTTCCTGAATGAATTTCTACCGCCGCAGCGACTTCACCCCCGACGATGAGCGCCTCCTCGCGGCCTATGACCAGGAAATCCTCGCTTTGCTCGGCCCCGGCTTCCGCTTCCCGGTGCGCATGCGCGACTGGGAATTGCGGCGCGTGCTCGCCGCCACCGCCGGCCTGAAACCCGGGGCCCGCATTCTCGATACCGGCGCCTTCAACACCTATCTGGGTCTCCATCTCGGCCGCACCTCCCCCGCGGTCACAGTCTCGGATCTGCTCTGGGCCCGGGCCGGGAAAAGCGCCCTGCGCCGCCTCGGCCTCGCCCCGGCCAAGTCCACCGAGGTCGGTTACCTCACCTGGCACCGTACCATGCGGAAACACGGCCTCGCCGTGCGCAACATCGACCTCACGCGGATCAACCTGCCCGACGCGTCCTTCGACTGCATCATCTCGCTTTCGGTCATCGAGCACATCCCCGCCATCGAGCAGGCCCTCGCCGAGATGTACCGCGTGCTCGCCCCGGGCGGCCGCCTGCTGATCACCACCGATTGCTCGCGCGAACCGGTCCCGTTCAACGCGGGCGTCCGGTACTTCAGCGAGGCGGAACTCGACCGGCTCTTCGCCCCCTACCCGGTCACGTCGCCGCGCAATCACCCCGATTTTTCCCCGGTGAACTGGTGCTACGGCGGCAAGTTGGCGGTTGTCACCAGCTTCGTCGAGATCACCAAGCCGCGCTAAACCGGCTGGACGGCTTGAGCGTGGGGGATGCGGCGCCCGCCCCAGTGCCTCAGAGCGGCGGAAAGGGCCGGCGCTTGAGCCGGGCGTGCGCCGGCTGGTTGGCCAGCGCCACCAGCTCGTCGATCACGACGGTCGGATCATCCACGTAGCGCAGCTTCAGGAACTCGTCGCGCACTTTGCCGTAGATGGCGGAGTCGGCCATCCATTGGTCGAGGATCGCTTCAAAGTCGGCCGCATGCTCGATCTTCTCACACCCCGCCCCGTTGCGGAAGAATTTCCAGGTGAGCTCCTCCTGCGGCATGATGCCGCCAAAGGCGTTGAAGATGATCGGGCACTCGAAATGCAGCGCCTTGGCGCAGGTGGTGGTGCCGCCCCGGGTGACGATGACATCGCTCGCCTGGATGAGCAGGTGCACGATCTCGGAATAACCCTCGATGTAGCAGTTGAACTCGGGGTGGTTGGCCCGCCAGTGGACGAGATCGTGGTAGGCCTGCTTGTTCTTGCCGCAGATCACGATCGCCTGCACGCGGTCCGCGTGCTTCACCAGCGCCGGCAGCAGGTTGGCATGGTTGTTCGCGCCGTTGCCCCCGGTGGCGAGAAACACCGTGAACAGGTCGGGCCGCAGGCCGAGCCGGTGCTCCCGGAACGTGCCGCGCTGGCCCGGGGGGATCGGTTCGAGATAGGCGGTCGGCAGCATCAGGTTGCCCCGGACCAGCGTCTTTTCCGCCGGGATGCCCTTCTTGACCGCGAAGTCACGAGCCGTCGGCGTGCGGGAAATGTACAGGTCCACTGTCGGCTCAATCCAGTTGCGCGAGTAGCCCCAGCCGCCGGAAAACTCCCCGCAATACGTCGCGCAGCGCACGCGGTCGGCCCCAAGGATCTGGCGCGCCAGCTGGAAGTAGCCCCGATTCAGGCAGTCGTGCACGCTGAAGACGAGGTGCGGCCGGTACTCGCGCAGGACCTCGGTGTAGTAGCGCGCGCCGAAGGTCACCCGCCGGCGGTTGAGGTAGCTCAGCACTTCCACCACCGTGTAAAACCAGATGTGCACCCACGGCGCCGCCTGCTGGATGCGGTTGTAGAATTTCACGCCCACCCGGTTCACGACGGAGGACTGCTCGAGCATCTGCTCAATGCGCACGTCCACGTCGTGCCGGTACAGCTGGAAACACCATTCCGCAAAGGCCTCCGCGCGGGCGTCATGGCCGCCGCCGGTGCTGGATGTGAGGACGAGGATGCGGACTTTGGACATGCGTCAGGAAACGTCGAAGTACCGCGCCTGGATGCGGCGCCGGAGTGAAAGGGAACCGAACCGCGCCAGCAACGGCGCCAGCACCGCCTGGAAAAACCGCCCGGTCCGCACCGTGCCGCTGCGGTTCCGCAGCAGCGCGCGGCGGAGCGCCGCGGCGGCGTGCGCCGGCTCGGGCCCCGACTTCATCAGGCGCTCAAACGCAGCCCAGGCCCGCTGCATCGGCGGCGTCACGGCCCCGGGCGGTCGGCGGACCGAGCCCTCGAAATCCGTGCGGTAGTCGCCCGGGCGGACATCGAGGATGATGATGCCGGAACCGGCGTATTCGAGCATCAGGCTCTCGTTCAGGGCGGACAGGCCGGATTTCGTGATGTTATAGGCCGCCTGAAACGGCAGGGGAAACTCCGCCGCCAGCGACGAAATATTTACGAGCGCACCGCGCCCGCGCCCGGCCATGCCGCGCAACGCCGCGTGCGCGAGCCGGGCGGTGCTCACGAGCATGACCTCGAGCTGCTCCTGCCAGACGGAAAAATCCGTGGCGGCGAACCCGCCGAATACACCGTAGCCGGCATTATTGACCACCAGGTCGAACCCGCCCGCGGCTTGCTCCGCCTCGTGAAACACCGCCTCGGCTTTCGCGCCGTCGCGCAGATCCAGCACCACGGCGGTAAAGCCGGGATGCCCCGCGAGCGTGGCGAGCCGCGCGGACTCACGGGCCGTGCCCCAGACGCGCACCCCGTCGGCCAGCAGCATCACGGCGAAGGCGCGGCCCAGCCCCGTGCTCGCGCCAGTGACGAAGGCGGTGCGGTGAAGGTCGGAAACGCGCGCGGCGGTCACGGTTAGCTGGTTTGCTTGAACACGAGCGAGACGTTGGCACCGCCAAAGCCGCTGACGTTGTTGAGCGCGATGCGGGGCTGCGCAGCCAGGGTGGAGCGAATGATGTTCAGGCCCTCGCACTCCGGATCGAGCTTCGAGATGTGGGCGGAGCCGGGCATGAAGCCGTCCCGGATCGCCAGCGCACAGAAGCCGCTCTCCATCGCCCCGGCCAGGGAGAGCCCGTGACCCGTGAGCGACTTGGTGCTGCTGATCGCCGGACGGGCGTCCGGGGTCTTGAAAACCGCCTTCAGGGCCTTGGCCTCGGACACATCGCCGATCGGCGTCGAGGTGGCGTGGGCGTTCACGTAGTCAACTTCCTCGGCCGCCGTGCCCGTGGCGCGGAGCGCGTTCTCCATCGCCGCCCGCAGGCCCGTGCCATCGGGATGGGAAATGGCGACGTTGTGGCCGTCGGACGCCTGGCCCCAGCCGAGGACTTCACAGTACGGTTTCACGCCGCGCCGCGCCACCTCGTCCTCGGTCTCCAGCACCAGCACGACACCGCCGCCGGTGCCGACAAAGCCGTCGCGCGCAACATCGAACGGCCGCGAGGCGAGGTTTGGGTCGGTCTGGAGCGACAGCGCGCGCATCCCGGCAAACGGCAGGATGGCGTCCATGTTGCCATCCTCGGCGCCGACGACAAACATGCGTTTCTGCCGGCCCAGCACGAGGTCGTCGTAGGCGAAGCCCAGGGCATGCGAGGAGGACGCGCAGGCGGACGCGAAGCCGCAGGACGAGCCCTTGATCTTGAAATGCGCCACGAGGTTGAACTGCACCGTGCCGGAAATGGAGGCCACGATGCCGAGGGGCGAGCAGCGCATCACCCCCAGCGTGTGCATGCGCTGTAACATGTGGCCCATCAGGTGCGGCGAGCCGGCGGAGGCGGCGTACAGGCCGGTCTGGGCATTGGAGACGTCGGCCTCGCTCAGTTTCGCGTCCTCAACCGCCTGCTGCATCGCGCACCAGGCGTAAACGCCGTGCGGCGCCATGCCCCGGAGCACCTCGCGCTTGATGCTGTAACGCGCCGGGAAGGTCCAGTCCTCACAATCGGTCGAATCAGTGAAAAAATCCCGGATGGGCGCGGCGACCTTGACCGGGATCTCCGGCTTTTGAAAGGGCGGGTAGAGTTCGAAGCCATGGCGGAGTTCGCGCAGGCTCTGGGTGACCCGGGGCGCGTCGTTGCCGATGCTGGTGATGAGCCCGAGGCCGGTGATGAAAACTCTGGGCATGCTGGGAAGTGGTGGGGTGGAGCTTTGGTTCCGGCCCCGCAGTCGGGACCGGGCCTGGCGCCATGGAATGGACAGGGAGGATGAAGGCAGTTCGCCACCGCTGGTCAACGCGGGAGGCGGGGATTCCTGCCGGGCAGAAAAAAGGCGGCCTCACGGTGGAGGCCGCCGGGACAGAGGTGAGGCGGGCTCAGGTGTTGACCGCCGCGCGGAGCGGGGTCGGGGCATGCGCGCCATTCTCCCCATTGAGCTTGGCGGCGGTCCCGTTCACGGGCACCGGCTGGGCGCTAGCCTCGGCAAAGCCGAAGGTCATCGTGATTTCCTCCGCGATGGCGGCCTTCTCCTGGCCGACGCGGATCGCGCCCTCGAAGGTCGCGAGCGGCATCTTCATGCGCTTCGGTTTGATCGAAAGGGTAAGGATGTCCCCGGGCCGGCACACGCGGTGGGCCCGGACGCCCTCGCAGCCGGTGAAGAAAATGGTGTTCGGGCTGATGACCTTGCCCGGCTCGGTTGACGCACCCTCGAGCAGATAAAGCACCGCCAACTGGCCCAACGCCTCGAGCATGATCGAGGCCGGCATGACGGGGTTGTCCTTGAAATGACCCTGCAGGAAGAACTCCTGGCCGGTGATCTTGTATTTTCCGTTGGCGCCGTTGGAGCTGACCGAGGCCTCGTTGAGGAACAGAAAGGGGGGCTGGATCGGCATGATCGCAGCGATCTGCTCGATGGGTAGAAACTTCGTGGGTTTCGGCAGCGACAGTCCACGCACCTTGCAATCAACGAAGGTCTTCACGTCGCCCACGGTCCGCAGGTTGCGCAGCTCGTCGTTGTTAATCGACATCTGGAGCACGTCTTCCACCAGGATGACGATTTCCATCATCGTGAGCGAATCGATGCCCAAGTCCTCGATGAGCCGCAGGTCGTCGTCCGCATCCTTCAGCTTCATCCGGAGATCCGGCTCAACAAAGCGCTCAATCACACCGATGATCACCGCCGGCAAGTGCTCGGGATTGCCGGTTTTACGAAATTGCACCGCCGCCTCAAAGGTCGAGGGGGAACAACGCTTCAGGGCCTCACGGAGCGCGGCCTCATCCTCTGGCGCAAATGGTTTGCCTGGAATGACAAACGGCTTATGATTGCCTGGGTTGAATTGCACGGCTTCGGGCATTGTTCATTCTTTGTATGCTACGGGGGCTCGGGATGTAAATCCCATTCTTGGGTTCGGATACCCTTCGCAGGGTGGCAAAATGCCGGCAAAAGTTCCCGGCGCGGATTCCCGGTATTTGCGCGTGACGCTGACCCTTGCCGGCCCCAAACCTAACCCGTTGGCACCCGCTGTCCGTGCATGAGTTCATCCTCCCTCACTTCCTTCGCTTCCCGGCCCGTTTTTCTCATCACCCATGAGTTTTACCCGGTGCGTGGGGGCATCGCGACCTTTGCCGAGGAAATCGCCAAGGCCAGCGCCGGACTCGGCTATGATGTCGAGGTCTGGGCGCCCTCCGCCCCACCCCAAGCCGAGAAAAAATGGCCCTTCCGCCTGAGGCGCATGCCCCTCAAGGGCACCCATGACCTGTGGTGCCAGTTCCGTCTGGCCTGCCAGCTCGTCCGCACCCGCCGGCAACTCCGCCATGCCATCGTCTACCTGCCCGAGCCCGGTCCGATGCTGACGATGATGCTCCTGCAATTCTTCCACGCCTTCCGCCCCCGCCGGCTCGTCCTGACCTTTCACGGCTCTGAGATCCTCAAGTTCACGCGCAGCCCTGTGCGATCCTGGCTCGCCCGCCGCCTGATCCGCCATGCCGCGCGAGTCAGCACCCTGACCAACTACACCCAGGAGCTGTTGCTCGCGTCCTTCCCCGAGGCTGCCGACAAGATTTTCCTCACGCCCGGCGCATTGCGCACCGACTTCGTCGTCGTCACACCCAAGCCTGTCCGGTCCCAGGGCAAGATCATCGTCCTCACCGTCGGTCGGCTCCACCCGCGCAAGGGCCAGCTACTCACCCTGCAGGCCCTCCAATCGCTCGCGCCCGATGTCCGCAGTCGGATCGAGTACTGGATCGTCGGCGCCCCGGCCAAGGGCGGCTACGGCGAGTCCCTCCGCACCGCCGCGGCCGGCTCGGATCTGACCGTCAAGTTCCTGGGCAACCTGCCCGATGATGAACTCGCCAAGGTGTACGAGCGCGCCGACATCTTTGCGCTGACCAGCGTCGATCTGCCGCAGAGCATCGAGGGCTTCGGCCTCGTCTACTTGGAGGCCGCCGCCCATGGACTGCCCGTCGTGGCGCACAATGTCGGCGGCGTGTCCGAAGCGGTCGCCGACGGCGTCACCGGCCTGCTCGTCCCGCCCGACCGCCCGGCGCAGCTCGCCGCCGCGCTTGAACAGCTTATCCACGACGAAAACCTCCGCCACCGGCTCGGCGAGGCTGGGCGGGCCTGGGCCGGGCGTAACTGCTGGAAGCAGTCCGCCGCGGCGCTGTTCGGCGATCACGCCCCGGAGGCCGAAGCATGATCCAGTCGCGCGCGTCGGTCACGGTCCGCTACGCCGAGACCGACATGATGGGCATCGTTTATCATGCCAACTACCTCCCCTGGTTCGAAGTCGCCCGCACGCAGCTGCTCCGGGAGCAGGGGTTTCCCTACCGCCAGCTCGAGGCCGACGGCTACCGCATCCCGGTGCTCGAGGTCGCCGCAAAATTTCTCCGCCCGGCCGTCTACGACGACAACCTGACCATCGTCGTCACCATGCGCGAAAAGCCGCTCCTGCGGATCCGCCTGGAATACGAGGTTTTCCGGGGCGAGGAACTGCTCGCCACCGGGCACAGCGCCCATGCCTTCTGCGACCTCAACGGCCGCCCCACCCGCCCGCCGCCCGCCTTCGTCGCGAAGATGGGCGAGACGTTTCAATAGTCCGCCGCGGGCGCACCGTACTCTTCGAGCACGGCCGCATCCGTCTCCGCCGCCTGCGCCGCCGCGAGCTGTGCCCCACCGCCGAGCCGGCGGACCGCCCACACGGCATGGACGCGGATCAACGGCAGGTCATGCGCCGCGAGCCGCACCAGCTGCGGCAACAGGCTCCCGTCGCCCGAGTTGCCGGCCACAATGCAGGCGTTGCGCAACAGGCCGGCGTGTTTCACGCGCTTGATCGCGGTGCCCTTGAACACCGCGGCGAATCGCTCCGGAGTCAGCTCCAGCAGCTCGGCCAGGGTCAATTCGATCATTTCGTTGCGCACCGCCAGCAGCAGCCGCCGGCCCTCGCGCGCGAACCGGTTCCACGGGCAGACTTCCAGGCACACGTCGCAGCCGTAGATGTGCGCCCCGATCCCGCGGCGCAGGGCCCGCGGGATCACACCCTTGTTCTCGATCGTCTGGTAGGAGATGCACCGGCGCGCGTCCACCACCCCCGGCCGGGGAAACGCTTGCGTCGGGCACGCATCCAGACAGCGCGTGCATTTGCCGCAGAGCAGGCCGATGGCATTATCAATTTTCGCGTTGCGCGGTTCGAGCAGTTTTCGGACTGGCGCATCCGGCGCCAGCTCCACGCGCGTCAGGATCGCCGCGAGCAGCAGCCAGTTGCCGTGCCGCCGCGAGATCAGCATCGCATTCTTGCCAATGAAGCCGAGCCCGGCGCGGGCGGCCCAGCTGCGCTCCAGCACCGGTCCGGTGTCCACGTAGTAACGGTAGTCCTCGCTGCCCACGCCGTAAATTTCCTCCAGCACGCGCCCCGCCGCGACCAGGCCGGGCTTCATCGTGTCATGGTAATCCCCGTGCAGCGCATACCGCGCCCACACCGGGCCGCCGGCGCGTTTTTGCCCGGGCCCGTAATTCACGCCGAGCATGATCACGGAACGCGTGCCGGGCAGCACCAGCTCCGGGTGCAGGCGTTTTTCCGCCGTTCGTTCCATCCAGGCCATGTCGGCCTGCTGGCCCGCCGCGAGCCAGCCGGGCAGTCCCTCGCCCACCAAGGGATCCGCCGCGGCGAAACGCACGTCATCGAAACCCAGCGCCGCCAGCCGCCGGCGCAACTCCTCCTGCCGGGCGTCCATGGTCAGGCGGCGCCCGGCGAGCGGCGGGCAAAATCCGCCGCCTCGCGCCGCCACGTGCGGACCACGTGCGCGACGATGTCGCTGAGCGGCCGCGAGTCGGTGAGGATGACCGCGCCGGCGCGCTTGTAGACCGGCTCCCGCTCGGCATAGAGCGCGCGGACGCGTGCCTCGGGATTCTCAACATTGATCAGCGGCCGGTTCCGGTGCCGCGAAGTGCGCTCGAGGATCGTTTCGATGGACGCATGCAGGCAGATCACCACACCGCGGACCTGCAACAGCTCGAGCATCCCCGGCGGCATGATGAGCCCGCCGCCACAGGCCACGAGCGTGCGGGCCGCGGGATGTCCGCCCAGGACAAACTCCCGCTCGCGCGCGCGGAACGCGGCCTCGCCTTCGCCCGCAAAGATCTCGGGAATGGTTTTCCCCACCACCCGCTCGATCTCATGGTCGCTGTCCAGCGCCGAGAAACCCAGCCGCTGGGCCACGGCACGCCCCACGGTGCTTTTGCCCGTGCCCATGAACCCGACGAGGTAGAGATTGACGTCCGCTGTATTCATCGCGTGCGTTGGCACGAAACGCGCCCCGCCCCGCGTTGCCAAACACGAAAATCACCATGCCCGCCCGCGCCAACTACTCTTTCGCCAGCGACAACACCGCCGGCCTCTGCCCCGAGGCCTGGGCCGGTCTCGCCGCCGCCAATACCGGCCGCGTGCCCAGCTACGGCGCCGATGCCTGGACCGCCCGGCTCCAGCAACATTTCCGCAAAATTTTCGCGACCGACTGCGACGTGTTCCTCGTCCTCAACGGCACCGCCGCCAACGCGCTGGCCCTGTCCGCGCTCTGCCAGCCGTTCAACAGCATCATCTGCCACGACTACTCGCACGTGGACACCGATGAATGCGGCGCCCCGGAGTTGTTCACCGGCGGCTCCAAGCTCATGGCCCTCGCCGGACCCAACGGCAAACTTGAGCCCACCGCGGTCGAGCGCGCGCTCCGCCGCGAGCGGGGCGTCCATTTCCAGAAGCCCGGCGCCCTCTCCCTCACCCAGTCCACGGAATGGGGCACGCTCTACACCCTCGCCGAAATCCGCGCGCTCGCCACCCTCGCGCACGCGCACGGCGTCGCCGTGCACATGGACGGGGCCCGCTTCGCCAACGCCGCCGCCGCACTGCGCGGCCGCGGGATTACCCCGGCGGACCTGACGTGGCGCGCGGGCGTTGACGTGCTCTGCTTCGGCGGCACCAAGAGCGGCCTGCACGCGACCGAGGCCGTGGTGTTTTTCAACCGCGACCTCGCCCGCGATTTCGACCGCCGCGTCAAACAGGCCGGCCAGTTGGATTCCAAGATGCGCTTCGCCGCCGCGCAATGGGACGCCATGCTCCGCACCGGCGCCTGGCTCAAACATGCCGCCCACGCCAACGCCATGGCGCAAAAACTCGCCGCCGCCTTCCGCTGCCACCCCGCGCTGCGGCTGATCGCGGAGCCTGAGGTCAACGGCGTCTTCGTCGAGCTACCGCCGGCGGTGTTCGCGGCGCTCGCGGCCCGCGGCTGGCATTTCTACCGGTTCATCGGTGAGCACGGCTACCGGCTGATGTGCGCCTGGGACACGACCGCGTCGGACGTGGCGGACTTCGCGGCGGATTTGGCGGCGGTGATGCGCGCTGCCGCAACCCCGAAAGCGGGCAAAAAAAAGCCCCCGGCGAAAAAGCCGGGGGCTCGTTAAAGCGGAGGGATTACTTGCCCGCGGGGGCCGGCGCCGCCTCGGGAGCCGGCAGCGGAGCCGGCGGGGTCGGCTTGATGTCGAGGAGCTCGACCTCGAAGACGAGCGTCGAGGCCGGCGGGATGCCGGGGTGGACTTCGTCGCCGAAGGCCAGGTCCGGCGGGATGTAGAGGCGGATCTTGCCGCCCTTGGCGGTCTTCTGCATGCCCTCGATCCAGCCCGGGATCATCTTGTCGAGCGGCAGGCTCGCCGGCCCGGCACCCTGCGTGCTGGAAAACACGCTGCCATCCACCAGCGCACCGGTATAATTGACCGTCAGCGTGTCGGTCATCTTCGGCGCCGGTCCGGTGCCGGGCTGGAGAATTTCGTAGATCAGGCCGCTGGGCAGCACGGTCACGCCGGCCTTCTTCCTGACCTCGGTCAGGAACGCCGCGGACTCGGCCAGGCCCTTCGCCCGGACCTTGGCCAGGAATTCATTCTGCTTGGCCTTGATGAAATCGTCCATCACCGGCCCGATCTTCTCGAGCTCGAAGGGCGTCGCTTTGCCCTGGGACGCGGCGGTGATGCCCTTCAGCACCGTGTCCACCTGCGCGGGTGTAAAGTTGAGATCGGAGAGCCCGATGCGCTTGCCGATGAACCAGCCATACTCCTCGAGCAGTTGGGCGTCCGTGTACTTCGGCGCCGGCGCGGCCGGCGCTGCGGCGGGAGCCGGCGCGGGGGCGGCCGGGGCCGGCGTGGTCGTCTGGCCGGGGAGGTTGAGCTTGATGTCCTGCGCACGGAGCACGGCGAAGGTGCCGAGCGCCAGCAGGCAGGTCACGAGAGTAGATTTGAGTTTCATGAGTTAGGGGGAGGACGATTATGGAACCAAACGGCCCGAATTTGTGCCGTAAAAGTTTTCATGTGCCAGCCGGCCCCCCGGAAGGCAACCAATTACTCCCCGCTTGTGTCCGTTGCCGCGACCGGCCATGTACTGGCCCCTTTCCCGATGAACCCCGATCAATTTTGGACCAGCCTGGATGGCCAGATCCTGACCGTGAAGAACAAGGATGAGCGCACGGTCGCCCTCACCCTGGCTTTCTGGCCCCGGAGTCCGGCCGAGCTGGAGCTCCTGAAAATCCACCTGTCCGACCTCCACTTCACCGAACGCAGCTCCCTGGCCCGCATTGGGATCGAGATGCTGACGCACGGTCCGGCGCGTCTCGAGGGCAACCGCCTGGTGCTCGATGCCGACGCCTTCATCTACGACGCCAGCTTCCCCAACTCCGCCTACTGGAAAAAACTCCTCCGCCCCGGCACCCCCGTCGGCCGCCTCTTTTTCGCCCCGCCCGCCGCCAAGCTTTCCTCGGCCGAGATCTGGGCCGCCATCAAGGCCAACGACCTCAAGCTTCCCAACACCATCAGCATCGACAGCCGCGGCCGGGTCTTCCTCACGCCCCACCAGGTCAGCTACACGCTCTCCACCAAACTCCAGCGCATCAATTTCGAACACATCGTCAGCGGCAACGCCGGCCGCTCCTTCCTCGACAAGGTCCAGGTCCGCCACGACGCCTCGCCCCTGACCATCCCGCCCCGCTCCGGCCTCCTCACCAGCTGCTCCATGTACCTCAAGGAGCACTATGTCGTCCTCAACCAGGGCGAGGGCAACTTCGGCCTGCACACCAGCGCCATCCTGCTCGACCCGATCAAGACGTTCGGCACGAACGTCATGCTGGAAATCTACAACACCGGCGACCAGCCCGTGGTGAACCCGATGGTGTCCGTGGACATTTTCCGCGCCCCACCGTTCACCAACCCCGAGGTCAAGACGCTCACGAAGAAGCGCGTCCGCCTGCTGGCCACCGCGAGCAATCTCTACAAGTGCCTCGATGAAAACCCGCCCGTGCACACTGCCGAGGCGCGCCCGAAGACCAAGATCGTCGTCCGCGGCCAGAGCGGCACCATGGAAAACCGCAGCGTGCTCGTCCGCGCCAACGAGGACCTGAAGAAATTCCTCGAGGGCGAGGTCTGCCCCATCGGCAGCCGCACCATGATCCAGGCGCTCGATGGCGCCCCGGCCGACGCCGACACGCTCATCATCGACTACTTCCCCGACCTGCTCGAGCACATCGAGCTGCTGACCCGCATCGGGGACGTGAAGTTGCGCCGCATCATCTTCCGCAAGGCCTCACGCACCCACGGCTACTTCCTCTCCAGCAACGCCCACGCCCGGCTCGACACCTACGAAGCCATCGGCGTGCAGGTCTATTGGTATGACGAGATCACCAAGGATCTTTACCTGCACACCTACAAGAAGGACCACGGCTTCTTCGTTCGCGAGGAAAGCGCCCGCAAGTTCCAGGAGACCACCATCCTCGCTTTCTACGGCTCGGCCGTCGGCATTGACCAGGCCGATACCGCCCGCATCACCGGCCTCGTCGAGCAGCTCACCGGCTTCATCGGCCCCAACGTTGGCGTGCTCACCGGCGGCGGGGGTGGCGTCATGCGCCTCGCCACCGACCAGGCCCGCGGCCAGGGCGCCCTCACCGGCGCGTGCTTCCTCGAACTCGAGGCCCAACCCCCGGAGTTCGGCGTGGATTTTTTCAACACCTTCCAGGAATCCTCCCGGCACTTCCGCCAGAAATGGTTCGAGGCGGCGGATTTTTGCATCTTCAACGTCGGCGGCGTCGGCACCCTCGAGGAAATCGGCATTGAGATGTGCAACCTCAAGCTCGGCATCCGCCCGCGCGTGCCCTACGTGTTTTTCAACGCCCGCTTCTGGGGCGACCTCCGCAAGCAGATCAAGGAGATGATCCGCACCAAACGCGCCCCCGACTGGATCGCCGACTACATCCTCTTCACCGACGACCCCGCCGAGGTCGTGGCGTTCTACCGCAAGAAGCTGCAGGTGCTGTGACCAGGTCAAAGGTCATGGGGGGATAGGTTATCGGAGCATGGCCATACATTCGTGCTTCCCACCCCGCACCCATCACCGATAACCCATCACCTTCCCACGATGCCTTTGCCTTCCTCCGTCCTCGTTGTCGGTTCTGGTGGCCGCGAACATGCCCTCGTCCGCTCCCTGCTCGGTTCGCCGGCCCAGCCGCGCGTGATCTGCGCGCCGGGCAATGCGGGCATCGCACAGGATGTGCCATGCTTCCCGGTCGCCGTGGACCACATCGCCGGCCTCATCGCCCTCGCCCAGCAGGAGAAGGTCGAGTTCGTCGTCGTCGGCCCCGAGGTGCCGTTGGCGCTCGGGCTCGTGGATGAGCTCATCAAGATTGGCCTGCCGGCCTACGGCCCCAAGGCCGACGGCGCCCGCCTCGAGGCCTCGAAGGTCTTCACCAAGGAAATCCTGCTCAAATACCAGATCCCAACCGCCGCCGCCGGCTTCTTCCGCGCAGTCGCCCCCGCCCTGGCCTATCTCCGCACGCGGCCGATTCCCATCGTCATCAAGGCCGACGGGCTCGCCGCCGGCAAAGGGGTGGTCGTCGCCGCCACGCTCGCCGAGGCTGAGGCCGCCGTGCGCGACCTGCTCGGCGGAAAGTTTGGCGCCAGCAGCAGCCAGATCCTCATCGAGGACTGCCTGTTTGGCGAAGAAACCTCCCAGCTGGTCGTCGTCTCGGGCCGGGATTACGTGATGCTGCCGACCGCGCAGGATCATAAGCGCATCGGCGACGGTGACACCGGCCCCAACACCGGCGGCATGGGCGCCTACTCCCCCGCCGAGGTCGTCACGCCCGAGCTCTTCGCCCGCATCGAGCGCGAAATCGTCCGACCCTCCGTCAACGCCATCGCCGACGAGGGCATCGATTTCCGCGGCACGTTGTTCATCGGCCTCATGCTCACGCCCACGGGTCCGAGCGTGATCGAATACAACGCCCGCTTCGGCGACCCCGAGACGCAGGTCGTGCTTCCGCGCCTCGCGACCGACCTGCTCGCCCTGCTCTGGGCCGCCGCCCGCGGCGAACTTGGCGGCGTGAAGCTCGCGGTGAAGCCGGACTACGCGCTCTGCGTGGTCATCGCCGCCCAGGGCTATCCCGAGTCCTTCCCCAAGGGCGATGTCATCACCCTCCCGGCTCCCGCGTCCCTTCCGCCCGCCACCTTCATCTACCACGCCGGCACCGCGAAAAATTCCGCCGGCCAGGTCGTGACCAACGGCGGACGCGTCCTCGGCGCCACCGCCCTCGCTCCCACCCTCGCCGAGGCCGCCGCCCGGGCCTACGCCGCCTGTGACGCCGTCCAGTGCTCCAGCAAATATTTCCGCCGCGACATCGGCGCCCGCCAGCTCAACCGCCGATGAAAAAAACCCTCCTGCTCCTCGCCCTCGCCGCGGGCTTCGCCGCCACCGCCGCCGCCGAGCAACTCGCGCGCGACCTCGGCAAGGGCCTCACTTACTCCCGCGTGCATGCGCTGCCCGCCGATCTGCCGGCCTCCACCGCCAAACCCGGGGCCATCGTGCTCGATCTGCGCTACGCCCGCGGCGATCACGGCGCCACTGCCGCCCTCGGATCCTGGCTCAAGTCCCGCAACGCATCCGCCCCGGTCTTCGTCCTCCTCAATGCCGACACCGCCCCGGTCGTGCTCGCCTATTTCACCGCCCACGACCCCGGCGCCGGTCTCGTCACGCTCGGGGTCGCGTCGCCCGCGTTCACCCCCGATATCACCCTGAAAATCTCCCCCGCCGCCGAGCGCATCGCCTACGAGGCCTTCGAGCACGCCACGCCGGTGGAAACCCTCCTGACCGATCCCTCCGCCAAGCCCCGTCATGATGAGGCCGCGATTGCCCAGGAACGCGCCGGGCCAGCCGACGACGCCGTCTCGCCAGACACCGACCTCGCCGACACCCCGGCCGCCGCAACGGCCCCGCCGCCCCCGCCCCCGCCGGTGATCGATTACGTGCTGCTTCGCGCCGTGCACCTGCACCGCGCGTTGCTGGCGCTGCGGAAACTGTGAGTCGCGTGGCCCGGAACCCCGATTTTGCCTTTCATCAAAAACCGTATCCGTTAAGCCGTCCCTGATGCCCGCGCCCGCCACTGTCCTCGTCGTTTGCACGGCCAACACTTGTCGCAGTCCGATGGCCGCCGGCCTGCTGGCGCATGCGTTTGCCGCCCAGTCCGAGCCGCTGCGTTCGCTGCGGATCGTCTCCGCCGGGGTCGCCGCCCGCGGGGGCGAACGCGTCTCGGAAAACTCCGTGCTCGCGCTCAAGAAGGCCGGCCTCGACATCTCCGGGCACCGCAGCCAGCCGCTCACCCAGGGGATGCTCGACGAGGCCTTCGCCGTGCTGTGCATGACCGAGTCGCACCGCACGATGATCCAGCTGCAGGCCGACCCGGCGCCCCAAAACCTCTTTCTCTTCCGCGAATTCATGCCGGCGCCCGCCGACAAGGAGATCGGCGACCCGTTCGGCGGCTCGCTCCGGCACTACGAAACCGCCCGCGACGAGATGGTCGAGGCCCTGCCGTCGCTGCTGGCCGCGCTCAAGTCCCGCCTGAAGGCGTGACTCATTTTTTAATTTCGCTGCTCGATTTTCGATTGGCTGGCGGCGCGTCAATGTGCTCGTAGGCTGCGAGCTGGCTCGCGCTCCGGATCAGCGCCTGCCCGCCGGCGGCCTACGCGGAAAACTTCCCACCCCAACGCCGCCAGTTGGCTTGCAATCGAAAATTGAAAATCCAAATTCGAAAATCTTCCCATGCTCAACGCCGCCTCCCTCAAGTCCCTCGACCCTGCCATCCACGCCGCGATCGCCTCCGAGCTCGCGCGCCAGCAGAGTCACATCGAGCTCATCGCCTCGGAAAATTTCACCTACCCGGCCGTCCTTGAGGCGCAGGGCAGCGTGCTCACCAACAAGTACGCCGAGGGTTATCCGGGCAAGCGCTGGTACGGCGGCTGCGAGTTTGTCGATCAGGTCGAACTCATCGCCATCGAGCGCGCGAAGCAGATTTTCGGCGCCGAGCACGCCAACGTCCAGCCCCACTCCGGCGCCCAGGCCAACACCGCCGTCTACGCCTCCGTGCTGCAGCCCGGCGCCAAGCTCCTCGGCATGAACCTCAGCCACGGCGGCCACCTCACCCACGGCAACCCCGCCAATTTCTCCGGCAAGCTCTACAACTTCTGCCAGTACGGCGTCCGCGAGGACAACGGCCTCATTGACTACGATGAGCTGGCCGCTGTCGCCGTCCGCGAAAAGCCCCAGATGATCACCGTCGGCGCGAGCGCCTACTCCCGCGTCATCGACTTCGCCCGCATGGGCGAGATCGCCCGCAGTGTCGGGGCGCTCCTGTTCGCCGACATCGCCCACATCTCCGGCCTCGTCGCCGCGGGCGTGCACCCGTCGCCCGTGCCGCACGCCGACTTCGTGACGACCACCACGCACAAGACCCTGCGCGGCCCGCGCGGCGGCCTCATCCTCTGCCGCGCCGCGCACGCCAAGGCCATCGACTCCGCCGTATTTCCCGGCACCCAGGGCGGCCCGCTGATGCATGTCATCGCCGCCAAGGCCGT
>Ga0114958_10000273_pt1 | contig 44428 bp, 32 predicted proteins | sample C_130208_EF_Meta_FD_89577 | JGI IMG/M metagenome (GOLD analysis project Ga0114958, IMG submission 89577) | Freshwater microbial communities from Lake Croche, Canada to study carbon cycling - C_130208_EF_MetaG | ecosystem: Environmental > Aquatic > Freshwater > Lake | place: Lake Croche, Canada... | reverse complement strand
TATAAAAAATATTTAAAAAATAAAATGCTTGATTCGCAAACATTAGTTGAAATCTCTTGGGATAATAAAAGTCAAAATACTAGTATTTTTACAACACCTTTTGAATCTAATGTAACTTTTGATAATCGTTTTTTCACAGGAAAGGCTGAAATTCTTGAAAAGATAAATTTTTTCATTAATAATGAACAATGGTACAAAGACCGTGGTATACCTTATACTTTAGGAATTTTACTTTGGGGTGAACCAGGTTGTGGTAAAACTGGTTTTATTAAATCACTGATGAATTTAACTAAACGTCATGGTATTGATATCAAATTATCTAAAAAATTTGATTTGACAAAATTGAAAGATATAATGTGTGATGATGAAATAAGTCATGACATAATTATTGCTCAAAATAAAAGAATTTTATTATTTGAAGATATTGATGCCATGGGTGATGTAGTGAAAGATAGAGATTTACCTAGAGATGATATAGAAATTGATATTGATTCTAAAATTAAAGAAGTATTATTAAGAAAAAATAAAAGAGGTAGTCGTAAAAGTTTCGATGATAATGATTCAGTATGTTATGAATCAAATACAGATAATAATAATTTATCATATTTTTTGAATATTTTAGATGGATTACATGAATGTCCTGGAAGAATTATTGTAATGACTACTAATAAACCAGAATATTTAGACAAGGCGCTTATAAGACCAGGGAGAATAGATTTTAAAATCAATATGACCAAAGCTACAATAGAAGATATTAAAAATATTTTAGAATTTTATTGGTCAACAAATATTCACTCTATATGTGATTTAGAGCTTAACAAAAAGCTATCTCATGCTGAAATTATTAGTTGTTGTAGATTATCTAATAATATTAATGATAGTATTGAAAAAATTAAACAAAAGATTGAAAACTCAGAATTAACTGAAATAAAAGATATTAGTGATAATTGTTTTTAATTTAAAATTATATCTCTGATATATTAATGGCAATAAAAATACCTTATGTCGAAGTAATCGCTGCACTATTAATTTTACTAGTAGCTTATTATTACTTTTATACTAAAGAAAAATATATAGAACTTCCTAAAGTAGCTGAAAGTTTTGATAATATTCATGTATTTAACTATGAAAATATTTTAAATGAGTAGAGTATACATTTAATAAATATTAATAATTTTCTAAATTATTAATTCTCATTTATTGTATTAGTAAATGAAAATTAATGAGAAACTTGTAAAAGATATCATTAATCTAAAAGTTAAAATCAAAAATGAAGATGATAAAAATGAATTATCTCAATATGAAGATTTTATTCCAATGTATGATATTTATACACAATTAATTTATTCGGTACCAAAGAAAGATTTATATTATAGACTAACAGAATATAGTTATAGATTTATAGATCATACATTAGCTTCTAATATGAAAGATTATTTTCAAAAATGCTATGAAAGATTAAAAAACACAACTAATAAAAATGAAAAAGCATATCTTACTATTTTATATAATCGTTTATATTCTATTCTAATTATAATTAAAAATTATAATATTGATTTATTAATTGATACTTCTCATGAAAGCTTAGCTGATAGTGTTCCTACTAATAAAGAAAATCTTAGTTTAATTAGTATTTGTACTAGAAATAGTTTTAATCCATTTATTCTTTATATAAAACCATATTATTCAAAATTAGAATTAATTAAATTAGGTCAAAATATGAATGTTATTGATAAAAAAGTTCCAGTTAAAATTTTAATAGAAGAAAAATTTCATGTTGATATATGTAAATTAATTTATTTTAATGATGTAGCTTTTGATGAAATTAAAAATCATTCAATTCTTATTAAAAAAAATAATTGTATTACTGATATAACATTTTATTCTTTCATTGGAGCAACATTATTAAATAATTTTTTAAGAAAAAAAGAAAAGGATGCTTATTTAAATAAATTTTATTACGATAGATTAAAAAATATGATTAAAACAATGAAAAAAGTTAAACCATTAAAGAAAGATTATTATATATATCGTTTTATATCAGATGATAAATTTATAAAGAATTTAAAAATTGGAGAAACATTTAGAGATAATGGTTTCTTATCAACAACTAGAGATCCATTTTATAGTCCTGGATTGAATGGTACTTTTGGTTTAATTTTAGTAAAAATTTATTTAAATAAAAATGTTAAAGGTCACGGATTATTTATGGAACATTTTTCATTATTTCCAAAAGAAGAAGAATATATATTAGCACCATTTACAAAATTAAAATTAGTTGCAAAAAATAGTAAATTTAAATATTTTCATACAAATGAAGAATTTGAAAAGAAAATATCAAAAAAATATGAATTAGAATTTGTAGGTTTAGATTATTCATGGTTTGATAAAATTAAAGTTAAAGAAGAACCTTGTTTACACTTAGAATATGAAGATTTAGAATTTAAAAATAAAATGGATTTATTCAATCATGTAATTTCAATGGCCAATAAATTTAATCAAATTAGAATAAATGATTTAATATTTAATTGTTATTTATTTGATTCAACTGGTGCTTATAGTAAATTCTATTATAATAAAATAGAAAAAGGATTGGTATTAATTCATTTTGATAATAATGGTTATCCTTTATTGGTTATTGAGATGGGTCATGAATTAGCAATAAATTATATGAATCAATATTATTATTATAATGAAAAGAAAGATTTTAAAGAAGATAAAATAATTGAAATAGTTTTGAAAATAGGTGAATTATTTCATTATAAAACAGCATTAATATTTCATACTTATGAAAACTTTTCTTGTTTCAAATCAACTTATTCTGAAAACAATGAAATATTTTTATATATGAATCATTTTAATAAAACATTATATAATTATTTAAAATACAATAAGAAACCATTTAAATCAGAAAAATTTTATAAAAATAATTTTAAAAAAATAGATTTATTAGTTAATAAATCTATTCCTAAAGAAATGAAAGAAGAATTTCATATAGTATTTGAAGGTAAAACATTAAAAGAACTGTTAATATTTGCTATTGAAAAAAATTTTGATATGTATTTAAAAATTATCAAATATATCAAATTAAATGAAATTAATTTTGGTGTATTTAATATGCACGAGTCTAAGAATTTACCATTGAAATTAGATAAATCTGAAAATGAGATATATAATTTATTATATAGACAACCATTTGATAGAATCTCTTAATTAAAATATTTAAATAAAGTAAAAAATCCTTTTGCTAAGAGAGCCCCTGAAATAACATCTGAGGGATAATGGACACCTAAAAATACTCTACTTAAACCAACCATATAAGGTAATATTAAATAATTATTATTAATTATATTATGTTCTCTTAAAATATAAAACAATAAGAAGGCATTAAAAGTATGTCCTGAAGGAAAAGAATAAGTATCTAAATTTAATTTTTCTTTACATTTAATTTGAGTTTTATTAACAATTTTTGTATGACAAGGTCTTTTTCTTTTTACTAAATGTTTAATTCCACCTACTATTAATTGGCTTGAAAGTAAAAATGCTACTTCCTGAGAACTTAATTTTTTTTTTAAAAATAAAACCATCATAATAATTGTATAAAAGTTAAAATGAAATGGAAGGGAAGTTAAATTCATAAATATTCCCATTGGTTGGGGTATTTTTTGTAATTTAAGTATAAAATCATTTGTATATATACTCTCATTTCTAAAAAAAATTTCCATATCAATAATAAACTAGGTTAGATAAAAAAATATTAAAGTTTAAATATTTTCTAGGATAATTCAATATGTTGCGTCAACTACTTGTTGCACTAATTCTATATTTGATGATAAATCAACTTATTTTATTCTTTAGCACTTCATCTGAAAATACACCTGAAGTAATTGAACAAAGAAAGAAGAAAGTATCAACAAATGAAAAGAATGTTTCACAAGCAAATACTGTACAAAATGTAGTTCCTTTAAATTTATTTGGTGAACCTCACGAAGTTGTTCCAAATAAATTTATTATTTGGACTTTCACTCAACCTGTACCTTGGAGTCAAATTATTTATGTTTATGACCAAGAATATCCTTTCAGATTTTTCTTAAAGATTCATATTCCTTCATTAAATGATTACCAATCTTGGAAACAAATTGTACCAAATTTAGATTTTGATTCTAAAACTGGAGAATTAATAATACCTTCTAAAAATGAAGAAAGTGCTTTAGCTATTGCCAATTTAATTGTTTCCAATTTTCAAGGACAATTAACTATTGATAATATTTTACAAAAAAATTTAATTCAAATTTCTGTAATGAAAGCACAACAATATGATGTTGTTAAAAATAAATTAAGGGAACAAATTATAGAAGCATTACATGGACAAGCTAATCAATTAAATAGAACTTCAAAACCACAATCAAATGATTTTGAAGAAGATTTAGCTAAGAATAAAAAAAATATTGCTAATCAAGAAGTAATAAATTCAGAATCTAAAGAATTATTTGTAAATCCTGAAGAACCTGTCGCATATGAATTAGATAACTTAGCTTATTTATAAATTAATTAAAAAAAATTATTTCATACTATTTTGAAGTAAATGATACCAATCATATTTTGATACAAGTGAATCACATTTAGAATTAAATATGTTATCTATTAGAAAATTATAATTTCTAACTTTCTCTTCTATTTCTTCTTTAGTTATAAAATTTTCTGAAATTTCTCTTGTTTGAGACCAAGGAAAACAATAAATAATCTTTTTATTTTCGTATTTCATATATGCATCTATGAATTTATAAGGATTATTAATTATATTATTTGAAACAACATTGAACATTATTTTTGTTGTTGGTTTACATATTGATTTTAGTTGTGTCCAAAACTTATCTGAATCAAATAAATGCATTATACTAAAGTTCATAATAACATAATCAAACTTCATATTTTGAATAGAATACCAATTAATATTTTCAAACCAATCTTCTCTCAAGTTGCAAGGGTTAAATTTAATCCAATCTTGTTCATCCATCATATATATATTATTTAATAATATATTTGCATCAACATCTAATCCAACATATTTCTTTGGATTATATTTTTTGATATATTTTATTAATTTTCCTTTACCACAGCCTAAATCTAACCAAGTTTTACCATTATCTGGATTCATTTTTGTTAATTGTTTTTCGAATGTTTCCGTTTGTGAATTTAGTTCTTTAAAATATACTTGACTCAAATTTGGCTTAATAACATGGTAATATGGTTTGTCTAATGACATTTGCTTAGTCCAATCAAATTTATAAAGTGTTAAAATTTGATTTATAATATCAAATGAATTCGCGTATTTTTTATCAAATCTTATTTCACGGGGTTCAAATAAATTACCATTAATAGGATAACATCTATAGATTTTATTGGCTTTTGGTTTAATAGTATTTACTAAAATTTTTACACTAGTTTTATTTTTCTCTTTATCAACCCAATTTGTTCCATCGTATAATAAATCTATTGTCATTAACGATTTAGGTTTAATTTTTATATCTCTCATAGATGCACCAATTAAAGGTGACAAAATAATACCATCACAATTATAAATACCTTCTTGATTAATATATTTAGCTAATACTGAATTTTCATTTTCAATCATATCTAAAATTAATTCTTGTTTAAATACATTTGTTGCACTCTCAACTAGAAAAGATGCTTTTGGATACCATCTAATTTTATCAGTGTTCAATTCAGTAGCTTCAATAAATTTTTTAAATAATTTTCTTTCTTCTTTAATCCCATTAATTAAATCATTAACATTAGTCGTTTGTTTGAGTGATGTATTTTTTGTATAAGGATGCAAGTTTCTTAAGTATTCATATCTATTTAAAATATTAGTATTTGGCAAATCAATATCAAATACTAAATATAACTCCAAATCTTCAATATATTCAGCTTTTACTTGTCTAATAAATATATCTTCAGATTTTGGAAAAATATTCAATGGTAAATTATTTAATAATACACCATCTGCTTTTTCTCTTAGTAAAAAGTTATTACAAATATTAATTTCATAAGGAAGCAAATTTCTTGGAGGTAAATTGGTAAATTTTTGTTTTTGATATTGCCAATTTTTTGAACCACTTTTTAATACAGGTAGATTCTTTGGTTTAAAATTTAATAACTCTTCCATTAAAGGAAGATATTTACTTTTAAAATTTATAATTTTTGATTTAGACTTTCTTTTTGCACTTACTCTTAAAAAACTTAATACTTTATTAATTGAAATAGATTGTTTTAATGAAATAGATATATTATAATAATTTACTTGTTCTGTTGTACTTGGTGAATAAAATTTTGTATATAATTGTAGAACAGAAGACATTGGTTCTTTAAAATTTAAGAAAAAATTATTATGGGTTAGATTATGAAATAGATTCATTTTTCCAAATATTTTAAGTAAGTTTTCAAAACAGTTTTTACCACAAGGACAAGATAATTTTTCTAATAAATTATAATAAGATATATTTTTAATGTCTTCTGATGTTGATATATATAATATATGACTATTTAAATGTTGAAATATAATTCCAGCACTATCTTGAAGAGAATTATAATCTAATGAGAAATCATTCATATTTATTAATGAACACTTGTGTGAAAAAATATTAAAAATATTAAATAATGCCTTTTCTTTATTTGTTTTTAACAATTTAAAAATGTCTTTAATTTTATTAGCATCTAAATCAGTAATATCATCTGATATAATTATACATTTTGATAAGTCAATTATCTGTTCTAATTCCATTGGCACTTTATAATAATATTTCATTAATTGATATATGACTGTTAATGAAGATGGAGTAATCATTTCATTGAAATATGGAATTAAATTACAATTTTGAGATAATATTTTAATTCTTTTCAATATATATTTGTCAGGAATATTTGAGGTTAATATAATATTTAATAAATTTTTTATTACACTTGTTTTTTGAAAAAATGTTGTAGTATTTGTTTCTTTCATATGTACAATAAACCACTTAAATATTCTATCATCTGAATTTTTAATTGATGATTCAAATATACTAATATGTTCATCAGATAATAAATCTATCTTTAATAATCTCTTCCAAAAAAGAAAAGTAAGTAAATTACCATTTTGTGCTACAAAACCTAATATATCTTTATCATAATTTTTTATGTTTTCAATTAAATGAGCTTCTATTTTTTTTAAATATTGACTACCTCTTATAAATCGATTAAGTATAGCTAAAAACTTTTCTTTAATAAATTGCTTGTTAATTGTATATTTTCTAGGATGTTTTTCAAAAATTGTTATTAGAAATTTAATATAAGGTTCAAAATATTCTAGTTTATAATTTTTATTTTCTCCAATATTTCCTTTAGTAATACATTGAATAACACCATTAATAATTTTCCCAATTTTATTATCATCCATGGAATCAAAGATTTTTTTAAAATTATATTCATCTAATTTTTTACTATTGAAAAGTCCAGTTATAATTACGAGTTCTTGAGTTGCATCTAATTTATTAATATCTGTTGACATTAAATTTAGGAGTAACTATATATAATATCAATTAATCAATTTTTTTATTAGTCATAAATAATTTTATAGTTATTAGTAATATGATAACAAATATAACAAAAAAATATAAAAAATATGAAATAAAACCAACAAAAGAAACAATGGAAAGTTATTGTCAACCCAAAAAATTTAAATTACAACCACAACAAGCATTTTTAGCTGATTTTTTCTCTTCTAAAGATGCTCCCCAAGGTATGTTAATATTTCACCAAATTGGAGCTGGTAAAACGTGTGCTGCTATTGCAGTTGCTGAAGAAATGAAGAAAAAATTAAATATTATGGTTGTTTTACCTGCTGCATTAGCTGGTAATTTTATGGATGAATTAAGATCACCTTGTCCAAATGTTGATTATATTACTAAATCTGAAAAAGAAAAGTTATCTAAATTAAATATAGACGATAAAGAATATCAACAAATTATTAAAAAAACAGAAGAAAGAATAAAGAAATATTATACAATTTATTCATATCATAAATTTGTTGAATTAGCACAAAATAATAAAATAAAATTAAAAGATACATTATTAATTATTGATGAAGTTCAAAATATGGTTTCTTTAACTGGTACATTTTATAGAGTATTAAAAAATTTAATTGATAAAGCTGATAAGACTTTAAGAATATTAATTTTATCAGCAACACCAATGTTTGATAGACCAAATGAAATTGGTTTAACATTAAATCTATTAAAACCAAAAATTGAATTTCCTACAGGTGCTGAATTTAATCAAAAGTTTTTATCTGGTAGTGGTATAAATTATAAACCAATCCATTTAAATAAATTTAATGAATTAAGTAAAGGATTAGTTTCTTATTATCGTGGTGCACCACCTTATACATATCCTGAAGAAATATTTAAAGTTGTAAAATGTCAAATGTCTGCTTTTCAATATAAATCATATTTAACAGCTTTATCTTCAGAGGGGGATTTTATTAAAGGTGCCTTTAAAAATGTAGATATTTTAAATTTACCACCAAATTTTTTTTTGGGCCCCAGAATGATTTCAAATGTTTCTTTCCCTAATAAAAGTATTGGTGAAATGGGTTATTCTAGTTTAATAAAAGAAACTTTACAATTGCAAAATATCGGTACATATTCAATTAAATTTCAAAAAATATTTCAAAAAATTAAAAAATCAGATGGCCCTGTTTTTGTATATTCTAATTTTAAAGAATTGGGTGGTATCCGTCCATTTATTAAATTTATTGAATATCACGGTTATAAAAATTATAAAGTTTATGGAGAAGGTCCAATGCGTTACGCTGTATGGACAGGTGATGAACCCCATCACATGAAAGAAGAAATTAAAAGTATTTTCAATAAAAAAGATAATAATGATGGTTCTAAAATAAGTATAATGTTAGGTTCACCATCGGTTAAAGAAGGAGTATCATTTAAAAGAGTTAGACAAGTTCATATAATGGAACCATATTGGAATATGTCTAGAGTGTTACAAATTATTGGAAGAGCTATTCGTTTCTGTTCACATAATGACTTGCCAAAACCTGAAAGAAATGTTGAAGTCTATTTATATTTAGCTACTCAAAAAGGCGATAAAACAATTGACCAATATATTTGGTCTTTAGCTAAAAAGAAAAATGAAATAATTAGTGAATTTGAAAAAGCTTTGAAAGAAAGTGCTATTGATTGTCAACTATTTTATCATAGAAATGTTTATTCTACTGATGAAGACAAATTAAAATGTAAGAATTAATATATATATATATAATATGTCAATTTCTAATTATTATGAAAAATATTTAAAATATAAATCTAAATATATTCATTTGACTCAATTAATTGGAGGTGGTAAAAAAACTGCTAAAACGTATTTTTTGGCTAATTTTAATGATGATGTTAAAAGAATTTTAATTAATGACCGTGATAAAGGATTTTTAACTTTTAAAGGTGATCCATCATTGGCCAATTTAGACGATATATTTGAACAAATTTATAATAAAGTAGATGTAGATAAAGATAAAACTATAGATTGGATTATAAAAAGTTATATTAATAATACTTTTGGTAGTCCAAGTTCATTAGAAGATATGGGACGTTTTAAAAAAGCAATTTCTGATTATGCAGTATTAAATAATAATCAGCATATTCATAAAATAAAAATTAAAATAATTAATGAAATTGAAGGTTTAATTGCTCTAGAACAATATATAGAAGAGAATGAAGGACTTTTTGTTGTAATTCATGGTAAAAACCCAGATGCAAGAAGACTGACTGAAAATGGAAAAGATGATAAAGAAATAATTTTAGAAACAGAAAAAGTTATAATATATAAACCAACAACAAAAGCTGGTTCAATATATTATGGATTTAGGACTAATTGGTGTACAGCTAGTCATGAAAATTGTATGTTTGACCATTATAATAGTCAAGGTAATTTATATATAATTCAATCAAAATCTAAAGACAAATTAAAATTTCAATTACATATAGAATCTGGCCAGTTAATGAATTATATGCAGAAACCATTTACAATAGATGAGGTTAAGAGTGAATTTAAGGATGAAAAATTGAATTTGTGGTTTGAAGAAATATGGGAGAAAGAAATGATTGAACAATGTGCAAAAACTAAAACAATTAGTATATATAATACATTATTTAAAATAGATTCTGATAAACTTAAGGAATTATTTAAAAAAGTACCATATAAATCTTTAACTTTTGGAGACAGATTTGATGAACCTTTAGGTGATTTATTAAAAGGTTTAACTAGTTTACAATCATTAATTTTTGGAGATAGTTTTAATCAACCTTTACGTGATTCATTAAAAGGTTTAACTAGTTTACAATCATTAATTTTTGGAAATAGTTTTAATCAACCACTTGGTGATTCATTAAAAGGTTTAACTAGTTTACAATACTTAGATCTTGGAAATAAATTTAATCAACCACTTGGTGATTCATTAAAAGGTTTAACTAGTTTACAAACCTTAAATCTTGGAAGGAATTTTAATCAACCACTTGGTGATTCATTAAAAGGTTTAACTAGTTTACAATACTTAGATCTTGGAACTGAATTTAATCAACCACTTGGTGATTCATTAAATGATTTAACTAGTTTACAAAGCTTAACTTTTGGAGATGGATTTAATCAACCACTAGGTAATTCATTGAAAGGTTTAACTAGTTTACAAAGCTTAACTTTTGGAGATGGATTTAATCAACCACTCGGTGATTCATTAAATGATTTAACTAGTTTACAAAGCTTAACTTTTGGAACTGAATTTAATCAACCACTTGGTGATTCATTAAAAGGTTTAACTAGTTTACAATCCTTACATCTTGGATGGAATTTTAATCAACCGCTCGGTAATTCATTAAATGGTTTAACTAGTTTAGAATACTTAGATCTTGGATACGTTTTTAATCAACCACTCGGTGATTCATTAAAAGGTTTAACTAATTTAAAAACTGTTAATTATAAACCATATCCATAAAATTAAAATGTAAGATAAGCGTCAGCTTATCAGGTCTTATAATCATAGATAATCGGTTTTGGTGTAAAATCATTTTTTTTAATTAATTTACCATTTATATCATAAATATTTTGAAAACCATTTTTATAACCTTTACAATATTGAGATTCTTCTTTTAAAACACCATTAGAATGATAATATTTACTAATACCATCTTTTTGATTATTAATAAAAATTTCTTCACTATATTTAATTCCATTGTCTCTCCATTGAATTAATAATCCATTTTCTTTTGTTTCTAATAAATACATTTCTGCTCTTTTTCTTTCAAAGAACATTAATATTCCATATTCTTCAATATTTATAGAGTCTAAACTATCTGTTTCAATTTTAAATTCTTCATTTAATTTATATTCATGTACTGGTTCTTTACCAAAAAATATAGTTGGATGAAGACTATTTAAATCATTTATAATGTCACCATTTACTTTCTCAATACGTATTAATTTACATTTGTTAACTTTATATACAGCAAAAGTATTTTCTAAATTAGGAGAAATTATTGCGTCATCGTCTATTTCAAAGACACCGACAATACATCTTTCGTTTTTATATTTATTATGTAATGAAATACATTTTTTATAACCGATTTTAACCATTAAAAGAAACTAGATAATTTTATAATTTTATAAACTTAATAAATAAGTTAATAGCTATTAAAAAAAATTTCATAGCAATTTCAAAATTTCTCGTGTCATAATTTCTACATATTTAAGAGCCAAAGGATTCTTTTTTACAGCAATCATACAAATTTCATTAGTTTGATTTTCAATAAATTGTAGTGCTAGAGGATTTTGATTGATAGCTGCTTCACAAACTTCCTTAGTTTGATTTTGAATAAATTCTATAGCTAGACCATTTTGTTTAACTGCAGCAAGACAAAATTCAGCAGTTTGCTCCATATATTGAATCAATGTTCCATCGAAATTAAGTGCCTGTAAATTTAGTTCAGGAAATTGAAATCCATGATTTTTAATGTTATTAATATAATTAACAAGTTGAAAGTCAGTCATAAAATAATAATACATATATTTATACATTATTATTTCAATTTTTATATATTATTTAAAAAAAAATAGTCTAAATTAATCTAATGAGACATTCTGATTATGTTTATATAAGAGTTAAAATACATATGATTTTAACTGCCCTCGTTTTAATAGGTGCTATTAATTGGGGTACTTCAGCTTTCGGTTATAATTTAGTTGAACTATTAACTGTTCAAATTAATTCTCTTTTTGGTAAAGAAACACACATTAACAAAGTAATTTATGTAATAATTGCATTAGCTGCTATTAATTTAGCTCTCAAAAAGAAGACTTGGTTACCATTCTTAGGATATAGTGCTTTCCCTACTGCTGTATTTGTACCTAATAAAGTTAATAAAAATGCTTCGATTAAAATTGATGTTAAAGTAAAACCTAATTCTCGTGTTGCATATTGGGCAAGTAAAAATATTCAAGGTAAAGTTCCTTTTGTTGAAGAAGCTTATGATGATTTCTCTAATTCAGGTGTAGTAATGTCTGATAATAATGGAATAGCTACTTTAGGAATTGAACCAAGTACATCCTATGTAGTTCCTTCTGGAAGAGAAATTCCAAAACATATTCACTATCGTATGCTTGATTTACCTAGTGGAATGATGGGTGATGTAAAAACAGTTTTTTATTAAACTTATGATATTTTAATTACCATTAACTTTCAATATACTTTTATGTTCATTTTCAATGATATACTCTTTAATAAACTTTTTGAGTGAATCTTTTGTTATATTTTTTAATTGACCAACAAGTAATTTTTTTCTATTAAATAAATATTTTCTGGAAATTATTTCACTGAAAAAATTAGAATAACAATCATTTATACTATTTTCTTTTTCCTTTAAATGATTTGTAGCTGATTTAATCCACTCGTCTAATTTAATGGCATCAATTATATCTAATATTGTATCATTAAATTTTTCTATTTCAACAATTACTTCTTCACAAGTTTTATTTGATTGAACTTTTTGAGTTAAATAATAATTATCTCCTAAATTTCTTGTTCCTAAACTAACTAAATATCCTAATTGTTTTTTTGTTCTTAATTCATCATAAAATTTATGTTCTAATATTAAATATGTTAAAAATAGATGTAACCATTTAATAGGTGCAAATGCTCCTATATAATAATGATAATTTACACAATTATTTTTTTCATTTTTATTAGGATGTTTAATAATTAAACTTTCAGTAAAAGTTATTTTAGCAATATTTGGTTGAGGATTAAATATTAACTTATTAAATAGGTCATTTTGTGGTACTTGATCTTGTTGTAAATTACCAAAAAAGAACATAGTTAAACTACAATTATCAAACAAATTATTAATATAATTAATTACATCATCTTCCTTAATTCTAGTTAATTCATCTAATAATTTTTCTTGTGAATATTCGTTAGATTGGTTCATAACATTATAATAATAATTCGAATATTCCCATGGATTTAATTTTGATATATTCAATAAATCTTCTTTTAAATTTTCTATTTTTGATTGAATCACTTTGTTAGGAATATGAGAGTGTTTCATTAAATAAATTGTTTTATTTACAAATTCATTAAATTTGATAGGGTCATTTGGACAATTATATTTTATAATTACAGAATTATACATTGATTTTGGAATAATTTCAAAAAAGAAATTTAAAGTTAAAATATTGTATAATTCTTGAGCTAAAAAAAATGATAAACATTTATCCATCAAGACTGTTAATAAATAATTTCTTTCAGAACTAAAAAACTTTTGATTTGATAAAATTAAACAACCTTCTATAATTGCTTCATTAAATTTACTTGAACCTCCATACCATGTTTTTTCTCTTATCAATGTAGGTTTATGACAATCAATATTATGAATTAAAGTAGGTTTCATATCAAAAAATGGATTATCTAAATTTATTTTACTATTTAAAGGAATCATTTTTGAATCTATGTTTTTAATTAAACCATATTTAGTTCCATAATATTTATCAATAATAGGATTTTGTATGGAAGATTTTAATAATAATATTTTAAAATTACTTGATTCTCCTAAAAAATATGTTTTTATTAAATCAACTGGATTTTTTTCTTCTTCCAAAATTATAGAGTCACCAACAAAAGATTCGCTTAAACTATATTTATGAATATTAACAGATAATTTATTTGCTAAATTTAAAGATTCTATTTTAGATGAGTTATCAAAATTGATTTTGTATAATTTTTTATAATAAGTAATTATTTTACTCCAATCATATTTAAATATATTGTTTAATTCATATTTTAATAAACCATCTATTAATTCTAAATTTTTTAAACCCATTTTAGTTAAATGAAAATTTAATCCAAATATACCTTCTGATTCATGAACATTACAAAACATATGTTCTATAAAACCATTTATTTTTAAATAATTCAAAAAACTATTTTTTTCATTTTTAACAAGTACATCACCCAAAATATTAAATAATTTATTTTTTCTAAATTTATTATCAAGTGGTATTTCCCAATAATAATTTAAATGTTGAATATCTGATGATGGTATCATTTGATACATTACATCTTTAATATCATATAATGGTTTTGGTAAAGTAAATTGTAAACCTGTTGATTTTTGAATATTACCAAATGTTTTCTCTATTAATTTTTTTTGTTTATTTATTTTCATATTTGAAATTATAGCAATAGCTAAATTTGTTGATGTATAATATTGTTTCCAAAAATCAATCATTTTTTCTCTAATATCTGCTTTATTTAATGAATCTACATTACCTGTTGGAAATGTATTATACGGAGAATCTTTTTTAGCAAAATTTTTATATAATTGATATTCTCTCCAATGATCACTATTTATATTCTTTTGATGTTCAGAATTAATTGCTTTAATTTCTCTTTTAACTGAATCTTCACTAAAAAGTGGATCAATAAAAAAACGAGAAAATATATCCATCAATTCTTCTATACCATCATTAAATGCTGAAAAATAATAAACTGTTTCAAAATGATCTGTATAAGCATTTGAAGAACCACCGTATTTTTTAATAGCATTTTCAAAATGAGTTTCATCTGGATATTTTTTAGAACCAAGAAATAACATATGTTCCAAAAAATGTGCTAATCCTTGATATTCTTTTGGATTTGCTAAAGATCCAACTTTTACGGCAACACTAATTATAGTTCTTTCTAATAATTTATCTTCTACAAATACAGTTTTTATTCCATTATCTAATACCAATGTTTCAAATATTCTAGTTTCATTTTTAGGTAAAATCATTACTTTTACTTAGATTATAATTTATAAATATTTTGTATAGACACAAAAATTATCATGCAAATTATTTATCGTTTCCATATCATCTTTATCTATTTCAAAATCTAAGCAAATATTATCATTTATATATTTAGGATTATTTGATGTAGTTATAATGTTAACATTATTTTGTAAGCTCCATTTTAATAAAACTTGCTCAGAACTTTTATTTAATTTAGTTGCAATTTCATCTATTATTTGGTTCTTTTTATATAGAGAACCATATGCGACAATTTTAATATTATTTTTCAAACAAAATTCTACTAAATCTTTCCTATTTAGAAATGGATTATATTCAATTTGATTACAGAAAATAAGTTTTGATTCTTCTTTCCCAATTTCTTCCATAAATACTTTTAGTTTATCCAAAGTAAAATTAGAGATTCCAATATGACGAATTTTACCTTCCTTCTGATATTGACGTAAAATATTCCAAACATTTAAATTCTTATTTTCAATAGGACAATGAATCAAATATAAATCTACATATGATGTATTTAAATCAATAAATGTTTTATTTATTGATTCAATAATAGCTCGGTCATCTTTGTTTTTAACATTATCAAAAGAGACTTTTGTTGTAATCCAGAGTTTAGTTCTATCAAATTGAGGATGTTTTCTAAAAAACTCACCAATAAATCTTTGATTACGATAAATTTCAGCTGTATCAATCATTTTATAACCACACCTTATAGCTGAGTTTAACAAATTATCCATTTGTTCTTGTGGTTTTACTTTATATGTACCGATTCCGATTGAACTAAATTCCATAAGTTAATATTTATTTATTACTAAAAATATTATTTGCAATTTTTCTTAAACATACTCTAATTTTCTTAAATATACTCCGATTTTCTTAAACATACTCAGATGTAATAGACGTATGTGAAGCATATAAAATATTTGGTATTTCAGATTCTTTAGTTGCAGTATCCCAACTATTTAAAAATTCTAAAGCTTGGACTTTATTATGGTAAAAATTATTTACATCTTTATTACCTATCCATAAATTATCAACATTTAATAGTTGAGCTGTTTGTTTAATTTGTGGGTCTTTAATATCATTTAATGATAAGTACGCTGTAATAAAAATATGATGATTTACTGAATTAAAATAATCAGATTCATTTAAATTTTCTTCTATTATTTCTTTCTTCATTTTATTAATATCATTGTTTTCATTTAAATATTTTATTAAAAATTCAACCTTAGGTAAACAATCATATGAATACGCAGTAATATTATTTGTGTGATAATTTAATAAATTACCAAAACAAGATGTACTTAAATGAAATATTTTTTTAATATAAGCATAACACATTTCTGAGGTGTATTTTGAATTTAATAATTCCAAATAGTCATCCTTTAATGGTTCGTATAAAACTTTATTTTTTGAATATAATTCAGAAATAGTATTTTCTGATAAAATATTATATAAATCTTGATAATTATCATTTGTTCTAATATATGGTTTTGTATATGAAACTAATCCAACATTCTCAATTGCTGAAAAATCTAAAAAATCTAATATTTGTTCTGCGTAACTAGATATTTGATTTCTTAAACTTTCTTTAAATTTAAAAACATATTTATTATAATCAAAGTTTGGAGTTTGTTCTATTAAAATATATCTTATATCATTTTTGTCTAATTTATCTTTTATTTTTAATCCATCATTGATTAAAATCATTTTAATAAATTCTAATATATCATAATAATCTAAATTTAATTTATCTGGATCTGTTAAAAAATTAGTTATATTTGGAGATAATTTAAAATGTCTATTTATTATAATTTTTGAAAAATTATTTTTGATAGTCTTTTCAAATTCTTGTAAATATTTCTTAAAAATATTAAAGTCTAACTCAATGTTATCATCTATTAATTTTATTATTGGTTCTTTTAATTTAGAATATATTTTAAATATATAATCAATACCTAATTCTGGTCCTATTTCATATGAACAAGGTAAATGGTCATTTCCAAAAAAATATAATAGTAAACAAAAGTCATAAATTATTCTGAAATCATTTATTTGACTACCTGATATTTCATTGTAATATTTAATTAAACAATTTAGCATAGCTGGTCCATCAAAATATTGTAATGAATCATCATCCTTTGAATTATGTTTTAATATTGAAATATTAACATCTTTTCTCTTCAAATTAAAATAAGTTTGTTGAACTAACATTAGATGAATTAAATCAGAATCAGTTGTATGGATTAATACATCTCCTGATAAATTTTCTTTTTGTATAAATTGAAATATTTTTATATCAGATTCACCATTTATACTTCCTTGATTAACAACTATGTTTACTTTTGGTAAATTTTTTACATAAAAGTTTTGCAGTTCAGTTTCTAACTTTTTAATTATAGGAGATATTGGACTAAATGATTTATCAAAAGAAAAACGTTTTTCAACCCATTTAAAATAATTATATTTAATTCCATTTTCTTCCATATAAAAGTTTTTAATATTGCCGAAATAATCATTGAATTTTTGTTTTCTAGACATTGATTCAAAATAATTCTTACAGCGTCTCCTTCTTTGTTCTAATATTTTTGAGAAAGAAGGGATACCATCAATAAAGAATGCAATTGTGTGAATATTTTTAGTAATATGATAACTTTCAATTAGTTTAGTTGTAGTTAAAATAACTTTATCAACAACCATTAAATCTAATTTTGTTAAATTGTTTTCTTGTTTAGTATTTATAAAGTTTATTAATTTATTTATTAGTTCATCTTCATTATTTCCATCAAATATAAATTCAATATTCTCGCAATTCTTTTTCCACCAAGGTAAATCAAATATTTCTTGTAATGTTGATTCTGTTTTATTATTTACAGAATAACTAAAAGGTAAATTTAAAACTATTTTTATAATTGTGTTTATTTCTTCTTCTAATGAAAACATTTGATTGTAAATAATAAAATTTAAATCAAATAAGATGTGATTACCTAATAATTTTCTTTTCATTTCATCAATTACAAATCCATAGCTGAAATTCAGATTTTTTATTATAAAATTCGCTAATCTATCAAAGCCCATATTTATTTATTAATATATAAAGTAATATTGTTTCTAAATAAAAACCAAATTTAAAACTGGATTTTGAAATTTGTGTAACAGTTTCTAAAACACGTCTCTCTCTCTCCCGAGAAAAGTGTATGTAACCTGAGTGTAGATTTTAGAATGTATATTTAAAAAAATCATTTAAGAAAATAAAATCTATATTTATTATATATATTATACTTATTTATGGAATTATTATGTCAATACTGTAATAAAAAATATGCTAGTTATCAATCTAAATGTAATCACATCAGAAAATACCATAAATCAGAAGGTAATCACGAAAGTAACCATAGTAACCATGAAATTCAAGAAAAGTTTACATTTTCTGAAAAAAGTAACCATGAAAGTAATCATAAAAGTAATCATAAAAATAATTTAAATGAAAATGAAGATGATAATGAAAATAAATTTTTATGTAGAAAATGTAATAAAGATTTTAAATTCAAACAAAATAGATGGAGACATGAAAAAACTTGTAAGATAAATGATGAATTAAAAGATAATAATACTGAAATTAAAGAATTGAAAGATGAACTAAAAGAATTAAAAAGCTTGTTATTAAATACCATTAAAATACATCCTAGTAAATTAAAAAAAATAAATAATCAATTAATAAATAATACCAATACAAATAGTAATAATACTAATAATATTGGAACTATAAATAATATAAATAATAATATTATAATACCCTTATCTCAACAGAATTTAGTAGACGTTCTTAAGAAATCTGAAAAATTAAATATTATTAGTTCTGGTAATTTAGCTCATCTTAAATTAACCGATTTACTTTATAAAAATCCTGCTTATGAGAAATATAGAAATATTTATATTACAAATTTATCCAATGATATTGGTTATATTTACGATAGCAAGGAAAATAGATTCATAGTTAAAAGTAAAAAAGATATATTAAATGATTTTGGAACAGAAAGATTTTCTGATATAGAATTATTTTATAATGAATTAAAAGATAAAATTTCTGAAGAAAAATTAATTAAAATGAAGAAAATGGTAAAATCTTATTTTGATAATAAAGATTTTAAAGAAGTTAAAAATAAAGAACTATTAATCAGTCTCTACAATAATAAAATTAATGTTAAAAAAATATACGATAAAATAAATACTAAAGAAATAGAAATATAATTTTATATATTATAATAATGTTGGTAATTGGTTATCCAGTTAATTATGAGACCATTGTAAATTTTTTAATGTTAGTTCAGAAGAAGGGATTAATGTAGAAAAACTAGAACTTGAATTTCATTCTACAGATAAAGGACAATTTATTTTAGGATTAGAAGTAAAAGAAGCTCGTGACCTTTGGGATAATTTATATCAGTAGATGATGCATTAATTTTAATTTTACAAAAGAAAAAACTTGTTAAAGAACTATTTGAAAAAGCTAAGATTGATTTGAGTGAATTTGACTTGGAAAAAATGGAAGGAGACCCAGAAAGAGTTTATAATCCATTACCATATTTAATTAGTTTTTGATAAATTAATTTTAACTATATAAATCTTCATCTTCAGGAATATTAGTTGTATTTGTTAAACTAGGCGCAGTTTTATATAACAATTCACTAGCCCCAGTTTTATATAACAATGCACTAGAAGCCGAATAACTTAGTAAAGCAGCTAAATTACTCTCACAAGAAGGACCAACTACTTCACACAATAGTTTAGGTGGAATTTGTTTTTCAAGGGTTTCTAATTCTTTTTTCTTTTGAGTAATCATATTATCTAATTCTTCAGATGCTGAAATTTTACTAATATAATTAAAAAATTTATTTTTTTCTTCTTCATTCAACTTATTAATCATACTTTCTGAACAACGAAGAAGAGAATCACAAAGCATATTATATCCCCTATCGCAACATCCGCGACCATCACAACCCAGTTTAAAACAGACACCAATTTCAGGATTTTTTTCTAGGTTTAGTTCATATAAAGTTATATCCATGTTGTACAAATGTTTTCCTTTATAAATAAGCTTAATCATATTATATGACCTACCCAAACTAGCAGCAACACGCGTATATAAATCACCTACTGTTTCACGATTCAAATCAACAGAAACATAAGTATTTTCTGTTAAAGTCCTAATTTTAATATCTGCAAATCTTGCTGGCTGTGTACCAAAAGATTTGAAGATATGACTATCTATAATAGCCATCTCTTCAGAAGATGCTCCTTCCTGTGTTCTAAGTAGACGGTAATTAATCAGACTAATATCTGGTTCTTCAGATTTAGTTAACATAGTTTGATTTATTTCACCATCATAATTTTTAAGATGGGCTTTAGAAGCTCCTTCTTCTTTTAGTTGAGTGCGATAATTAATTAATGATTGTAGTGACATAAATATAATTATAATTAATATAATAATTATTTTATTCAATTTTTTATTTAATGATTCACTCTTAAATACTTCAATATATCCCACATAGACTTGCAATCTATTTCATTATATTTTTCTATTTCTTTCATAGTATCCCCTTTAGTTATTGAATTATCATCTTCCTCACCAATGCTATCTTTTCTTTTCTTCTCATAACATTGATATGCTAATAACATTGCGTTTAATCCATTAGCACAAGGACTTAAACTATCCCAAATGGTTGTAATTAAATTATTTTTATACATTGCTTTAGTAATTGATTTTAATGAATAATTTAATGCTCCTTTTACTACAATAGGTTCATTTTTAAATACTTGATACAAATCTATAAAATTCTTTTCAGGTAAACCTAAATGTCTTAACTTTGTTTTATTATATGCTATCTGTTCAGCTTGTGACCAATGAATAAATATCGCATTATCTTTTTCATATTCTTTTTTAATATTATTTATATAAGACCAAAATGAATCTAACATTATTTTTTCACTTGATTTTGTTTTTTCTTCTGCTATAAAACTTTTATATTCCCACTCATTTTTTTTATTTGTAAACCCCACACCTATCATAAAAATTAATTCAAAATTTTCATATTCAATTGTTTTATCTATAACTATTTTACCAAAATTAGAATTCATTGTTTCATAATCAAGGAAGAATTCCATTTCGTTTGTCTCACGATTTCTCCATTTTAATCCAGAATATTCTATTTTTTTAGGTTTTACAAAAACTTCATCTTGTCTATTAATATTTAAAATAGCATCAATTGACTTAGATATTTTAGTTTCATTAAATCCTAAATTTTTACTAGTGCATTTTTCATCATTCCATCCATAAATACCTTGATTAAATGCATGTTTTCTTTTATCTACACCACAATAAGTTACTGAAGTTATTTCATGAATTTCTTCAGCAAGTTGTCTTTTAACTTTACCTAAAGCACCATCTCTATCATTCTTCATATTGGGGAATAATTCATCTTTTGATGGTATTGGTAAAAGCTTCCAATTATTACCTTCTTCTCTAACACGTTTAATCCAATTTAAAGCTTCATCTAATTTTGAAACATATATTTTATCAAAATCATTATAATCAATAGTACCTAATTTATTTAATAAATCATTTATCTCGTATTTTTTCCCCGCCTGTTCATATTGATATTTTTTACCTAAAATAAATGCTTTCGTTATTTGAGTTCCTTGTATTTCATTTAATGCTTGTGTATAAACTAAAAGCTGTCCTTTATAAGCTGGAATACTATCTTGATTTCTAATATGAACACCATCACTATTTAATGTAATCATAGAATGTTTAATATCTATTACTACATAATGCCAATTAACATTTAATTTCGGTGATGTTGATTTATCTTTATATAAATCATATCCAACAAATTTATTTAAATAGTCGCTCCTTACTAGTAAATCAGGTGCACCATATGTTTTATTTTTATGATTATGTAATATTGCTTGATAAATAATTGGTTTACCTTCTTTCATATATTCTAGTGTTTTATTAAATAATTGTTTATCTTTTGATTGATATGATTCAGCTACTTTAACTACAGGATGTAATTTTTTAATTATACTAATTATTTTAGATTCAAATTCATTACCTTGATTCATTATAAACTTTGTGAAAGGGTCTTCTAATTCATATTTTACTGTACCTGTTGAATTACCTTTTTTTGATACAGGAACATCAGTAATAGATGTAATATTATATTCTTTCAACCAATCTATCAATGGATCATTTAAGAAATAGTTCCTAGTTGATGAAGCACTAATATATTGTTTCCAGTCAATAGAATCATCCTCTACTTTTTTCTTTTTATTTGCGGATACTATATTTTCAATACTCTCTAATTTTCGTTTTTTACTTTTATTAATTTTATTAATAGGTATTTCTTCAGTTTTCACTTCAACCATTCTAAAATATTCTGGAGTTGTATTTTGAATAAAAATAATTAAATCTGATATAACTTTAAACTTATTTCTAATATCACTTCTTTTTAGAGTAGTAATGTAAAATTTTAATTTAATGTAACTATTAACTTTTAATTCTTCTAATATATCTTCATCTTTACCTTTTTCTGATGCTTCTGATAATTCAAATGAAACATTATCTATAATTAAATTTATATTATAAATTGTTCCTTTTTTTGAATCAATATACCAACAAAAATTATTAAATGCGATATCTATATTAAAAAGATTTTTAAGATTAGTATCAGGCATTTTATTATAATAATTTATTAATTGATTTACAATTAAATAAGCTCTTGTTTTTGGTAAATATTCAACATTCCAGTTATCAATAATATTATTAATTGACATTTTATTTTATTATTAATAATATAAATCAAATAGTCTTTAAATTCTATTTTTTTATCAAAAAATAGAATTTTACAGAGTGAGTTTATAGAACTTTATTTTATATTACATTAATATATGGAAACTGTTAAAGAAAGTGTCAAAGCATCAGTGCCTAAAGTAACACAACCTAAACTTCCTGAATTAACATTAGAAGCACCTGTTGTAAATGTAAATGTAAATGCACCTGAAGTTGCTAAAGAGAATGTTATTTCATCTTTTTTTACAAAATTAATCAGTAATAAAAATTATATTTATGTATTAGTAATAGTTATTGTATTAGCATTAATTGGTTATTATTTATACATGAAATATTTCAGTAAAAAAACAGAGAAAAAAATAGAAAATAAAAAGGAGGATAAAAAACAAATTTTAAATCCTCAAAATGAATATTATATAATTGATCCCAATGGAAATCCTATTTTATTAACTCCATATTTCTTGGATATAATGAAACATAATATGACAAAAGAAAACCCAGATTTAAATCAAATACCTATGCCTAAATTACCACAGATGGCTTCATTACCACAACCTTCACTACCTCAACCTTCTTTACCAACAGCCTTACCAACACCAAAAAAACAACAAGAATCAGATTCAGATTCTGATTCTGAATCCGAGTCTGATAATTCATCATCCGATAAAGCTCCTGTAAAAAAACAAAAACCTAGATTATCTCATCCAGGAGAATCTCAAATTCCCGAAAACGTAATGTTAACAGAAGCTGAAGATGATAATATTGCTAATCAAGATTTAACTAATGATGAAATAATTGAATTAAAAAGACAACTTGATATTATGCAAAAGAACCAAAATTATCAAGTAACTGCACAAAATGATGAGGATGATTAAGGTCCTGATAAAACAATTATTATTAACAACATATAAACCAGTTTAATTTTGTACCATCTATAATTAATGGTTCAACAATAGCTACATTATTTTTAACATTAATAGATTGTTTATTAGATACAATTTCAATAGATTTTTTGTCAACAGATTGTTTATCGGATACAACTACTGCACCTTCATGGTTTAAAACATCATCACTGGACTGTTTATCAGATACAACTATATCACTTGTATTAGATATTTGTAATTCATCAATCATTAAATTCTTTGCTATTTTTACTAGAGTATTAATTGCAAAATCTTCTATACTTTTTAATTGTGTTTGAATATAATATATTGTTGCTAAAATTAAAAAAATAATTATATATTTTTCCATATATAATATATAATTATATTTTTATTTAATATGCACTAACAAAATCAGAAGGTAAGTTTCATTATCTATAGCTTGATGTCTACATATACTTTCAGGAATTAAATTACTAGTTATGCTCCGTATCCGCCACTAACTTTATCAGGAGGTAGGTCTTCACCTTCTAAAGCCAATGCTATTATATGAACTGGTCTAACATCAGTATAAACCTTATCAGTCCAATCATATTCTCCAGGTCCAAAAGTAATTTGTGATTGGTTTGGTGATGGACCCATATCTTGTGCGCCCAAAAAAATATACATTTTTGCTTTATAACCAGGCATTACAGCTAAAATACGAGGTACCCAATTTTGATCACTAGCTTGAAGCATGTGATTACCAAATGCATAATGAATATAACTTTGTGAAGTACTACCATTCCATTTTATTTTTTTTCTAAAGCCTTCGGTCCAATTATGATCTTGCCAAAAAAAATTCCATCCATTATATAAAGGTACATGTCCACCATGACCTCTAATATGATAATATCCCCCAGCCATATATTTTCTTTGGAGTCCACCAAGAATTAAATTAGTAGCAGTTAAATTAGTAGCAGTTAAATTAGTAGTAGTTAAATTAGTAGTAGTTAAATTAGTATTAGTTAAATTAGTAGCGGTTATAGTACTTGTTTTACCATTTAGAACAATACCTGGCCAATTATAATCAGCGTTATCATCTTTCCTACCTACTATAATTAAAGAACCATCATTATTATTCCATAATTGTACAGAATTTTTATCAACTACAACACCTTTATTAATTTGAATAAAATTAGCTCCTGCGTTATTAAAATTTACAGGACCTCCTGTATTTAAACCACCTTTAAGCGCCATATCACCTTGAACTGACATATTACCTGGAACTGTTACCCCACCTGTCATTAATTGTTTTGATATTTGAGCAAGTGTATTAATAGCATTAGTATCATCAACTCCACCAATGCTTTGAGCAGGAACACTTTCAAAACCTTCTGTGTCTTTCAATTTCGTTTGAATATAATATATTGTAGCTAAAATAACAAAAATAATTATATATTTTTCCATATAATTATAATTAGTTTTTAATTTATTTTGCATAACCACCATAAATTATAAGGTCTCTTTCACTATAAATAGCAGTAACACCCAAATTAGGTACTTTAGTAGCACCCCATCTTTGGAACCACCATGCATTATTTTGACCTGGACCTAATAATGTAGAAAAATCAGGAATCCAACTATTTTTTAAAGGTGTTGTTAAAAGATTTTCAAGACTTTTTGGATCATTAACATTATTTGCTGCACCAGTATTACTGGGTCCAAAAATAATATTATTAGTAATCAAACCAGGTGTTTTATTTCCTGGAACTAAACCATTATTAATTATTAAACCTGTATCTAAAACTAACATGTTTTTAATAGGGTCCCAAGTTAATGTAGCACCACCTATTTTCAAAGAATAACCAACGTTTATTGACTCTGTATTTATTATTTGAGAGTCTATTTTAGCACTATTCATGTTAATTATACTCATTTCATTTTTTTTAGGATCAATAATTATTTTATCCATTTCTCTACGAGAACTGATTTTTTGGGTGGCATCTTGATAAGCATAGCTTGAAGAAACCTTAGTAGGACCAGAAACATCTACTATTGAAAGTATACCTTTAACATCTCCATTAAGGGTCATTGTGCCTTGAACAGTCACATTACTTTTAAGCGTCATATCACCTTGAACTTGCATAGTACCTTGAACTGACATATTACCTGGAATAGTCAATCCACCCACCATTAATTGTTTTGATATTTGAGCTAATGTATTAATAGCGTTATTATCATCAACACCACCAACGCTTTGAGCAGGAAGACTTTCAAAACCTTCTGTTTCTTTCAATTTAGTTTGAATATAATATATTGTTGCTAATATTACAAATATTATTATATATTTTTCCATATAATTATAATTAGTTTATTTTTTTTTTGATTTAGAATAGAATTGTAGCAAGAGGATCCTGTTCTTCTGCTAATGCTACATAAATACCATGTATTCTTGAGTCATTATCTGGGAAAAGATATTCACCTACTCCTTTAACTCCTAATTTATCTGTAAAATTATTACCCCCCCACATATAAAGTCTAATTTTATAACCAGGAAATACAACTAAATATCTTGCTACCCAATTTTGATCAGTATTATTATTGGCTTGTCTCAAATCTAGAATTGTATTACTAAACATAGACTCAGGCCATTTGTTTTTAGCACGTACAGCTTCTTTTATATTGTGGTCAGTAAATGCCATATTAAATCCATAATACAATGGTACTTTATAACCATAAGCTCTAATGTAAAGATAACCAGCAGTATCATGTTTTCTATAAAGCATTGGTAACATTAAAGAATCATTAATGGTTATTTTTTCTGCATAAATTGTTTGAGATTTTATTTGAGAATTTTTGATTGACATTATATTCATTTCATTTTTTTTGGGATCAATAGTAATTGCATCTAGTGTCATTTCATTATTATTATAAATTGAAGAAATTTTAATTGGACCAGAAGTATCTACTATTGATAACATACCTTTAACTGCTCCATTAAGAGTCGTAGTACCAGTAACAGTCATATTACTTTGAACTGCCATAGTACCAGTAACAGCCATGTTACCTTTAAGCGCCATATCACCTTGAACAATCATATTACCCGGAACCGTTACCCCACCTGCCATTAAATTCTTTGCTATTTGCGCTAGTGTATTAATAGCATTAGTGTCGTCTACTCCGCCAACACTTTGTGCAGGAACACTTTCAAAGCCTTCTGTTTTATTTAATTGTGTTTGAATATAATATATTGTTGCTAATATTACAAATATTATTATATATTTTTCCATATATATATAATTAGTTTATTTTTTTACCTTTTTTAATAACACATTTAGGATCCATTTTAAAAGAAGCTAATCTATCATCCCTAGGAACAATATTAATAACACATTTAGATTTAACTCCATATAATGGTTCAGTACAACCTTTTTCTTTTCCATCAATTTTAGGAACTTCTTGACCAGGTTCAACTAAGCATCTAGATCTGAAATGTTCATATCTATCTCTAACATCATCATAAGTTAATCCAGATGATTTACCTAACATAGTATTAATTTTTTCATGTAATTCATAAACCCATTTAGATAATGTTTCGCGATTTTTCATTGTTTTTTTAGTTAATTTAAGTGTTTTTAAATTTTTTGTTAAATTTTCCCTACAATATCGACAAGGTAATACATTTTGTAAATTTTTGAAATATTTATAATAATGTTTTTTTTGTTCTTCTGAAGGATTTATTGGATAATTAAAACTCATAGTATGAAGTAATAACCAAGTTGCTGGTCCCCAAACTGACGTCATCATACCATCACCTGAATTATAATCATCCTTTGAAAAAGGTGATTTATCTTTATTATTTTTATCCATATAATAAACTGAGAAATTTTTTAATAAAGATTAAATTATATATAACTTAATGTTAAAAAAAGTAGGTTATCAAGGTACTATAGGTTCCTATTCATACCAAACTATATTAAATAATTTTAATTCATTATATGAATTGAAAGATTATAAATCATTTGAAGCTTTATTTGAAGCATTAGCAAGTAAAGAAGTTGATATAATTGTTTGTCCTTTTAAAAATATTATTACAGGTAATGTTAAAGAAGTTACATCGTTACAAGAAAAATATAATTTTAAAATATTAAATATATTAGAAACTGATATAAATCATTGTTTATTTGGATTAAATAAAGCAAATATTAATGATATTAGAACAATAATTTCACATTCTCAAGCATTAAAACAATGTTCTGATTTTATAAATAATGGTGAAAAAAAATATAGTATATTCGATGTTTGGAATACAGCAGGTTCAATAGATATCATAATAGAAATTAATGATATATCTATAGGTTGTATTGCGTCTGAAAATATTACAAATCCACAAATTCATATATTAAAAAATAATATTGCTAATATTTTACCTAATAAGACATATTTTTATGTACTTGAAAATTAAATTAATTATTAATCATCATCACTCGTATTTAAAGATGGTTTAAATTTTCCACTAACCACTTTTTCTTCATAGTAATAAGCAAACGATGGTTGATTTTTTTGTTCACTTGAAATAACTGATTGATATTCAGTTTTATTAATAATTTTCTTAATCAAGTAAGAATTATTATGATAAATATTTGATAGTCTCTTAATAATTTTACCAAACAGTTTAGTTAGGTTAACTGAATTGGTATGATAAAAGTACAATTGAATTGCTGTCATTTTTTGTGACAAGTTCAACAGTCTCTTTCTAATTTCATTACTTTCAAAATCGGTGTCAGTATCAACAATTTTATTAATCCTAAATGATAACCATGCTTTGTTATCAATTTCTTTAATGGTTGGAATACCTAGACTTGTAAGTTCTTCTGTAATTTTATTAAATTCCTCATCCTTCTCTTCAATAACAAAATCAAGAAAATTGGCAAGTAAGTGGAACAGAGAATTTTGATTTTTAGAATCTGCATAATCTTTATTTTCAAATTTCTTAATAATTAATGGTAAAAGATATGCAACAATTAGAGGTTCATATAGACCAGTATTTCTAAGGGTCCACATCATCCAAGAATGATTAATATCTTTCTTAAGAGCGAAACTCCATTTATTTTGATAATTGGAATTTAGTTCTGTCATACTTAGATTTTTATTTGTTGAATCATCAAGAGGGTTATCAAAAATATTATCCCATTTCAATGTTTTCTTTTGACTAGAAATTATACTTGCATTTTGATAAATTATACTTGCATGAGGTACATTATAATTTTGGGTATTAATACCTTTAATATTTGGAATGGAACAAGTTGATAGTTCTTCAATTCTACTCCATTTAAAGCCAGCAAAAATTACATTACCTTCTTTATCTAGGCCACGACGTCCAGCACGACCAGCCATTTGATGATACAGCATAGAATCCAAATCATCAACTACATACGGGTCATTGTAAATAACCGCAGTTCTAAAAGGCATGGATACACCAAACACTAGAGACATGTCACTAAATAGAACGGCAATATTTTTCTCACAAGTTAGTTTCTGAACGAGACGTAGATAAGGGTCAGGAAGGCCTTTCGCATAAATACCAATACCTCGCCATAAAAGGCGAATAATGATGTGGGGCCTGTCATCTTTTTCGTTAGGAAACCAAGTCTTTAGGTCATTAATAATTTCTGTAATTTTTTTTTCATTATAGATTTGAGTAGGATTAAAATTATATTTATAATGAGGTTCATTCGGATTTTCTAGGTTTAATTGACCTAGTTTATCATTAAATTTTTCTAACTTTTCTTCGTCAGTTTCTTCTTTCTCCTCTTCCTCTTCCACTTCCTCTTCCACTTCTTCCTCCTCCTCCTCTTCTTTCACTTCTTCCTCTTCTTCCTCTTCTTCCTCTTCTTCCTCTTCCTCCTCTTCTTTCTCTTCTTTCTCTTCTTCCTCTTCTTCCTTCACTTCCATTGTATTTTGTTTAGTTTTAGATATATTTTTGGACTTGTCTCTATTTTTCCCATTTTGCTTTCCTCCACTAGCAATTTTAGCTTCTAGTTTAGCAATTTGAATAGAAATTTTTTCTGCCTTTTGACGGTCTTTAACTCTGATATTATACAAATTAGGAAATTCAGCTTCTTCCAAAGCTTCTACTTTGTTTCCAAAATCCATCATAATTTTAATACAAGCGAGTGTATTTTTTTGAAAAATAATAGCAGGTGCTTTATCAGCATCTTTTAGTTTGAAAGCTAGTGTGACTAAATCGACTGGTTCATCTGAAAGCTCAATATTTTTAAAACCATCAATAATCTTACTAATTTTATCTTTATTATCAGATGTTATAGTGACCATAAATTCAATAAGTTCCATAAAGAACTTATTGACTCTATCCAAATGAATAATTTCACGAACACCAAAATATGTATCGTGATTTAGTTTACCCAAATCATTAAATTCTTCCTTTAGCTTACAATAAAGTAGCCAAGTATCAGTTGGTGTTGCTGGAAGATTCTTTCTAAGAATAGAACTATTTTCAAAATCCTCCAGATTTACTAGAGCTAGTGGATGAAGAATTTTTAGTTCATCATCTTTCGTATTATAATAGTATCTTTGTAGATTGAAAAAACGTTTATCGCAAATAATATTTTGAACAGTACGTTTTGGGTTTAATTTTTGAAACCAAGAAGTAATTTCTTCAAGATTACCAATAGTGGCAGACAGTGCTAGAAAGTTTACATTATTAAATACTTTTGCAATTAATTCCATTGAACTACCTTCCATCTTTCCAATCATATGAATTTCGTCAAAGATAATCCAATTGAAATCAGTATTAATAAATGGTAGAAAGTTTAGAATAGCATCAGGTGTTCCTACAATTGCTACTGCATTATTTAGATTTTTAATAATTTTATCTCTGGTAGATTGCGAACAAATCGAACAAGACAATCCAAGAGAACTATTCTTTTTTTCCATACAAGCACAATAATCTTTAGTTATAGAATTAAATGTATCTGTTATAATAGGAATATCTTTATTAAGAAATCCTCCAACATACGATGCCATTTGCCAACAAAGAGCATCTGTTGGCATTATAATAAGAGTTCTACCTTTAGTTGTAGCAAAACCTGCAAGAACAGTTTTACCAGCGGAAGTAGGTGCACTAACAATCGTTGAAATACCCTTATTTACATTGTCTACAACATTAATTTGCCAAGGGTCAAACTTTTTAAATCCAGTTACATTAAGCGGAGGCATACTATCTGGAAATTTAGTAAATTGAAGTTTTGTTAAATCTGTTATACTAACAACTTTATCCATTTTATCAAGAATAGTTTTATAGGTTTTCTTGATTTCAGGTGAAATAGTATAACCTTCCTTCTGTAGTTTTAGATAAACATTACAAATAGAATTTACATTATTTGATTCAATAAATTTATTTAGATAAAACATTAATAGTAGAATCTTTCCTTCTTCTGTTTCAGGATTATCACCCGAACCAGTTTCTTTGATATGTTGAACTTTACGAAGGTCTCGTTCAATAAGTTCTTCACGTCTCTTCTGAAAGTTTTGATATAGAATTTTCTCAGCAGAAGTTAACTTTTTACCAGTTTTTAGTTTATCATTAATAAGTTCTTCTTTAGTCTTTTGAGGATTAATATAATCTTCAATTCTTGCAGGGTTAAAACTGTCTTCTGGCTTCATTGCCATTTTAATATTTTGTTCCTTCAATTCTCCTTTTTGAAAGAAAGAAGAACGATAAGTAGGTTCATTCATAAGTGATTTAGAATTTGACATACAATTCTTAATACTATTTATGTAGTATATTTTTCAATTTTTTTATGGTATTCTAGAAAGTTTTTTCTGAATGATAGCATATTTTCCTGCTCCTGCTCTTGACGCTGCTACAGGATCTCTTGCTACTACAACAGGAGGTCTAGGTGGTGCTACAGGAACTACAAGAGGTCTAGTTGCTGCTGCAGGAACTCTAGTTGCTGCTAATTCAGGAACCCTCATAACTAATGCAGGAGGTCTAGGTGCTGTTGCAGGAACTCTAGTTGCTGCTAATTCAGGAAACCCCATAACTAATGCAGGAGGTCTAGGTGGTGCAACAGGAACTACAGGAGGTTTAGGTGGTGCTACAGGGACTTTTGTTGCTGCAACTGCTTCTATAGGATCTTTATAACTATCATATGGTAATGATTCCATATTTACTATATCTCCCATAAATAAATATTCTGTACCAGCTACTTTACCACCAAAAGTCATTAAAGATTTTTGGCTTTTGTAATCAAATATTTTATTAATTAAATATCCTCCTGAAACATATGGACTATCTAGACCATATTTGTTAATTTTTCTTCTTTCAGGAATTATTTGTAATAAAGCTTTTCTAACAGAACCAAAAGTAGTATCACCTGGTTTTTTAAATTTATAGACCATATAATAAACTTTAAATTTTTGGTTAGTAAGACGATAATTAATATATATAGTATAAATATTCATAACAACTTGATATCCCTCAACAGATGTAACTCTATTTGATATTACTTTATCTTTTGTATCTAATAAATATTCAAAATAATGTGTGAAAAATTGATCAAATGCTCTATAAACTTTTTTAAAATGTTCTGTTTTACTACCTTCGATATCTTTAAAAACTCCATTACTAGTTAAAAAAGCTTTTAAATTTTTTAATAATTCTAAAAAACTTTTATATGCTGGATGGGTGTCTTTTTCTTTTTCATAGTTACTAATACTTTGATTTAAATAAGCACAACATGCAGAATATTCATTAAACATGTCTGGTTTTCCTGTGGATTGAAACTCGGAAGCAAAAATCGAATCAAATACTCTAAAAAATAGATTGTCTGATATATAATCACGACCTATTAACCTTTTCAATAATGTTTCATCTGTAATAACTCTTTCATTTATACAATCTTCTGATCTTTTTGGTAGTACATTAAATTTTTCTATTTCATCAAAAATAAATTTTTGTAATTTCATATTAATAAAAGTAGTAGTTACATAATTATAACCTTTATGGAATGTAGTACTACGTTCCTTTGATATAAAACAAAATCTCCAAAAATAGCCATCACTTCTTGATGAATAAAAATAACTATTAGAAAATTGATCTGTTCCATAATCATGACAATATATTTTTACAAATAGTCTATCACTTGATGTTTCAAAATTTTTTATTGAAAATAATAATTTTTCATCAGGAAAGTCTAGAGCATTAACTGTCTTATATTCTGGTTTCCAAGAAGTTGATAAAGGAACTATTATACGTTTATTTCCAATTTTCCAATAATCACCATCTGAATGACGTGTATGAGGTGTATCTATATGAACTGTAACTATATTACCCATTATTAACAATATTTAGATTTTAAAAAAATTAAAATAAATTAATAATAATTTATTTTAACTCGTGCCAAAGGTGTAAAGCATTAGCTTATTAGGTCCCCCCAAATTGTTCATTAATAGCTTTAGGTAATATTAAACAACCATTTGATTTTTTTTCAGCATCATCAATTGAATAAATTCCTTCAAAATTAGTTAATTTAAATCCATAATCAGTTAATAATAATTTATTTAAATTTGATGTATGTAATAACCCAGCGTGAATTATAAAATTATGTTTACTATTTTCATTAAATATTTTTGCAATGATATACCATTCCATTATATCACTAATAAAATTATTTATTTGTTCAAACATTATATAATTATTTGGAACTAATTCATTAATAGTTTGTTTTAATAATAATTTATTTTTTTTTATAAAAGTCTCAACTTCTTTTCTCATTTTAAAAAAATGATTACCTAAATTTGAATTATCTAAATATTTTTTAGAATAAACATTATTGAGTTCTTTAATAAAATAAGGATGCTCTAACTTAAAAAAATCATCAATAAATGAAAAATATTTTTGTAAATTCATATTTTCAACTTTAACTTCATTAATTATTTCCCAAGAATAAGGAATTAAAAAAGGTCTTACATCAACACCATTAATTGTCATACTATTACTTAAATAAAGGTCTTTTAATTTTTGAGTGTGAGGAGAAGAAGGCCATAATTCTTTCAATTGAGAACCTGTTCTAGGAACTTCTTCTAATAAAATTTTACTTTTATATTTGGATTTCATCCAATCACTTACAAAAATTCCATTTTGACAATAAGGTAATTCAGAATGCATATCTGCTAAAATTAATACTTTTTTTTTATTATTATCATCTTCTAAAAGAGTATAACCAATGCTACCGCTTATATTTAAATTATTACTGTTTGTATTTTTTGTTTTAAACATTTAAAATATGTTAGATAAAAAAATTATACTTCAATTTCAGAGGTTTTTTCTGACGAGTCTTCTTCTTCAGAATCTTCTTCATAATCATCATTATCTTCATCTTCATCAATTGCTTCATCATCAACCTCTTCATACTCACCTTCATCGTCATAGTGACCAAATGCTTTTGCAAGTGGTGAGCTTTTGTGATAAATCCACCAAATTCTTGTCAATAATTTAGCAAGAAGTCTTGCCAAAGACTTTGATTTTATCTCGAAAAAGTAATGTTGAATAGTAATTATTTTTACTGAAAAATTAAACAATCTTTCACGCAGTTGGTCTGCTTCTTTTTCTGTATCGGTTTTAACTAATTTATTTAGTTTAATAGAAGCAAAAATACGATTATCAATATTTTTTGGAATCGTTATTTGAAGCTCCTCCAAATCATCGTATATTTTAGAAAATGTTTCTGTTTCAAACAAACTATTTTTAGGCAATTTATATTCATCTATATTTGTTTCTTTAATACTAATAAAATTAGCTAAGAATAATGCAATTTCAATTTGACTGCCTTGATTCTCAGCATCCATACTTTCAAATCCTCTTTTAATAAAAGGTAGTAAGTAGGAAACAATAATTGGTTCTGATTCTTCTGCATTTCTCAAAGACCACATCATTAGAAGGTGATTAATTTCAGTTTCATCTTTAGTTGGTCCAGTATGAGCAAAAGCCCAACCCCCATCTTTACTATAATTTGATTTAATAGATTCCAGTAATTCCAATTGGTCTTCTTCAGATTCATTATTCAATGGATTTTTAAATATATTATCCCAATCTAAATTATTTTTCTTTATCTCTGAAATTTTATTAGCATGCGGTGCAACATAATTCAACGTATTTACACCAATGATATTAGGAATTGGACATACTGAAAGTTCTTCAATACGCTTCCACTTGTATCCAGCGAATACAACATTACCTTCTTTATCCAAACCACGACGTCCTGCACGTCCAGCCATTTGATGATATAACATTGCATCCAAATCATCTTCTACAAATGAATCTCTATAAATTACAGCAGTTCTAAAAGGCATTGATACACCAAACACAAGAGACATATCACTAAATAGAACAGCAATTTTCTTTTCCTGAGTTAGTTTTTGAACTAAACGGAGATAAGGGTCTGGTAGTCCTTTTGCATAAACACCAACACCTCTCCATAATAGTTTTACGATAAAGTGAAATTGACCATTATCTGATTCAAACCAAGTTTTAAAAGGTTTTTCTAATTCAATAATTTGTTCTTCGGAAAAATACTGAATATCATTAAAATTATATTTATCAGTTGGTTGTTGTAGACCTTCCAAATTAATAAATTCCTCATTATCATTATTTACGGGTAATTCTTGTTTTTCTTCATGGGTCTTTTCATATGATTTTCCTTTATCACGCTTAACAGAGTCTGTTCTATTATTACATTTATCTTTAGTTACTTTGCTTGTTTTAACATTACCATCTTTATCAACAGTTGTTTTAACACCATCTGAAATAGCCTCGTCTTTATTTATTTTTTCTAGTTGTTTTTCAATACGCTTAGCCTTTTTAATCATATGCAAGCGATTTCTATGCAAATCAGGAAATTCTTCATCTTCCATAGTATCAATTATTTTTGCATACTTTCTAACCATTCTCAAACATGCTAATGTATTTTTCTGAAATATAATTACAGGTGCTTTTTTCTGTTCTTTTAGTTTAAATGTAAGTTTTACCAAATCAACAAATTCATCAACCAATTCAATATTTTTAAAACTATTAATAATTCTATTAATTATATCTTTGGATTCAATAGTTTTTTTTATCATAAACTGAATCAAATCAAAAAAATAATTATTAGCTTTATCAAGATAGACAATTTCACGACTTTCAAAATATTTATTATGATTTAATTCTCCCAAATCATTGAATTCTTCTTTTAGTTTATTGTAAAGAATCCAAGTATCCGTAGGAGTTGGTTGAAGATTTTTATTTATAATGCTTTTATTCTCAAAATCATTAATATCAACAAGCGCCAAAGGATGTAATACTTTCAATTCATTATCTTTAGGATTGTAATAATATCTTTGTAAATTGAAAAAACGTTTATTGCATTTAATACTTTCAACTTTACGTTCAGGATTTAATTTTTGAAACCAATTTGTAATTTCATCAACATTACCGATAGTTGCAGATAAAGCTAAAAATTTTACATTATTAAATACTTTTGCAATTAGTTCCATTGAGCTACCTTCTTTTTTTCCAATCATGTGAATTTCATCCATAATAATCCAATCAAAATTAGAATTAATTAATGGGATATAATCCAATAAGGCATCGGGTGTTCCAACAATTGCAATAGAACTATTAAAATTTTCTATATTCTTATCTCTTAGAGACATTGTACAAAGGTCACAAGATTTATTTAGTTTCCGATTAATTCTATCTTTGCAACGACACTTATCTCTGGGGATTGTAATATGTGAATCAGTTACAATAGGAATATCTTTGTCAGTAAAACCGCCAACATAAGCAGCCATTTGCCAACAGAGAGCATCTGTTGGCATTACAATAAGAGTTCTACCTTTAGTTGCAGCATAACCAGCCAAAACTGTTTTACCAGCGGAAGTAGGTGCAACTACAATAGTAGATATATTATTGTTAATATTTTCAACTACATTAATTTGCCAATCATCAAATTTAACGAAACCCTTTTGATTTAACGGAGGCATTTTATCAGGATGTTTACTAAATTGCAAATCAATTAAATCTTGTTTATTAACTACCTTTTCCATAGCATCAAGTTCTTTTTGAAAATCTTTCTTGATTTTATCATTAATAGTAAAATTATCTTTTGTAATTTTTAGAAAAATATTACAAATCGCATCATTATCTTTTGATTTAATATAGTTTTGAAGATGTAACATAAGTAGACGCAAGCGACCTTCTTCTGTAACAGGTGTCGCTTTTCCTTTATGTTTTTCTATATCTTCAAGGTCTGCTTTTAGTAAAGCTTCAATTTTCTTAGAATAATTATCATAAATAATTTTTTCACTTTTATCAAGCTTAGTCTTGTTCTTAACTTTATTGATAATTAGCTGTTCTTTAGAAGGTTTTGGATTAATATAATCATTAACCCTATTTGGATCGAAACTATTTTCAGGTCTCATTTCATTTTTAATTTTACTCTCTTCTATATCAAATTTTTGAATTTTCTGAAAATTTGAATAGCGCCAGTTACCCTTGTCGCCTTTAGGGTTAGTAGTATGTTTTTTCCGATTGTTGGTATGCATTAAATGAAATATATTAATATTGTAATATATAAATAAATCAATTTTTTTTAAATTTCTTCAACATTCATCTTAGCAGTCTCTAAGATGGCCTTTCTACATAATAGAACTCTCAAAGATAAATTTAGATGACCATTAAAATTAGAAAGCACATCTCTAACACTTTCGTCAGATTCTTTAATGCCAACTTTTCTTAGATAAGCAATTTCTTCTTCATAAAGATTAGTTGATTCTTTTTTAGAAATATTTATTTTTACAATTTTACCATTTGAAACATATTGATTTAATTTTTCAAACAAGTGTTGTTTTGTAAAATATATTCTTATTAAATTTTGAAAATCTTCATCATTAAAAAGTTCAATAGATTTCTTATTCATTATTTGTACAGTTTCATCATCAAGTATAAAATCTGGCTCTAAAGTTGATTCTTCTTCTTTTTTATCAATTGGTTTTTGAATAAATGGATCAACTGTAATTTCTGTTTTATTATTTGTATTTTGTTTTTCACCATTTGTAGTAAAAATTTTTCTTAATTTTTCTTTGATAGTTGTATTAACTGAAAAAACTAAAATAGTTAAAGTATCAGAATATGTGTATTCTTCATCTTTTTTAATAGATGTATGTTTATTGAGAAATTTAATATTTTCAATTTCTTCTTTTGTAAGATCATATTCAGAGAATAATTCCTCTATATCAGACAATTTATAAGTACTTGGAAGTTCTTTGTGCATTTCTATTCCACTTAGATCATTAATACCAACAGGTTTAAATATTACAGGCATAATATGGATAATTAAAGTTAAGCTTATATAAAATCAATTTTTTTTGATTAAAAATAATTGAATAAAATTTAATTAAATATTATATTATTTTAGTATGGACATTTCTAAACAAACTTTATTAGATTACTTCAAAATAAATAATTCATTTGTAGGCATTCTATCTACTGCACAACAGGTTAAATACGGTAAAACCAAAGCAGGAAAACCTATTTATCAAATTCATCCTTTAAAGAAAATGTTACCACCTTTTTGGATTACTTATGGTGGAAAACTTATAGGACGAATTATAATACAATTTAAATTTAAAGATTGGTCTGATGATTCTAAATTACCTTTTGCTGAAATAATTTCTATATTAGGAGGCTATGAAGAAACTAATTTAATTAACATACTACTTTTTCATCATCAAGTTGAAAGAAAAGCATTTATAAATAAAAATCCTGAATTGAATCAATTTGAAAAAGAAGTAAAAAGAAAAAATTTAACAGATTTAACTATTTTTTCTATTGATCCAAAAGGATGTATAGATATTGATGATGCAATATCTTTTGAAGAAATATCTTTTGGTCTCATCTATAAAGTTGGTGTACATATTGCTCAACCTATTTGTTGGTTAACTAAAGAAGAAATTATTGAGAGAAGTCAAAAAGCAATATCTACTTTATATTTATCTAACGATGGAATTAGTAATAAAAATCTATGGTCGGAGGAAATTACAGAAAAGGCTAGTTTATTTGTGGGTCAAGAAAAACCTGCGTATAGTATTATATTTACAATTTCAGATAATAAAATTATAAGTACTGAATCTTTTTCAAGTATTATTATAAATAAACTAAATACTGATTATGATAATATAGAGTATTCATTCATTAAAGCTTGCAAAACCTTAACTGAAAAAATAATAGGAAAAGAAATAGATTCACATGAATTAGTTTCACATTGGATGATTATGGCTAATCAATATATTGGTTCTACTTTTGAAAATATCCCATTTAGGTCTCAAAATGAAAAAGCATTAGAAACAAATAACTTTGATATCAAGATTAAACAAGTTTTTACAAATATGCAACTAGAAGGAGCATTTTATTCTTACGATAAAGATTATCATCATTCATTAAACTTAAAAAAATATACTCATTTTACTTCTCCAATTAGAAGAATAATAGATACAATTATTCATTGGAATATAACATACAACCAAATGTTAACAATTGATTTGGATAAAATAAATATTATAGATAAAAAAACCAAAAAATTTCATCAACAACTCAAGTTAAATGATGTAATTAATAATTTACCAGATGAAATGGAAGTATCTGGATGGTTATATAGTCAAAATAAAAATAAATGCATTGTTTATTTTGAGCAGTTAGGATTTATGAAAGTTAAACTATGGAATGATAAATTTAATTATTTGCATGAAAATGATGAAACAAATCTTGTTATTGGCAAAGAATATATATTTAAAATTAATAAGATTAAAGGATTATTACCAATACAAAAATTAGTTATTTCGTTTAAAAAAAATTGAAAATATTTATATTTATTATAAAATATCTATCATTATGTTTACCACTCTAAAAGGATTAAATAATACTGGTAATACCTGTTACCTAAATGCTGGAACACAAATGTTAATGCAAAATATAGATTTTTGTAATACGGTCATTAGATATCGTCGTGTTAATGACGATATGGAAAAACTAGCCAAGTTTATTGAAGACTATCGCCAAGCGTCTTCTGGTAGTTCACTAACACCAGAAATTATTAAAAATATTCTTGGTGCACGTCATAAGAGATTCCGTGGTCATCAACAACAAGACTCTCAAGATATGATTAATAGCTTGATGGATATTTTAAATGAATGGACTAATAATGCATTTACACCATTGTTTCAAATTCGTTCACAACAAACAGTCAAGTGCAAACTTCGCTCTTGTCCACAAAAATCTATTACAACAGATGTAAACGACTTTCTAATTTTACCTGTTATACCTTCAACTTTAGATGACTGTTACAGGGCCTTTAAAATTCACGAAAGACTTGATGGAGATGAAATGTATTATTGTCCCATTTGTAAGGACAAACGAATTGGATCTCGACGACTAGAACTGATTGGTTGGCCTGAACATTTAATCGTTTTTCTAAAACGTTTTACTAACGAGGGTGCACACACAAAGAAAAATATCATTCCCATTGAGATTCGAGAAGAATGGCGTCATGGATATACAATTAAAGGTTGTATCATTCAAACTGGGAGTCTTGACGGCGGTCATTATTTTTACATTTCACGTGTAGTGGAAGCAAATGGTTCTATTCATTGGTACAATTGTGATGATAGTAGTGTTAATGAAATTAGTACCGAATCAGCATTTATGCACATGAATAAAAATGGATATATTATCTATTATAAAAAAGATATTTAAAATTACTTTATAGTTTAATTATAAATGTTTAATCACTTATTTTAATGAAAGAATTTACTTTAATCAATAGAAAAAATCAAAAAATAAACATTATAGAAGGCACTAAAATAGATTCTATTAAAGGAATTATTATTCATTTACATGGGCTAGGCTCGCATTTTCAACCAGTTTATAAATGCATTGATGAATTTCCAGATAGAGATATTCTATTTAAAAAATTTAATTATAAATCTTTTGCACTAGAATTTCATGGTCACGGTAAAAGTGAAGGCATTAAATGTTCGATTAATTCTTTTGATGATTTACTTGATGATTTAAATACATTAATTAATTATATAACTACAATATATGAATCAATACCAATTTATATTTTTGCAGAATCTATGGGATGTGCTGTAGCATTAAAATATTGTATTACAAAAGATAAAAATATAAAAGGATTAATATTTATAGCTCCTTTATTTGGAATTGATACTCATTTAATACCTAATTATTTTTTTAAAAATATATTATTATGTTTTGTTTCTTTATTTCCAAATTATTCTATATTGAAAACTTCCAATTCAATGTCAAATGTATCAACCAATAATAAAGATTATATTAAAGCTAAAGATAATAATGAATACACATATCACGGAAACCATAGATTATGTACTGGTAGAGAGTTATTATTTATATCAGAATGGATTAAAGAAAATGGTCATTTATTAAAAACACCAATATTAATTTTTCATGGTTTAGAAGATTATATAACACAACCAGAAATGACACAAAAAATATTTGATAAAATAGAAAGCAATAATAAAAAATTATATTTATTAGAAAATGCTCAACATTGTTTATTAATTGAATCTGAAAAAGATTCTATTTTACCTTCTTATATTATTAACAAAAGTATAGAATGGTTAGAAGAAATTATTGATTTATAAAAAATTGATATTTTATTTAAATAAATATATAATATTTATTTATGCAAAATACACAAAACGAATTTGTTTCTATAGATACTGAGCCATTTAATGGCGAGCATCCCAAATATATGGAATTTAAATATCCATTAGATAACTTTCAACTTCATGGTTGTTCCGCTATTGATAAAGATGAAAATGTTCTAGCAACAGCGCACACTGGTTCAGGTAAAACAACACTAGCACTTTATGCAATTGCAAAATGTTTTGCCTTGGATCAACAAGTTATATATACATCACCAATTAAAACCCTAAGTAACCAAAAATTTAAAGAGTTTTCAGATTTGTTTCCTAGTGTAGGAATTATTACTGGAGATGTTAAGATAAATCCAACTGCACAATGTTTAATTATGACTGCAGAAATTCTTAAAAACTCTTTATTGAGACAACATAATGATACAATTTATGATTGGAATTTTAATCCTGAAAAAGTAGCATGGGTAATTTTAGATGAAGTACATTTTATTAATAATCCAGAAAGAGGTAAGGTATGGGAAGAAATTTTATTGAATCTGCCATCAAAAGTAAAATTAGTTATGTTATCAGCAACTATTTCTGGAGCTGTAGAAATGGTTGAATGGTTAGGTAATCTAAAGAAGGTTAAATGTCATCTAGTATCAACATTTAAAAGACCAGTTCCCCTAAAACATGCAATTTATTGGGATGATAATCTGCATACATTTTTAGAAAATGATACTCAATGGAATCTTAATGTTTGGACAAATGTTAAAAAAAGCATGGATAAATATTTTGCTAAAAACAGATTTAGTATTGTTATTTTTCATAAATGTCTTGAATATCTTAGAAATAATAATTTAACCCCTGCTACAATATTTTTACTTAACAGGGAAGTGGTAGAAAAACAAGCTAAAACATTACCAGATTTTGTCTCCGATCATATGGAATCAACAGAAATTAGAAATATTTGGACAAAGTTCTTGAAAAAATACGAAGATATTTATAAGCATACAACACAATGGAATATGGTTTATGATTTAGTAAATAAAGGAGTTGGAATCCATCACTCTGGAATGATTCCAATTTTAAAAGAAATAGTAGAAATACTTTATTCAAAAGGTTTAATTAAAATTTTATTAGCAACTGAAACTTTTGCAATGGGAGTAAATATGCCAACGAAAAGTGTTGTGTTTACAAATGTAACTAAATTTGACGGACATCAAAAAAGAATTTTCCGTCCTGAAGAATATGGTCAAATGGCTGGTAGAGCAGGACGTCGTGGTCTCGATACACAAGGAACTGTAATTATTCTACCATTTGTAGATTTTATTACCGAGTCTGAAGCAAAACAGATTATGCTTGCTCCACCCCAAAAAATTCAAAGTAAATTTTCAATTGATTATTCACTCATTTTAAAACTATTAAATCATATGATTGATTCAAATAATCAAGAAGATACAATAAATTATTTAACGAAAGTTTTATCAAAAACATTATTTAATGGACAAAATTCTAAACAATGTAATCATTTATTTGATGATAAAAGAATAGCTGTAGAAAAACTAGAAAATATAAAAAAATTTATAGACAAGAGTGTTATTGAAAAGAGACCTGTTTATGAAAGATTAAAACAAATAGAATCTGAACTTAAACCATCTAGCTTTTTTAGATTAGATAAGAAACAAGAAAAGGCTTTATTAAAAGAGCAATCTAGTTTACAATTAGATATATTACCTCCAACTTATAGATCAATTGATTCGTGGGTAACATTAGAAAACCAAGTAATAAATATTATGAATGAAATAGACTTTAATGAAATAAAACTACAATTACATATAGAAAAAATTATTTCATTTTTAGAAAATAAAGGAATGGTTCAAGTTAGTAATACACAAATTAAATTATCGGAGAAAGGAAGAATTATAGCAGAAATTAATGAATGTAACTCATTAATTATGTCTAAGATTATTGAGTCATCAATACTAGATGATTTAGAATTTAATGAAATAATGGGTATTTTATCACTATTTGTAGCAGATAAAGACAAACAAGATATTTACATTAATGACCTAGATATTTCAAATAAAGAGAAAGATATTATAAAATCTATTGTTAAATTTTCAGAAGAATTATATGATGATGAACTAAAATTAGTTCAAGATACACCATTTCATTTTAAAAGTGAATGGAATTTGTCTTTTAACATGTATGAAACAATTAAAGAATGGTCAACTGGCAAAACTTGGTTAGAAATTCTAGCAAGTAATAATCTAAAAAAAATAGAAGATACCGATTTTAAACAAGAATTTGAAGGAAATTTTATTAAGAATGTTCTAAGATTAACTAACTTGACTAGAAATATAGAAACAATTGCTAAACTATTAAATAATACAAAATTATTGAATAAACTAGATGGTTATCAAGAAAAACTTATTAAAGGAATTGTAATTACAGATTCTCTTTATTTATAATTAAAAAGGGTAGTAATTAATTAAAAGGGTAGTAATTAATTAAAAGGGTAGTAATTAATTAAAAGGGTAGTAATTAATTAAAAGGGTAGTAATTAATTAAAAGGGTAGTAATT
>Ga0114958_10000272_pt1 | contig 44437 bp, 37 predicted proteins | sample C_130208_EF_Meta_FD_89577 | JGI IMG/M metagenome (GOLD analysis project Ga0114958, IMG submission 89577) | Freshwater microbial communities from Lake Croche, Canada to study carbon cycling - C_130208_EF_MetaG | ecosystem: Environmental > Aquatic > Freshwater > Lake | place: Lake Croche, Canada... | reverse complement strand
CGGGCCGGCCCGAGGACGTGACCGAGGAGAACCTGCAGGCCCGGATCCGCGGGCTGCTGCTCATGGCGCTTTCCAACAAGGAGAACCACCTGCTTCTAACCACCGGCAACAAGAGCGAGCTGGCCGTCGGCTATTGCACCATCTACGGCGACATGTGCGGCGGACTGGCGGTGATCTCGGACCTGCCAAAAACCCGGGTCTATGAAGTCGCGCGCTGGATCAATCGCGAACAGGAAATCATCCCGTGGAACACCCTCGACAAGCCGCCGAGCGCCGAACTCCGGCCGGATCAAAAAGACCAGGACACCCTGCCGCCTTATGACATCCTCGACGGCATCCTCGCACTCTACGTCGAGGAGCACCTCTCGCCCGACGAAATCATCGCCCGCGGCTTCGAGGAAGCCACGGTGCGCTGGGTCCAGCGGCGCGTGGATCTCAACGAATGGAAGCGCCACCAGGCCGCCCCCGGCCTGCGGGTGACCTCCAAGGCTTTTGGCGTCGGGCGGCGCATGCCCATCGTCCAGCGCTTCATCGGCTGACCTCACCATCATAAAGCGCGCGGATCAGCAAGTTGATGCTGCGCGTGGGGCGATGCTTGCCGGATTCCCAGCGGTTCCAGCTCCTCTCACCCACTTGGAACAGTTGACCCATTTGTTTCTGATTGAGACCATGTTTCTCGCGGAGTTTGCAGAGTTGCTCCGGGCTGAGCGGCCCATTTCAAGGACCTTCCGGCTTTCGATGATTTAGAGCTTGGGGTCATGGGAATGTGGCGAGGGCTTCCTCGAGCGAGAGGGTATCCGCTGGACAGGCCTTGCGCAGGCGGGGGTCCTCGGTGACCAGCTTTTGACCGAAGTTGCGGGCGAGGGCGATGAAGCGGGCGTCGTAGGCGGAGATGTTCAACTCGCAGGCGATGCGGAGGGTTTGGATGGGATCGACCGGATGGGTGTTTGTCGGCGGAAAGAGTGATCGACCCATGTCCATTGCCAGGAGCGCCTCGTTCGTTTCCAATTGGCCGCTGCGGTGATAATTGCGCAGAGCGTTGGCAAGCTCGATCTCCCACCAGTGCGCCAAATGCCAGTCCGAATCCTTTCCATACAGTGCCGCGGCAGCCTGCCTGCCGGGATGGCTGACTACCAACGCCACGACGAGATTGGTGTCGGCGAGGATCATGTGTCGTGGCTGTAGCCTCGGCGTTCGAGCCCGTCGTCAATGAAACGAAGGGTTTCCTCCATCGTCGTGGGGCGGCGAAGCTTGATTGGCTCTGGCAAGCGAGGAGCGACAGCAGGTGGCCCCCCCAGCTTCTCATCAATGATGGCAATGGTTTCCTGGGTCACGGAACGGCGGTGAACCGCCGCAGCTGCCTTGAGCCGGGCGTGCAGCGCGGGTGGAACATTGCGGATGAGCAGATCAGGCATGGGTTGAAGATAGCTTGCTGATATCGTTATGCAATCAAACTTTCAAGCCCCAGCGAGCAAAGAATCCGTGGCTCCTTGGTTGGCTCGTCATGGGGTGCCGGCCTCAAGGTCGGTGGCCAGTGAACTGCCGTCTGCGACGTGTGGCAGATGGCGGTCTTTGGCAAAGCCGAGCACGAAGCGGTCTCTGATAGAGCAGGATTCCTTGGACGGGCGCGAGGGTTTGCCATAGGCGAATGGCGAAAGCACCAACAGACGGCTTTCCTCCATCGGTTGGCGGAATGTTGCGTCCATGGTTTTCGGGATGTCGCGGCAGGCGAGGATCATCCTGGAACCCGGGGTTAGAGGCTCCCATCGGTCGTTTCCAGAAGCGGTGGCTCCGCACGGAGCCACGCCACTCCTACGTAGAGCCGCCTTCGGGCGGGTTCCTTCATCATCCAACCTCGCATCCCAGTGATCGGTCAGGTGGCGATTTATTCATCGCCGGTGGCTGCCGCGGATGGTACTATTCGATGGGATGCCATCCCCCCGATATGGTCCACCGCGATCCGGTGGCCGTGCCATCCCGGCTTGGGCCGGGCTGCCGTCCGAGCCACAACCCAAGAAGCCACCATGATCCCCCACCCCAGGCTCAGTCACCCGAACTACTGCCTTCTGCCCACGGACATTGCCGGGTTCGACGCGTTGGCGGAGTTGGCCTTGGATTTGCGCTGGTCATGGAATCACGCGACGGACGAATTATGGCGGACCCTGGATCCCGAACTATGGGCCATCACGAAAAACCCGTGGGTGGTCCTCCAGACGATTTCTGGCGAGCATATGGAACGCGTGATGGCGGATCCGGCGTTCCGAAACAAGCTCGCTGCCCTGCTGCAAGCCAAGCGTGACTCGGTCGAGGCCCCGGCATGGTTCCAGCAACATCATCCACAAAGTCCCCTGACCTGCGTGGCGTATTTCAGCATGGAATTCATGCTCAGCGAAGCGCTGCCCATTTACTCGGGCGGGCTGGGCAATGTCGCCGGGGATCAACTCAAGGCCGCCAGCGATCTGGGCGTGCCGGTGGTCGGGGTGGGCCTGCTCTATCAGCAGGGGTATTTCCGGCAGGTGCTCGACGCGGACGGCGCGCAACAGGCGCTTTTCCCGTATAACGATCCCGGCCAATTGCCGATCACGCCGTTGCGCCACCCGAACGGCGAATTGCTGCGCCTGGAGATCGCCTTGCCCGGCTACTCGGTGTGGCTGCGCGCCTGGCAGGTCCAGGTCGGCCGGGCGAAGCTTTACCTGCTAGATATCAATGACGCGGCGAATTTCCCCGCACAGCGCGGCATCACCAGCGAATTGTATGGAGGCGGGCCGGAGCTGCGTCTGAAACAGGAGATGCTGCTCGGCATAGGCGGCTGGCGCCTGCTCGCCGCACTTGGCATCCAACCGGAGGTCTGCCACCTCAACGAAGGACATGCGGCCTTTGCCGTGCTGGAACGCGCCCGCGCCTTCATGCAAGCCACCGGCCAGCCCTTCGAGGTCGCCCTGGCCGTCACCCGCGCAGGCAATCTGTTCACCACCCACACGGCCGTGGCGGCAGGTTTTGATGGTTTTGCGCCGAGCCTCATCGAGCGCTATCTGGGCAGCTATGCCAAGCAACGCCTCGGCATTTCACTCCACGAACTGCTGGCGCTGGGCCGCCAAAACCCGGACGATCCCGCCGAGAATTTCAACATGGCCTATCTGGCCATCCGCGGCAGCGGCGCGGTGAATGGCGTGAGCCGCTTGCATGGTCAAGTCAGCCGCCGCCTTTTTGAGCCGCTGTTTCCCCGCTGGCCTGTGGAGGAAGTGCCCGTCGGTCACGTGACTAACGGCGTGCACATGCCCAGCTGGGACTCGGCGGCCGCCGACGAACTGTGGACCCAGGCGTGTGGCAAAAGCCGCTGGTTGTGGAAGATGGAAACCTTTGAGCAGGAACTCTGCTGCGTCTCCGACGCCTGTCTCTGGCAATTGCGCCTCGCCGGAACTCATGCGCTGGTGGATTATGCCCGCGAGCGCTTGGCTAGAGAACTGGCAGCCTCCGGCGCACCACCCGCCGCAGCCACCGAGGCCAAACAATTGTTGGACCCCGCCATCCTGACCTTGGGATTCGCGCGGCGTTTCGCGACCTACAAGCGGCCCAACCTGCTGTTGCACGACCCGGCGCGATTGCTGCGCCTGCTAACCAACCCGCAGCGCCCGGTGCAACTCATTCTAGCGGGCAAGGCTCATCCCGCAGATCACGACGGACAGGCCCTGATTCAGCAATGGACCCATTTCATTCGGCAAACCGCGGCCCGCCCGCATGTGATGTTCCTCAGTGATTACGACATGCTCCTGGCCGAACACCTGGTAGGTGGCGTGGATGTCTGGCTCAACACGCCGCGCCGCCCGTGGGAGGCGAGCGGCACGAGCGGCATGAAGGTGCTGGTCAATGGCGGGCTCAATCTCTCGATCCTCGACGGGTGGTGGGCGGAAGCTTACACGCCCGAGGTCGGGTGGGCGCTGGGGGATGGTCAGGAGCATGACGACGATCCCGCTTGGGATGCGGCCGATGCCACCCTGCTCTACGAGCGCCTCGAACAGGAGGTCATCCCGGAGTTTTACGCCCGCAATGAACACGATATCCCCACGGCTTGGGTCGCACGAATGCGCGCCAGCATGACGCGCCTGACCCCACAATTCTCGTCCAATCGTGCCGTGCGCGAATACACCGCACATCACTACCTGCCGGCCGCCGCCACCTATCTGGCGCGCGCCGCCAACCAGGGCGCCCTCGGCAAGCAAATCGTCGCTTGGTGCCACCACCTCGAACAACAATGGGCCGCGCTGCATTTCGGTGCCATGCAAATCGAAACTCGCGACGGACAGCATGAGTTTGAACTTCAGATCAAGCTCCACGAGCTCGACCCCGAGGCGGTGCGCGTCGAGCTTTACGCCGAGGGCATCACGGACGCGGCTGCCGAGCACCACGAAATGAGGCGCGCGCACCCACTAGCCGACACTCCGGGGAGTTATGCTTATCGCGCGGCCGTGCCAGCCACCCGTCCGGCTCTCGACTATACCGCGCGCGTCATCCCGTGCCGCGCCGGCGTCGCGGTTCCCTTGGAGGCGGCCCTCATCCGCTGGCAACGCTAGGCGCGGCGATCGTTTCAAGCCCATGTGGCGCGGTCTCGCCGAGACCGCAGCCAATGAAAAGACCATGAGCCACCGACGGCATGACCACGCCTGGTCGCATCATTGCCTAACCTATGGCATGCGCTCTCGGCGAGAGCGCGCCACCTGTTAGCCGCCTGGCGCTTTGAAATGGCCATTTACCGGCCAGCGAAATTGCGGTTGCCATGGCTCAGCGCGAATGAACAATGCCGGTTCACCAGTCCAATGACCATGAACACCCGCCTGATGCCATCCCCGCGCGAAGCCGCGACCCTCGACACCGACGCCCTGCGCGCCACCTTCCTGCTCGACGATCTGTTTACCCCCGGTGAGGTGAGGCTCGTTTACACCGACCTGGACCGGGCGGTGGTCGGCAGCGCCATTCCCACCAGCCAGCCGCTCGAACTCGGCACCGACGACGCGCTCAAGGCGGACTATTTCTGCCAGCGCCGCGAACTCGGCATCCTCAACCTCGGCGAGGCCGGTAGCGTCGTGGTCGATGGCACGACCTATCAAGTCGGCCAACACGACTGCCTCTACGTCGGGCGCGGCAGCCGCGAGATCCGCTTTGCCAGCGAAGCGGCCGCCACCCCGGCGGTTTTCTATCTGGTGAGCTACCCGGCCCACACCGCGCATCCCACGAAGAAAGCCACCCGCGCCGATGCCAACCGGGTGGAAATGGGCAGCCGTGACGAAGCCAACGAGCGCACGATCTACCAGTATGTGCATGAAAACGGCATCCAGAGCTGCCAGCTGGTGCTGGGCTTCACCGAGTTCAAAACCGGCAGCATCTGGAACACGATGCCCTGCCACACCCACGACCGCCGCAGCGAGGTCTATTGTTACTTCGATGTCCCGGCCGCGCACCGCGTCCTCCACATGATGGGCCAACCCCAGCAAACCCGGCCGCTGTGGGTCGCCGACCGGCAGGTCGTGCTCTCGCCGCCGTGGTCAATCCATTGCGGGGCAGGAACCGCAAGCTACCGATTCGTGTGGGCCATGGGCGGCGAAAACCAGACGTTCACCGACATGGACCGCGTCGAGATTTCCGAGCTGCGCTAACTCACACCACTCCATCTCCCATGAACCTGTTCGACCTCAGCGGCAAAACCGCCCTCGTCACCGGCTGCAAGCGCGGCATCGGCTATGCCATGGCCGAAGGCCTGGCCGAAGCGGGCGCCCACATCATCGGCGTGAGCGCCAGCCTCGAAACCACCGGCAGTGCGATCGGGCGCGCCGTGACCGCGCTCGGGCGCTCCTTCACCGGCTATCAGTGCGATTTCTCGCAACGCGAGCAAGTCAAAGCCTTCGCCGCCAAGGTCCTGGCGGAGCACGGCGTGCCGGACATCCTGGTCAACAACGCCGGCACCATCAAGCGCAAGCCCGCCGCCGAACACCCGGATGATTATTGGTTCGAGGTCATCGACGTGAACCTCAATGCCCAGTTCCTGCTGAGCCGAGACATCGGCGCCCGCATGATCGAGCGCGGCAGCGGCAAAATCATCTTCACCGCCTCGCTGCTCACCTTCCAGGGCGGGGTCACCGTTCCCGGCTACGCGGCGTCCAAGGGCGGCATCGGCCAACTCACCAAGGCCCTCTCTAACGAATGGGCCGGCCGCGGCGTCAACGTCAACGCCATCGCCCCCGGCTACATCGCCACCGACAATACCGAGGCCCTGCGCGATGACCCCGTTAGAAGCCAGCAGATCCTCGCCCGCATTCCGGCGGGCCGCTGGGGTGATCCCGCCGATTTCAAAGGGCCGGTGGTGTTTCTGGCGAGCGCGGCCGCGCGCTACGTCCACGGCGAAATCCTCGTCGTCGATGGCGGCTGGATGGGCCGCTGAGCACGGGCAGCTTAATCCTTGGCAAACCGCCTGCGCGCCGCCACGCTATCACCATGTTTGACACCGCCCGTTATGATGGCCGCATGCCCTACCGGCGCTGTGGGGATTCCGGCCTGCTCTTGCCTGCCATTTCGCTCGGCTGCTGGCACAACTTTGGCGGGGTGGATGATTTCCAGGAAGGCCGGCGCATCCTGCACCGCGCGTTCGACCGCGGCATCACCCACTTCGACCTGGCTAACAACTACGGCCCGCCGCCAGGATCCGCCGAGGAAAACGTCGGGCGCATCCTGGTCAGCGACTTCGCCTGCCATCGCGACGAGTTGGTGATTTCCTCCAAAGCCGGCCACGACATGTGGCAGGGACCGTACGGTCTGAACGGATCGCGCAAGCACCTGCTAGCATCGCTCGACCAGTCGCTCAAACGCCTGTGCCTGAGCTATGTCGATATTTTCTATTCCCACTGCCCGGACCCGGACACCCGCCTCGAGGAAACCATGTCGGCGCTGGCCAGCGCCGTGCACAGCGGCAAGGCGCTCTACGCCGGCTTGTCGAAATACCCGCCCAAGCGGTTGAAGAAGGCGGTCAAAATCCTCGCCGAGATGGGCGTCCGGTGCCTGATCTATCAGCCGCCGTATTCGATCCTCCAGCGCAACGTCGAAGCCGACGGCATCCTCGAGTGGTTGCACGGCGAGGGCATCGGGTGCATCGGGTTCAGCCCGCTGGCGCAGGGCCTGCTCACCCCGAAATACCTCGATGGCATCCCGGCGGGCTCGCGCGCGGCGCGCCCCGAGGGGTTCCTCCGACCCGAACAGGTGCACGCCCAACAGGAAAAAATCCGCGCGCTCGGCGCGCTCGCCGCCAGCCGTGGCGTGCCACTGAGCCATCTGGCACTGCGCTGGGCGCTGCGCTCGCCCGCGATGACCTCGCTGATCATCGGCGCGCGCACCGTCGCCCAACTCGACAGCTCGCTCGACGCGCTGCAAGCCGCCGAGCCCGACGCCGATCTGCTGGATGCCATCGACGCCATCGCACCGGCCTGACGGGCTTGTACCTCGCTCTGGCGCGCCCTCGATGAGGCCGCAGCGTGGGGCGGGCCGGGCCGGCCCGCCGAAGCATTCCGCCTGCGGCGGGGAGAGGGCGCGGCGGTCCGCCACGCCCTACCGGTCCATTGGCATGCGCTCTCATCGAGAGCGCGCCACCTTTCAGTCAGCCACCGGTTGTCAGACCAGCTCCGCGGCGATCGGATCGACCAGCGCGCGGCCGTGGTGAATGAGGACCAGGCGGCCGCCCTCGACGCGGGCCAGGCCATCTAACACAAAAACGTCCGCCCGCGCGCGGGCCGCCGGGTCGAGCAGGGTGAGGGCTATGCCCTCGGAAGTGCGCAGCCCGAGGGCGATGCGCTCCAGGCGTGTGGCTTCGGAGTCGAGAGTTTCGGCTTCGGCCAGCGCGTGGCCAACACCGTGGATTTGCGCGACATAGCGCGCGGTGTCGGCGACGTTTTTGGATCGAATGGAAGCGAGGGTCGAAACGGCGGACGGCCCCAGCCCGAGGTAATCCTCGCCGCGCCAATACCCCTGGTTGTGCGAGGAATGACACCCTGGCCGGGCGTAGTTGGAGGTTTCATAGTGGTCGAACCCGCTCGATGTGAGAGTCGCATCGGCCAGATGGAAGAACCGGGCATCCACATCCTCGTGCACGCCCACCTCGCCGCGGCGCAGCGACTCGAAGAACGCGGTATCCTCCTCGTAGGTGAGGTTGTAGGCGGAGATATGGTCGGGCGCCAGGGCGAGCGCCTGGCGCAGGGTGGACTCCCAAGTGGCGGCGGACTGGCCCGGGATCGAGAACATCAGGTCGATGTTGACCTGTGGGATGCCCGCCGCGCGCAGGATGGCCACGGCTTCAATGGCTTGGGCGGGGGTGTGCTCGCGGCCCAGCGTCTCTAACACCTCAGGAGCAAACGACTGGATGCCTAACGAAACGCGCGTCACCCCGAGCTCGCGCCACAGCCGCGCCTTGGCCACATCAAAGGTGGCGGGATTCGCTTCCAGGGTGACTTCCTCAAGGGTCGCGAAATCCATCGACTCGCGCAGCGCGCCAAACAGTCGGGTGAGGTGGCCCGGCGAGAGCATGCTCGGCGTGCCGCCGCCAAGGTAGAGCGTGCGGGGCGCGCGGGGCGCGGTGGCCAACCGCTGGCGGGCTTCCTCGGCCAGCGCGTCAATGAACGCGCTGATCGGAGTGGCCCCCGGCGTATGCTTGTAGAACGAGCAATACGGGCAGACCCGGTGACAGAACGGAATGTGGAGATAGAGCAGCACGGTGAGCCTGGAAAGAGAATTGAAACCACAGATGGACGGGATTTACGCAGATGGGAGCAAGAGAAGAGATTATTTGGTTGCTGGCTGGCAAAAACCAACTGAATTCCAACTCTTATCCCTCTTCATCTGCGTTCATTTGCCTCATTATTTGGAATCAACGGTTCGGCCATCTCGCTTCGCTCGGTTGCGGTTCAAAAAATCTTCGCCGCAGACCCGCGCGATGTAGCGCGCGACCGCCTGGTGAGTGGTACCGGCGAGGTCTGCCTCGGGCTGGGCGAAGGGCGGGACAAACCACGGAAACGAGCCGAGCAGGTCGGTGACCACCGCGACTTCGCCGTCACAGGTGAGCCCGCCGCAGCCGATGCCGATGGTGGGAACGGCCAGCCATTTTGTGAGGTCGCGCGCGGCTTCCGGGACCACCGATTCGAGGACGATGGCAAAAACCCCGGCGTCGCTCAGCGCCAGCGCATCCTCGCGCAGCGCAGCGGCTTGCTCGGCGGTTTTGCCTTTTTTGCGGTAGCCGCCCTCTTCGAGCACGCTCTGGGGCAGCATCCCGAGGTGGCCCATCACCGGGATGCCCGCCGCAGTGATGGCCCGGACTTGCTCGGCCTGGCTGCGGCCGCCCTCAAGTTTCACGGCCTCCGCGCCCGCCGCCACCAATTGCCTGGCGGTGGCCAGCGCTTGGGCCGGATGGTCATAACTATGGATCGGCAGGTCGCCGACCACCAGCGCCCGGCACTGTGCGCGGGAGACGGCCGCCACGTGGTGGAGCATGTGGTCGAGGGTGACGTGGGTGGTGTCCGGAAAACCTAACACCACCATGCCCAGCGAATCCCCCACCAACAGAACATCCACGCCGCATTCATCCAACAGGCGCGCGCTCGGGTAATCGTAGGCGGTGAGTGCGGCAATCCGTCGCCCGCCTTTGCGGGCCCGCAGGCAATCGGCTTTCTGAAGGGCGGTCACGCCGCAAAGTAGCAGCACGCCACGGGTCCGGAAGACAAAAAAAGCCCCCGCAAAACGCGGAGGCTTGAGAAAAATGCGCTGGCGACCCGTAAGGGAGTCGAACCCTTCTTGCCAGGATGAAAACCTGGAGTCCTAACCGATAGACGAACGGGTCGTGTGTCGCGTAGCGGGCGGAAAAGAACTCCAAGCCGACCGGGTTAGCAAGGATTTTTTAAGTCAAAATTCCCAAACCAGGCGAAACGAGGCGTTTTCGCGGATTCGCGCGACGGGCGATGAATGGCGGCTTGTCAAACGGGAGGAGATTTCTACGCTACGCGCCGCCACGGCCACCACGCGCCGCGGCAACTATCCTCATGAACACTGCCCTTCTCGCTCAAGCCGCCAACGAAGCCCGCGGCCTTGCCATCGATGCCGTCCACGCCTGCAATTCCGGCCACCTGGGCCTGCCGCTGGGCTGCGCTGAAATTGGCGCGGTGCTCTTCGGTGAAGCGTTGCGCTACGCGCCGGATGCGCCGAAGTGGCTCAACCGCGACCGATTCCTCCTCTCTGCCGGTCACGGGTCGATGTTTCTCTACAGTTGGTTGCACCTCGCTGGCTACGCGGTGTCGCGCGCCGACGTGGCCAACTTCCGCCAACTCCACTCGATCACCCCGGGCCACCCGGAGTTCCAGGAAACGCCAGGGGTAGAAGCCACCACCGGTCCGTTAGGCCAGGGCGTGGGCAATGCCGTGGGTTTCGCGCTCTCGGGCAAGCGGGCCGCCGCGCGCTTCAACACCGCCGCGCACACGCTGTTCGACCAGCATGTGTTCGCGCTGATGGGCGATGGCTGCCTGCAGGAAGGAGTGGCCAAGGAGTCCATCGCGTTTGCCGGCCACAACGGCCTGGACAATCTCATCCTGATCTATGACTCCAACGATGTGACCCTCGACGCCATGGCGGTCGTCACGCAGAGCGAAAACGCCGAAGCGTATTTCACCTCCCAGAATTGGGACGCCGTCACCATCGACGGCCATGACCTGGAGGCCATCGCCGCAGCCATCGCCGCAGCCAAGGCCAATGACAACGGTCGCCCCAAAGCCATCATCGCCAAGACACTCATCGCCAAAGGCATCGCGGAAGTGGCCGGCACCGCCAAGGGCCACGGCGAGGGTGGCGCGAAATTCAGCGCCGCGGCACGCGCGGGCCTCGGACTGCCCGCCGAGGAACGGTTCTACGTTTCGCCGGCAACCCAGGCGTTTTTCACGGCCAAAAAGACCACCTCCCAAGCCGCCTTCGAAGCCTGGCAAGTCACCTATGACGCCTGGGCCGCGGCCAACCCCGAACTCGCCGATGAACTCACCGCGGGCCTGGCTAAATCCGCGCCCACCGACCTGAGCGCCCACATCCCGGCCTTTGCCGCTGACTACAAAGACGCGACCCGCTCCGCCGGCGGCACCATCCTCAACGCCGTCGCCACGGTGATGCCACAGGTTCTCACCGGCAGCGCCGACCTGTTCGGCTCGACCAAGAACTACCTCAAGGATGGCGGCGACTATTCCAAGGCCAACCCGCTGGGCCGCAACATCTGGTTCGGCATCCGCGAGCACGCCATGGGCGCGATCTGCAATGGCATCGCCTACGACGGACTGTTTCGCCCGAGTGGCGCGACCTTCCTGGTCTTTGCCGACTACCTGCGCGGCTCGATCCGCCTCGCCGCACTCGCCGGGCTTCCCGTGACCTATATCTTCACCCACGACTCGGTAGGCGTGGGCGAGGACGGCCCGACCCACCAACCGGTGGAAACCGTCAGCGGCCTGCGCGTGATCCCCAACCTGAATGTCATCCGCCCCGGCGACGCCGAGGAAACCGCCGGCGCCTTGGTCGCCGCGATGAGCCGCACTGATGGCCCGACGGCGCTCATTCTCACCCGTCAAACCATCCCGCTGATGAACCAGCTCACGGTTGCCTCGCGCCGCGATGGCACCCGCAAGGGCGGCTACATCGCACGCCAGGAATCCGCCGCGCTCACCACCATCCTGCTGGCCAGCGGCTCCGAACTGCAACACGCCATGGCCGCCGCTGAAACTCTCGGCGCAGGCGTGCGCGTCGTGTCCCTGCCCTGCTTCGAACTCTTCGACCGTCAGAGCGCCGAATACCGCGAAAGCGTGCTGCCCGCCGCTTGCACCCACCGCATTTCCATCGAGGCGGGCGTCACCGGCCTGTGGTGGAAATACGTCGGCACTCAAGGCAAGGCCCTCGGCATCGACCGCTTCGGCATCAGCGCGCCGGGCGACACCGTAATGGTGGAACTCGGCATGACCCGCGACCACGTCATCGCCGCGGCAAGGTAGCGGCTCTCGAAAGGTGGCGCGCTCTCGCCGAGAGCGCAGGCCACAGGAATGACCCAGTCAGCCCAAGCCCAGCCGGTCAGCCCCATCCTGGGCCACGCATGGGCTGCGGTCTCATCGAGACCGCGCCACCTTACCTTCTTTCAGCCAGGTGGTGACCACCGAACACATCCAGCGCTTGATGGCAAAGGAAGGGATCTAAACCTTCGACACGCACATCCCGCTCAGCGCGGTGCCCACCGCCACGACCGCGCATTTGCAGGTGATCTGAGGGGGGCATAAGCAAAAAATCCCCGCCACGCAAAGTGACGGGGATTTTCGTTAGATCCAATGGTCCGCAGCCGATCAGCCAGGGAGCAGGTTTTTGACGGCATCGCGCTCTTCCTTGAGCTCGGCGATGGTGGCGTCGATCTTGGCCTGGCTGAATGCATCGATGGTCAGGCCCTGGACAATCTCCCAGGTTCCATCGGCCAGCGTGCGGATTGGGAAGGATGCCATCAGGCCTTTTTCGATGCCATAGGACCCGTCCGAACACACCGCCACCGAATACCAGTCGCCGGCGGCAGTCGGGGTGATGAGGCTGCGCACGGTGTCCATGGCGGCGTTGGCGGCGGAGGCGGCCGACGATGCGCCGCGGGCCTTGATGATGGCGGCGCCGCGTTGTTGGACGGTGGCGATGAAATCACCCTTGAGCCATTCGACGTGGGAAATCACATCGGTGACCGGGCGGCCCTGGATTTTCGCGTTGGTGAAATCCGGGTACTGGGTGGCCGAGTGGTTGCCCCAGATGGCCAGATTGGTAACCTTGGAGACATGCACGCTGGCCTTCTTGGCCAACTGGCTTTTGGCGCGGTTTTCATCGAGGCGGGTCATGGCGAAGAACCGGTCCTTGGGCACGCCCTCGGCATTGTTCATGGCGATGAGAGCGTTGGTGTTGCACGGGTTGCCGACCACCAGCACGCGCACGTCCTTGGCGGCGTTGCGGGCGATGGCCTTGCCTTGGCCGGTGAAGATCTTGCCGTTGATGCCCAACAGATCGGCGCGTTCCATGCCGGCCTTGCGCGGCACCGAACCGACGAGAAACGCCCAGTGGGTTCCCTTGAAGCCTTCGTTGAGGTCGGCGGTGCCAATCACTTCATGGAGCAGCGGGAACGCGCAGTCATCGAGTTCCATCATGACGCCGGCGAGCGCGGCCATGCCGGGCTCGATTTCGATCAGGCGGAGGTTGACGGGTTGGTCGGGTCCGAAGACAAAACCAGAGGCAATGCGGAACAGGAGGGCGTAGCCGATCTGGCCAGCCGCCCCGGTGACGGAAACAGTAATAGGTGCTTTCATAGGATTGATACGGGAAGCGCGAATGCTAGTGGACTTGCCCAGCACGGTCAACTGGCAAGCCACGCAATGAGCAATCCTGCGCGCATTTTCTGAATCGGCGCGGGATTCTCAAACTCCAGGCTTCCCCGGGCACCCGCGACGCGCTTGACTGGCCGCATGATCGACATGCTGGCGCGCCTCTATGACTTGCCCGACCCGGCCGCCCTCTATCAGGAGGTGGCCGCCGCTGGTGTGACCTTGCGACGGGCGCGGGCCTTCGAAACCCACACGGTGGCCGCCTTCGCGCGGGCGCACTTCTCCGCCAAATGGGTCAGTGAGGTGGAAGTGGCCCTCACCCGCCAACCCGTGGCTTGTTTCATCGCCACGCGCGACCAGCAAATCCTCGGCTTCGCGTGTTTCGACACCACCCAGCGCGGGTTTTTCGGACCGGCGGGTGTGGCACCAGACGCCCGCGGGCTCGGGCTGGGCAAGGCGTTGTTGCTCAAAGCCCTCGAGGCCTTGCGCGAAATCGGCTACGCCTACGCCATCATCGGCGGTGTGGGACCTAAGGAATTTTACGCGAAAGCCTGCGGCGCGATTGAAATCCCCGGCAGCGATCCGGGGATTTACGCGGATTTGCTGCCCTAGCGGGCGGCAGTATTCTTCAGTCCGTGTGCCTAGCGCTTGCACCCGCGGGCGCGACCGTGTATTGCCTGCGCCCCGGCGGGGTCTCCGCCCTACCCCATCTCTCACATGATCAAGTGGATTCTCCAGAAAATCGTTGGCAGCAAGAACCAGCGCGAAATACGCCGCATCCGCCCCACCGTGGCCCGTGTCAATCAGTTCGAGGAGGCGCTCCAGCTCCAATCCGAAGAGCAACTCGGCGACCACACCCGCCAATGGCAGCAGCACCTAGCCCGATATCACCTGCTGGAGGCACCGGCCAGGCCCGTCATTGAGCGCATGATAGAGGAGGAGTTGCGCCTCACCGCCGATGCTCTGGAACTGCGCCTCGCCGCGTTGCGCGAGGAGTTCCCCGCCCTGCCCGCCACCGTCGCCGCCACGCCCGAATCGATTGAAGCCGCCAAGGCCGCTTTCCATGAAGCCGAACTCGAATTCCCGGCATCGCGCGCCAAATACCTGGAAGCCATCCTCCCGGAAGCCTACGCGGTGGTTAAAAACGCCGCCCGCCGGCTTTGCGGCACCACCATTACCGTGAGCGATCATCCAATCCTCTGGGAAATGGTCCATTTCGACGTCCAGATCATCGGCGGCGTCGCGCTGCATCGCGGCATGATCGCGGAAATGCAAACCGGGGAAGGCAAAACTCTGGTGGCCACCCTGCCCGTTTACCTCAACGCCCTGACCGGCCTGGGCGTCCATATCGTCACCGTCAACGATTACCTCGCGCGCCGCGACGCCGAATGGATGGGCGCTGTGTACCGCTACCTCGGACTCACCGTGGGCTGCATCCAAAACCAGATGCCACCGTGGGAACGCCGCGCCGAATACGCCTGCGACGTCACCTACGGCACCAACGCCGAGTTCGGCTTCGACTACCTGCGCGACAACGGCATGGCCGCCACCAAGGACGAACAGGTCCAGCGCGGCCACTACCTCGCCATCATCGACGAAGTGGACTCGATCCTCATCGATGAGGCCCGCACCCCGCTGATCATTTCCGGCCCGTCGGCCCACTCGTCCCACCAGTTCGACACCTACAAGCCGCTCGTCGAGCAGCTCGTGCGCCGCCAGACCCAGCTCTGCAACGAAGCCGCCACCGAGGCCAAGCAGTTGTTAGACGCGGGCGACAAGGAAGGTGCCGGCCGCGTGCTCTTCAAGCTCAAGCTCGGCCAGCCGCGCAACCGCCAGCTGATGCGCTTCATGGAGGAGCCCGAAATGCGCCGCCTGCTTGAAAAGGCCGAGTTGGCATTCCACCAGGACGCGCAGAAAAAGGAACTCTTCGAGCTCAAGGAGGAACTCTATTTCGTCATCGATGAAAAAGGCCACGACTCCGACCTGATGGAAATGGGCCGCGAATTCCTCGCCCCCGGCGACCCCGAATCCTTCACCCTGCCCGACCTCGGCTCCCTCTACGCGGACATCGACACCAACCCCGAACTCAACACGGATCAAAAAACCGCGGCCAAGGACGCGCTGCAGGTGCGCATGGACTCGCAGGCCGAGAAAATGCACAACATCTCCCAGCTGCTCAAGGCCTACTGCGTCTATGAGAAGGACGTGCAATACGTCGTCAAGGACAACAAGGTGATCATCGTCGATGAAAACACCGGGCGCGAAATGGCCGGGCGCCGCTGGTCGGACGGCCTGCACCAGGCCGTCGAGGCCAAGGAAGGCGTGGAAATCGAGAAGGAAACCCAGACCTTCGCCACCATCACCATCCAGAATTACTTCAGGCTCTATCAAAAACTCGCCGGCATGACCGGCACCGCCGAGACCGAGGCCGCCGAGTTTCATGATATCTATCGGCTAGACGTGCTGCCCATCCCCACCAACCAGGCGAACTGCCGGGTGGATGAGAACGACCAGGTGTTCAAGACCCGGCGCGAGAAGTTCAACGCGGTGATCGCCAAGATCGAGGAGGCCCACACCAAGGGCCAGCCGTGCCTGGTGGGCACCGCTTCCGTCGAGTCGTCCGAAACCCTGGCGCGCATGCTCAAGCGCGCCAAGATCCCCCACTCGGTGCTCAACGCCAAGTTCCACGAGCAGGAGGCGGAGATCGTCTCCCAGGCCGGCCAGTTAGGCTCGGTCACCGTCTCCACCAACATGGCCGGGCGCGGCACCGACATCAAGCTCGCCCCCGGCGTGCCCGAGCTCGGCGGACTGTTCGTCATCGGCACCGAACGCCACGAGTCGCGCCGCACCGACCGCCAGCTGCGCGGCCGCTGCGCCCGCCAGGGCGACCCCGGCCGCTCGCAGTTCTTCATCTCGTTCGAGGACGACCTGATGCGCAACTTCGCCGCGGCCGACCGCATGACCTCGATGATGGAGCGCTTCGGCATGAAGGAGGGCGAGGCGTTAGAGCACTCGTGGCTCAACAAGTCCGTCGAGACCGCCCAGAAGCGCGTCGAGCAGCGCAACTACACCTGGCGCAAGCGCGTGCTGGATTTTGACGACGTGATGAACATGCAGCGCGAGGTGGTTTATGGCTACCGCAACGAGGTTCTAACCACCGAGGTCCCGCGCGAACTGGTCACCGAGATCATCGAGGAAACCATCCCCGCCAAGGTCCGACTGTTTGTCAGCGACCAGGACGACAAGAAGCCCTACTACAACGACCTGCTGCGCTGGGTCAATGAGACCCTGCCGGTGCGCGCCACCCCCGAGGATTTCACTAACAGCCCGAACGAGGACGCCATCGCCGCAATGCTCGTGGGCCGGGTCAAGGAAGCTTATGACATCCGCACCGGAGGCCTGCCGATGGAGGTGTTAGACCAGGAGGAGCGCCGCATGGTGCTCGTCGCCATCGACAAGCAGTGGCAGGAACACTTGTATAACATGGACGCCCTGCGCGAAGGCGTGGGCCTGCGCGCTCAGGGCCAGAAGGACCCGCTCATCGAATACAAGAACGAGGCCTACAACCTGTTTGTCACCCTGATGGACGCGATCAAACAGGAGGCACTCCAGAACCTGTTCCGCTCCGCCTCCAACCTCGAGGCCTTCCTCAAACAACTCCACAGCCAGCCGCAACAACTCCAAGGCGGCGAGGAGGCCCTCACCCGCGCCAATATCGGCCAGTCCGGATCCTCCGCCAATTTCGATCCCGCCTCCGCCCCCTCGCCCGAGGGCACCAAGCTCAAGCTCAACCTGCCCAAGCGCAAACCGAGCTTCTCGATTGAAACCACCGGGCGCAACGCGCCGTGCCCGTGCGGCTCGGGCAAGAAGTTCAAGAATTGCTGCGGCCGCGAGGGCTGAGTGCCTGTAGCGGCGGTCTGCGACCGTCGCGCGGCAGGCCGTGCTGGCGGCGTCCCCGCCGCCAGGTGCGCGCATGGGACCGGGCCGCTCCAGTCATTCTGCCTAGATGGGAAATAGAACACCACCCTGCCGACGCGCCAACCATTCGATTGGGGCCCATCCATCCCCTACAACATCACCGACCAGATGAACCGCCCCCCGAAAAGCGCCATGGATTGGCGCGATGCTACCGCCCCCGACGACTACCTGGCATTCTACGACCAGCCGCTCACCGACGCCTGAACCCCAAAAAATTTCAAGAGATGGGTTGCCAGCGGGCGGCCGAATCGGCACCTTCCCACCCGTGATCTCACTTGCCAGCTTGTTTGCAAAATCGGACCGCTTCTTTGAACTGCTCTCGGCCAGCGCGAAATCCGCGCACCAGAGCGTCGAGGCCCTGTCGCGCCTGCTCAAGGACTCCAACAGCAACGTCGCGCTGGCGGAACTCGCCGTCGCTCGACGCAACGAGAAACGCAACGCGGAAACCATCAGCGAGGAACTCGTCAAGGTGTTCATCACCGCGCTGGAGCGCGAGGACATCGAATCCCTGTCCAAGGCACTCTATCGGATACCCAAAACCGTCGAGAAATTCGGCGAACGCTTCGAAATCATGAAGCATCTGGTTCAGGCCAACAATTTCGAGCCGCAAATGGCCATCGCCCAGGAAGCCGCTTCGGTGGTGGTGCGGATGGTGGACATGCTGCCCAACAGCCCGAAGCTCGAAAGCATCAAGGCGGAAAACGACATCATGCAGGAACTCGAAGGCCGCGCCGACCAATTGGTGCTCGGCTACCTCAAGGAGATTTATTCCGGGTCGATTGATCCGATCCAGGCCATTGCCATGCGCGACCTCTACGACCTGCTCGAGAAGGTCATCGACCGCTGCCGCGACGCGTGCAGCATCGTCACGCAAATCGTTCTCAAAAACTCCTGAGTCTGACACTGCATGACTCTCGGGATCATATTCTTGGTGATATTCATTGCCCTGGTCTTTGAATACATCAACGGCTTTCACGACACCGCCAACTCCATCGCCACCATCGTGGGCACCAAGGTGCTCACCCCCAGGCAGGCCATCGCCATGGCCGCCATCACCAACCTGCTAGGCGCGCTGGCTGGCCACGCGGTGGCCAAAACCGTCTCGTCGGGGCTGGTGGACGCGCAGTTCATCTCGCCGCTGGTGATCGTCTGCGCGCTGTTAGGCGGGATTGTCTGGAACCTCATCACCTGGTGGCTCGGCCTGCCCTCCAGCTCCACCCACGCCCTGGTCGGCGGAATCTGCGGCGCGGCACTGGCCAGCGCCCATGACAACTGGCACGCCATCATCTGGTCGGTGGAAAAAATCAAGGATGGCAAGGTGGTGATGGACGGAGTGCTGCACAAAGTCATCCTGCCGATGATCACCTCACCCCTGATCGGGTTTTTCGGCGGACTGCTTGTCATGGGTCTGCTCTACGCCCTGCTGCGCTCCGCCCGCCCGCGCACTGTGAACCGCTTCTTCGGCAAGGCCCAGATCGTGAGCGCCAGCTTCATGGGCTTCGCCCACGGCCTGGCCGACGCCCAGAAAACCATGGGCGTCATCACCTTGGCGCTGGTCACCGCAACCGCCACCGGCAGCTTCGTCGCCCTGCCTCACTGGCTGGGATTTTTGCGCATGGACAAGTCGATGGCCGCCGAACAAAGCATCGCGACCCTCCAGAAACCCGCTGCCACCCCGGACCAGCAGCGCGCTGCCGCACAGGTCCTGGAACAGGAGGCCAGCCGCCTGCCGCCGGGCGAATTCCGCGAGGCTTTTCTCACCCTTTCAGCCAAAACCCACGCCGCCCTCGCCGATGCCCCCGCGGCCAAGCGGGTGGGCGACAGCGCCACCGCCACCCACCACGCCATCCTCGCCGCCGAAGCCGCCCGCATCGTCACCAGGATCCCCGTGCTCGGCGGCATGGTCGCAGGCAAATTCACCGACTGGAACCAGGTCTTGGGCAAGGAAATGGCCGCCGCCCTAACCGCCGGCAAACAGCCGCTGGTGGTCGCCGCCGGCAAAGTGCACGAGCTCTCGCCCGACGTGCCAATCTGGATCAAGGTGATCTGCTCGCTGACCATGGCCGCCGGCACCATGGGCGGCGGCTGGCGCATCATCAAAACCCTCGGCCACAAGATGGTCAAACTCCACCCGGTCCATGGCTTTGCCGCCGAAACCGTCGCCGCCACCCTGTTGGCCGTGACCGGCTCCCTCGGCATGACCGTCTCCACCACCCACTCGGTCACCACCGCCATCATGGGCGTCGGCTGCGCCAAACGCTTCAACGCCCTCAAATACTCGCTCGTCGAGCGCATCGTCTGGGCCTGGATCCTCACCCTGCCCGCCGCGGGCGGCGTCGCCTATCTGTTAGTCAGGGGCTTCCGCCTCTGCGGCTGGATCCCGTAAGGCAATCCTGAATTCCACGCTTGGCAGGGCCCCGGATTCTGCCAACACTTAAGGCATGCATACCGCATTCTTTCTCAAAGACCTGTTTGATCTCTCTGGCAAAACCGCCGTCGTCATCGGTGGCACCGGCGAACTTTGTGGCACCATGGCCGTCGGCCTGGCCCGCGCCGGAGCGGAAGTCGTCCTCGGCGGGCGAATCCCCGAAAAGGCCGAAAAACGCCTGGCGGAAATCGCCTCCCACGGCGGCAAGGGCTACTTCGTCCCGGTGGATGTGACCTCGGCCAATTCCCTGCAACACCTGTTGGACACGGTGCTGGAGCGCTCCGGCAAGGTGGACATCCTCATCAACGGCGCCGGCACCAATTCGCCCACCCCGTTTCTCGAAATCCCCGCCGAGGAATACCAGCGCATCATCGACACCAACCTCAGCGCGGTGTTCCGCGCCTGCCAGGTCTTCGGCCGCTACTTCGTCGAGCAATCCCAGCCCGCCTCGATCATCAATCTCGGCTCGATCTCCGGCCTCAATCCGCTGTCGCGCGTTTTCACCTATTCGCTCTCCAAAGCCGCCGTCCACAACCTGACGCGCAACCTGGCGCGCGAGTGGGCCGACAAGGATATCCGCGTCAACACCCTGGTGCCCGGCTTCTTCCCCGCTGAACAAAACCGCAAGGTCCTCGATGAATCCCGCGTGCTCGACATCCTGCGCCAGACGCCCGCCTCGCGCTTCGGCAATGCCGACGAACTCATCGGCGCAACCCTCCTGTTAGCCTCGGCCAAGGCCGGCTCGTTCATCACCGGCATCGAAATGATCGTCGATGGCGGCTTCCACGCAATGACGATCTAACTGATCAGGGTGGCTTTTCACCTGGTGGCGCGGCCTAGATGAGGCCGCAGAAGACGGTTAGCGGACGCATCGCCCAAGGGGCAAGCCGGGAGGCAGATGTTTGGGCGGTTCGTTGGCATGCGCTCTCGTCGTGAGCGCGCCACCATGGGGTTAGATCGCGTGAATCCCGATCTGATGGTGCGCGCACAGCTCCACCACGGCGGCTTTTTCCAGCAGCAGCGTTTTGTGGGCCTCAAGGGTGATCCCCGACACCCCGGCGGCGGCGCAGGTCTCGATGGTGAGCGGTCCGATGACCGGCACGTCAAAACGAAAGTCCTGGTTGGGCTTGGACACTTTCACCAACATCACATTCTTGCCGTGGCCCATTTCACCGCCACGCTGAATACAGGCGTTGGTGCCCTCGAACGCCTCAGCGGCCAACACGGTGCCGTGGCGCACCACCACGCTCTGGCCAATATCCAAGGCGCTGGTTTGCTTGGCGATGCGGAAGCCGAACTCCGCGTCGGCGAGCTGGCGCTTGTTGAAAACCGGTCCGCAGAAGTGGCCAGGACCGGGCAGATGATCGTCGAGAAAGGTGGTGGCCGGCAGCACCGTGATGCCTTCCTTGGCCAGGGCGTCGGCCACGGACCCGAACAGCGTCTCCGCATTGCGTTCTTTCAACCGCGCCAGAATCATCAGCACCCGCAGATCCGGGCGCATACTGAACAGGTTTTTGGGCGCAATCTGGCCCATCATCACCGCCTCGGTCACGCCCTCGCGCCGGAAAAACTTCAGCACCTTGGTCAGTTGCGCCACCCGGAACCATTCCAGGGCCTCCACCTGGCCAGCCAGTCCGGGATCGGTTTCATCCTGAATCGCAGCCACCGCCAATTTCACCCCGGGCGAGCTTCTGCGCGCCGCGGCGATGAAGGTTGCCGGATAGACGCCGCTGCCTGCGATGATGCCGATGTTGCGGGGATGGACCATGCCGTGTGATGGGAAACTAACCAACGGCCGCGCTCTATCTTGGGAAGTAGCGGCTGTGGGACTCGAACCCACACTCGTTAAAACTCGATTTTGAGTCGAGCGCGTCTACCAATTCCGCCAAGCCGCCTTGGTGCGCGCCAAGATGCATCACCCCGCCACCCAGGGCAAGCGGATTTCTTCAGGGTACACGCCCCTAACCAGTTTGCTCGCGTCGCGCGGCTGGGGCATTCGGCTCATGCAGCTCAGTGAGGTGGCGCGGATGCGGTGCGGCTTGCCGGCCGCCCAATACTCGCCCACCAAGAACCTGGGAGTATCATGCGCAGGATCTCCGGCCAGTCCGTTAGTGACATGGCTGCGCAACAGCGCCGCGCGCGCGGCGTCGGGACCGGGCGCCAGGCTCGGCGCACCCACGGGCGGAGGGCCCAGCACGGTGGTGCCACTCTCGACGAGCTTGAGCAAATGCGCCGTCATGGCAGGCGCATTTGCGTTCGAACTGGTCTCCGGCCGCTCACCCCACCGGCACCGCAATCGCCGCGCACAGGTTGCGCCAGCCGGGGAAGTTCCACTTGTTAGGAAAACCGGCGCACTGGCCGGGTTTCACCGCATGGATCCTACAGGCGTCACCCTCGAGCATGATGCACTCGTGGTTGTCCTTCTCGATAAGCGACAGCCCTTGGCGGTTTGAGCGCAGGCGGGTGAAGCGCGCGATGAAGTCCGGTTCCGCGAGGCCCAGAAACCCGGCAATGCGCGAAATCTCGTCATCCTCGAGGCGAACGTCACCCGGCCACTTGCAGCACGCGGTGCAGCGCTGGCAGGCATAGTGGACGCCCGGTTCGAGCACGACATGCCGGTTGCCCGGGCTGCCGAATTCCTCAGAGGGCCGGTTCATGTTCACCTCACGCATCCAACCGCTGGTAGTAATAATTCACCCGGCCCTGGAAAACATGCCATTTGGCGCCCGGTTGCCCGTGGTCCATCAGGAAATGCGGGCAATTCTTGTTAGGCGGGTGTTTGCCCGCGCGCGGCCAGTGGTAGTGCGGCACCACGTTGCACAGCGGGATGTGGTTGCGCTTCATCAACACGGCGGTGAGCTTGGCCGAGCGCTCGACGGTAGTCGTTAGATTGCCGCCGCGATTCTCGCACATCTCGATGCCTATCGACAACCGGTTGCCCGGCCCGTGAAAATCGGCATGTTCGCCTTGTTCGTTGGTGGGCATGTGCTGGATGGCCAGGTGATCGTCGACCGTGAAGTGCCAGATCAGGAAACCGATGCGGTTGCCGTTCTTGGTTTTGGCCGAGCGCAACGCGCCGTGTTTGAGTGCCAGCGAGTGCTGGTGGGCACCCGCCGTGTAGTTCTCGGTGCTGTGGATGGTGATGAAGCGCGGCACCATCGGCCGCACCACCTTGCGGCCCTGTGTCCCGCGCGGCACCATGTCCACTTGCAGGTTGACCTCGCGCATCATCCGCGCCATCGACTCATGGCCGCCAGGACTCTGGTCGGGCGGCGGCGGCGCATAATAGGCCTCCGGCCCGCCACCCGGCGGTCCGATTTGGCTGCACTGGGTGCATGCCACCACCGCCAGTGCGAGTTGGGCAAATCTGCGAAGGAGCTTCATGCCCAATCCTTACCACGGATAGCGCGGTGCGGAAACGGAAATTCTGTCTCACTCATCCAGTCCGGCGGATGTCTGCGCGCCGCTCAGATTCCGAGGAAATTGCGGATCAGGCGGATGCCCGCGTCCTGGCTTTTTTCCGGGTGAAACTGGCAGGCGAACAACCGGCGGCGCTCGACGGCGGCGGCGAAGGTCTGGGTGCCATAGGTGGTTTGAGCCACCACCACGCCGGGCTCACTTGGATCCGGGAAATACGAATGCACAAAGTAGAAGTAGGGTTCGGCACCTAGGCCCTGCCACACCGGGGATGCGCCGTGGCTAGCGAGCGCGCAATTCCACCCCATGTGCGGAATTTTTAACCCGGGCTCGTTGACAAAGCGTCGGACCACACCGGGCACGATTCCGAGTCCCGCGATGCCCGGGGCCTCCTCGCTCCGGTCGAACAGGATCTGATAGCCCACACAGATGCCGAAATAGGGCCGGTCCGCCGCGATCCAATCTTTTAGAAATGGCACCAAGCCACGGACTTCGAGTCGTTCCATGCAGTCGCCGAAGGCACCCTGCCCGGGCAGAATCAGGTGGGTGGCCGCACCCACATCGGCAGGACTGGCCACGATCAGCGGTTCCTCGCCCAACTCACGCAGCGCGTTGGCCACGCTGCGCAGATTGCCGCCGCCGTAATCGATGATGCCAACGATCACAACGCGTCCTTGGTGCTGGGGATGCCGACCACGCGCGGGTCGCGCTCACAGGCATCTCGCAAGGCGCGGGCCAGGCCCTTGAAGATGGCTTCGGCGATGTGGTGGCCGTCGCGCCCATAGAGCAACTCGACATGGATGTTGGCGCGCAAGTTGGAGGCCACGGCGCGGCAAAACTCCTCGACGAGCGTGAAGGGCATGTTAGGAGCGGAGGGCGTGCCGGGCGGGGTGCGGAATTCGAGATGCGGGCGGTTGCTGAGATCCACCACCACGCGAGCCAGCGTTTCATCCATCGGCAGATAGGAACAACCGTAGCGGCGGATCCCCGCCTTGGTGCCCAGCGCATCGCGCAGGCAATCGCCGATGACAATGCCGGAGTCCTCGATGGTGTGATGGAAGTCCACCGCGATGTCACCCACGGCTCTGAGCTTGAGGTCAAACAGGCCATGCTTGGCAAAGAGCGTGAGCATGTGATCAAAAAACGGGATGCCGGTATCGATGGTGGAAACGCCGGTGCCGTCGATATCGATCGACAGTTCGATGGAGGTTTCGGCAGTCTTGCGGCGGCGGCTAACAGCTCTGGAGGAGGACATGATGGCGAATAACTAATAATTAGTGGGTGGCTAGGTTGCCGGAGGCGATTTCGAGGAGAGTGAGATAGCGGGGTGGCACCAAGGCGGCTTTGGCGGCGGTGATGGCTTGGATTACCTTGGCCGGTTCGCTATGACCTTGGATCAAGATCCATGCCTCGCGGAAGATCTTGCCGCCATCCACTTGCGGTGCGCTCTTGGTGGCCGCCAGCCGCGCGAGTTCCTGCTTGGCGAATGCCAGCGTGGCATCCAACGCCGGTTTGAAGAACGGATCAACCGTGACCCAACCGGTTTGGGCCGCGGTCTCACGCTTGAATTGCGCCTCGATGGCGGCGTTTTCCTGCTGAATCGCGGTTTCAGTGCTCCGGCGGTCGATGGGGGCCATCCGCTCCAATCCCAGATTGCGCTCTTTGGTCCGAGTCTCAAGCGTGGCCAACGATTGGCTGACCTCTTCCAGGTAGGCAGGAATCACCTGCTGCATCCATGGAACGAGCTCGGTATAGGCGGTGGTATTGCGGAAGTCCTTGTCCATCTCGGCGAACGCACGCAGTGCCGCCAACATCATTGACTCCTTGACCCATTGGCGGATTTTCGCCGCACGCAGCACGGCGTCGAGTTCGTATTGGTTGGCCTTGTAGTCGGCGGCGGCCACGATCAGGCGGTTGATTTTGATCGCACCCGCGCCGACCGCTCGCGCTTCGCTTTGGAGGGTGGCCAAGATCGCCTCGGCAGCCTTCACATGCGAGCTCGTCGGGTAATCACGGAGGAATTCCTCCACCAGGCGCATCTTGGGCGCGTATTCCGCCGCCCTCAGCGCATCCGGCGTGGGCGTCACGTGGCACAGCGCCGCGAAAGCCGCCTGGCTGGGGTCTTCGCGCTCGACCTTCACGACGTCAGCCTTGGTGATTTTGCGCTCGTCCTTGATGCTCTGGGTGATCTGGACCTCCAGCGAGTAAGTGGTCGCGTCCTCATGCAAAATCACCCCATCGAGTTTGGATCCATCCTTGAGCACAAACGTGTCGGCGGGTGCCGCGAGGGTGAGCGTCAGCCAAGTGAGTGAGGCCGCCAAGACCTGAAATCGCATAGTGCTGGGAAATAACATGGGGAGTGATCGGCAGCAGCCGCAGGGAAGTTGGGTCATTTTGACGGCAAGGGCAAGAGCGCTTGTTGCAGGGCCGCGGCGGTGGAAACAAGCAGCGGCTCGCCGGCGGCCAAGCGCACTAGAACCGAACCGGCTGGCACTTGATCTTCGGGCTGCGCCGGACGCCGCTGGATCACGCGCATCGGGAGCCGCTCGGTGGCCAGCTTCAGCTCGGGGGTCAGATCCGGCCCGTACACGACCGATGCCCTAAAGCTGCGGGCGAGTGTGGCTAACAGCAAATCGGTGTGCAACACCGGCATGTCCAACGCATAGGCGGGCATCGGCGTGGCCAGTTCGCTGAAACTCGCCACCAACGGACGTTTGAGATCGGCCAACCGGACCTCGGCCAAGGAAATCAACCCGGCCGAGGAATCGTCGAACAGCATCACCAGATCGGTGATTGGAAGGTCAATGAGGGTGGCGTCATCCGGGCACTCCTTGAGAAATTGGTCGCCCGTGAACAATTCCGCCGCGGTGGTCGCGAGGTCCTCGGACCAGAACCGCCAAGCCTCGTCCTGGGTGATCGCGGCGACATCCAGCGCCGACTCCAATGCCAAGGCGTAGAGAAAGGCCCGGCCCACACCGACCGAATCCGGGATGTTTTTCGAAAACACGCGGAGGCGGGGACCCACACTAAAGGCTTCCCGGGCGTGTGTGAGCAAGGCGACGGCCTTGTTGCGGAAACTTTCATCCCCGGTGACGCCAAACGCCGCGGCATACGCCGACACCATCCGCAGGGTCGCCCCGGCATGGGACGACTCGTCATGATGGATTTTGCCGAGACGCGCGTTGCGCACGGCCAGCAAGCGGGCTTTGGCTGCCTCAAAGCGCGGTCTGAAGGCTTCAACGGATTGCGACTGCCCGGCAGCGATCTCCGCCAGGGTATCGGCGAGTCCCACGGTGTTGCTGCGGAAAAACTCCCGGTGGGGGTCCACCTCGGACGGCAGATTGCCGAGGCCCTTCATGCGGGTGGCCTTGATCCACCAGGCCGCGTCTTGCGGCCCGAGCACTTTCTCGATGTCCTCCACACTCCACATCCACAGGGCCGGTGGGGTTTCCTCGGTGAGCCCCACGGCGAACAACCCCTCATCCGTGCCGAACGTTCTTTCCGCAAAGGCGATCACGCCGAGCGCCTTCTCCAACGCCTGTGGGTCATGCGTGGCCCGATACACTTGGAGCAAGGCCAACGCTGCCCGCGCCTGACCCGGGCAATCCCGTGCAAACGATGGCAGCGCCCAGGAAACGCCACGCCGGGCCCCGAACACCCCGCCATCGAGCGGGTCGAACATCGCGCTCGGCAGCATGTCCACCATCAGTTCGTGGGTGGTGTCCATGGCGCCGGCCCGGACGTCAGCGGGCAGTCCCGGCTGAATGGCCGCGGCAGATAACAACTCCAGCGCGCCCGACGGGAACAAGCCCCCCATTTCATCGAAGGTCCGCGAGTAGGAATCATACATCGACGCGAGTTGGCGGATACAGCGGAGCACATCCACGTCGGGTTGCTCGCTCATCACCTTGGACACCTTGCGCTGCAGAAACCGCTCGCGGCGGTTGCGGTTATCCAAACGGCTGTTCTTCAGGACATAACTGGCAGAATCCCCCCACATTTGGCTCACCATCGTGTGGGACTGGTTGAACAACCCGACCACATCGGCCGTTGCCGAGCTATCCACGGGAATCCAGGCCACCGGATTGCCCTCGTAGGTCATCCATACAAACAGCGGCAGCTGCAGCGGACGCTTGATTTCTGCGCACAAATCCGCGCTTAGAAGCCCCATCTCCCGGGCCGCATCACCATCGATCAAAATCGGCACGTAATGCTCGTTGATGGCCGCCACCACCGCCGGATCGCGGGCCAGCGATGCCAGCACCTTTTGGAAACCCGCCTGTTGCGGCATGGCGATCACGCAAAACACCAACCGGTGCGCCTCCTTGGCCCGCGTCAGCGAGTCTTTGATCCACGGCTGCCAATGAATCGGAGAGTCCGCCTGATTCCCATAAACCGCCCCCGGCAGCAAGCTGATGCCATTGGCTTGCAATTCGGCGGCCACCACCGGCGCGGTGGCTTGAACGCCCACGTTTTTGGCTTTGCGGCAGGAACTCGATACAAGTGCCATGCCACAGAGCGTCATCACCCAGTGATATCGAGTTTTCATAAGGGGGTGCCCGGATCGCGGGCTTTGTCACTTTGCGCGTGACCCGTGCATCATGAATAAAAAACTTCCGCTCTGGCAAGCTGAAGCTAGTCTCCCGCAACAATTTCAATCCCCGCGTGATCAGTATCGCCGTTTCAAGCCAAAAAGGAGGTGTGGGCAAAACCACCCTTTCGATCAATCTCGCCCATGCATTCGCCCGCGCGGGGGTTCGAACCCTGCTCGTCGATGCCGACCCCCAAGGCTCCGTGGGCCTGTCGCTCACCCGCCAATCCAACCTGCTGGCCGGGTTCTACGATTTCCTAACCGACCCTACGCTCCCGCCGGAGCGCTTGATCGTGCCGACCCGGCTGCCGACCTTCGCGCTGGTGGCCTGCGGCCAAGCCAGCGACTACGAGGCAGGCGGCGGTGTCATGGGTGCCCATCTCGCGCGGGTTCACGCGTTCTTTCGCGGCGTCGCCGCCCGCGGCTTCGAGCTGTGCTTGGTCGATACCGCCGCCGGCTTGTTCGGGGTCACCGGCGACGTGATTGCCTCCTGCGACGCGGTCATGATCCCGCAACAGGCCGAACCGCTGGGCATCCGCTCGGTGCCCAAACTGCTCGACGGGCTGAACCGGTTGCGCATTCTCAACCCGCAGCTCAGCGTGCTGGGCGTGTGCCTGACGATGGTCCAAGATGACCTGGCGGATAGCGCCGAGGCCGCCGCCGCGCTGCGCCGGCTGCTGCCCCCCGCCATGGTGTTCCAGACCCAAATCCCCCGCGACCACGTGTTCATGCGCGCCAGCGCCCGCGGCCTGCCCGTTGGCGCCCTCAAGGAGGGTGCCGCCAGCCAGGCGATCTTCGACGCCCTGCGCGCCGAAATCGACACGAAACTCGCCGCCACGCCGGCCCGCCTCTAACGGCGCGATGCTTTTTCCAGCAACGACAGGACGACGTGGCCGCCGCCAAACACCCGCGCCCCAGCGCGGTAAAAACCATCAACGATTTGCAGCCATTGAGCCGGCCAGAGCCGCGCCGCCACCGCCACGCTGTTAGACAGCCCGCAGAACCCCCAGATCGACCCGGTCCAATCAACCATCCGCTGAGCTCGGATCAATCTCCGAAGGAGGTGCCGACCCGGCGCCCGGAAGCAATCAGCGGGTGATCCAACGGCACTTGCCGGATCGGGCCGGCCACCTCGGCGAGGGGCACCAACTGCAAGCCACTCCCCTGCAGCGCCAGCATCACGCCGTAGTGTTTCTCCTCGAGCACCTGGGCGCATTCGGTTCCCAACCAGGTCGCGAACACCCGGTCGGAGGCCGTGGGCGTGCCGCCTCGCTGCAAGTGGCCGAGGATGGTGAGGCGCGTCTCCTGACCGGCTAGCTTTTCCAAAGCCTGGGTCAAACGAATCGTGTGGCCGACATGCTCGTCATGAAATCTGCGCAGGGACTCCTTGGCACCGGAGCGGCTGGTCTTCGAGTCCGCGTCGTCGCGTGCCTGCACCAAGCCCGCCACTTCGCGCGCGTCGTCCTGCGACAGCGCGCCTTCGGCCACCACCACGATACTGAAGCGTTTGCCGCTCTGGGTGCGGCGGCGGATGGCACAGGCGATTTGGGTCACATCATAGGGGATTTCGGGCAGCAGAATCACATCCGCACCGCCAGCGATGCCCGCCTCCAACGCCAGCCACCCCGCCCGGTGACCCATCACCTCCACCACGATGATGCGCTCGTGGCTCGTCGCCGTGGAATGCAGCCGGTCGATGGCCTCGGTGGCAATCTGCAACGCGGTGTCGAAGCCGAAAGACCGCTCAGTCATCCAGATGTCATTGTCGATGGTCTTGGGCAGGGTCACGACGTTCATGCCTGCCTGGGCCAGTCGCAGGGCGTTTTTCTGCGTGCCGCCGCCCCCAATGCACACCAGCGCGTCCAATTGGTGGCGATGATAGGTGGCGAGGATCGCGTCGGTCATGTCCAGTTCCTTGCCGCCGAGATTCATCCGATGCGGCTTGTCGCGGCTGGTGCCCAGAATCGTCCCGCCGTCGGTGAGAATGCCTGACAACCTGGCGTCGTCGAGTTCCACGGTCTGGTCCTGCGCCAAGCCACGGAAGCCGTTTAGAAATCCGATCACGCGCATCCCGTAGTGGTCGCACGCCGCCTTGCCCAGGCCGCGGATCGCCGCGTTGAGTCCCGGGCAGTCCCCGCCGCTGGTCAATATTCCGATGTGTTGTGCCATGGTGTGAGGGTGTTGAACCTGTATTGGAAGATAGAACCACATATGATCAGGATAGACACATCTTTCATGAGAGTGACGAAGAAATCGCACCCCACCAGCTGAGCGACCGGCGCATCATCCTCAAATAATTTATGATCCAGTGTTTATCCGCGTAAATCCTTTTCATCGGTGGTTTCCAGGTTTAGAGTTCCTCGTCGGCTGGCGGCGCGCACGCCAACGGGTGCTCCTTCTCAAGCCATTGTTTCGGCACCTTGCCATCCAGCCAGGCACCGTTCATTGGATAAACGTCGGGGTCAAACATGACATGATAGAAATGCCAGACCACAATCGCCAGGCAGGCCAGAATCGCCTCATAGTAATGAATCGTGATGGCCACCTCGACCAGCCAGCGAGGCAACCATCGGGTGACGTCGAGCTTGAACCAGATCGCTAGGCCGGTGACGCCCATCACCACGCTGCCCCACACCACCGCCCAGTACTCGATTTTTTCAGGATATCCGAAGCGCCCGAACCGAGCCTTCGGCCAGCCCATGGCCAAGTGCTTGACGTTGGTCACCACATCGCGCGCATCACGCCAGCGCGGCGACAAGTCGAGCAGCAGCTGGCGGCCGTTGGTAGTGAATAGGACATAACAAATGTGATAGATCCCCCCGGCAATCAGCACCATCCCGGCGATACGGTGGATCCAGCGGCGGGTTTCCTCGCCGCCCAAGAGGTGCGCATACCAGGTGGTCGGCAACTTGAGCGCGAAGCCGGTGACCGCCAGCACGATGAAACTCGACATCAATACGAAGTGCTGCAGACGCTGGCCACGGTCCATCCGTTCCACCATCTCGCCCTGCGCCCGCCGCCGCGCGGCCGCCTTGCGCCACCACCAAACCCCGTTATGCATCCCTAACAATGACACTGTCAGAACGATCAGAATGATATATGTTTTCTTCACCCACCGGTTGACCACCATGCCGATCTCCTCACCCTGATCCGCATCGCCGTGGATTTTTCCGTCCACGAAGCTCTGGCTCGCTCCCGGATGGCACTTGCCGCAGGTGGCTATCAAATGCGCGGGGTGGATCATCGAGTCAGGGTTTTTCGAACGCAGGATCTTGTGATACCCGTGGCAACTCGCGCAATTGGCCGCGGTGGTAGAGCCGCCCGTGGCCGCCAAACCATGATAACTCTCGAAGAACGTCTTCACCCGATCATTTGGCATCCCGAAACGGCTGTTGATCCGTTCGCTGGCGTGGCACTTGCTGCAAGCCTCCGCGGTCTGGAACGACGCCGCAGGCCCCTTGAGTCCCACAATCTTGTGTTCCGAGTGGCAATCAATGCAAGTCGCCGCCTCGCCCTCGCCTTTGATCATCGCCTGGCCGTGCACACTGGCGGTCACGTCGGCCGCCTCCTGGCCGTGACACTGGCCACAGGTCTTCACCAGGTTGGTCATGTGAATCTTAGAGCGCGGGGATTGCCGCCACATCACCTCATGCGTGCCATGGCAGTCCTTGCAGCTAGCCGCCGTGTCGTTGCCATGAAGCAACGCGATCCCGTGCACACTAGCCCCGAAACTCTTCGCTTGCCTGGCATGACACCCGGCGCAGTCCACCGTCTTGGGTGCCTTGGCGTCATCCGGGTGCTCGGCGGCAAGATCCTTGTGACACTCGGCACACTGGGTATTGCCGTGCACCGACGCCTTGAGCTTCGGGCCATCAACAAACAGCGTGCGATGCTTGCCGCCCGGTAGATCTTTCGTTAGATCCTTGTCGCGATGACACTCAAGGCATTTGTCATTGGGGATTTTCTCCTCGACCGCCCGCACCACTGCCGGCCACAGGGCAATGGCGGCACAGCACAGCAGCGCGTGGGATTTCAACCAGCCGGCGCATGCTAGATAGAAGACCCGTTCCATTACTTAAAGCTTGAGCAATCCCGCGCTCTCGGCAAGCTATAACTGGCCAGATACTCAAGGTTTGGCGCGCGTTTCTGCATCGCTTTGCATCATGTGCGCACCCATCCGCTTTTGGCAGTGCGCCCATGGTCTGGATTTGCCGGCACTGCCGAATCCACCCATTTTCAGGCTAAGGAAACAAACCTGTCACGTTGCAGCAGCCCGCGCCGCGCTGGGGTTGAGTCGTTGCTCCCCTTGCCCATGCGCCCCCCATGGCGCATATCCATCCGCTTGCTCGGCCTGCTCTGGCTCATCGAGTGGCCCTCCGCCGCTCTGGCGGCCGACCGTCAGTTTGCCGCCAAATAAGACCTGATTGCCAACGACACATGCCTCGAGTGTCAGAGCTGGCGGAGGGCGCCGGCCTGGCGGAAGCGCAGGAAATCCTCATAGGCGTGGCGGATGCCCGTTTCGAGGTCATAGCGGGGACTCCAGCCCAGCGAGGTGATCAGGGTATTGTCGAGCAGTTTGCGCGGCGTGCCGTCGGGCTGGGTCGGGTCCTGCACCAGCGTGCCGGTATAACCGACGATGCGGGCGACGAGTTCGGCGAGGTGGCGGATCGATATTTCCTGGCCGCTGCCCACGTTGACCAGATCGGGCGGGTTGTCTAACTCCAGCAGGTGGACCATGGCGGCGGCGCAGTCGTCGGCATGGAGGAACTCGCGCAACGGGGTGCCCGTCCCCCAAAGCTCCACGGCGGGCAGGCCCGCCTCCCTGGCCTCATGGAACCGGCGAATCAGGGCCGGCAGGACATGGGAGTTGTCCGGATGATAGTTGTCGCCCGGGCCATAAAGGTTTGTCGGCATCGCTGAATGAAACACCACGCCATATTGCCGGCGGTAAAATTCGCACAATTTGAGCCCGGCGATTTTGGCGATGGCATAGGCTTCATTGGTCGGTTCGAGCGGCCCGGTCAGCAGGCAGGACTCGGGCATCGGCTGGGGCGCGTCGCGCGGATAGATGCAGGAACTGCCCAGAAACAACAACCGGCCCACGCCATGCTGGTAGCTGGCATGGATCAGGTTGTGGGCAATGGCGAGGTTCTGATGGATGAATTCCGCGGGATAGGTGTGGTTGGCATGAATCCCGCCGACCCGCGCGGCGGCGACCATCACCGCGTCCGGCCGCATTTCTGCCAGATACGCCGCGACGGCCACCGCGTCCATCAGGTCCAGCTCGCTGCGGGAGCGCGTCAGGATATTAGAGTAACCCTGGGCCCGCAAGCAGCGGCAAATGGCGCTGCCCACCATGCCGCGGTGGCCGGCGACAAAGATTTTCGCGTGAGTGTGCATGACGTCGGGTGTTGGCGGGTTTTGGGCTCAAGCTTCCTGGTGGGCCAATTCCTTGCGTGCGAGTTCCAGATCGGATGCGACCATGATGCGCACCAGTTCCTTAAACTTCACTTTCGGTTCCCAGTCGAGTTGGCGTTTCATCTTGGCGGGATTGCCAATGAGCAATTCGACTTCCGCGGGGCGCTCGTAGCGGGGGTCGAATTTGACATATTGCTGCCAGTCCAGATCCAGCAAGCCGAACGACTCCTCGACAAATTCGCGCACGCTGTGGGTTTCGTTGGTGGCGCAGACGTAGTCGTCGGGGTTGTCCTGCTGGAGGATGAGCCACATCGCCTCGACATATTCCTTGGCATATCCCCAGTCGCGCTTGGCATCCATGTTGCCCAGGAACAACGAGTCCTGCAGACCCATCTTGATGCGGGTGGCCGCGCGGGTGATTTTGCGTGTCACGAAGGTTTCGCCACGCCGCGGCGATTCGTGGTTGAACAAAATCCCGTTGCTGGCATGCAGGTTGTAGGATTCGCGGAAATTCACCGTCAGCCAATACCCGTACACCTTGGCACAGGCATACGGCGAACGCGGCCAGAACGGCGTCGTTTCAGTCTGCGGCACTTCCTGGACCTTGCCGAACATCTCGGACGACGACGCCTGATAGAACCGGCATTTTTTCACCAAGCCGGCTTCGCGGATGGCTTCCAGGATCCGGACGGTGGCCAGGCCGGTGACGTTGCCGGTGTATTCGGGAATATCGAAGGACACCCGCACGTGCGACTGGGCCCCGAGGTTGTAGATTTCATCGGGTTGCAGCGAATACAGAAGCTTCACGATCTGCACCGAATCGGACAAATCCCCGTAGTGCAAAAACATCCGCGTGCCGTTGATGTGCGGGTCCTTGTAGAGGTGGTCGATGCGCGAGGTGTTAAAAGTCGAGGCGCGGCGGATGATGCCGTGGACTTCGTAGCCTTTGGCCAGCAGGAACTCGGCCAAATAGGATCCATCTTGGCCGGTGATACCGGTGATGAGTGCTTTTTTCATGGGATGGGGTGGATGGGGGGTGATGTGGGCAACCATCGATCGAAGCATAGCACAGGTAATGAATTCCGTCTTTACGCGTGAGCGCAAAAGTCTTTGGCAGAACGCGGTGGATCGGGTGTTGGTGGTGGCATCCACGGCACAGGCGCGGGTGACCAGGGTGTGGCGGTCGAATGCCGGGCGATATCAGAGCGGGACGAGTGGCGCGATTGGATGCGCCGGTTACCGGGGAGTACCGGGGAGTGCCGGGGTGATCGCGGTGGGGGAGGCGAGAGCGATCCCATCGTCGCCAAGGCCATGGCCTTGATGCACTCCCGGATTTCAGCCATGCCGGATGTGGGTGCCATGGCCCGAGCCAGCGGGGTGTCGCGGCGGTCCCTGGAACTGAGCTTCCGAGCGGCGGGTCTTCAAGCCCCCGCAGCCACGGGGCTCATGCGGCGTCCATGAGGCCCGGCGCTTGCTGAAAGAGCCCGACCTGCAGATCCGCGAGATTGCCGAGCGCTGCGGCTTTGACAGCCAGCAACGGTTTGCGCAGGCGTTTGGCCGCATGCTGGGCGAATCCGCCTCCGCGTATCGGGCGGGCCGGGTGAGGCTAAGCCAGTCACCCTCCCGACTCACTTGGCCGTTTGGCGACGGAGCGCGGGCTTCAGCCCGCCCGGACTCGCCGGGCTGAAGCCCGCGCTCCATGGTGCCGCCCAAGTTACTTTGCGTTCCATACCCGGCGCGCGCAGGGTTCGGGTCCTAAACGGGAAAATGGAATAGGTTCAGGCGGCTATTTTTACCAATGATTGCAGTGATTTCACCCCTCACTGGCGAGCGAACGCAAAAAAAAGCCAGCCCGTGGGGACGGGCTGGCGGGTTGGGAATGGTTCGGCCGTGTTAAGGCAGCAAGTTGACGGCGCGCGATTGTTTGATCGCGTTGGTGATCTTGCGGTGCAGCTTGGCGGACACGCCGGTCACCCGGCGCGGCAGGATTTTACCGGTTTCCGAGGTGAACTTGGTCAGCAGCTCGGGATTGGTGGGAACGACAAGATCCGCAGGGATGTCGTGACGACGATGCGGCATCTGCCGGTTCGCCTTGCGGAAGTTGATACGACGTTGAACGGTTTTAGGCTCGGACATGGGACAAATCAGCGGAGTTCGCGGTGAAGGGTGCGGCGCTTCAGGAAGTGATTGAATTTCACTTTCTCCAGGCGACCTGGCGTGCGGAGGCTCTTTTTGTTACGGGTGGTGACGTAACGTGAAGTCGGTTTGCCCTCGGCTTTCGCTTCGGTGCATTCTAGGATGATGATCTCGCGTGGCATAGGAAGAACTTGGGACGGGGGATGTGGCTTTAATCTTCGTCTTCGTCAAGAGAAACCGTTTCGGAATCTTCGTCTTCGACATATTTTCCGCCGCTGAAGCCCACTTCATTGGAGGGACGGAAGCGGCGCTTGCCGTATTCCTTCTCCCATTGGGCCTGGCATTCGACAGTTAGACGCGCGAACGGGATGACTTCGAGGCGGGTCTGGAGGATTTTGCGCGCTGAGATTTCGCAAATGCCGTAGGTCCCGGCCTGGATTCGGCGCAGGGCTTGTTCGATTTCGTAGAGGGCGTCCTGTTCGTTGGCGAGCACGGAGAGCGCAAAGTCACGGTCATAGGCATCGCTGCCGGCATCGCCCTGATGCTGGCCGCTGCCGGACGCTTCGGAGCCTTCCGGGGCTTTGCGGATGGTGTCACGGGCCATCCCGGACATGGAATCGACGAGTTCATCGTGCAAATCCAGCAGGCGTTGGCGTTGTTTCTGGATAAATGCCGGGCTGTGCGTGCCAGTGCCGCCATTACCGGAACCGGGTGCCGGAGCGGGCGCGGCCTTGGGCGGCACGAACGGCGGTCTGACCGGAGCCGGAGGAGTTGGGAAATTACCTAACGAAGGACGGGGCTTGACGCTTGAAACCTTGGGTACCAGCGTCTCGGTCTTGACCGGATGCTCGATCTTGGGGGCATCCATAAGCACTTTGGCAATCGGCTTAGGTGCTGAAGGCGTAGGCTTTGCCGGCAACGCCACCTTTTTTGCGGGCGCTGCCACGCTCACGCTTTTCGGAGCGGGAGATTTTTTTGCCGGAGTCGGATTGGCGGCCTTGGCTGCTGGCGCGTGCTTTACAGGCATGACGGCCTTCGCAGACTTGGAGGCCGTCACGACCTTCGTGGACTTTGCCTCCTTGACGGGCTGGGCGGCCTTCGAGGGTTTGGCCACCTTGACGGCCTTGACGGCCTTGACGGCCTTCGCGGGCTTGGAAACCTTGACGGGCTTGGAAACCTTGACGGGCTTGGAAACCTTGACGGGCTTGGAAACCTTCGCGGGCTTGGAAACCTTCGCGGGCTTGGAAACCTTCGCGGGCTTGGCGGCCTTCGCGGGCTTGGCGGCCTTCGCGGGCTGCGCCGGTTTAACCGACTTGGCGGGTTTGAGGGCGGACTTCACGATTCCTTTGGGAGCAGAAGCTGGTTTCGATGTGGTTTTCTTCGCAGCCATGGTGAGAGATAAGAATGCAGGTGATGAGACATCCCCCACACGACCCTCAACAAGAGTCATGCGGGCGCGGGAGCGCGGTGGGTAGCCCCTTAAACTCACTCCATCAAGGCGAAAGTTCACGATCCGCAAAATAAGTCATTCTCAGGATTCTGGCAGGAGACTTGAAATGCCGGATCACTTGGCTATGGTGCGGGCTCGCCATGCAGCTCAGTGCCATCGTAGAAGCTCTCCTTATTGCCTCTCAAAATCCTCTCCCACCCGAGGAACTCGCCCGCTTGGTCCGCGCGCGGGTCGCCGAAGCAGAAGATATTCGGGTGCGTGAACTCGAAGACGGCAAGGAGTCCCCCACCCTGCCAGATTGGCTGGTGGCCCTCTCCGCGACCTCAGCGGAACAGGTCATCGCTGCGATCGGGCAATTGAATTCAGTCTATCTTGAGAGCCAGCGCGCGTTCACCATCCTGGAACGCCCGAAAGGCTGGAAACTCTACACCCGCGTCGAATACGGCGACTTCGTCCGCCAGCTGTTCCCGGGCCGCAAACCCGAGCGCATGAGCGGACCCGCCATGGAAACCCTCGCCATCATCGCCTACCGCCAGCCAATCACCAAAGCCGCCATCGAGGCCGTCCGCGGCGTGGCCTGCGACGGCATGATCCAAAAACTGCTGGACCGCGACCTCATCCGCATCGGCGGTCGCGCCATGCTCCCGGGTCGGCCGTTGCTTTATGAAACCACCGACCTGTTTTTCGAGCATTTCGGCATCCGCTCCATCGACGACCTCCCGAATGCCGCTGAGCTCCGCAAAGTCAAACTCCCCGATCCCGAGAACACGCCAGCCCCTCACGATTCCGAACAACTCGCCCTCAGCGCGGTGGGCAGCCCCGCCGCCCCAGCCGACCTCGCGGTCAACGACACTCTACCCGAAGCATGAACGCACCCCGCCCCGTGAACCTCGACGACATCCGCCTACAGATCGACACCCTCGATCAAGACCTGCTTGGCCTGCTCAACCGCCGTGCCGACCTCGTCCACGAAGTGGGCATCGTGAAAAAACGCGAAGGCATCCAAATCTATGCCCCCGAACGCGAGGAAGCACTGCTGCGGCGCCTGCTAGCGATGAATCAGGGCCGCCTGCCCGAAAAATCGGTGCGGGCCATCTATCGGGAAATTATGTCCGCCGCCCTCGCGCTCGAGGACGATCTCAAAATCGCCTACCTCGGCCCGGAAGGCACCTGGACCCATCAGGCCGCCATCAAAAAATTCGGTTACTCGGTGAACTACGCGCCGCAACCGAATTTCGCTGAGGTCTTTGACCAGGTGACCCGCCGCGCGGCCGACTATGGGGTGGTCCCCATCGAAAACTCCACGGAGGGCGCCATCTCCCACACCTTGGATTTGTTTGTGGAATCACCGTTGCACATTTGCGCGCAAATTCTGCTGCGGATCGAAAACGGCCTGATGGCCGCCATTCCGCGCGAGCAAATCACCACCCTCTATTCGCATCCGCAGGTCTTCGGGCAATGTCGCGCCTGGATTCTCAAAAACTTCCCGCATGCCGAGCTCGTCGAGGTTTCTTCCACCACCAAAGCCGCCCAAATCGCCCGCGACCAGGCCGCCCAAGGCGCGGCCGCCCTGGGTGGAGCGCTCGCCGCTGAGTTATATGGCCTGCCCCTGCTCGAGTCGTTCATCCAAGACCGCGCCACCAACACCACCCGCTTCCTGGTCATCGGCGAGAAAACCTGCCCGCCCACCGGCCATGATCGGACCTCGATCCTGTTTGCCATCCATGACCGGCCCGGCTCGCTCGTCAAGGCGCTCCAAGCGTTTGACCAGTGCCACATCAACCTCTCGAAAATCGAGTCCCGCCCGTCCAAACGCAAGGACTGGGAATACATCTTCTACGTCGATCTGGCCGGCCACTGCGATGACCCCAAAGTCGCCGAGGCCTTGGAGGAGCTTGCCCGCCATTGCTCGCTGGTGAAACTGCTCGGGTCCTATCCGGATGTCGCCGAGTGAGGTCCTCCGAGCCACTTCACCGCTCGGCTTCCGGGGCACCGGCTTGAGTCGGCCGGATTCGCCAACTGAGCTCGGCGCTCCATTTTGCAGCCCCCGTTTCTCTGAGCACTCCATCCGGCATGGGTCAGCGTTCGAGCACCAGAACGACTGATCTGAAAATCGCTTCAATCAAAACTGGTCTATTGGAATTGAAACTGCTTAGTTGCGTCCGCGTATGAATCAGACCGTGGAATTAAGCATAGATGGCAAGCCTCTGGAGTTGTCAACCGTCGTTGGCTCCGAAGGAGAGGTGGGCATTGATATCTCCGCGCTCCGGGACAAGACCGGCTGCATCACCTTGGATCCGGGCTATGGCAATACCGGAGCTTGCCAAAGCGCCATCACCTTCATCGACGGCGAAAAGGGCATTCTCAGATACCGCGGCTACGACATCGCCGAACTCGCGGAAAAAAGCACCTTCGTTGAAACCGCCTATCTGATCATTTACGGGCAACTGCCGACCGCCACCGAATTGGCCGATTTTTCCAATTTGCTCGCGGACAATCAGATGCTCCACGAAGGGATGCGCTTCCACTACGAAGGCTTCCCAACCACCGCCCACCCGATGGCCATCCTCTCCGCGATGATCAACGCGGCCTCCGCCTATCACCCGAACATCATCACGCGCCGCGAGGAACGCTTCCCCATGCATGCCGCGCGCCTGATCTCCCAGGTCCGCACCATCGCCGCGTTTTCCTATCGCAAGGCCCACGGCCTGCCCACCATCTATCCGAAAACCAACCTCAAATACACCGCCAACTTCCTCCACATGATGTTTTCGCATCCCGGTGAGGACTGCGATCTCAAACCCGAAATCGTCAAGGCCCTCGACCTCATCTTCCTGCTCCATGCCGACCACGAACAGAATTGTTCGACCTCCACGGTGCGCATGGTCGCCTCCAGCCGCGCCAACCTGTTCGCCTCGGCCTCGGCGGGCGTCTGCGCGCTGTGGGGCCCGCTCCACGGCGGCGCCAACCAGGCCGTGCTGGAAATGTTAGAAGAAATCCACCTTGAGGGTGACGACGGCACCAAGTTCATCAACGAAGTCAAAAACAAGACCGGCAACCGCCGCCTGATGGGCTTCGGCCACCGCGTTTACAAGAGCTTCGACCCGCGCGCCGTCATCATCAAGCAACAATGCGACAAGGTGCTCGCCCAGCTCCACAAGTCCGACCCGTTGCTCGACATCGCCAAGAAACTCGAGGAAGTCGCCATGCGCGACGAGTATTTCATCTCCCGCAGGCTCTATCCGAACGTGGACTTCTACAGCGGCATCATCATGCGCGCCATCGGCATCCCGATGGACATGTTCACCGTGATGTTCGCCATCGGGCGCATGCCCGGCTGGATCGCCAACTACAAGGAAGTCATGGAGGACTCCACCAGCCGGATCTCGCGCCCGCGCCAAATCTATACCGGCGAGACCCTGCGCAATTTCGTGCCGATGGAGGCCCGCTAGCAGCCCAGCGAGTCTCCCGACTCGACCTCTTCAACTGATTCTTCGGCTGGCAGCTGGGGAAGACCGCTCTCCCTCATTGCCGCCGCGGGCGCAAGCCCAGGGCGAGGCGCAGCAGCACGAGCGGCAACACGGATAGAACCACGGCGGCGGCGGCGGTCTTGAGGCTGGGATAAACCCGCGCCCGGTTGCTCGCCAGGGCGCTGAGCGCCTCGGCCACCACCTGGGCCTTGGGCACATGAAACCACTCGCGCCCGGGCATGTTGCGGCCATGTGCGCCGCGCTTGGCCACCTGGCCGAATTCCGTGTGCACCGGGCCCGGGCAAACCGCGAGCACCGGAATCCCGTGTTCACGCAGTTCCAGACGCAACGCCTCCGAAAAACTCGTCACGTATGACTTGCTCGCCGCGTAAACCGCGAAATCCGGCAGCGGCAGCAAACTCGCGAGCGAACTCACGTTGATAATGGCACCGCCACCGCCGCAGATCATGCCGGGCACCAGCGCGTGAGTCAGGTGGGTCAAGGCCTCGACGTTGAGCCGGAGCATGGCCGCCAGTCTGGACCACTCAGCCGTGGCGAACTCACCGTAGTCGCCCATGCCGGCGTTGTTGACTAGCAGGTCTGGCACCACCCCGTGCTGCGCGAGGATCGCCACCAGGCGCTCCCGCTCGCCCGCAATCGTGAGATCCGCCGCCACCACCATGACCACAAGCTGCGGCAAGCGCGCCTGGAGTCTGGCCGCCAACTCCTGAAGCTGCGCCTCGCGGCGCGCCACCAGCACGAGTTGCCGCACGTGCGGCGCGAGTTGCAGGGCGAATTCTTCCCCGAGACCGGAAGAAGCGCCGGTGACCAGGGCACAGGAATAGGCAAGTGAATGAGGCATGGCAGAGGGAGTCTTGCGGTTGCGGGTGGCCGGGTCAACCCGGGAGGATCGCCCGGGATCGCCTGATTCCATCATTCTCATAAATTCCATCCATCCCCATGATTCCTATTGCCCTTGAGACAAAGCGTCCCGGGGGAATCGCTCAATCGTCAAAATTGCGCTGGTTGGCGGATCGTTCTTCTGGGACTTTCCCCGCTGTCTGGTCACGCGTTGTTTGAACCTGTAGCCGCATGCCCACCCCATCTCATCCCACCCAAGTCGCCCTTCCGGAGTCGCTGCGGCTCCAATTGGCCGATTTCCGCCGCCAATTGTGGCGCGTGAAGATCCTGGAAGCCATCGCGGCCGGGATCATCGGGCTGTTGGTGTCGTTCCTGTTGGTGTATGGGCTGGACCGGATCTGCCCAACCCCGGGCTGGGTGCGGTTGCTGTTTCTAGCAGGCGGGGTGTCGCTCTTCGGGGTGTTCGCGCCCTACTGGCTACACCGCTGGGTGTGGCGCCAACGCCGCGACACCCAACTCGCACGGCTCATCGCCCGGCGCTACCCGGGGCTTGGCGACCGCCTACTCGGGGTCATCGAATTGCAAAATCAGCAGGGCAGCGCGGATTCGCTCTCGCCGCGCCTGCGGGAAGCCGCCATGGCCGCCGTCGCGGCCGAAACCGGCCAGCGCACGCTCGATGACGCACTGCCCGCCCACCACCCCCGGCGCTGGTCGCTGGCGGCCATGACCCTGGCCGCCATCACCGGCGTGGTCTGCACGCTCGCTCCGCGTGCCGGTTTCAATGCCCTCCAGCGCTGGCTGCTGCCGCTCTCCACCACCGAGCGCTACACGTTCACCAAACTCGACGACCCGCCGGCCTATCAGGCGGTGGCCTTCGGCGAGGCCTTCGAGGTGACGCTGCGCCTGGCGCGCGAATCCGAGCAACGCCCGGCGGCCGCGACCGGGCGCTACGGCCAGCAACCCGCCCTGGCCAGCACCCTGATGGGCGACATCTATCATTTTACGTTTCCCGGCCAGCAGGCGCCCGGCGCGATCGCTTTCCGCATCGGCGATTTGCGCCATGAGCTGCGCGTCGAACCGCTGATGCGCCCGTCCACCGAGAGTGTTAGAGCAACCGTCACCCCGCCGGCCTACCTGCAAATCCCCACGCGCACCCTCGATCTCAACGCCGGTGTGCTCACCGCCGTGGACGGCAGCCAGGTGCGCATCGAGCTCGCCATGACCCGCCCGCTCGCCGCCGGCACCTTCGGCCCGACTCGCCCGCTGGCCGTGGAGCCAGCTCAGCACTCACCCGCCCACGCCCCGCTCGCCGGCGCGCTAGAAATTTCCGGCAAGCACGCCCGGACGCCTGCGCTGGAGATCGGGGCGCAGCCCTTCGAGATTCCGTTTGCGTGGACCGATCAGTTAGGTCTGGCCGGCACCTCGGGTTTCCGGCTGCAGGTGGATGCGCTGCGGGATGCGCCTCCCACCTGTTACCTGCAGGGCATCGACCGGCAAAAAGTGATACTGCCTGAGGAAACCGTCGATTTCGAGGTGCTCGCCGAGGACGACTTCGGGGTGAAAACCCGCGGCCTGGAATGGACCGGCCAATTCACGCGCCCGACCAACGAGACTCCGGCCAAAGGCGAACTGACGCTGGCCGCGGGCGCGCCCGAGCAACGGCGCGTGCTCCAGCCGGGCGCGTTTTCGCCGGCCGCCTTTGGCATCACGCCGCAAAAAATCACCCTCCGCGCCTATGCGCAAGACTACTTCCCGAAGCGCGGCCGGGTTTATTCGGAGCCGGTCATCCTCTACGTGCTCACTCGCGACGAGCACGCCCAAATGCTCAAGACCCGCTTCGACCGCCAGCTGATCGAACTCGAGGATCTCGCCCGCCGCGAACAAAACCTGCTCGAGGAAAACCAACGGCTCGAACGCTTCGAGGGCGGCGACCTCCAGAAAGACGACCCCCGCAAGCGCATCGAAGCCCAGCACCAGGAAGAGGCCGAAACCCAGCGCCGGATGGACGAGCTCACTCGCCAGATGGAGCAGTTGATGAAGGACTCCGCCCGCAATGGCGACATCAACCCAAAAACCCTGCACAAAATGGCTGACGCCCTCCAGGCGATGCAGGAACTCTCACAACAGGATATCCCCAAGGTTCGGCAAAAACTCGGCGATGCGCAGGAACCGTCTAACACCCCGGATAAGTCCAAACAGGACGTCAAGCAGGCCGTCCAAGATCAGCAGAAGGTGGTCGAAAAAATGCAGCAGTCCATCGAGCAGGCCATCGACGCCAACCGCCGCCTCGAGGCCGGCACCTTTGTCAACCGCTTGAAAAAAGCCGCGGGCGAGCAAAATGCCATTGTCACCTCGTTGAAAGATGCCTTTGAGCGGATTCTGGGGATCAAGAGTCCGGCCTTGGATCCGTCCGATGCCAACCGCCTGAACGAAAACATCCGCCAGCAATCCGACACCACGGCCGACGTGCGCTGGATTCAGGAGGATCTCGGCCATTATTTCGCCCGCACCCAGACCGAGTCCTTCAAGCGGCTCCTCGACGCCATGCATGACTCGCACATCGACATCGGGCTGGAAAATGTCCGCACCAAGCTCACCGCCAACCATTCCTATCAGGCAGCCGAGGAGGCCAAAAAATGGGCGGATCAACTCGCCGCCTGGGCGCTTCAACTCGACAGCGACAAGGACCCGGATGCCGGCGGCGGCGGTGGTCAGGGGGCCGGTCCCAGCCCCGAGGACGAGGATTTTGAATTCATGCTGCGCGTCATGAAACTCGTCCAGCAGCAACAGGATTTGCGCTCGCGCACCCGCGCCCTCGAACAACTCCGGCGCCATCCCGCGCCACCGAACACCTCCCCCGCCCCGCCATGACCCGCCCGCTCCTTGTCACTGCGGCCTGGCTCCTCTGCGCCACCGCACTCACCGCCGACGAAGCACCGTCCGCCGACGGCGCGGCCAAGCACCAGCAGGGTGCCGCCAAGGTCGCCGATGACCAGGACGAACTCTCCGCCGACGTCCAGCAACTCGTCATCGAGCAAACCATGCCCAAGGTCATCGAGCTGCTCCATGAGGTGCAAGCGATCATGCACGAAGCCACCGACCGCCTGGCCAAAGCCGACACCGGCGGCGACACCCTGGCCGCCCAGACCGAGATCATCGAGAAAATCCATGCCGCGGCCAAAGAGAAGCAAAGCCAGGGCAACGGCGGCAAAGCCGGCGGCGCCATGATGGACATGCTCGAACGCATGATGGGCAAAAATCCCCAGGACGGCAAAAAAAAGCCGGGCCAGGGCAAGG
>Ga0114958_10000271_pt1 | contig 44474 bp, 35 predicted proteins | sample C_130208_EF_Meta_FD_89577 | JGI IMG/M metagenome (GOLD analysis project Ga0114958, IMG submission 89577) | Freshwater microbial communities from Lake Croche, Canada to study carbon cycling - C_130208_EF_MetaG | ecosystem: Environmental > Aquatic > Freshwater > Lake | place: Lake Croche, Canada... | reverse complement strand
TCGACTTGGCGCACGTTGGTCAGGCGCACCGCCTCGGCCACGTTTTGCGCGGTCAAGCCACCGGCCAGCATCCAAGGCCGCAGCCAGCGGCGCTGGGCGACCAGCCGCCAGTCAAAGCTAAGACCGTTGCCACCGGGCAGGACGGCATCTTTGGGCGCTTTGGCGTCGATCAGCAATTGGTCGGCCACAAGGGAATAGTCCATCAACGCCGCCAGATCGCCCTCGCCTGCAACGCCCACCACTTTCATCACCGGCAAGCCGAAGCGTGCGCGCAGCTCGGCCACACGCTGGGGGCTTTCGTGGCCATGCAGTTGCAACATATCCAGCGGCATCGCCTCTATGATCGCATCCAGCGTGGCATCTGCGGCATCGACCACCAGCGCTACTTTGGCCATCCCGTCGGGCACGGACAAGGCGAGGCTGCGGGCTTGGTCCAGGGTCAGGAAACGCGGAGAGGGTGGGAAGAAGTTCAGCCCGATGTAAGCCGCCCCCGCCTGCGCGCAGGCCGCCACATCCGCCGTTGTCCGCAGACCGCAGATCTTGACGCGAACCTGCCCCATCAGCGCACTTTCGGCTTTTCCAGAAGTGCTAAGACCGGATCGTCGGGCAGCGAGGTTTGATCCTTCATCGCAGCCAATTCGCGTTCCAGTTTCGACACCGCGCGGGTTTGCACACGGGCAACTTTGCGGTGCTTGCGCGCGCGCAGCCATTCCCAGACAAAGCCAAGCGCAAGGCCCAGCACCACACCCGCCGCCAAAACCAAGAAGACCGGAACCTCGGCGCGGGCTTGCCAGTTCACAAGTGCGGCCAGATCATCGGGCAGCAGATTTAGCGTCACCATGGTGCGATTGGTCACGGCGATGGTCAAACAGGCCAAGGCCAGCGCAGTCAGCCACGCATATCGCAGATATCGGCGCATGATCGCCCTTCACCCCAGTGTTAGGCCCTATATCGGCACACCGGCCCGCAGATGCAAGCGGGGATGGCGTCAGGCTTTGCCGTTCAGACGGTCGCGCAGCAGCTTGCCCGTCTTGAAAAACGGCACTTTCTTGTCTTCGACCTGCACGGCTTCGCCGGTGCGAGGGTTGCGGCCCAAGCGGGCATCGCGCGACTTTACCGAAAAGGCCCCGAACCCGCGCAGCTCCACCCGGTCGCCGTTGGCCAAAGCCTCGACAATCTCGTCGAACACGGTTTGCACAACCTTTTCGGCATGTTTCAACGACAAATCAGGATTTGCATCCGCAATTTTCTGGATCAATTCGGATCGGATCATCGATTACTCCCCGTGGTCGGCCCAACCCTGTACCGGGTCGTTGTCTCGACGCTTTTGTTCACACCGATGTGACACTAGCCGAAATTGCCAGCCATACAACGAAATTAAACGGCAGATTCCGGATTTAAAAAGGCCCCGCTGACAACAACGGGGCCTTTTTATACTTTTCTGACGGAAGCTTAGGTGCGGTCAGCCTTGAGGGCCGCGCCCAAGATGTCGCCCAAGGATGCACCCGAATCAGACGAGCCGTATTGTTCGACGGCTTCTTTTTCTTCGGCAATCTCGCGCGCTTTGATCGACAGACCCAAACGTCGGGTCTTGGGGTCGATGTTGGTGACGCGCACGTCGATCTTGTCGCCCAAAGAGAACCGCTCGGGGCGTTGATCGCCACGGTCGCGCGACAGGTCAGAGCGGCGGATGAACGATTTGGCACCGTTGTAATCCACTTCGATCCCGCCCTCTTCGATGGCCGAAACCACAACCGAGATGATCGAACCGCGCTTCACACCGTCCACCGCATCGGTGAAGGTGTCATCGCCCAAGGCTTTGACCGACAGGGAAATACGCTCTTTTTCCACATCCACTTCGGTGACAGCGGCCTTGACGGTGTCGCCCTTGCGGTAGTTGGCAATCGCCTCTTCGCCGCGCTGGTCCCACGACAGGTCCGACAGGTGAACCATGCCGTCGATGTCGCCGTCCAGCCCCACGAACAGACCGAATTCGGTGATGTTCTTGACTTCGCCTTCGATGACAGAGCCCACCGGATGGGTTTCGACAAAGACTTCCCACGGGTTGCGCTGGGTTTGCTTCAGGCCCAAAGACACGCGACGCTTGGCGCTGTCGATTTCCAGAACCATAACTTCGACTTCTTGGCTGGTGGAAACGATCTTGCCGGGGTGGACGTTCTTTTTGGTCCACGACATTTCCGAGACGTGCACCAAGCCTTCGACACCGGCTTCCAGCTCCACAAAGGCGCCGTAGTCGGTGATGTTGGTGACGCGACCCTTGTGGATCGATTCCAGCGGATAGGCCTTTTCAACGGCATCCCACGGATCGGATTGCAGTTGCTTCATGCCCAAGGAAATACGGTGGGTTTCCTTGTTGATCTTGATGACCTGAACCTTGACGGTTTCGCCGATCGCCAAGATTTCCGAAGGATGGTTCACACGGCGCCAGGCCATGTCGGTGACGTGCAGCAGGCCGTCAACACCGCCCAGATCCACAAACGCACCGTATTCGGTGATGTTCTTGACCACGCCGTCCACGGTTTGGCCTTCGTGCAGGTTGCCGATGACTTCAGCGCGCTGTTCAGCCCGCGATTCTTCCAAGATCGCACGGCGCGAGACAACGATGTTGCCACGGCGACGGTCCATTTTCAAAATCTGGAAGGGCTGCTTCATGCCCATCAAGGGGCCAGCATCGCGCACGGGGCGCACATCGACTTGCGAGCCGGGCAAGAAGGCCACAGCGCCGCCCAGATCGACCGTGAAGCCGCCCTTGACGCGCCCGAAGATCGCGCCGTCGACGCGGGTTTCGGTGGCATAGGCTTTTTCCAACCGGTCCCACGCTTCTTCGCGGCGGGCTTTTTCGCGCGAAATTTGCGCTTCGCCCCGGGCGTTTTCAACGCGGTCCAGATAAACCTCGACTTCGTCGCCCACTTTTATGGTCGGGGCTTCGCCGGGATTTGCGAATTCTTTCAGATCGATGCGGCCTTCCATCTTGTAGCCGACGTCGATGATGGCTTGGCCTGCTTCAATCGCAATGACCTTGCCTTTAACAACGGTGCCCTCTTCGGGCGTATCAATTTCAAAGCTTTCCTTCAAAAGGGCTTCGAAGTCTTCCATCGTGTTCTTAGCGCACATGCAGTCGTATCCTTTTCTCGTCTATGTCACGGGCCTGGCGGTTGGCTCCGCCGGTCTTGGAATGGTCAAACACGAAAACGGGCCGGGATTCGTCCCGGCCCTTTCTGTGCGGGCTGATTAGCCCGTTTAGGTCAATAAAGCAAGGGTCGCGCCCGCTCTTTAGGCAACGGTGGTGAACAGCTGGTGGTGGGCGCGGCGCACTTTGGGCAGGTCTTTCAGCCAGTCGCCTTCGGCGGCACGGTAGCCCAAGGGCATCAGCGTGACCGAACGCAGGCCGCGGGCTTTCAGGCCCAAAATCTCGTCGACTTTGGCGGGATCAAAGCCTTCCATCGGGGTCGCGTCGACCTCTTCAAATGCGGCGGCGGTCAGGGCGAAGCCCAGCGCGATATAGGCTTGGCGGGCGGCGTGTTCAAAGTTCGCCTCGGGGGTGCGCGCCAGCATCATGGCTTTCATGCCGTCGTAGTAAGCTGAGACAGAGTCGTAACGGCCGCCGCGCACTTCGGCGATCCGGTCCACCACGGCGTCAATGCGCTCGGCGGTGTAATTGTCCCAAGCGGCGAAGACCAAAACGTGGCTGCCGTCGGTGATTTGCGCTTGGTCATAGCCTGCTGCGCGCAGTTGGGCTTTAACCTCGGGGTTGGTGACAACGATCACTTCAAACGGCTGCACGCCGCTCGAGGTGGGGGCCAAAGCGATGGCGTCCAGGATCGCGTCGACCTTGTCTTGCGGGACAGCGCGGGCCGCGTCCATTTTCTTGGTGGCGTAACGCCAGTTCAATTTCGATTTCAACATGATATGTTCTTTCAGAGGAAGGTCCAAGGTGCGCCAGCGCCCCTGTCTGGATTGAAGAGCGGCTTAAGTATGATAAAGGCCAGCCGATGCAAGACCGCTTATCACCCCATCTGCAACAAAGGCGTGACTTGCGCGCTCTTTTTCGCCGAACCGGATAGGACCATCATGGACCCCTTGGTTGACTGTGTCATCGAAGATGCCCGCTGGGCCGATCTGGGGCTAGAGGGTTTGGCCCTGCGGGCTGCCAGCGCGACTCTGAGCGCGTTAGACCTTGCGCTGGACCAGTACACGCTCTGCGTGATGGGCTGCGATGATGCGCGCATTGCCACCCTGAACGCGCAGTTTCGCGGCAAGCCTACGCCGACCAATGTTTTAAGCTGGCCGGCTGAGGATCTGTCGCCCGATGCGCCGGGGCAAGAGCCCTATTTGCCCGGCGAGGGTGACCCGCAAGACCCCCTGACCTTGGGCGACATTGCCCTTGCCTATGACACCTGTGCGCGTGAGGCGGTCGAAGGGGAAAAGCCCTTGGCCGATCATGTCACCCATTTGATCGTGCACGGCCTGTTACATTGCTTAGGCTATGATCACATCCACGACGAAGATGCGGAACGGATGGAAGGGTTAGAGGTGCGCATACTTGCATCCATCGGCCTTTCTGACCCATATTGAACGACGACCGACCCGCAGGCGCGGGCGGACACTCTGGACATAGGACCCATGGGCACTAGCAGCGACGGACAGGCGGCCTTACCCCCCGCCAAGACCGAGACGAAAACCAAGACCGAGGCCGACCCGCAGGGGCAGAGGCGAATCTTTGGGCGTTTGTTCAAACGCAAGGTTCACGCCGAGGCCGCGCATCCCCCCCTCCCCGCTGTGCAAACCGTAGCGACCCACGGCATCAGCAACCTGCGCCGTCTGCGTGTGGATGATGTGGCCATCCCCAAGGTTGACATCGTGGCCGTGCCCTTGGACATTGGCAAAGACGCTTTGGTCGAGGTGTTTCGCGAACATGGCTTTTCGCGCCTGCCCGTGTTCAAAGGCACGCTCGACAGCCCGCAGGGGCTGATCTTGCTGAAAGACTTGGCGCTGCAACACGGCTTTGGCCCCGGCGGGCGCTATTCGCTGCGCAAGATGCTGCGTCCCGTCCTTTACGCGCCGCCGTCGATGCCCGTGGGCGTGCTGTTGCAAAAGATGCAGCGCGAGCGGGTGCATATGGCGCTGGTGATCGACGAATACGGCGGGGTTGACGGGTTGGTGACCATCGAAGACCTGATCGAAACCGTGATCGGCGAGATTGAAGACGAGCACGACGAAGAAGAAGACATCCTGTGGAAAGAGGAAAAGCCCGGCGCCTATCTGGCCCAAGCCACGGCACCTTTGGATGAATTCGAACCCGTGCTTGGCGTGGCCTTGCGCATGACCGAAGAGGATCAAGAGATCGACACTTTGGGCGGTCTGGTGATGATCCGCACCGGACGGCTGCCTGCACGCGGCGAGATCGTGCCCCACGAAAGCGGGGTCGAATTCGAAGTGGTCGATGCCGACGCCCGCCGCATCAAACGCATCCGCGTGCGCCTGCCCGCCGCTGTGGTCGCAGCCGCAGCCGAGGCTTTGGCGGATGCGGCAAAAGCCCCGGATGCCCCAAAGCCGGTTGCAAAAGCCCTATGAAGCGCCCGCGTCGCCTAAGCTGGCTTGGGGCCGCCGCCGTTGTCGCCTTGGGGGCGGTGATGGCCTTGGGGTTGGAACCCTTTGGTCTTTGGCCCCTGACACTGGTGGCCTTGGCCGGGGTGATCGCCATTGCGGTGCGGGTGCAAGCGGGCTGGGTGGGCTGGTTGGCAGGTGCTGGCTATTTCGGCTTAGGGCTATGTTGGATTGTGGACCCCTTTTTGGTCGATGCCGCAGCTTATGGCTGGATGGCCCCCTTTGCGCTGGTCTTTATGGCCTGTGGTCTGGCGCTGTTTTGGGGGCTGGGGTTTTGGCTTGGGGCCAAACTGCCAAATCGCGCCATGGGGCTGGTGGCCGGCCTGAGTTTGGCTGAATTTGCGCGCGGCTATGTGCTGACGGGGTTTCCTTGGGCCTTGGTCAGCCACATTTGGGTTGAAACACCACTGGCGCAGGTGGATGCGCTGGTCGGACCCTTCGGGCTGGCGCTGCTCACCACGCTGATTGCGGCGATGGCCTGTCGGTTCAAGCTGCGGGGGCTGTTGGGCGGGGCGGTTCTGCTTGGGCTAGGGTGGGCCTATGGGCTTTACGCCCTGTCGCAGCCCGACCCCGTGGCCCCAGCCGTGACGCTGCGCTTGGTACAACCCAACGCCGCGCAACAGGCGAAATGGGATCCTGTGCAAGCGCAAGCCATTTTTGACCGGCTGATGGCCGCAACCTCCGCCCCGCCCGGCCCCTTGGGCGCGGTCGATCTGGTGATCTGGCCGGAAACCGCTCTGCCTTATCTGGTCGAAGACCAACCCGACCTGCCCGCCCAAATCACCGCCGCAGCCCAAGGGGCCGCCGTGGCCGTGGGCTTGCAGCGTATCGCCCCATCGGCTGAGGGGACGCGCGGCTGGAACAGTCTGAAAGTTTACGGCCCCGCAGGCCAAGAACTGGCGGCCTATGACAAGCACCATCTGGTGCCTTTTGGCGAGTATATCCCGATGGGCGATCTGGCCTATGAATGGTTTGGTCTGCGCGCCTTTGCCGCCCAAACGGGCGCGGCCTATACGGCAGGGCCGGGCGCGCGGGTGCTTGACCTTGGGGCCAAGCTGGGCAAGGTCTTACCGCTGATCTGCTACGAGGCCGTCTTTGCGCAAGACCTGCGGGTGCCCGAACGCGCCGATTGGATTTTGCAGATCACCAATGATGCGTGGTTTGGCACCGTGTCAGGCCCCTTCCAGCACGCCGCCCAAGCGCGGCTGCGCGCGATTGAACAGGGCCTGCCCTTGGTGCGCGTGGCCAACACCGGCCTGACCGAAGTGATTGATGCCCGAGGCCGCATTACAGCCCGCCTGCCCTTTGGCACCAGCGGCTTTTTGGACGCAAGCCTTCCTGGCGGGCTTGAAGCCCCACCCTACGCCAAATGGGGAGAAATCCCCGCTCTTGTCTTGCTGGCCGGATGTTTCGTGCTGGCCTTGCGCCGACCAAAATTTGCGAAGGCTTGACGCCCCGCCCCATTGGGTCTAGCGCTGTCCGACAAACTGCCACAACGGCTTCCTGGCGTGGCAGGTATACCTCAACCGGAGCACTTCCCCATGGCACGTCAATCCTATATTTTCACTTCTGAATCCGTTTCAGAAGGTCACCCCGATAAACTATGCGACCGCGTATCAGACGCGGTTCTGGACGCCTTCTTAAGCGTTGAGGAACATGCCCGCGTGGCCTGCGAAACCTTTGCCACCACGGGGCGGGTTGTGGTCGGCGGCGAAGTTGGCCTCTCCAACCCCGAAGCGACCGAGGCTATGATGGCAAGGATCGACGCTATTGTGCGCGATTGCGTCAAAGACATCGGCTACGAGCAAGACAAGTTCCACTGGAACACGCTGGAGGTGCAAAACTATCTGCACGGCCAATCCGCCGATATCGCCCAAGGGGTGAACCGCGACGGTGCAGGCGACCAAGGCATCATGTTCGGCTATGCCTGCCGCGAAACACCCGAATTGATGCCGGCCCCGATCCAATACGCCCATGCCATCCTGCGCCGTCTGGCCGAAGTGCGCAAATCCGGCGCAGAACCAACCCTTGGGCCGGATGCGAAAAGCCAGCTCAGCCTGCGCTATGAAGACGGGGTGCCGGTTGAAGTGACTTCGATCGTGCTGTCGCACCAGCATGCGCTGGAAAGCCAGACCTCTGCCGATATCCGCGCCATAGTCGAACCCTATATCCGCGAGGTGCTGCCCTCGGGCTGGATCACCGAAAAGACCGAATGGTGGGTGAACCCGACCGGCACTTTCGTGATCGGCGGACCAGACGGCGATGCGGGCCTGACAGGCCGCAAGATCATCGTTGACACGTACGGCGGCGCCGCCCCGCACGGCGGCGGTGCGTTTTCCGGCAAAGACCCGACCAAGGTCGACCGCTCTGCCGCCTATGCCGCGCGGTATCTGGCCAAAAACGTCGTCGCCGCGGGCTTGGCGGACCGCTGCACGCTGCAAGTCAGCTATGCCATTGGCGTGGCCAAACCGCTGTCGATTTACGTCGATACCCACGGCACTGGCCAAGTGGCAGAGGCGCGCATCGAACAGGCCGTGGCGACCTGCATGGACCTAACGCCGCGCGGCATTCGCGACACGCTCAAGCTGAACAAACCCATCTACGCCCGCACCTCGGCCTATGGCCACTTCGGCCGCGCACCCGAGGCGGATGGCGGGTTCTCCTGGGAAAAAACCGACCTGATCGACGCGCTTAAAAAAGCCGTCTGAACGGGTGCAGATGGGCCAAAGAGCACCTTTGGCCCATCCCATTTTCCTAAAAAACCAATGCAAGTCACCCTGCGTGGCCCTTGACCCCAAGGCGCGGCTCCACTACTTCATCAGTCCTGACGCGGGCGTTGTGTAATGGTAAGACCTTAGCCTTCCAAGCTAAAGACACGGGTTCGATTCCCGTCGCCCGCTCCAAGAACTTGGAAAATGCGTTTCTTCTCGATGGTTTAACCTAATGAGAAGCGCACAAGATGCACAGATCAGAACCAGCCAAGACAAGCGCGGCTCAAGGTCGCGGTCGCGCATCACAAAAGCACCATCCGACAAGAGCGGCTGCGCCAACATACCCTGCAAAGCTTCCAGAACGCCCCAGATCACGCCACGCAATGGCCATCCCGAACGCGGTTGCCGCTAGTTTTTAACGTTGTGCAAGCCGGATCGCATTATTGGCCAGAACCAATTTCTCAGCCAAAGTCCTTGCGAAAACCCTGTGAATTGTCGCCGCAAGGTTGCCATAAGATTGTTCGATTTCACCAAGACTTGCCGCCGAAAGACACAGAACCGTTGTGTCTTCATCAATAACCACATCCGCTGTCCGACGTTGCCCGGTATAAAGCGCAATGTCGCCGACGATTGCACCCGGTGTCATCGTGCGCAACCGCAAAGTGCGCCCGTTGGGAAGATCAATTTGCACATGGACCCGACCCGTCAGCACAATAAAAACATCATCGGCCGCTTCACCTTTGCGGATCAGATAATCGCCACGGGCTAAATAAATTGTGCGGAATTTATCCATAACAGCGGGCAAATCCGCATGCTCTCCCAGTTTGAGCGCCAAAAACGTCATCGCATCGACGCCGACAACATTTTGCGCCAAAGCGCCGTCGGCCAGCATGGCCTCTTCGCAAAACTCGATGGCGTGATCGACATCCACAAAATCCAGAACGATTTCGGGGTTCACGAAAACCATACCTGAGCGATCAAAAGAGGTTCGCAGATCCACCGGCATACCTGCAAATAATAAGATAAACTCATTCTTCATCGCGATATTGATAATATTGGCGAAAGCAACAATCGCCGCCAAATCACAGCCACCCACATGGCTAAAATCCAAGACCAAAAACTTAAGCGGGCTTTGGCCGTTTTTTAATCGCTTGCGCACATGATCAACAATCATTTCAGCCGTTGCAAAGAACAGATATCCTTGCAAGCTTATAATCTCACAAGCGCCACCAAGCTGTCCAAGCGTTGCACTTTCTTCCGGCGACCGATCCACGTGGCTGCGCCAGTCCTTATTACTGCCAAATGTTCGGATAACTGGAATACGGGCATAGTTTATCACGAAAAGCACCACCGAAAGCAGAATACCTACCAAGATACCCGGCAAGATGCCAAAAAACACAATGACCGCGAAAATCGCTAATACCAACATCCAATCAAGAAACGGAAGTCGCCGCTTGCTTGCGATTAGCCATTCAACTAAAAAGTCCAAGCCCGCGTAAAGGACCATGCCGGATGTCAAGAAAATCGGGGCAGCGGATGTTATGGGCCCGGCAAAAACAACGGCCAATCCGAGGACAAAGACGGCGGACACTGCCGCAAGAATGCGGTCGACCCCCAGCCGGTACGCCAAAGACGTCGAGCTGACACTGACATAAGCGGCCATACCACCGAAGCTTCCGATCACAATATTGGTCAAGCCTGAAGAAATCATTTCGTGATTTACATCCACGTCAGCGCGTAATCTTAAAGAAAGGCTGCTGAGGTTTAGCAGCATGCTGACCGTGCTAAGGGCAGCCGCAAAAAACATTAAAGGTAAAGACTTTAAAATCACAGCCCAGTCGATCATGCCGATAATTGCCAAATTCGGCTGGATGGTGGCATGATCAACCGCAAGCTTAGGGAGCCATCCGAAGTCTCGGGCGTTTTCGATGCCCAAGCCTGAAAGTTGGACGAAAAGATAAAAAATGCAGATGCTGCCGATGATAACAATTGGCGCTGCGCTTGCTTTTTTTCTCACCACAAAGAACATCAAAACAGCCAGCATAAAGGCCGGCAACAGGACTGCCAGTCTCTTCGGGTCCATCAGCAATTCGGCCAAGTGCCCCACCTGGGCGATCGATTTGTCATGCTCCGCGTGCAACGACATCACGAACCCGCCGCGCGCAAGCAGCCAGCCCGATCCCGCCAGAAAACCGCCTAAAACCGGATAGGGCAGAAGCCGTGCAAAATGTGCCAAACGAAAGGCGCCCACTATGGCAAATAGTGAACCTGTCAAAATACTGGTCGCACCGCAAATCGCCAAAGCCGTTGCGACCCCCGCTTGTGGATTTGTAGACGTGACAACGATTCCACCCAGCAAGCCCGCTAAAATCGACATGCCGGTTTTATGATCGGGGCTTCCAACAGCATGCGGCATGGTGCTGAGCAAACCCACGGAGGCACGGATGATGATTGTCCCACACAGGAACAACGTGGCTGCGATAGGGTAGCCCAAAGCCAAACCGCCCGAAAACAGCAGGGCCGCCATCGCCAAAGTGTCACTAATTTCTTTGGTGCCGGATATAAGCGCAAAGGCCACCGCCCGTGAGAGCGCCTTGATATTCGACAGGTAATTCACGCGTTTATCCAGCTTTCAATGGTCGGCCCTTACGCCGCCCGCTTTGCTCTTAGACCGGGCTTTGTAACAGTCATGCTACGATTGGGCCAGCAGTCACGAAAAAAGTTGACATCTGGCCAACGCCTTTGACATCAACCACACCACGGTTTTCAAGTTCATACTCGGGTGGCAACAATTTAGCCGTGAACTCGGATATGTGGACGCGGCCCACCGCCCCTGTTGATTCCATCCGGCTGGCCACATTGACCGCATCCCCCCAAAGATCATAGGTGAATTTGCGCAATCCAATCACGCCAGCCACGACATTGCCGGTATTCAGACCAATCCGCATCCGTAGGTCGGTTGCATACATGCTGTTGACCAAGCCAAGCGCCTTTATCATCTCAAAGGCCACGGTCACCAAGACAGGTGCATGGTCCGGTCGCGCCACGGGAAGCCCCGAAACCACCATGTAGCAATCTCCGATCGTCTTGATTTTTTCAACACCAAAGCGTTGCATGATCCGATCAAACTCGCAAAAGATCGAGTTCAGGATTTCAACAAGACGACTGGCTGTCATCGTGCGGGATAAAGCGGTAAACCCTGACAAATCGGCAAACAGGATTGTCACTTCGGCATGAGAATCGGCAATCAGTTCTTCGCCAGATTTAAGCCGGGTCGAAATTTCAAACGGCAGAATGTTCAAAAGTAGGTTTTCGCTGACCTCTTTTTCACGCGACACCAAAGCATGCTGCTGGCGGATGGTTTCCAGCATGATTTTATCATGATCCCGCAGGCGCTTTTTGTGCAGCGAATTGGTCACGCGGGCCCGCAGCAAGATAGGATTGAACGATTTTGGCAGATAATCCTCAGCCCCCATTTCGATGCAACGAATGGCATCTTCGGCATCTGATCCGCCTGAAATAACGATCACGGGAACTTCCGTCATCTGATCGGCCCTGAGCACTTCCAAGACTTGCAGGCCGGTCATCTCGGGCATTTCGATATCCAGCAGAATTAAATCGAAATTCCCCGCACGGATTTTTTCCAGCGCCTCTTTGCCATTCGACGCCCCGGTAATGTTTTCAAACCCCAGGTTCTTCAGCGACCGCGTCAGACCCATGCGCATCAGGCTGCTGTCATCAACCACAAGAATATGCGAGGCAGACAAATTGGGTTCGGCCGAAGACGCCGCGCTCAATCGATCAAGATCGACGGCGGCAACATCGCTTCGTAGGATTTTCAGCGCTTCGATATTGCTCATGTCCCGATTTTCCAATTTGGTGTCTCTCAGCGGTTAAAAGGGAAGTTTTGCAAGGTTTCTTGCGATGGCATTGGGCATCTGGTCAAGCGGGATCGAGGAATCCACAGCGCCCAGCGCCACGGCAGCGCGGGGCATGCCGTAAACAATGCAGCTGTCTTCATGTTCGGCCAGTGTGATGCCACCTGCCCGCTTGATCGCCTGCATCCCCACGGCACCGTCGTTTCCCATTCCGGTCAACAGAACGCCCAGACATCTTTGACCGGCCGCCGTTGCCGCTGACCGGAACAACACATCCACGGCAGGGCGGCAGAAATTGATGGGCGGTGTCTGGGTAAGGCGCGTGATGTAGCCTTCGGGGCGTTGCAGGACAGACAGGTGGAAATCGCCCGGAGCAATCAGGCAAAGACCATGGGTCAACCGCTCGCCGTCGACAGCCTCGCGCACGGTGTAGGGCGCTAAGTCATTGATCCGTTGGGCCACGGCACCCGAAAACACCGCCGGAATATGCTGCACCACAAGAATGGGCGGCAGTCCCGCAGACAATCGCGGCAAGACATACCGCAGGGCTTCGACGCCGCCAGTCGATGCGCCGATGACAATGATCCTGCGATCGATCGACCTTGGGCTGGCAGGCGGTGCCTTGGGCGTGATCCCTTGGGGCGGGGCTGGCAGGCTGGTTTGCGGCGAACGGCGGAGGGTTTTAGACCGGCTTAACGCGGCCGCCTTCAGGTGATAGGCCAGTTTCGCCGCCAAATTGCCAATGTCCATGCTGCCATTGGGCTTGGCCAAAACGTCCGCAGCCCCCGCCTCCATCGCATGCACGGCAAGCTGCGAGCCTTGCTGGGTCAGCGAACTGATGATGACGACAGGAATAGTCGAGCCTTCGCGCTTTAATTGCTTCAGATAGGTCAGCCCATCCATCCGGGGCATTTCCATATCAAGCGTGATCACATCGGGGCTTAGTTTGGGCAGCTTTTCCATGGCAATCAGCGGGTCATGGGCCACGCCCACAACTTCAAACGCCGGGTCTTTTAGCAGCGCATCCGTGATGGCACGGCGGACAAGGGCGGAGTCGTCAATGATGAAGACTTTGATCTTATCGGCCACGTTAACTTTCCCGCTTATAGATGCTGCGCCCCAACGAGCGCAGGCTGTGATTTATACCCATCAAACTTTCCGAGGTTCCAAAAATCAGGTAACCGCCGGGTCTAAGATAGCTTACCAGCTTCTGGACAAGATGCTGTTGCGATACAGTGTCGAAATAAATCATGACATTCCGGCAGAAGATAAGATGCATGTCGCCTTTAAAGGGCAAGGTTTCTTGAAATAGATTGGCCTGATAGAAGGAAATCTTTTCTTTTTGTGCGTCGCGCACGCGGCTTAATCCGGCGGACTCACCAATGCCTTTTTGAAAATAAATATCATGCAGTGCCGGACTGGGCAGCTTTAGCTTGCTGGTTTCAAAAATGCCCTCTTTGGCACTTTCGATGACCCGCGAAGAAATATCCGTCGCCTGCATCCGCCAAAGCAATCGCCCAAAGCGCCGGGCGTATTCTTCCAATGTAATCGCCAAAGAATAAGCCTCTTCGCCAGAAGATGCCGCCGCGGACCAGCACCGAAAGGTCTCTACAGAGTTGCGGGGATTGGCTTTGAATTCCGGCAGGATAGTGTTGGTGACGAAATCAAAATGATGCTCTTCGCGGAAAAAATGCGTGTGGTTTGTCGAGATCAGGTCAATCAGATGGGTAAGTTCTGCCTTGCCATGGCCAGAGGTCAGCAATTGGCAGTAGTTCTCAAAAGTCTGCAGGCGCAGCTCGCGGCAGCGTTTTGCCAAGCGCCCCACGACAAGATTGTGCCGTTCGGCACCAAGATTGATGCGACTGTTGCGATATACGATCCCGACAATCTGTTTATAAGTCGTATCCGAAATACCATCGAGCGACATATCAATTTGCCGTGGTCGTTGCGCCAAGGTCTTTGCGGTGGCCACTATTTGCGCTGCGGTGACCAGATTGTGACTGGCTCACAATAGCATCCACATCCAGAATAAGCGCCACGCGCCCATCGCCCATAATCGCGGCACCCGACATGGCGCTTTGTCCTTCAAACACCGGGCCTAAATCTTTGATCACAATCTCGCTTTTGCCGATCAACGAGTCGACCACAATGCATCGCTGGGTCGTGCCGGATTCGACTAAGATAACAATCCCATCTGCGGCGTCAGGATGGCGGTAAGGAATTCCCAACATCTCGCCAAGATGCACCAGCGGAATCAATTGATTGCGTTTACGCACCAGTTTGCCATGGTCGAAGACCACCGAGATCATATCGGGTGTTGGTCGGAAGGATTCGCGCACAGCAAGGGTCGGGATGACATAGCGATTATCGCCCACGCCCACGACCATGCCGTCGATGATGGCCAAAGTCAGCGGCAGGAATATCGTAAAGGTGGTGCCCACACCCACCTCGGAACTCACCTCGATCCGGCCGCGCAATTTAGAGATATTGCCCCGCACCACATCCATGCCAACACCACGCCCCGATAAATCGGTGACAACCGCCGCCGTTGAAAACCCGGGCGCAAAGATAAAATCAAATATCTCTTCTTTGCTCAGCGCCACGCCTTCTTCAACCATGCCGCGCTCGACCGCCTTTTTATAAATGCGTTCGGGATCCAAGCCTTTGCCATCGTCGGAAATTTTAACGACGATGCCGCCGCCTTGATGAAAGGCCGACAGTCGGATGGTTCCCAGCGCAGGCTTGCCGGCGGCGATGCGGTCTTGCGGCGACTCGATACCATGATCGCACGAGTTTCGCACCATATGGATCAAAGGATCGCTCAATTCGCCGACGATGTTCCGGTCAATCTCGGTCTCTTCGCCTTGGATCAGCAGTTGAATCTGTTTGTCTTGGGCTGCGGCCAAGTCGCGCACCAGACGGTTGATCTTCTGAAAACCCCCACGAATCGGCACCATGCGCAGCGACATGGCATTGTGCTGCAAATCCTTGGTGATGCGTTGCAGCACCAAAATGTCGCGTGACAAGTTGTGATCGCCAAGGGCCGCCAGTTCGGGGTTTTGCACCACCATGGCTTGGGCGATGACCAGCTCTGCCACCAAATCCACCAGCGTATCAAGCTTTTCGATGGTGATGCGGATCGCGGCGGCGGCCTCTGGGCTTTCGGTGCCAGCGCGCGCGGGGGCGGCCACGGGCGACGGGCTTTTGGGCTGACCTTCTGGCTTGGGCGTCTTGGGCGCCACCGCTGCAGGGGGTGGCACGATGGGTTGAACGACCGGTTCGCTGACAGGTGCCATAACCGGAAGAACCGGTGAGAGGATGATTTCAGGCGCGGATGTTTCTTCTTGCGCAACGGCGGCCAAGGCCAATTGCTCGAAATCCTCACCGGCCAGACAGGCAACAACGCGGGCGATGAGGCGCGACGTTGGCACCAAAAGCGGTTGCTTTGACGGCGTTTCCAATTCGCGGGTGATCAGGTCGACAAATTGGCGCAGACGGTCGCCGCCTTCCAAGATCAGGTCAATCACCGGACGGCTGATGGCAATTTTGTTTTGCCGGATCGCATCCAGCAACGATTCCAGTTCATGGGCAAGGTTCTTGATCGGAACCAAGCCCAGAAACCCCGCACCGCCCTTGAACGTATGAAAGGCGCGAAAGACAGAATTCAGCGTGTCACGCTGGGTCGGGTCGTCTTCTAGCACCAGAACGCCGTTTTCTATATCCAGCAGCAGATCGCGCCCTTCGTTGCAGAACTCGGCCAGCAATTCGCGGTCCGACTGCACCGCCAGAACCAGCGGCACCTCGTAGACATCTTCGGTTTGCTCTGCAAAACCCGTCTGGTCCGGCGGCAGATCGCGCTGGACATTGGCTTCGATCAAGACCAGATCGCGCGCTGCCTGATCGACAGATGCGAACCAGAAGCTGAACTCTTCAATGGTTCGAAGATCCCACGTCTTGTTCTGATCCAGCAAAGCGGCGATGATCTGGTGACCCGCTTCAATCATCGCGGCAAATTCGTTGGCACTTCCGGGCGGCAACAGGTTGACCAAGGCGTCGAACAATTGTTCGATCTCGGCCAGACCACCCGCTGTGCCCGGTTCGATCAGGGCGATTTCAAGCGCCAGCGATTGCAGCACAGATTGAATTTGTGCGGCGTTAGACAGCATGACGACGCTCACGATACATTCCTTTGCAAAATCTGCATTTGATCCAAGACCATAGCCTCCACCCCAAGTCGGCGGGCAGAGGGTGTCAGATGCCGGTACAAGCCCAAAAAGAGCGCGCGGCCTGCATCGTCATCTGGCATAGACGGGAAAATCAGCCCCGCCTTACGCCATTCCGCGCTCAGGGATATCGACAGGATTTTTCCGAAGGTGGGTGTCAGGCTGGCCAAAACATCTGCCTCACCAAACACAAGCGCCATCATGTCTTCTGGGTCAGATCCCTGGCCTTGCGCAAGCTTTTCGCGCAGGCGGCGTTGGATCGGGGGGTAAGTGGCCAAAATCAGGCCTTCAATAAACCCCATGTCTGCTTGTGGCAGGCCTGCGTCTTTCGCAATCGCCAAAACGGCCGTTGCGGATCTGCGCTCGACATCGCGTTGCGACATTGTGCCCAAACCGTCGTGATGCAGGTCATGGCCAAGAGCGGCCGTGATCATGCAATCGACCACATGCGGCGTCACCGCAGGTTCGCCCTGCAAGAGCAGCAAAACAACAGCACAGACAACATCGCGGACGTGGTGGCGATTGTGATAGGCATGTTCGGCCTGCTTTGCATCTGCTTCCAGCAGGTCAATGATCTTTTGGTTCACCTGTGCAAAAACGCGATCAGGGGAGCGGCCCAATTGGCGATAGGCTTCATCCACACAGACCGAAAGATCCGGCGCTGCCAATCGTGCTGCGGCGCAGTCCTTTTCGTAAGCCATGAGCAAAGCAGACATCACAGGCGTCGCTCCCGATTGATACGCGGCATTCATCTGGGTTCAGATGAACGTGCCCTTAGACTTCGCCTTGCCCGCGTCGCTGGTATCGGCCAAAGCCGCGCGCTGGTTCAAGCCAGCAGTGCCGCTGCGCCCGCTTATTCCTACCAAGGTGCCCAACGACATCACGACGCTGTTAAGTTCAAGCGTCTGCGATTTCAATTCTTCGGCCGCACTTGCGCATTGCTGCGAGGTTGTTGCGTTTGCTTGGGTGACCTGATCCATCTGTTCGATGGCGGTGTTGATTTGCTCGATGCCTTTGGATTGGTCATCCGCGGCCGAGGCAATTTCCGATACCAGCGTATCGGTTTCAATCACTTTACCCAAGATCAACTGCAAGGCTTCGCCAACCTTGTCGCAATTCACGGTGCCTTGACGGCTGTTGGCAATTGCGGCGTCGATTTTATCGGCGGTTTCCTTTGCGGCGGCGGCGCTGCGCTGTGCCAAGGATCGCACCTCGTCGGCCACCACGGCAAAACCGGCACCAGCCTCGCCGGCGCGGGCGGCTTCGACGGCAGCGTTCAGGGCAAGAATGTTTGTTTGGAACGCGATTTCATCAATGCGCTTGACGATTTTTGCCACTTCGGCGCTGGACCCTTCAATGGCAGCCATGGCGGCCATCATGTCTTTCATCGTGACAGCCCCGTGAGTTGCCACCTGCTTTGTATCCGCAGCCAAAACCGAAGCACGTGCGGCATTCGCAGCGGTGGAGCGCGTCATGCTTGACATCTCTTCCAGCGCGGCACTGGTTTCTTCAACGGTGGCGGCTTGCTCGCTGGCACGATTGGCCAATTCTGCACTGGCATTGCCAACCTGCATCGCGCCGGCGGCATTGTTATGGGCCGCTTGTCCAAGCAGACCTGCAATTTCGGTCAACGCTGAAGAGATGCGGCGCGATATCCAAAACGCAATCGCTGCACCGACAATCGGACCCCCGATCATCAAAACGATCATCGCGATCCAGCCCAAGCGGGCTGCGTTATCGGTTTCGACTTTGGATTGATCCGACAAAGTGACGTTATAGGCGAAATCCTGTTGGAGGAAATCGACGGCGCGCTCCATGGCGGGGACAACGTCAGTTTGTTGGTAACGGCGCGCGGTGTCTAAATCGATCGGTGTGGCTGCAGCTTTGATCTGGTCGATCAGCTTGGCCGAAAGGGCGCGCCAGTTTTGCAACTCCTTCACGCCGCCTTCAAACAATTCCCTGTCTTTGCTGTCCGAAATCAGCACTTCGTAAGAAGCAATCACCTTGTCCAAGCTTGCGGCATCAGCGGCCAGCTTATCAGCTAATCTTGTTCGTTCGACGGCCGAGGCCGTATAAAACCCTTCAAGCTCGGCACCGCCTGCCCTAACCCCATCGCGCACATCTGCCAACAGAACCAAACTGGGCACCGTGTTGGTGGTGATCATGTTAAGCCCACTGCTCAACGACGACACGATGTACAAAGAGATCGCTGCGGTTACGAGGATGACACTGATAATCGCGGCAAATCCGTAGCCCAATTGTTTAGAAATGGTCATGTTCTTCATCTCGATCTCCTAAGGCTTGGTTGGCGTATGGTCACTTATGGCGTGGCAGTTTTCAGTTCAGTGTCGCATCGTACAGGGCAGAGGCTGGGCTGACATTTAGAACGCGGTGAATATCCAGAATGATCTTCACCTCGGTCTTGGTCTTTGCCACGCCCATGATGAATTCAGTGCTCAATTCATGCCCGAACTCGGGCGGCGGATCGATATCGTCTTGCGGGATATTGCTGACATCATCAACGCTGTCGACAATGACACCGAAATGACCTGAACTGCTGGATTGGATGACAACGATGCAGGCTCTTTCGTCATATTCAATCGAAAAGCGGTTCAGCCTTTCGCGCAAATCCATCACCGGAACGATCTTGCCGCGCAGGTTGATAACACCTTTTACAAATGCAGGCATCCGTGGCACCGGCGTCACCGGGCTAAGGCGGATAATCTCGCGCACTTGCAAGATCGGCAGGCTATAAGCCTCGTCCCCGAGGTGAAAGTTCAGATATTTTTCGCCTGCGGCAGGCAGAGCCCGATTATTCGCGGACGTTGGCATATTTGAACTCATCACACCCTCCGAAAACCACTCACTTGATCCAGATACCCGCACTGAGTCAGATGTCAAAAGATCTTTATGATATCCAGATTAAACTTTAGGATAAGATTGGATTGAGGCGAGGTGTTGCATTTTAAGCCAGAGGTGTTTTTTAGGGCTTTTAGCGGATCGCACTGACCGCAAAATTGTATTAATTATGTTACAAAATGCCGCCAGCCCCCCAAGCTTTCAAAGTATCTTGTGCACCCAGACACCACCTTAGCCAAATCCGGATTGAATAAGAAAAGGTCGACGGCCATGACATATAGCCTTTGCGGCAATTCTACCCTTCCCGCGAGATCAGCCTTTGCTGCCCCCGCTTTTTTGCGGCATTTATTGGGCATAAGTATCGGTGCAGCCCGACAGCAGCCCTTCAGCCCAAAGTGCAAAGTTGTTGCTTAAAGTCTCCATCCCGCCCCAAAAGGCGGTTCAAAACTGGGCATTTTGGCGCAATCCGGGCCACGCCCGCTTGTTTTGGCGTTGGCGCGGCGGCCCAGCTTGGGTGTCATGCAAACATCATACTGCCATCACGCAAGCGTCATGGACTGTGGCTAGCGCTCGCCCCGTAACCCCTGCCCCGTAACCCCTGCAAGGAACCCCTGCGATGAACATGAACAAACGTGAATTTTTCGGTGTAAGCTTTGGCGCTTTGATGCTGAGCACGGGCCTTGTGCGCGCCGATGCTATGGCCGATATGGAAGCCGCCGCCAAAGCCGAAGGTATGATCGTTTCCCTTGGGATGCCGGATGATTGGGCCAACTGGGGCGGTCTGTGGAAGGCCATCACCGAAAAGTACGGTGTGACGCATACCGACACCGATATGTCTTCGGCCGAAGAATTGGCGAAGTTCGAGGCTGAAAAGGCCAATGCCTCGGCCGATATCGGCGAAGTGGGTCTGGAATTCGGGCCGATCGCCATCGCCCGTGGCCTAAGCCAGCCGTACAAAACCACCAACTGGGATACGATCCCCGCTTGGGCGCGTGACGAAGACGGCCATTGGGCCTTGGGCTATACCGGCACGATCGCGATGCTGATCTCGAAATCGGTCGCCAATCCGCCGAAAACCTTCGCTGACCTGTTGACCGGTGAGTACAAAGTGACCGTGGGCGAAGTTGGCAAAGCGGCGCAGTCGAACGCTGTTGTGCTGGCGGCGGCGATTGCCTTGGGCGGCGGCGAAGACAACCTTGCGCCTGCCATGGAATTCTTCGGCAAACTGGCCGAAGCTGGCCGTCTGCTGCCCGTCAGCGCTTCGGTGGCCACGATGGAAAAGGGCGAAGTCGAAGTCGCTTTGGTGTGGGATTTCAACGCGCTGGCTTGGCGCGATGTGGTCGGCAAAGACAAGTTCGACGTGGTGATCCCGGCAGATGGGTCTGTCACCTCGGGCTATACCACCACGATCAACGCTTATGCCAAGCGCCCGAACATCGCCAAACTGGCCCGCGAATTCTCGCTGTCGGATGAAGGCCAGATCCTGTTTGCCATGGGCTATGCCCGTCCGATCCGGATTGACCAGATCACCTTGCCGCCGGAAGCCGCCGACAAGGTTCTGCCAGCCGAGATGTACGCCAAGGCCCGCCCGATCAACGCTGCCATCTGGACCGATGCCGCCAAGGAAATGGCCAAGACCTGGCAAGAGCAGGTTGCCACCAAGCTCTGACTTTTCCGGCCCCGGCGTAAGCCGGGGCCGCCTTTAAGGGCATTTTATGACCAAAAACCACTGGATGATCTTGGCCCTCGCACCGCTGTTCGCGGTGCTTTTGCTCTTTGAAGTGCTGCCCTTGCTGGCGGTCGTTCTGTCAAGCTTTTCGCGCGGCGGGTCTTGGTCTTTGGGCAATTACGGCGAATTGATCGCCTCGGGCTATCACCGCAACGCTTATGTCACCAGCGCTTGGCTGTCGGTGCTGACCACGGTCATCGGCATGGGCTTTGCCTTGCCTATCTGCCGCTTGCTGCAACGCGTGCCGAGCGGTTTGCAGACCATGATCTTGACCTATTCCAACATCGGCGCGAATTTCACCGGCTTTCCCTTGGCTTTTGCCTTTATCATCATGTTCGGACTGTCAGGCTCGTTCACGCTGCTGTTAAAGGCGGCGGGGTGGATCGAGGATTTGAACATCTATTCCATCGGCGGCTTGGTGCTGGTTTATTCCTATTTTCAAATCTGCCTTGGCATTTTGGTGATCTTCCCCAGCCTGTCCGCCATCACGGTCGAGATTGAAGAGGCGGCGCGTTTGCTGGGCGTGTCGCGCGTCACCTTTTGGCGGCGCATTGGGCTGCCGATCTTGGCCCCCAGCCTGATCGGGGCTGCGGTTTTGCTTTTTGCCAATGCCATGGGCACCTATGCCACGGCCTTTGCGCTGGCGGGGGGGAATGCCGCTTTGGTGACGATCCACATTGGCGAGTTGGTGGCCGGCGATGTGTTTTCTGACCCGAACCTTGCGGATGCCTTGTCGATGATCTTGGTCGTCACCTTGGTGGTGCCGATCTTGGTGGAACAGCTTTGGTTCAAGCGCAGGGGGCGTCATGCGGCTTGATCCTTTGCGCCTTGGGCTTTTGGCGGTGCTATTTGCCGTTTTGTTTCTGCCCATTGTGGCGGTGGGGTTGAATGCCTTTGCCGTTGAATGGGCGGGGTCGGTGCTGCCGGTGGGCTATACGTGGGGCTGGTTCGCCCAGATGGTCGCCGACCCGCGTTTTGGTCAGGCGGTGGGCAATTCGCTGATCTTGGCGCTGGGGTCGCTTCTGGCGTCGTCGCTCACCTGCGTGCCTGCGATATTGGCGGCGCATTGCTATTATCCCAAGCTCGACCGGCTGTTGGGCGGCTTGGTCGTGCTGCCCTATGCCGTGCCGGGGATTGTGATGGCCTTGGGCCTGCTGCGGCTTTATGCGGGCAATTACGGCATTGTGCTGACGGGCAGCCCTTGGCTGTTGATCTTTGGCTATATCCCTCTGGGCGCATCGCTTTATTATATGCCGATGAAAAGCAGCCTCAACGCTTTGGCGGTGCAAGACCTGCTAGAGGCGGGGTATTTGCTGGGTGTCGGCGACCTAAAGCTGCAATGGCGGGTGATTTTGCCCTGTGTGCGCCAAGGCGTGGTGATTGGCTTGATCTTGAACTTTACGCTGGTGATCAGCGAATTTGTCTATGCCAACCTGCTGGTCGGCGGGCTTTTTCCGACCATGCAAATCTTGATGTATGTCTTGCGCGGCGGGTCGGGGCATCTGCTGTCGGTGCTGATCATGGTCTATTTTGTGATCGTGCTGATCGCCACCACCCTTGTCAGCCTCATTGTCATGCGCCGAAAGGAAGCCTTATGAGCTTTGTCCAAATCCGCGACTTGTCCAAGAAGTTTGGCGAAACAGCGGTTTTTGCCGATATCGCGATGACGATTGAACAGGGCGAGGTCTGCGTTTTGGTCGGGCCTTCGGGCTGTGGCAAGACCACTTTGTTGCGGGTGATGGCAGGGCTGGCGCAGCCCGATACGGGCAGCATTCGAATCGCGGGGCGCGATGTGCTGGGCTTGGCCCCGCATCAGCGCGGCATTGCGATGGTGTTTCAAAACTATGCGCTTTTTCCCAATATGACCGTGGCGCAAAACATCTCTTTCGCTTTGGAACAACAGGGCAAGCGCGGGGCCGATCTGGCGCAGCGCGTGGCCGCGATGATTGACCTGATGGAACTTGGCCCCCGCGCCAATGCCCGCCCTGCCGCCCTGTCGGGCGGGCAAAAGCAGCGCGTGGCTTTGGCGCGCGCTTTGGCCCTTGAACCGCAATTGCTGCTGCTGGATGAACCGCTCTCAGCCCTTGATGCCCAAATCCGCAAGCGGCTTCAGGTGGAATTCAAACGCCTGCAAGCCCGCATCGGCTTTACCGCCGTGTTTGTCACCCATGACCAAGAAGAAGCTCTGATCCTTGGCGACCGCATCGCCGTGATGCAATCAGGCCGCATCCTGCAATCCGGCGCCCCGCATGAAGTGTACGGCGCCCCCGCCAGCCGCGCTGTCGCGGGGTTTATTGGCAATATCAATATACTAGAGCCTCAAACCGTGCGCCACGTCTTCGGCCAAGTCAGCCAAGACGCTTGGGCGCTGCATCCTGAAACCATCAGCCTGTCGCCCACGCCGGACGCCGCCAAGATCACCGCCCCAGGCGAAAGCACCGACCGGCGGCTGTTGGGGTCAACCGTGCGCTATAGCGTGCTGGTGCAAGGCGTGTCGCTGAGCGTCGATGTCCTCAGCCGCCCCAGCCTGCCGCCCTTGGCCATGGGCACCCGCGTGTTTGTCGAGGTTAACCCCGCCGATGTCCGGCTTTTGACCGACTGACGGACGCGGGCGCTGACCTGTCATTCAAGCCTTACGCAAGCGACACGTGGCTGTCATTTGGCTTTGCTACCTTGCGCGCCACCACAACCTAGGAGAGTGACATGACCAGCCCCATTATCGGTGCCGCGCTGACCAATGCCGAATTGGCAATTTATCAATCTTGGATTTTAGAGAAAGACCGCGATCTGGAACTGCAAAGCTTTGTCGGCGGCGCGGTTCTGGACGATGACTGGACCCCCTTGGCAGAAGAGGTCAAGCGCCTGCTGGCCGGCTACAAGGGCCGCATGGGCATTCATGGCCCGTTCTGGGGCTTTACCATCGACACGCCAGACCCTTTGGTGCGCGCCGTGGTGCAAAAACGCTTAGGCCAGGGCTTGGACGTTTGCGCCGCCGTGGGCGGCACGCATATGGTTGTCCATTCCCCCTTCACCACGTGGGATTACAACAACCTTGACGGCTACACCGGTGCCCGCGACCGGATGTTGACCTCGGTCCATGACGTGATGGCCCCCATCGTCAAGCGCGCCGAAACCTTGGGCGTGACGCTGGTTTTGGAAAACATCGAAGATATCAACCCCGCCGACCGCAAAGAGCTGTGCCAAAGCTTTGGCAGCACCGCCTTTCAGGTGTCAATCGACACGGGCCACGCGCAATATGCGCATGGGTCGACCGGCGCGCCGCCGGTGGATTACTTTGTCCGCTCGGCCGGTGACATGCTGGCCCATGTGCACCTGCAAGACGCCGATGGCCATGCCGACCGGCATTGGCAGATCGGGCAAGGCAACATCCTGTGGCCGTCGGTTTTTGCCGCGATTGCTGCCCTGTCGGTCAAACCGCGCCTGATTTTGGAACTGGCGGATAAGGACTGCATCCCCGCCTCGATGGCCTATCTGGAAGCACAAGGATTGGGACAATGAGCGATACTTTAAAATTTGTGGTGATGAGCGACCTGCATCTGGTGCGCGAGGGTCAAACCTCGATGACGCTGGACACAGCCGCTCGGCTTGAAGCCGCCGTGGCCTGCGTGAATGCGCGTTATGCGGATGCCGATTTTGTCATCATCGCGGGCGATCTGGCCGATGAGGGTGAGGCGGAAGCCTACGAGCGGCTGAAAGCCATCACGGCGGGCATCACCGTTCCGACCTATATCACCTTGGGCAACCACGATGACCGCCCGACCTATCTGAACGTCTTTGGCGCGCATCACGCGGATGAGACAGGCAAGATCAACCATGTGATCGACGCCAAGGGCTACCGCGTCATCGTGCTGGATTCGTCCGAACCCGGTCGGGTCGACGGGGTTCTAAGCGCCCACCAGTTGGACTGGCTGACCGCCCGCTTGGCCGAAGCCGCTGACCGCCCGGTGATCGTGGTGCTGCACCACAATGCCAACGCGCTGCATATCTCTGCCGATTCGATCAAGATGCATGACGATGCGCCCTTTATCGCAGCACTCAAAACCCACGGCGACATTCGTCAGGTGATTGCAGGCCATGTCCACCTGACCTCGACCGCGATCTATCACGGGTTGCCCTTTACCACGCTGGCGGGCGGGCATTATTCGGTGAGTTTCAACGCCGATCAGCCGACAGAGCAGTTCAAAAGCCTGACCGGACCGGGGCAAATGGCGGTGGTTTTGGGCACACCCCATGCCACGACCGTGCTGTTTGAAGATTTCATCGACGCCAACGCCGTGATCGGCCTGCACGATCCCGACTAAGCCCAAAGCCACAGGTTGGGCTACACGCTGGAGTTGTGGCCCAACCGTTAAGAACTTGTTGCACCCCTGAAACATTCCCGATTCTAAACCTTCGCGCAAGTGTCGGCACCCTGACACAAGCCCCCCGTATCACGCAAAAGCGCCCGGAATTCTGCGGGACGTCCAAATTGGAGAACGAAGATGAACAAGACCTATCCGGCGCTCGCCGCGCTGGCGTTGGCCTTCTGTGCCACCACCGCCTCCGCCGACAAGATCAAGTTTGACTACTGGTATGGCCTGTCGGGCGATCTGGGTGCCGTTTTGGCCCAGACCTGTGACCACTTCAACGCAAGCCAAGACAAGTACGAAGCTGTCTGCACCGGCTATGATGGTTACGAACTGGTTGTCCAGTCGGCTATCGCTGCGTTCCGCGCTGGCAAAGCCCCGGCTTTGCTGCAGTCGTTTGATGCCGGCACCGCTGACCTGATGATGTCGGGCCAGTTCTACGCCGTCAGCCAGATGATGAAAGACTACAACATCGAGATCAACTGGGCCGACTACTTCCCCGGTATCGCCAACTACTACGCTTCGTCCAAGGGCGAACTGTTCTCGATGCCCTTCAACTCGTCGACCGCTGTGATGTATTACAACACGGACGATCTGGCTGCCGTGAACATGCCTGCCCCCACCACTTGGGCAGAATTCGACGCCACGTTGAAGGCGCTGAAGGCCAAAAACCCCGAGAAGTGCGCTTACGGCTACGAACCCTCGGTTTGGGTTGACCTTGAGCAGTATTCCTCGATCAACAACGTGCCCTTGGCCACCAACAACAACGGCTATGATGGTCTGGACACCAAGTACGTCTATAACACCACCTCGGCCGTCAAGCACATGGAAGACATCAAGGGCTGGCTCGACGCTGGTCTGGCAGAGATGAAAGTCTCGGCCGGTGGCATGAACAGCCAAGAAGCTTTCTCGCAGAACATCTGCTCGTTCTTCTTCGGTTCGATCGCCAACCACTCGTCTTTGAACCTCAAGCATGCCGACAACCTGCACTGGGACGTCGCGATGATCCCGACCGAAACCGCTGAGCGTCATAACTCGGTCGTGGGCGGTGCTTCGCTTTGGGTTCTGGCTGGTAAGTCGGAAGAAGAATACCGCGGCGTGGCGGAATATCTGAAGTTTATCTCGACCCCCGAATCGATCAAGTTCTGGGTGTCGAACACCGGTTACATCCCCGTCACCAAGTCGGCTTTCGACGCGCTGACCGCTGAAGGCTTCTACTCGGCCGCCCCCTACAAGGGCCGTGAAGTGGCTATCGCTTCCTTGACCGCAACCGAGCCGGGCCCGCTGAACCGCGGCTTCCGTCTGGGGTCGATGATCCAGCACCGCGCTGAGTGGCTGTCGGAAGTGCAAGCTGCCTTGGCTGGTCAGAAGACCGTTCAAGAGGCTTACGACACCTCGGTTGAGCGTGGCAATGCTCTGCTCGAGAAGTTCGCCAAGACCTACGCTGGCAAAACCCTGCCGTGATCTGACGTAATACCGCCCCCTCCGGCCTGTGCCGGAGGGGGTTTTTCGTGGAGGATGACCCATGCGGCGCGCGTATTTCAAGAACAACTGGGTGGCGGCGCTGATGGTGGCCCCGCAGCTTATCTTGGTTTTCACCTTTTTCTACTTTCCGACATCCGAGGCGCTGTATTGGGCCTTTACGCTGGAACAGCCTTGGGGCGGCGGCAATACTTGGGTGGGTTTTGACAATTTTGCAGCGATTTTGGGCGACCCTTACTACTGGGACTCGATCTGGGCTTCGATTGTTTATGCTGTGGGATCGACCGCGCTGGCCGTGGGCATCGCTTTGATGCTGGCGATTTTCGCCGACCGGCAACTGGCAGGCTATAAACTCTACCGCGTCGGCATGATCTGGCCCTATGCCATCGCCGCCCCTGCCGTGGGTCTGGCCTTTCGGTTCATCTTCACGCCGGGCGCGGGCATCATGATGTATGTGAACTTTTTGTTCCCGCATCTGTGGAACCCGGTCGACAACGGCACCCAAGCCATGGCGATGGTGATCGTCGCGGGCGCTTGGAAACAGGTGGCTTATAACTTCATCTTCTTTCTCGCCGGCCTGCAATCCATCCCGCGCAGCCTGATCGAGGCCGGCGCGATGGACGGGGCCCGCGTGCTGCGCCGCGTGCGTGACATCCAACTGCCCTTGCTGGCGCCGACCTTCTTTTTCGTGCTGGTGATCAACATCACCGACAGTTTCACCGACAGTTTCGGCATCGTCGATACCATGACCGCAGGCGGCCCATCCCGGGCGACCAACCTGATGGTCTATAAAATCTTCAACGATGGTTTTCAGGGCTTGGATTATTCCGGCGCTGCGGCGCAGTCGATCATCCTTATGCTGTTGGTCATCGCCCTGACCTTTGTCCAATTCCGTTACATCGAACGCAAGGTGCACTACACATGATCGAACGCACCCCCATTTTGAACATCGTCACCCATGCCATCTTGGTCTTTGGGCTGCTGCTGCTGCTGTTGCCGATGTATCTGGTGATCGTCGCAGCATCCCATAGCTTGCAAGACGTGGTGGCCGTGCCGCCCAACCTGCTGCCGGGCGATCAGCTTTGGATCAACCTGCAAGCCGCTTGGGCCAAAGGCCATCTGGGCGAGCGCTTTGTCACCACCTTTATCGTGTCGATGGGGGTCATGACGGGCAAGATCGTTTTGTCCTGCATCACGGCCTTTGGCATCGTCTTCTTTGACCACCGTCTGAAAATGCCGATCTTCTGGCTGATCTTCATCACCCTCATGCTGCCGCTGGAAGTGCGCATCGTGCCAACCTATGCCGTGGCCGCCAATGCGTTTTTGCCCTTCCAAACCCTGCTTGACCTGTCGGGGATCACATGGCTGGTCAACGCTGTGTCGGGGGTAGAGATCAAGCTGGAATGGAACCTGCTCAACTCTTACGCAGGTCTGATCATGCCCTTGATCGCCACCGCCACGGGCACCTTCCTGTACCGCCAATTCTTCCTGACCATCCCCGAAGAACTGGTCGAAGCCGCCAAGATGGATGGCGCGGGGCCGATGCGCTTTTTGTGGGATGTGCTGATCCCCCTGTCGCGCACCAATATCGCAGCCTTGGCCACGATCATGTTCGTCTATGCGTGGAACCAGTATCTGTGGCCGCTTTTGGTGGTCACAGACCAGTCTTACGCCATGATCGCGGTGGAACTCAGCCGTCTGGTGCCCAAATTCACGGCCACTGGCGGTGAGGTGCCCAAGTGGCACATCGCCATGGCTGGAACCCTCATCGTTATGCTGCCGCCCATTGTGGTCGTCGTCGCCATGCAACGCTGGTTCGTGCGCGGCCTGATCAACACTGACAAATAGGATAAAGCCATGGCCCATATTACCATCCAAAACGTCCGCAAATCCTATGCCAAGACCGAAGTGGTCCACGGCGTCAGCCTAGAGGTGCAAAGCGGCGAGTTTGTTGTGATCCTTGGCCCGTCAGGGTGCGGGAAGTCGACCTTGCTGCGGATGATCGCGGGTTTGGAAAGCATCAGCAGCGGAGACATTGCGATTGCAGGCAAGGTCGTCAATGACCTTGAACCGCATGAACGCGGCTGCGCCATGGTGTTTCAAAACTACGCGCTGTATCCGCATATGACGGTGGCCGACAATATCGGCTATGGTTTGAAGGTCGCAGGCCTGCCGCGCGCCGAGCGCACCGCCAAGGTCGCCGCCGTCGCCGCCTCGGTCGGCTTGACCGAGTTTCTGGATCGCCGCCCCGGTCAACTCTCGGGCGGTCAGCGCCAGCGTGTGGCCATGGCGCGTGCCATTGTGCGTGAACCGGCGGTGTTCTTGTTTGACGAGCCGCTGTCGAACCTTGACGCCAAGCTGCGCGTGCAGATGCGCCATGAAATCCGCCGGATCCACAACCAAATTTCCGCCACTTCGGTCTTTGTCACCCATGACCAAGCCGAGGGCATGACTTTGGCCGACCGTTTGGTGGTGATGAACAAGGGCGTTATCGAACAGGTTGGCACGCCGGAAGAAATCTACCACGCCCCGGCTTCGGTCTATGTCGGTGGGTTCATCGGATCACCGGCGATGAACTTCATGGGCGGCATGGTAAGCCCCAAACAGGGCTGCGTGGCGCTGGAAAATGGCAGCCGGATCGAGATTCCGCAAGCCTTGGCCGCTGCCCATGCCGGCCGCTTGGTGCAAATCGGCCTGCGTCCCGAGGCGCTTAGCCTTGTGCCCGCAGGAACCGGCGCCTTTGACGCCACCTTTGACTTTGTCGAAGAACTGGGGCCAACGCGGCTTTATCACTTCCGGTTTGAGGATTTGATGATCGCGGTCCTGTCCGCAGACAAGCCGCCGGTGCAGGTGGGCCAGCCCATGGGGATTACCATCGCGCCGGATGCCGTACACCTTTTCGCCGCCGATACCGGAAAAAGGCTGGAAACCCGGGCCGTGGCGATGGAACCCGAAGCCGCCTTGGCGTGAAAGAACCAAGCGAACCAGCGAGAAGCGCGACTTGTCGCGATTTTAGCAAGCTGGCCAGAACCCTAGGCTCTTTAGCAGGGCACTGGCCAGCATCGCCGCGCCGTTTTGCGTTGGGAAAACTGTCAGGAAACTGACCAGCACTTCGCGGCAACCGGAACGTTGGTTTTCATAACTGGCTTACGACCCGATCCGCTTGGCAAAGCAGCCCAGTGTGCGGATCACTTGGTTTTGTGCGCCACCCGCCAAACCAATTACCGTGCCAATCCGCTTTCGATGGCATCAATCGCTTGTTCAAGCTGACGCGCCAAGGCCGGATTGTGGTTTAGAAAATCGATGATGTCGATTGTTTCCAGCGACAGAGTCATGGTTTCCGTGTCAGCCAACAAATCGACGCTAGAGGGTGCCCCCGTCAGCAGGAAACGACTGATAAAGAACTCTCCTGCGCCAAAGTTTTGCAGGCTGCGCCGCGTTTTGTCATCGCCGTGCGAGACAGACAATTGGCCGTCCACCACCAAAAACAACCGGCGACACGGCATGCCTGCCTGCAAAAGACGCTCGCCTTGATCAAACAGTCCTGTCCGGGCAGCCGCCAAAAGATTGGCAAAACCATCTGCCTCGGGCAGGAAAACGCCCGTTGCCGCAAGGATTTGGCGGATTTGGTCGGCGTGCAGCGCGGGCGGGCCATTGTCGCGGTATTTGCTGTTGGCAGCCCCGGCAAATTGCAGGTTCTCGCGCAGGCATTTGTACCACAGGCGGCGCAGAAGATCGGTCGTGGCGGCTTCGCCCTCCTCGCGGGTTTGGGTGTGGATGGTCACTTCGAAGGTGATGCCATCGTCGCTAAACTCCATCAAATCGATGTCATGGGCTGGATCGCGCAGGATCAGATCGACCGAACCCACCGCATATTCAATCGCATCCATGGCGCGGGCAGGCGGCGTGCCGTAGCTGAACTTGACATAGATATTCTGGCCAAACACCCGTGTGGACGAGGACAAAACCGTAAACCCGCCCTGCGCCAGCGCAGAATTGGGAATGACGATCAGACGTTCATCATCAAGCGTTTCGATCGTCACGGATCGCCAGTCCAGCTTGACGATCTTGCCCGACGACGACCCATATTCAATCCAGTCGCCTTCACGAAAGTGCCGGCCAGACATCAACGAGACCCCAGAGAACAGGCCCGACATCGTGTCTTGCAGCGCCAGACCAATGACCACCGACCCAACCCCCAAAGCCGCCATCAAAGAGCCAAGATCAACCGTCCATATGGTTGACGCGACAAAGGCCGATGCCACCAGCACCAAGACCAGACGGATCAAATCCAACACAAGTCCGGGCGTGCGGGCCAAGGCTTCATTGGCCGCAGGGCCGATCCTGACAAGCAAATTCAACCCCAGCAACAGGGCGTTGATGCCAGAGATCGACAAAGCCGTCAGGACCAGCTTGGCCGCAGTATTATCGGGCGGCACTTCGGCCACACGTTTCATCAACACATGCAGCGCCACAAAGGGTAGAACCGAAACTTGCAAGAGATTGATCAGTCTGGCCAGTTCGGGATAACCGGTGCGGGCATGGCGGTAAGCTTCAACCAAGCCCAAGGCCAAGATGGGATAGCCCAGAACAACCGCAATTGTCCAAAGGGCGGTGGTTTCCGACAAAAGATCACCCATGCTTGGCCACATCCTGATGATGGGCCAGAAGGGCTGCGCCCATCGCGGCACTCATGTGAATTTTAGAATCGTTGGCCGACAGCGCCAAGCGGCGCGCCTCTGAAACGCATTCGCCCAAGATTTCATAGACAAACCGCTTGCGCCCGACGATGCCCGCATCAACCGCGCCGTTGGCCAGACCGATGCTTAGGGTCAGATGCAAGCCCTTGGCCTCGTTAAAGCGGCGCAGGATGCTTTGAATTTCGTCCGCAAAGGCCGCCGCGCGCTGGCGGTGATCTAGCCTTGGCGTCGACAGGCCACAGGCGGCAAGGTAGGCATCGGCGATGGTTTTGATCTTTTCCACCCCGTGCCGCTCAGCGGCTTCGTCAAACAGGTCGATCAGCTCGTTCAACAAGCGAATGATATCATTGGCGGAATGGTCGCGGTGGATCACATCCAAGCCCACGATCACGGCATAGATGATGCTGACGTTTTCAAACGTATCCGCCACAATCAATTCGCCGCCATTGAAGCGGTCGGCCACGGTGTCGGGCAACACATTGCGTAAGAGCTTTTCGTATTCGGCGGTCTTGGATTCAATAATCCCGTTCCGCCGCACGATTTCGGACAGCATGCCATTAAAAGCCGTGGCCAGATTGGCGAATTCATCATTGCCTTTCACCGGCACTTTGAATTGGGTATCGCCTGATTTCAGCCGCTCTACCCCAAGCTGTAGCCGCAAAAGCGGGCTGACAAAGGCACGCGCAGCGATCAGGGCAAAGATCGTAATCGCCATGGCAATAGCGCCTGTCGCGATCAAGATCACGCGGCGTAAATCGTGCAACGGGCCCAGCGCTTCGGACACATCTTTTTCCGCTATAATCGCCCAACGATGCCCGCCAAAATCAATCGGCGCATAGGCGGATAACACCTCGATCCCGCGATAGTCGCGGATCGTGTCTGCTCCGGTTTCGCCGCTTTGCGCGCGCTCGACCGCAAGGGTTGCAAAATGTTGGTTCAAAACCGAATGGCCAGACTGTTTAATCGCCGCGATTTCTGCGGGCTCTACCCCCAGTTTGGTCATTTGGTCCAGATAGCCCGGCTTATCTTCAATCAAAAACCGGCTGTCAGAGCGCGCAAACCCATCCGCACCCACCAGATAAACCTCGCCCGAAGCACCCAGCCCTTCGTTGATCCAATCTCCGCCCGAGGTGAGGGCGGCGTTCATCTTGTCGATCGACACTTGCCCCACAATAATCCCCACCCGATCCCCGTTGTGAAAGACCGGTGCGGCCAGAAACGCTGCCGGCGCGCCAAATGAGGGGCCGTAATGGTCAAAATCCACAAAAACCACGCCGTTTTGATCGGCTGGCGCATCGCGCACCCTGCGGTAGGCTTGGGCAAGGCCGGAGTTGCGATAGGGGCCCGTTGTCAAATTTGTCGCGAAATCTATTTCTTTTTCAACGGTATACAGGACTTCTCCTGTTTGGTCATCAATCAGAAAGATATCGTAAAGCTCTAAGGCGCGCATCATGTTCAAGAAATGCGCATGATAGGCCTTGTGCACTGCGTCATAGGCATCCGGCGTGCCTTGCGGGCCTTCGAACAGATCGCGCTTGCCCGACGCGTTGGGGTTGGCCGCGATATAGCGCTGCTGCAGGCGCATACCTTGCGGCTCGGTCGGCAACAAAATGTCCGGCGACAGGGGCCGCTGCGCTTCTGGCAGATTGGGAAGAATGTCGCTTTGATAGAAATCCGCCAAAGCGCTCTGCTCGGTTGTTGCAGGCAAAGCCCCCTCAAGGGCGACGGCGGCGCGAAACTCTGGCAGGGCCTGTTGCACCTGACCTTGGGCCGCCAAAACGCCAAAGGCACGTTCTTGCGCATCCAGATACCTTATAATATCGGCCTTTTTGGTTTCGCGCACCGCCAAAAGCTGATCCCAAACCGCTGCCCGCAGGGCTTGGTCAGAGCGTATATAGCCGATCGCGCTGATAGCCAAAGCCGCTGCCAACCCGCTGACCATTAAAAGCAGCAGAAGTTTCGAGCGTATTGAAAGCATACTGGCCATCTGATCCCCGTGGATGCGCCCTATCGGGCAGGTCGAATATCAATTCGTCTGTCGTTACGCCAGAACCGTTGAAGTTTCCAGACCTATGCAGCCAAGGGGATCTCATGGCATAAAGATGCCTGATCAAGGCGCGGGCCTATATGCCATCCGGGATTTTATCGGCGACATCGGGCAAATTGCACAGCACCTTTGCCCCCTTTTTGGGAAAGGCCGACCCTTGTCTTACGCGGCAGGCATCACCTTTTTGCACGCCCACCGAAGGTGACAAACCGCACCCGGTTGTCGCTATTTGTATTCCTTCCCGTGGCGCTTGCCGCAGTCCTGATCGGCTGCGACCTCACCCGCATTTCGAATGTCCGCAATCGGCGCAGGTCATGCAGCCTTCTTTCATCTGCACCGCAAAACTGCCGCAACTGGGGCAGGCCGCGCCCCTTGGGCTGCCGCCCACCACCATTTTCTCGGCGTGCGGATCACTTTTCAGGCCAAGCCCTTCGCCTTCGATAAAGCCAATCGCGATCAGGTGGCGTTCGATCACCCCACCGATGGCGGCGAGGATCGAGGGCACATAGCGCCCTTCCATCCAAGCCCCGCCACGCGGATCAAACACGGCTTTCAGTTCTTCCACCACAAACGAGATATCCCCGCCGCGCCGGAACACCGCGCTGATCATCCGCGTCAGCGCGACCGTCCAAGCGAAATGCTCCATATTTTTGGAATTGATGAACACTTCAAACGGGCGGCGGTGGCCGGCGATGATGATATCGTTGACGGTGATATACAGCGCATGTTCGCTGCCCGGCCATTTGACCTTGTAGGTGTTGCCCTCTAGGGCTGCGGGGCGGCTGAGCGGTTCGGCCAAGTAGACCACTTCGCCGCCTTTCTCTTCAGGCATTTGCGCGGCGGCGGCGGGTGCGGCCTCACTCACCGTCAGCACCGATCCGGTCACGGCATTGGGGCGGTAGGTGGTGCAGCCTTTGCAGCCTTGATCCCAAGCCGCCATATAGACCTCTTGAAAGGCGTCAAAGCTGATATCTTCGGGGCAGTTGATGGTCTTCGAGATTGAAGAGTCGATCCACTTTTGCGCTGCCGCCTGCATGCGCACATGGTCCAGCGGCGGCAGGGTTTGGGCGTTGACAAAATAATCCGGCAAGGGCGCGTCACCATGGGTTTCACGCCACAGCCGCACGGCGTAATCGACCACCTCTTCCTGCGTGCGCGACCCGTCTTTTTGCAGCACTTTGCGGGTATAAGCATAGGCAAAGACCGGCTCGATCCCGGACGAGACATTGCCCGCATAAAGGCTGATCGTGCCCGTGGGCGCAACCGAGGTCAGCAGCGCGTTGCGAATGCCGTGCTGGGCGATCAAGGCGCGCACATCGGCGTCCATCCCCGCCATGGTGCCCGAAGCCAGATAGGCCTGTGCGTCAAACAGCGGGAAGGCCCCCTTCTCCCGCGCCAGATCGACCGAAGCGAGATAAGCCGCCCGTGCAATCGCGTGCATCCAAGCTTCCGTCTGTGCCGCCGCTTGAACCGAGCCATAGCGCAGCCCCACCATCAACAGCGCATCGGCCAGCCCCGTGACGCCAAGGCCAATGCGCCGCTTGGCGCGCGCCTCGGCCTCTTGCTGGGGCAGGGGGAAGCGGCTGGCGTCAACGGTGTTGTCCATCATCCGCACGGCCATGCGCACCAGATCATCTAGCGCAGCGACATCCAGCTTGGCCCCGCCGGTAAAGGCACCCGATACCAGCGTGGGCAGGTTGATCGATCCCAACAGGCAGGCCCCGTAAGGCGGCAAGGGCTGCTCGCCGCACGGATTGGTGGCGGCGATTTGTTCGACATAGCCCAGATTGTTGGCCGCATTGATCCGGTCGATAAAGATCACCCCGGGTTCGGCAAAGTCATAGGTGTTGCGCATGATCCGCGCCCACAGATCGCGCGCGGGCAAGGTTTGATAGACACGCCCGCCAAAGACCAACTCCCACGGGCCATCGGCCTTAACGGCCGCCATGAACGGGTCCGTGATCAGCACCGACAGGTTGAACATCCGCAAACGGGCGGCGTCTTTCTTGGCTTCGATAAAGGCTTCGATATCGGGGTGATCGCAGCGCATCGTGGCCATCATGGCGCCGCGCCTGCTGCCCGCCGACATGATGGTGCGGCACATGGCATCCCAGACATCCATAAAGCTCAACGGGCCAGAGGCATCTGCCGCCACGCCTTTCACCTCGGCCCCGCGCGGGCGGATGGTGGAAAAGTCATAACCAATGCCGCCGCCCTGCTGCATCGTGAGCGCCGCTTCTTTGAGTGCCTCAAAGATACCCGCCATGGTGTCGGGGATCGTGCCCATGACAAAGCAGTTGAACAAGGTGACAGCCCGCCCTGTGCCCGCCCCTGCGGTGATGCGCCCTGCGGGCAGGAACCTGAACCCGTCAAGGGCGGCATAGAATCGCTCTTCCCACAGGGTGGGGTCAGCCTCTACCGCCGCCAAGGCCCGCGCAATCCGCCGCCATGTGTCTTCAACCGAGGCATCAATCGGCGTGCCATCCGCCTCTTTCAGGCGATATTTCATGTCCCAAATCTGTTCGGCAATCGGCGCGTTAAAACGGGACATGGGCAGACCTTTGTCAAATTGTGGGGGGGGATGAGGCAGAACGCACAAGATACGCGATGGGGTCGCCACAGGCAAGCGCCCCGCCGCGCCTTTCTTTCTACCGCCGACCCTTGAGCCTGCGCGCATCCCCGCTATGATAGCCTTATGGCACTGAACATCCTTAAACTTTGCGTGGGCGCTGAAAGCGTCGAAGACCTCATCCAATGGCAAGCCCAGCACAAGGCCCATTGGCCTGCGGGCACAGCCGAACACATCACCCGCATGTGGCCCAAACGCGCCGCCGAGGTGCTGGACGGCGGCTCGCTCTACTGGGTGATCAAAGGCCAAGTTCTCGCCCGCCAACGCATTCTTGCGCTAGAGCCGCGCCAAGGATCTGACGGAATTGCCCGCTGCGCCTTGGTGCTGGATGTCGAGGTGATCCGCACCGAAGCCGCCGCCCGCCGCCCCTTCCAAGGCTGGCGCTATTTAGACGCCGCCGAAAGCCCGCGCGACCTGCCCAAGGGCCGCGCCTTGGAAAGCGCGCTGCCCCCCAGCTTGGCACAGGCTTTGGCCGAAATCGGCCTGCACTGACTTGCCCTTGCGGGTGCGCCCTGCCACACAGGGCGGCATGAAACGCCCCCTTTGGCTGATGGCCGCCCCCGTGATCTTTCTGCTGCTGTGGTCTGCCGGGTTTGGCGTGGCCAAGCTGGGGCTGCAACATGCCCAGCCCCTGACGCTACTGGCCTTGCGCTATGTCGCCGTGCTGGCGGTGCTGATCCCCGTGGCGCTGGTGCTGCGCGCGCCCTTGCCCAAGACATGGCGCGCCGCAGGCGATGTGGCGCTGGTGGGGTTTTTGATCCAAGTGGCCTATTTCGGCCTGTGCTATGTCGCCTTCAAATCCGGCGTCTCGGCGGGGGCGGTGTCGATCATCGTCTGCTTGCAACCCATCCTCGTCGCCCTCGCCGCCCCCGCATTGGTGGGCGAACGCGTCAGCCCGATGGGCTGGGCAGGGCTTTGTCTTGGGCTGGCAGGTGCTGCCGTGGTGATCTTGGCGCGGGCCGAAGTGGCGGCGGAAAACCCTTGGGGCCTGCTGTGCACCCTCGCCGCATTGTTCGGCATCACCAGCGGCACGCTCTATGAAAAGAAATTCGGCGTCACGCACCATCCCGTCACCTCGAACCTGATCCAATACGCTGTCGGTGCCGCCTTTACCCTGCCCTTGGCCTTGGCCACCGAAAGCCTGCACATCCAGTGGGACGCGCAGTTCGTGTGGGTTATGGCCTATCTGGTGCTGGGAAATTCGATCCTCGCCATGACGCTGCTTTTGGCCATGATCCGCGCCGGAGCCGTCAGCCGCGTCTCGGCCCTGTTCTACCTCGTCCCGCCCCTAGCCGCCCTGTTTGCTTGGCCCTTGCTGGGTGAAGTCATGCCGCCCCTCGGCTGGCTCGGCATGGCACTCGCCGCCGCAGGCGTGGCCCTTGGCAGCCGCAAACCCTAACCCCCCGCACCCCCCTTTCATACTTGCCCAAATATCCTCGGGGGTCCGGGGGCAGACGGCCCCCGGCCTTAGGGCCGCAAGCCGATCTGTGCCAGCAAGGCCGCAACCTCGGGGCCAGCGGATAAGGCCGATTGATACAACATCGCCTGACTGCGCAGGATCACCGCATCACTCAACACCTTTAAATGGTTCGCCCGCAGCGTTTCCCCGCTTGAGGTGATGTCGGCAATCGCCTCGGCCGTCAGGTTCTTGACCGTGCCCTCGGTCGCACCTTGGCTGTCGATCAGCTGGTAATCGGCCACGCCTTGGGCGGTCAGATAATCGCGCACCAAGCGGTGGTATTTGGTGGCAATGCGCAGCCGAAACCCGTGGCGGGCGCGAAAGGCGGCGGCGGCGGCGTCCAGATCGTCCAGCGTGTCCACGTCGATCCACGCGGCAGGCACGGCGATGATCAGATCGGCCTGACCAAAGCCCAAAGCCGCCACCTCGCGCACCTGACGGTCCCAATCGGCGAGCTTATCGCGCACCAGATCGGTCCCCGTCACCCCCAGATCAATCCGCCCCGCCGCCAGTTCGCGCGGCACTTCCGAGGCCGACAGCATCACCAGCTCTACCCCCGCCACCCCTTCGACCACGCCCGCATATTCCCGGTCAGACCCGCTTTTGGCCATCCGCAGGCCCCGCGCCCCGAACCACTCAAAGGTCTTTTCCATCAGCCGCCCCTTGGACGGCACCCCGATCTTGACCATCACGCAGCCCCCCGCAGCGCTGCCACCAGATGCGGGCGGATGATCCCGCCGACGGCCGGGATCGACCGCCCCTGCCCCAGCACCGCCGTCAAAGCATCATAGCGCCCGCCCGAGGCCACGACCTCTTCGCCGTGCAGAAAGCTAAAGACAAAGCCGTCGTAGTATTCCATCGCGGTGCGGCCATGGCTGGCCTCGAAGGCCAGCGTGGCGACCTCGACACCGTGGCTTTGCAACGCCTCTAAACGGGCGGCAAAACGCTCCACCGCAGGCAGAATGGCGGGCAGGTGCACCGCGATGCCGCGCAGATGGGTCAGCGCGGCAGGGGCCGGGGCCTGCAATTGCAACAGGTCATAGAGCATCGCCGCCTCAAGGGCTGAAATCGGCGCGGCTTTGGCATCTTCCAGCAAAGTTGCGGCACGCGCGGCGATCTCGTCCGCCTCGCGCAGGCCGATCAGCGGGCCAGCGGCGGCGATCAGGTCGGCGGGTTCGCCCGCAGCCAGCCTTGCCAGCACTGCGGCGCGGGCGGCAGGCATCGGGGCACGGCCTGAGAAGCGGTCTAGCAGGGCGCGAAAGCGCTGGGGGCGCCAGATATGGCGCAAAAGCGCGGCCTTGCGCTTGTCACTGGCGCTGATACCGCGCACGGCGGCCATCAAAATGCCGATGTCGCCGGTGACAGCCCGCAGGTTCAGCCCTGCCAGCAAAGCGCCAAACAAAGCAAACACCTCGGCGTCAGCGCGTTCGGGGGCTTGGCGGTCAAAGATTTCAAAGCCCACCTGCAGGCTTTCACGCGCCTGTGCGCCAAGATGATCTTGGGCGCGAAACACCTCGCCGCTGTAGCAATAGCGCGCGGGGTCTGCGCCGTGCGCCATATGGGCCTGCACCACGGGCACGGTAAAATCGGGGCGCAGCATCATTTCGCCCAGCACGGGGTCGGTGGTGACATAGGCCTTGGCGCGGATGTCTTCGCCGTACAGGTCCAGCAGGGTTTCGGCAGGCAGCAAGATGTCGGCATCCACGGCCACAGCGCCTGCCGCCTGAAAGGCCGCAAAAAGCCGGTCAGCTTCCGCGCGAATGGACGCCTTTGGCGTCATTGCGCCAAGATCCGCCGCACCGCCGCCACCAGATCGGCGCGGGGTACTTCGATTTGCGCGGGGCGGTCTTTCCATTCTTCCAGCGTGGCGTTCTGGGCGATCTTGGCCCCAAGGATCAGGTCTTTAAGGATCACCACCCCCGCCTCGGCCTCATTCCCGCCTTGGATAACGGCCACCGGAGAGGCGCGTTTGTCGGCGTATTTCAACTGGTTGCCAAAGTTCTTGGGGTTGCCCAGATAGACTTCGGCGCGAATGCCCGCCGCACGCAACTCGCCCACCATGGCCATGTAATCGGCCATCCGCTCGCGGTCCATCACGGTCACAACCACCGGCCCCGCCGTATCCACCGTACCGCGCCCTTTGGCGCGCAGGGCGGCCAAAAGCCGGTCCACGCCGATCGACACACCCGTTGCAGGCACCGCTTGGCCGGTAAAGCGCTTGACCAGATCGTCATAGCGCCCACCGCCCGCAACCGCGCCAAACTGCCGCTTGCGGCCCTTTTCATCCAAGATTTCAAAGGTCAACTCGGCCTCGTACACCGGCCCCGTGTAATAGCCCAAGCCGCGCACCACGCCGGGATCCAGCACGATCCGGTCGGCCCCGTAGCCCTGACGGTCCAACAGATCGGCCATCATCTCCAGTTCGGCCACCCCCTCGCGGCCAATGACAGAAGCGCCGACTAGTTCCGCCAACCGCGCCACCGTATCGCGCCCCGTCGCCCGCTTGGCCGAGGTGAAGCCCATCACAACCTCGGCCTGCTCGGCTGAAAGCCCCGCGCCCTTGGTAAAATCACCGCTGTCATCGCGCCGCCCCGCGCCCAGCAAGGCGCGCACGCCGTCGTCGCCCAAACGGTCCATCTTGTCGATAGCGCGCAAAACGATGCCGCGCTCGGCCTCAAAGCGGGCGGGATCGGACGGGTCCAGCACCCCCGCCACCTCCATCACGCCGTTCAAAACCTTGCGGTTGTTGACCTTGACGACATAATCCCCGCGCGGAATGCCCACGGTTTCCAAAGCATCCGACAGCATCGCGCAAATCTCGGCATCCGCCGCCACCGAAGGCGCGCCCACCGTATCCGCGTCGCATTGGTAGAACTGCCGGAACCGCCCCGGACCGGGTTTTTCGTTGCGCCACACCGGCCCCATCGCGTAGCGGCGATAAGGCGAGGGCAGATCGTTGCGAAACTGTGCCGCCACCCGCGCCAAGGGGGCGGTCAGGTCATAGCGCAGCGCCAGCCAATCGGCGTCTTCGTCTTGCCAGCCAAAGACACCCTCGTTCGGGCGGTCGACATCGGGCAAGAACTTGCCCAATGCTTCGACCGTTTCCACCGCGCTGGTTTCCAGCGGGTCAAAGCCGTACAGATGATAGACCGCCGCCACCTTATCCAGCATCTGCTTGCGTTCGGTGACTTCCGCGCCGAAATAGTCGCGAAAGCCCTTGGGCGGCTCGGCGCGCGGGCGGCGGGCGGGTTTGTCCTGTGCCATGATAGCCCCTTGGTTGGTTGGGGGTTGCATAGCCGAGGCGGGGGGGCGCTTCAAGGACTGCGGGCGCGCTTGGGGCTGCCGCCCGGAGGGTTTCACACGCTGCGGACCTCCCGTGGGATATTTAGGCAAGTATGAAAGGGAAAAAGATGACGATTGAAGGCTTGGAAGAAAAAATCGCCCACCTGATGCGGATGGGCGAGGATTTGTCCGATATGGTGGCAAAACAAGGCCGCGAGATCGACCGCCTGACGCGCATCGTGGGCCTTTTGGCCGAACGCGAGGCGGCGCGCGAGAGTGAGGGGGGCAATTCCATCCCCTTGGCCGATCAAAAACCACCGCATTGGTAGGCACCCCTTTCATACTTGCCCAAATATCCTCGGGGGTCCGGGGGCAGACGGCCCCCGGCGGCGTAGGGCGGTATCATTTGGGAATTCAGGGCAGGCTATTCGCCCGACAGGGTCGTCAAACCTCTTCCACCAGCACCACACCCCTCATCGCCTTGATCGCCCCACGGATTTGCGGGGTCAGCGGATAGGGCTGCGGCAGGGTCAGGTCGATCTCGCGGCCCTGATCGTCTGGCACGCAAAGCGTGATCTGGGCTTTGTTGCGCCCTTCGACCTTGGCCAGAAGGGCGGCGAGCGAGGGGATCGCCTCGGCCTTGTTCAGATGCACGCGGATGGCTTGGGCGCCGGCATCGGCGGCCACTTGGTCAATCGGTTGCGCGGCCCGGGCCAGCAGTTTGAGCGTGTCGCCTTCCAAGGTCGCCTCGACCGTTAAAACCACGTTCAACCCCGGTTCCAGCAGATCGCGCGCCGCCTCCAGCGTGTCGGAAAACACCGTGACCTCATAAAGCCCTGTCGGGTCTGACAGGCTGACAAAGGCAAAGCGGTTGCCCTTGGCTGATTTGCGTTCCTGCTTGGCCGAGACGGACCCCGCCATCTTGGCCACCAGCGGCCCGCGTTCGGCCATCACCGTCACCTCGGCCAAGGTCTTGACATCTTTGCGCTTTAGGGCGGACATGTAATCATCCAGCGGGTGGCCGGACAGGTAAAAGCCGATGGCTTGGTGTTCCTGCGTCAACCGCTCTACCGGCAGCCAGTCGTCGCGGAACGGCAGGCGGGGTTCGGGCAGATCGCTGCCCGTATCGCCAAAAAGCGAGACTTGGGTGGACGCCTTGGCCTCTGCCACCGCCGCCGAATAGGCGACCAGCGCATCCAGCGCCTCGAAGACGCGGGCGCGGTTGGGGTCTAGCGCGTCAAAGGCCCCCGCGCGGGCGAGCATTTCCAAGGGGCGCTTGCCCACGCGTTTCATATCGACCCGGCGGGCAAAGTCGAACAGCGTGGCAAAGGGCTTCTCACCGCGCGCGCCCACGATCAGCGCCATCGCCTCGACCCCGACGCCTTTGAGCGCGCCCAAGCCGTAGATCAGCTGCCCGCCCCGCACGGTGAATTTGGCAAGCGAATCATTTACCGACGGGGCCAGTGTCGCAATCCCCAGCTTATCCACCTCGCGCTTATAGACCGCCAGCTTATCGGTCAGATGCAGGTCGCAGTTCATCACGGCGGCCATGAATTCAACGGGGTAATTGGCTTTGAGATACGCCGTTTGATACGACACCACCGCATAAGCGGCCGCGTGCGATTTGTTGAACCCGTAGTTGGCGAATTTCTCGAGCAGGTCAAAAACCTCGCCCGCTTTTTCCTTGGGCACATTATGGGTGGCCAAAGCGCCTTGGATAAACTTTGGCCGCTCTTTGGCCATTTCCTCGGCAATCTTCTTACCCATGGCGCGGCGCAAAAGGTCGGCCCCGCCCAGCGAATAGCCCGCCATGACTTGGGCAATCTGCATCACCTGTTCTTGATAGACGATGATGCCTTGGGTTTCTTTCAGGATATGGTCAATCGTCGGATGGATCGATTCCGGATCGCGCAACCCGTTCTTGACCTCGCAATAGGTCGGGATGTTTTCCATCGGGCCGGGGCGGTACAGGGCCACCAGCGCCACGATATCCTCGATGCAGGTCGGTTTCATGCGCCGCAGCGCATCCATCATGCCGCTGCTTTCCACCTGAAACACCGCAACCGTCTTGGCCGAGGCATATAGGTCGTAAGAGGGCTTGTCATCCAACGGGATCAGGTTGATGTCGAACGACACCCCGCGCAGGGCCAAAAGCTCCATGCAGTTTTGAATAACGGTCAGGGTTTTCAGGCCCAGAAAGTCAAACTTCACCAGCCCCGCCGCTTCAACCCATTTCATATTGAACTGGGTCGCGGGCATATCGGATCTTGGGTCTTGGTACAAAGGCACCAGCTCGTCCAAGGGCCGATCCCCAATCACCACGCCCGCCGCATGGGTCGAGGCGTTGCGGTACAGCCCTTCGATCTGCTGGGCAAAACCCAACAGGCGGCCCACCACTTCTTCCTTGGCAGCCTCGCGCAGGCGGGGTTCGTCGGCCAGCGCCTTGGTGATGCTGACGGGTTTGACCCCTTCCAAGGGGATCATCTTGGACAGGCGGTCCACCTGACCGTAGGGCAGTTGCAGCACCCGCCCCACATCGCGCACGGCGGCCTTGGACAGCAAAGCGCCAAAGGTGATGATCTGCGCCACCTTCTCGCGGCCGTATTTCTCTTGCACATAGCGGATCACCTCTTCGCGGCGGTCCATGCAAAAGTCGATGTCAAAGTCAGGCATCGAAACCCGCTCGGGGTTCAAGAACCGCTCGAACAGCAGCGCATAGCGCAAAGGGTCAAGGTCGGTGATGGTCAGCGCATAGGCCACAAGCGACCCCGCCCCCGATCCGCGCCCCGGCCCCACCGGAATGGCGTGATCCTTGGCCCATTTGATGAAATCAGCCACGATCAGGAAGTAGCCCGGAAAGCCCATCGTTTCGATGATATCCAGTTCGAAATCCAGCCGCGCTTGGTATTCGGCAGGGGTGACGGAATGGGGGATCACGGCCAGACGCGCCTGCAGCCCCGCATTGGCCTGACGGCGCAGTTCTTGCACCTCGTCATCGGCGAATTTGGGCAGGATGGGCTTGCGCTTATAGGCGGCAAAGGCGCAGCGGCGGGCGATTTCGACGGTGTTCTCCAAGGCTTCGGGCAGGTCGGCGAACAGCGTGCGCATCATCGCAGCCGGTTTGAACCAGTGTTCCGGCGAGACGTGGCGGCGGTCCTTCTCGGCCAGGGTGCGGCCCTCGGCGATGCAGAGCAGGGCGTCATGGGCCTGGTGCATTTCGGGCTTGGCGAAAAAGCAATCGTTGGTTGCCACAAGGGGCAGTCGGAGGCGATTGGCAAGCGCGAGCAGACCGGGCTCGATGGCTTTCTCGACGGGCAGGCCGTGGCGATGGAGTTCCATCACGGTGCGGTCGGCAAAGCCTTCGGCGAGGGCAGCAAGGAGGCGCTCGGCCTCCTCCTTCTGCCCCTCGGCGAGGAGACGGGCGATGGGTCCGGTTGTGCCGCCGGTCAGCAGGATGAGGCCTTCGGCGTGTTCGAGCAG
>Ga0114958_10000270_pt1 | contig 44532 bp, 49 predicted proteins | sample C_130208_EF_Meta_FD_89577 | JGI IMG/M metagenome (GOLD analysis project Ga0114958, IMG submission 89577) | Freshwater microbial communities from Lake Croche, Canada to study carbon cycling - C_130208_EF_MetaG | ecosystem: Environmental > Aquatic > Freshwater > Lake | place: Lake Croche, Canada... | reverse complement strand
AGATAACTATTACTTTATAAAATAATATATATATATTATAATTATATAAAAAAATCTTTTTTTTTTAATTTTTTTTAACGAAGTTTCTAAAAGAAATAAAAATTGACAAAAATTAAAAATCTTATTTTTAATTTTTATTAATTTTTTTTAACGAAGTTAAAAAAAATTGACAAATTTAAGTGAAACTTAAATTTATTAATTTTTATTTCTAAAAGAAATAAAAATTGACTTTAAAAACTTTTTATTATATATATATAATTATAATGACTTTTAATGGAGCTAAAATATTATTTAATAGACTTTGCAAACATAATGTAAAACATGTTTTTGGATATCCTGGAGGAGCTATTTTGCCAGTTCTAAATGAATTTTATGGACAAAATAAAATTAAATATTACTTATCACGAACTGAAGCAGGTGGTAGTTTTATGGCAGAAGGTTATGCAAAAGCTACTGGTAATGTAGGTGTTGTTATGACAACTTCTGGTCCAGGTGCAATTAATGTAATGACAAGTATGCAAAATGCTCTAAGTGATGGTACACCAATTTTAGCATTAACTGGACAAGTTTCAACAGCGGTAATTGGAACTGATGCTTTTCAAGAAGCTGATGTTATTGGTATTTCTAATCCTTGTACAAAATGGAATAATATTATTACAAGTGACAAATATATTGAATCAACAGTTGATAATGCATTTAAACATATTTTAAATAAAAGACATGGACCAGTGTTACTTGATTTGCCAAAGAATGTTATGAGTTCTCAAACTTCTAATCAAGAGACTATTCCAAAAAAGAATAACATTTTTTTCAAAAAAAATATTAAATCTACTATTTCACCAGACGATATAAACAGAATGATTCATAATGCAAGACGGCCTGTAATTTTAGCAGGTCAAGGTGTAATTCAAGCTGGAGCAATTAATGAATTAAGAGAATTAGCAGATATCTATAATATTCCAGTAACAACAACACTTATGGGTCTAGGTATTTTTAATGAAAAACATTATCTATCCTTAAAAATGATTGGAATGCATGGCTCATATTATGCAAATAAAGCAATTCAAGATTGTGATTTGCTTTTAAATTTTGGTAGTAGATTTGATGATAGAATTATTGGTAACCCTTTACAATTTGCACCAAAAGCTAAAATAGTACATGTAGATATTTTATGTACTAATATTAACAAAGTAATTAAAACTAATTACTATATCAACGATGATTGCAAAAAAGTTCTTGATAAAATGATTAATTATGAACTACACGATTTTAATAATTATGACCCATATTTTAATAATCAATGGTTAAAAAAAATAAATGATTGGAAGCAATCTGTGCCTTTTTCTTTTCCTAAGAAGAAAGTTTTACAAGGTAGAGAAGTTATTTCTTCATTAAATCAACTCATTCAAAAAGATATTGATAATTCTTATACTATTGTAGCTGATGTTGGTGCTCATCAAATGTGGGCTGCACAATTCATTGATTATGATTATAATAGAGTAAAGTTTATTACATCTGGTGGTTTAGGCACAATGGGATATTCACTACCTGCATCAATTGGTGTTAAAATTGGAAAACCAAGAGAGAAAGTAATTTGTATTTGTGGTGATGGTGGTTTTACTATGAGTTTTGTTGAACTATTAACTGCAATTGAAAATAAAGTTAATATCAAAGTACTTATTATTAATAATAGTTATCAATTAATGGTTAAAATGTGGCAAGAGAAGTTTTACGATAAACAATTAATGGGAGTTAAAATGAATAATCCACCATTTGAACTTGTTTGCAGAGAAATGGGATGTAAGACTATGAAAATTAAATCCAAAAAAAATTTAAAGGAAAAATTACAAAAGGTTCTTGATTATGAATGTGGTCCTATAATAGTAAATGTGATTACAGATGAAAATGAATCAGTATTACCAATGGTTTCACCTGGTAAAGCATTAGATGATATGATTATAAAGGAAGATTCTGATGATAAATATGAAGGAGACGCACCTTGTTAAAAATCAAAGAGAACTTGTTAAAATTATTTTATTATATATTAAAATATTTTTAATAAATTAAATTTTATAAAGACAACTACTACTACGGAGGAGTATAATCTGAAACACCAGAATGTGCTGCATAAAAATTATTTGCTGGTGCACCAGTAAAACTCCGTGCCAAAGGCAAAGGATGATGATTAGGAGCTGGCATTAGTAGACCACCATGGTGACGATTAAGAACACTTTCGTTATTTTCATAAATCTTTGCGCATAGTGTATGCTTAATTTGAACAAAGCCTTCGTCATAAGTCCGTACAATAAGTTTAGCTTCATCAGTTAGCTTTGCAAACTCCTTTTCAATAGACAGAGGCTTTGTAAAGAGAAACTTTAGTACATTTGTATGATTCAATGGAAAGAGAATGAAACTCGTAATCTTTTCATCATCAATAGAAGGGTTAAGACTCGTACTGAACTTGTAATTCTCCATCATAGAAATAATGTAGTCAAGCTTCACATCAGGAATTGATTCAGGTTTGATTGTCATTTCTGGTGCAATTGTAAAAGACGCTCCAGTAACTTCTTCGGTGATAGTGTAGGGGAATTTCAGGGAAGAGTTTTCAATAATTGCAAGGAACTTACCAGAAGTTGTTTCCTTGTCAACATTAATCTGAACACGTCCGTTACTACGAATTGTGTAGACCACTGAACTATTATCACTTACGCATCGTAGAATATTAGTTCCAGCTCCAAAGTTTAGGAAACCTTGGAAACTAGGCTTGCTTCCTGCAATTAGTGTGCCGCAAATATGCTCTGCAACATACTTGATTACATTTTCATCCTTAACAGGAACTACATTGAAGAACTCTGTATAGGTAGGATATAGCTTTTCAAAAATATCATGGAGAGTTTTTGCAATTACTAGTACAACATTCTTAAGATTCGATGTCTTCTTATCAAGCAGTTCAATATCTTGCTTGAGAAGTTGAAGCTGTTTCTCTTCCGAAAATACACTATTTAGAGGCGTATACTCTTGAAGCATTAGATAAGTGGTAGAACCATCATCAACATTAGGAAGAACCATATGACTTAGTAGTGTTTGAGGTTGAGTATTTACATCTAGCATACCACCAATATTTGACTTGCGATTCTTTTCCATACGAGAAACAACATTGCCAAGCTGGTCAAACAAATGAATGGGATAATTAGTTACAGGTAGGTTTGAAAACGCGGCCTTCAGCAAACCAAACTGCTTCTTATTAACAATTACGTTACTCTTATTGGTTACAGTCGATGGAATATGAATTCCGTCACGAGGAGCAGTGGTTACTTCTACATCACCCATAAGAAGGGTGACACCAGAAGAGTTAAAATATTTAATATTATTATTAGTGAAAGATTGCATAACTAAATTAATATTGTAATAATGAATTATTTATTCAATTTTTTTCCGTAATTGAGATGAAGAAACATCAGTGAACTCTGATTTAGGTAATTCAATGAAGAAAGGACGAAGAACCTCAGGAATGAACTTCATAATCCTCGAAAGTGACAACAATTCATTAGAGTCCAATTTTAATGGGAAACTAGCAGGAATGCCAGCTACACCAAATGTTCTAGAATCAACAAAAAATTGTGTTCCTTTGAGAGCTTCAATCATCAACTTTTCATCCCCATTTGTATATTTTGGGTCAATTAGACGGACTGCTGTATCAATTCCAATTGCAAATGATATACCAGGAAATAGTGTTGCCTTATCTTTGAATCGTGGTGCATTGGTCAGAATAACAGGAATTGCATCAAACTGCTTCAAACGGCGCAACACTTCATCTTTTTCCATTGTTGGCTTGTCAACATTAGATATACACATTTCATAAATTCCCACAGAAGAATCAAGTAAGGATATACTAGACTTTAGGGCTGACTTATGTCCAGAGTGCAATGGATTAAAGCTACCTGGAAGCATAATAATCTTAGGCTTGGTCTTCTTGTACTCTCCTAACAAAGAAAGAGGTACATCAGGAATCATAGTTCCATTAATACACAAAACATTACTTACTTGCTTTGTAATTAGTTGTTCAAGAGGTGTAGAAACAATTGTATTTATACTGACATCAAATTTATCAAGTTCACTTAGACCGCAATTAGTCATCAGATTATCTTTAATTTGTGCAAGTTCCATTTGTCCACTAGCGACTGCAACTGCGCATACAACAAGAGCACCACAAAGTTCATCTTCCTGAGGGCGGGTACGAAATGGCTTGCTTTCTTCACCCTTTTCAAGGGTGAGTGAGAAATTAATACGTTGAGTCCCATTAGCAATTACAACGTGACAACGATGTTCACCTCTCTTCCAACAGGAGGAAGCGAGAGCACATGCTACTCCAATTCCAATACCTTTTTCAAGACATTCGAGTTGGTCAATAGTAGAACATTGCATTGTTAACAGCTTTTGAGTACGCTTTAGCGAAGCATCAGCCATTTCTTGTGCTGCATCGAGTGATGCAAATTGGTCCAAAGTTGTTTTTGTATGCGAGTCTCGATTGAGCAAATCTAATGTAGCCTCTTGCAAATAAGGACCATTTAGTTCCAAAATTGTATTAGATGCACCTGGTTGGCTCATAAGGTAATAAGTACTAGAGTAAGCACCACCTGTAGTACTAATAACAAACTTCTTTCCAGAAGGAGAAGAGTTTGTAGTGTGAATAGTTTTAACTAAGTTAGATATGTATTCCATACTAAATATTAAATAATGATAAACTATAAAAAATTCAATTTTTATAATATATATATATAAACAATATTTATTTTATATGTATAATGGTTTCTCTTATAAACGTATTATTAGATTATTCAAATATTACACCTTCAAAACTTAATGAAATTAAAGAGACATATATGTCTACTAATGAAAAAATAAATAATAAAATTTGCGAAACACCAAATGAAGAATTAACTTGGGATAATATATTTGGTGAAGCAATAAAATTTAACGATACATTTGTTGAAAAAGCATTTTTGAATATGAAAGATTTTCATACTGATGAAGCTATTAGAGAATTATGTTCTGATCTATCATCAGAAATATCTAAATTTGATATTGAACAATCAATGAGAAAAGATGTTTATCAAAAATTTAAATTTTGGTATGAAAATATATATGATAAATCATGTATTTTATTAGAAGAAAGAATATCAATAATTGAAGATACAAATAAAAATTATAAAATTATGGGTTTAGATTTAGAAGATGAGAAATATAATAGAGTGAAAGAAATTAAGAAAGAATTAACAGAACTATGTAATAATTTTTCATTAAATTTAGCTAATGAAAATATAAAAATTGAATTAAATGAAGAAGATTTAATTGGACTTTCTGAACATTTTATTGATTCAAGATTAAATAATAATAAAGTAATTGTAACTCTAAAATACCCTGATGTAGTACCTATTATGGATTACTGTAAAAATAGAGACACTAGAAAAAAGATTTCAATAGAATTTAGAAGAAGATGTATTAATGAAAATACTAGTATATCAGAACAAGCATTTAAATTAAGAAAAGAATTAGCATCAATATTTGGATTTGAAAATTTCTCTGATTATAAATTACAAAATAAAATGGCAAAAACAACAGAAACTGTTAATGTATTCTTAACTGATTTGGTAGAAAAAATGAAACCAAAACTAAAAGATGATTTAAAATGTCTATTAGATTTAGCAAATAATGATTCAATTGATAAATTAGAAGCATATGATATTGCATATTATTCAAGAATATATACTGATTCAAAATCAGGATTAAATAAAGAAGATTTGAAAAAATGTTTTCCAGTAGAAAAAGTAATATATGGAACTTTAGAAATATATCAAAAATTATTAGGACTTAAATTTCAAAAAGTAAGTTCCGTTACAACAACATTTTGGCATGATAGTGTAATATTATATCAAGTTAATAATAAAGAAAATGACGAAATTAAAGGATATTTTTATTTAGATTTATATCCTAGAGAAGGTAAATATGGTCATGCTGCTTGCTTTAATTTTATAGATAAATCTGAACATACATTACCAGTAGCAGCAATGGCATGTAATTTTCCAAAAGATTGTTTAAATTTTGATGATGTAGAAACATTTTTTCATGAATTTGGTCATGTAATGCATCATATATCGTCTAGATCTAAATATAGTGATACAGCAAGTTTTAGTTGTGAAATGGATTTTGTTGAAACACCATCACAAATGTTTGAAGAATGGTGCTATCAATCAGAACCATTAAAAATGATGTCTGAAGGATTAACTGATGAAATGATTGAACAGATTAATAAAAAAAGAAATATGTTAAATGGATGGCATTATTCAAGACAATTAACATTTAGTATAACGGATATGGAAATTCATAGTAAATCATTTACTTGTGATGCTAAAAATATTTATGATAAAAATGTAAAAGAGATTTGCCAAATAGATTTATTAGAAAACACTAATGAAATGGCCTCATTTGGTCATTTAATGGGTGGATATGAATCAGGATATTATGGATATTTATGGTCATTAGTTTATGCTAAAGATTTATTTTCAATGTTTAAAGGTAAAGAATTAGATGAAGAACTTGGTATGAAATTACGTGAAGAAGTCTTATCATATGGAGGTATTCGAGAGTCATCTATTAGTATAAGAAAATTTCTAGAAAGAGAACCCTCTAGTGAATCTTTTTTTATGTCATTACTAGAATAAATATTAAAATTTGTTTAACTAAAATTATTTTTAGTAAATTTTCTTACAGTTTTATTAACATCGCTATAACCATCTTTTTGATTACATAAAGATGGCACAAGTATATACCAATTATCTGTTTTATGTAATCTTTGCCAAAATTGGTCAATACGATATTCATGATTTTTAATATTTTGTAATAATAAGTTCAAACCTTCTTTATAATTACTAATTAATTTATTATAATAATCTTGTTTTACAAAATATGCTCCTGTAGATGTAGAACCATTTAATTTATATGTTTTATTATTATACCTTCTATCATTATTAGAATTTAATACAATAGCATCAAAAGATTTTTTAACTAATTCATTAAATAACATATGTGTTTTTTCAAAATCATTTCCTTTAATCCATTCAATATCATCTTCTACTATTAAACAATTTTTCCATTTATTATTAATAGCCATTTGAAGTACACCAATGTGACTTTGTGTACATCCTATAAAACCTTTTTCATGGTAAATAGCATTAAACCTGACAATTTTATTAGCAGGAAAATATAAATGTAATTGTTGTTCAACAGCAACTCTTCTATCGTTTCTTTTTAATAAATTTATATATATTACTTTTTCAATAAAATTAAATTTATTATTTTCATTTATTTGTGTTGGTGTTATAATAAGTTCATTTATTCGTGTTGGTGTTACATGTTTGTTTATTAATATTATTTTTTTTAAATTATTCATATAATATAATCTATATTTTTTCTAAATATTATAGTCTATTTAAATCTATTTTTATCAAATTGTCTAAAAGCTGCAATACAATCACTATAACCATCTTTTTGAATACATAAAGATGGTACAACTACATACCAATTATCTATTTTTTGTAATCTTTGCCAATATTCATCAACACGATAATTATGGCTATTAATATTTTTTAATAATAAGTTGAAACCTTCTTTAAAATTTGATAATAATTTATCATAATAATTTTTTTTAATAAAATAAGCACCAGTAGATGTTGTACTAAATAATTTATTAGTTACTGTATCATATTTTCTAGTACAATTAGAATTTAATACAATAACATCAAATTCTTTATTTACTAATTTAATGAATAGGTCATAAGTTTTATTAAAATCTTCATTAATCCATTCAATATCATCTTCAACAATTAAACAATTTTTCCATTTATTATCAATAGCCATTTGAAGTACACCAATGTGACTTTTTGTACATCCAACAAAACCTTTTTCTTCTTGAATGGCATTAAATCTAATTATTTTTTCTTTTGGAAAATATAATTCTAGTTGTTTTTCTACTTCTATTTTTCTATCTAGTCTTTTTTCTAAATTTATATAAATAACTTTTTCTATAAAATCAAATTTATTAATACTTTTAATTTTAGTTTTAACATTTTTCACAATATTATTATTACTACTTAATAAAAGTTTATTCATTAATAATTAAAAGATTTTAAATTTAATAAATAATTTTATAATTATTTATAATGAATATATATATAATATCAAATTATTACAATATAGATATAAATATATTTAAAATAATTAAATCAGAAGATTTAGTGGTTTTCATGAATCATCATTTTCACGATGGACCATTTTTTAATAATAATGAAAAACTATTATTTATTAGACGTAATCAAGTTAGTTATTGGGGATATAAAAATAATTATCATAATAGATTCAAAGAAATATATTTTGTAAATGGTAATTCAAATGATGAAGAATTAAAAACTAATATTGATAATTGTCCTAAAATATTAGTTGAAAATTTCATAACAAATTATACAGAAAATAAAACACCAACAACTGGTTTTTTTACTTATTTTTATTTAAGAAATAAATATCCTAATGCAAATATATTTTTAATAGGGTTTACAGGTGGTTCTAGTTATGAAGATAATCATATGGCAAAAATACATGATTATGAATATGAACAAAAATATTATTCTAATAATAATGTAAATTTATTAAATCAAGAATACAATAAAAAGAATAAAATAAATTTATTAAATCAAGAAGAAAATAAAAATAATAAGATAGAAAATTTATTACTAATTAAAAGTAATAAAAAAAAGTAAATTATTAGTTATAAAAATAACTTTCGCTATTAATATTTTTATCATCAATGAATAAGTCATAAGCTGGTTTTCCCATTCGTAATTCATTAAATAAACATCCCCATGAATTTAATTGATTATATGTAAGATGAAACCAATTTATTCCTGTCATCGTTCCTCTAGCTGTCCAATATATAATAGTATTACCTTCTTTATATAATTTATTAATTTTTTCTATTCTATCGTTATGAGGTAGAGCTAATTCATAATTTTTTTTATCACAATTATCTGGATAATAACAAATAGTATCGTCTATATCTACAAATATAATCATTATATATAATGATTATATTATGTTTAATACCAGCACGCAGTGGTTCAAAAGGGATATTAGATAAAAATATAAAAATTTTAAATGGAAAACCATTAATTGCACATTCAATAGATCAAGCAAAAGAAACTAAATATTATAAAAATAATCAAATGAGGGTAGTAGTTACAACTGATTCAGAAAAATATGCAAATATTGCTAAAGAATATGGAGCTGAAATTCCAGTATTAAGACCAAGTGAAATATCACAAGATTTATCAACTGACTTTGAATTTATTAAACATATGATTGATTATTTAAAAGAAACAGAAAATTATAATCCAGATATTATATTACAATTAAGACCTACACAACCAATTAGAAAAATAGAAGATATAAATAAATGCTTAGATTTATTTATTGAAAATTTTAATGAATATGATAGTTTAAGAACAGTAATTCCTTATGAAAAATCACCATTTAAAATGTATGAAGTTAAAGATAATGTATTAGTGCCTTTATTTACAAAATTAAGAATACATGAAGAATATATTATAGAACCATATAATCAATGTCGCCAACTATTACCCCAAACTTATTTGCATAATGGTTATATTGATATTTTAAAACCTTATTTATTAAATGATAATAAAATTAGTGGAGAAAAGATTTATCCTTATATAATGAATAAAGAAGATACTATTGATATTGATACTTTGGAAGATTGGAATAAATATCTATTATAAAATATATAGTTATATATATAAATGAATAAATTATTATTAAAAAAGGACACACCGATTGAAACTAAAAAAAATAATGATATAAATAATGATCTAAATAATAATTTAATTATGAAATCATTATTAGATGAATACAATAATAATATAACAAAATATGAAGAATTAAAAATAAAAATAAATCAAAATATAGTTGGTAGAGTTTGTCATAATAGAACAGTAATTTTAAATATAATTTGTAAATTATTTACTATTAAAAATTATTTAGAAATAGGAGTACACAATGGTGGTTCGATGAGTTATGTTGTTTCAGAAAATAAATCAAAAAATTGTATAGGTATTGATTTATTTGAAGATACTACAGGTAATTATATAAAAGATTCTATAACTATAAAAAAATCTTTTGATAATATTAGTAAAAATAATATTAATAGTACTATAAAATTAATACAAGGAAATTCTACATCAAAAGGAACAATTGATAAATTAAAAGAAGAATTAAAAAATAATAAAATTGATTTATTATTTATTGATGGTGATCATAGTTATATGGGTGTTAAAAATGATTTTTTTAATTATTATTCTTTCGTTAATGATAATGGATTAATTATTTTAGATGATTATAATATAATATGGCCTGGAATAATTAAATTTGTTGATGATTTTATTAAAAATAATAAAAATGTTCAAATATTAGGTGTTTTCGATAATAATGAATTAATAATTAGAAAACTATTTTCTATTTGAAATATGAATACATATTTATCCTCGCAAGCTTTTTTTCTTGGCTAATTCTCCATCAAACTCCTTTCTCTCACCTTTCTCATATTTACATGCTTTTTCAATGTCTCTAATTCCTTTAACTAATTTAATTAAACCAGATGGTTCTATACTACTAGATTGATCACTACCCCACATAGTTCTATTTAAAGTAATATGACGTTCAACCCAAGTAGCACCCATAGCAACTGCAGCAAACGTGGTCACTAATCCATATTCATGACCACTATAACCTATTTCTTTTCCTATCCATTTTTCTTTCAAAAAATGAATATAATTTAAATTTAATTCTTCAACTGGACAAGGATATGTACTATTAGTATGCATTACAACATCTGGATTGCATGCATTAATGCATTCTTCAATTTCTTTTTCATTACTCATACCAGTTGAAATAATTAAAGTTTCAAAATTTAGTCTAGCAAATTTACATAATTCCAAATTAGTAATTAATGCATTTGGTATTTTACCTATTTTTGTATATTTAGCCATTATTTTTACACTATCTAAATCCCATACACTCGCAAAAAACTCTATATTATTTGATTTAGAAAAATCAACTAATTCTTTAATTTCTTCTTCTGAAAATTCTAGTTTCCATTTATATTCTAAATAAGTTATTTCACCCCAAGGTGTTTTTCTTAAAAGATTCTTTTGTGCTTCGGGAACACACACATCTGGATTTCTCTTTTGAATTTTGACATAATCACAGCCAGCTACTTTAGACAATAATATTAATTGTTTACACAAATCCATAGAACCATTGTGATTAATACCAATTTCACTAATAATTTTTACCATTATATTTATATATAAAATTTTATAAGTTAAACCAAATAATAATGTATATATATATATATAAATATATGAAAAAGATGTTACTAATTAATAAAGAAAACAAAGAAAGAATATTAAAAGAAAATAAAGAAAGAAATTTAAAAGAAAATAAAATTATTGTTATAGGTAATGGACCTTCTGTGTTAAAAAACGAGTTTGGTGATATAATTGATAATTTCGATGAAGTAGTTAGAATAAATCATTATTTGCCATCAAAAAATGTTGGTAAAAAATTAACTATTTTTGCTCATTCAACATATCAAACTAAAATTTATGATAAAGTTTCTTCATTAGCAAAAGAAATACTTGTTTGGAATCAAACAAGTGCTAAAAATTATAAATCATATGATAAAATTAAAAATACGATAATTAATAAAACACCTATTGAATTAGAATTAACAAAATTTAATTTTAAGATTTTTCCAAAACCACCATGGTGCTCAACTGGTATAGCAATATTAATGTATTTAATTAATAAATATGATAAAATTTGTATTTATGGTTTTGATTATTTAGAAATATCTAAACAATTACATTATTTTGAAAATACTATTTATAAAACTTCGTCACATTCATCTAATTTAGAAAAAAATTTTATTGAACATTATATAAAATTAGGTAAATTATATAAATTAGAAGATAATCTTGACTAAAATTATATTTTATTATCAACATACAATGAACGTAGTTCATATTTATATTCTATTAATTTTTGTTTTTTTTCTGGATCTTTTTCTTTTTTTATCATATAAAGACAATATTTTAGATGTGCAAGATATCTTGCTAATCCATTACCATCATTAATCACTTCGTATGGTAATTTTTTCTCACGATTTCTTGTTTTTTCAATATCTAAATAAAGTCTATCACTCATTTCAAATAGTTTTTCTATTGCATGTAAATTATTATTAAATACCGCAAAATGTATTAATGTATTACCATCACTAGTTAGTATTCTTAAGAAATTAGGATCATTAATATTGTTTTTTAGAATATAATTAAAAACTTCATTTGATTTTTTTGATATTGCATAATGTATAGGTGAATATTTAAATGAATCTTTCACACGCGTATCAATTGCATATCTTTCTACTAAATATTTAAATATGTTTATATAATTTTTCTTAGCTAATTCATTTATCAAATATTCATTTTTTTTATTTGGAGTATTAATAATTTTTATAATATCTATTTTGGTTAGTTTTTTTTCAAATGTAGTACATATATATATAGCTAATTCTAAATTATCTTTCATATTTAATAATAAAAAATTTAATGTCGAGTCATTATTATTATTAAAATGATTTAAATTAGAACTTTTATTAACTAGATATTCAAACGTTTTTTTATCTTTTACTTTTAAATATGAAAGAGAAGTATTACCATATTTATCAATATAATTTACATCAATTTTAATATCTTCAATTAAATATTTTATTAACTCAATATCATCACTCCCATTAACTATTATAAATTGTAATATATTCATTTCTGCTATATTAATTTTAAATTTTATATCTACACCTTTATTAATCAAATATTCATAAATTTGTTTGGTATTTTCTTTTATATATATAATAAGATTATAACCATGTACATCTTTATAATTTACATCTATTTTCTTTTCTTCTATTAAATATTCTATTAACTCAATATCATTACAGCCTTTAGCTATTATATATTGTAATATATTAGATTGATTATCAGTATATTTTAAATTAATATCTAATCCTGATTCAATATATTTTTTTATATTTTGATAAGTTTTATTAAAAAGTTCAATTTCCAATAAATTTATTGCATTTTTATTAATATAATCAATTTGATCATTAACTTTTATTTTATTAATAATATTAAATTTAGTCACTTTAAATATTTCATTTTTTCCAACATCAAATTCTTTTAATTTTTCATCATCAAGAAGTTTATAATATTTATTATTTTTAATATTTATAAAAAATGGTGTCATTAGTATTGATATATTTATAACTGGATCATATGATTGATAATTAATATAAAATTCTAAATATTTTATAAAATTAAATTCTATTATTCCACGATTATCATCATAATAAAATAATTTATTATTACATTTAAAAAATCCAGTAGAATGCGCACCCTTTTCTCCTACTGAATCTATTTCTATAAATACAGTTTCATTAGTAATATCAAAATAATCAGGTTGACTAATAAAAATAGTTTTTATTATTAATACATATGGATCATTTACAAATACAAATGATAATAAATTAATTAGTATCAAATATTCAATTAGGTTTCCACCATGGTCCTTTTCATTTTCAATATTAGATTTTCGTATAAAATCAATATTTCTAGATATTTCTTTACCAATTATAGCTACATCTATACCAATTTTTTTTGTATCTGTTCTTAAAAACAGTGGTTTAACAAATGGTGGTTGTTCTTTTAAATTATTTGAACTAGGTGGTTCTACTAATGTTTTAATAGGGTCAGTTACAGGACAAGTGAAATTAGTTAAACACGACTTTGGAATTATTTCAACTTTTTCATTTTCATTAATCGATTGATAATCATGTGCATATATACATAATCTTTGTTGTAATAATTTTATATAAATAATTAATTTATCTTTCATTCTTTGTAAATTTGCTTCATTATTTTTATAAAAATATGGTAAATATTTATCACGTTCTTTTAGAAATGCAAGTTCTACTATATCTTCAGCACTTAAATTAAATAATCTTCCTTGTACTTGATTTTTTAATTCATCTGAAAAACAAAAGAGTGTTTGTATACTATCATTCCAACACTCTCCATTATGTTGTTTAAATCCTCTTTTTTCACAATATGTAAATGGTATATAATCTTGCATATATTTTGCCTTTATTACATCTAATTTAGCTTTAATTTCTTTTTTTTCTAATCCACCTATAAGAGGCTTATTATCTTTTAATAAATTTAAATATTTATTTTTATATTTAATATATTTATTATAATAATCAGGCATATATATATATAAATAGAAAAGTAGTATTTGAAATTTGTAAAAAAATTGATAAACATACAATTAATTTTATATCCTTAGATTATAATGTCCTATACTCTAAAAATAAAAGTAGACTCATCAGCACCTGATTTTGTAAAACAATTCTACCAAGATTTCACGTCTCATAATGAAGGTGACGCTGGAATTGACTTGATTAATCCATATGATTTAGTTGTTAAAAATGCTCACCCTTGTGAAACATTAGATCATTTAATTCAATGTGAAATGATTGATAGTTATAATCAATCAGTATCTTATTCTTATTATTTGTATCCACGTTCGTCAATCAGTAAAACACCTTTACTTATGGCAAATAATGTAGGAATTATTGATGCTGGTTATCGAGGTAATATAATGGCTAAGTTAAGAAATTTAGATAATACTTCTCCATACCTTATTAAAAGTGGAGAAAAACTATTTCAGATTTGTGCACCTGATTTAAAACCAATTAATGTAGAAATTGTAAATGTTTTATCAGATACTAAAAGAGGTTCTGGTGGATTTGGTTCAACTGATAAAAAACCAGAAGTTAAAGTTATAACTAGTGTTCGTTCCATAGAAGGTTTTATTGAACCGATGCCTTCTCATTCACCTAAAAAAATAGACTAATAAGTTAAAATAATAAAAATTATAAATAAAGCAAAATTTCCAGGTCCAAAATGTTTTAGAACCTTTAACCAAGATTCAAGTTTATCTTGATTATATTCTTTAAATATATATCTATAAACATTATATGAACCTTTAGTTATATATAAGAATATATCATATAAAAATCCACTTTCACTTGCTAATTCTTCTCTCCTTCTATTATAGAAATTATCATGCCCAACTGCTTTATGAGATGCAATTGCTTCATTTAATCCATAACTTAAACTTATCATGTAAGACATAAATATAATTAATAAAGTATACCAATGAAAATAACCTTTGGTACTAGTAATAAAACTAATTAAAATAAAATTTGTTATATTATCACTTACTAAATCAAGTGCCATACCAAATTTAGAACCCATATTATAAGCTCTTGCCATTTTTCCATCTATACAATCAAATAAATAACCTAAAAAATAAGCAACGCAAGCATAATGAGGTTCTTTAATATAAAGATAGTATACAGCTAATAAAGTTAATGTAGTACTCATATATGTTACATGATTTGGTGTTAATCCAGCATTTCTTAATGGGTCAACTAATAATTTTGCAATAGGAAAAAATATATAATTATCACCCCATGATTCATATTTAGAATCATCTCCATATTTCTCAGCATTATCATCATATAACATATCTTTCTTTGGTATATCTGGTGTATTTTTAAAAGGAACATTCATTTTTGATGCATTTAAAATTAATTCAGGTGCTTTATCCAAGAATGGTTGTGCTTTATCCAAGAATGGTTGTGCTTTATCCAAGAATGGTTGTGCTTTATCTAATAAAGTAGTGTCACTATTTTTTTTAAAAAAATTTATTCTTGTTCTTAATTCATTAATTGTATTTTGTGAAGCGTTTTCAAAATCAATTAAATAATCTTCTTTAGACATTATTATATAATAGATTATTTTTATAAGTTTTACTAAAATACCTTTACAAATCTATTATCAGTATAATCATTACCTTCTATATCTTGTTGTTCAACTACTTTAAATATATCTTCTTGTACTCGTAATTTTACTGCTTTATCTCTTTCATCTTTAGCATCTAAATCTGGACCTTTATTAATTTCCATTAATGATGCTCCTAAATCAAGTGTAGGAGCAACATCAGAACCAAATAATTGAAATAGTGTATGTTTTTGTAATTTTTTATTTTTACAGACTTTAATAGAAATACCTTCAATTATATCGTGCATTAATTTATTAACATTTTTATCCCATAAAATAGAACTTCCTGGATTTTCTTTATCTAAATGATCTCTAAAATCATCCAATGTTAAAGGATTTGAATCATAAATCTTTCTATCAATATAACCTGTTGTAATATGTTTATCAAATGTAGTATCATTTTCATCATAATCTTGAGGTGTGTAATATACAAATCCATCTTTATGAATGTAACCTTCAACAACACCATTTCTACATACTATTAAAGTATAATATCTAAAATTAATTTTACGATTTACAATTAAATAAGGATTATATAAGTAATCTTGAACTAAATAAAAACCATTTTTATAACCATCCATAATATCTTTATATGTATTTACAATTTTTAAACCTTCTTGTCTTTGAGCATAATTTTTAAGAATATACATATGTCCTGGTCTCTTTGCTTCATTTTCATTAAAATGTCTTTTAATCTTTCTTAAGTCATCTTCTTCATCTAATAAATAAGTTTTAGGCATTAATGTAGATGCTTTATCTTCACCATAATAGATTCTTAATAATTTCCATAAATGAACTTTAGAAGCAGGCCAATCACATCCATCTATAATAGAAATCTTTTTATTACCTTCTAATTTTTCAAATTCTGTTACTCTCTTTTCACAAGTATTATATTCACAAGGGAAATAATAATCCCAATCTTTATCATTATTTTTCATGTTATATTTGTTAGCAACTCTTTCTAATAAGTCTGTTAGATGACATTCTGAATAATAATCACTAAAATCTTCTCTTTGCTTGGTGAACACAGCTCTAACAATTAAAAAGATAATTAATATAATTAATATTAAATCTAATTCCATTAAATTAATTTAGAATTTATTTTAAACATATAAAAATTATTTTTAATTTTTATATATATTATTCATTTTTATTATTTTTTCTTAATAAATAAATTATTAAAGCAACTATTGAACCTCTTATTATTAAAGATGGATAAGTTGAAATTATTCTATTTAAATAAGGTATTTTGGCAACAACTCTTATAAAATCAGGATTATTTACTAAAATAAAAATTATAATAATTATTACTGGTTCTTTGATTTCAATTAAAAAATTATATATTAATTCTTTCCAATTTCTAGAAGGTATTTCTACCTTTTTTTCAACTACTATATTTTCTAAATGTTCTATTGTCTTCTTTTTTGGTTTTTCATTTGTAAAGCTTAAATTAGATGGTAATGGTCCTTGATCATTTTGAATATTATCAAAATTATCTAAATTAATTTCTAAATCTTTAACAAAATTGTCAACACTAAAATTTTGTTTATTTAATGTACGGTCAACTTCATTGAGTCTAGGTTCGCTTCTAGCTAACGAACAGCTTTCTACCTTATTTATATCTTTAAAAGGTTCTCTTTCATAATGTGATGCGTTAGTTTTTATATTGTTAATTGAAGTGCTCATTTCTTTATAATTTTGAAGTTCTTTTTCTAGTTCATCAAAGTTATTATTTTTATCCATTATATATATTTTAGAATTTATTTCTTAAAATTTTCATTATAAACATTATCTAATATTTTATACTTATTTTTTATAATTTTTCTGCCATATTGATCTTTTTCATCTTCAAACCATTTATTATTTGGTTTAAAAGGAGGTGTTAATATTTTAGATAGTTCTAAAATTTTATTTACTTCATCTTTTGTGATACAACCTCTTATAGTATCAGTAATCATAGTAAATATAAAACATTTTTCAATTGGTACATTTATAAAACTGCCACATACATCTTTAGTACCATATTCTGATTTTACATACCATATATTTATATTATATGTAAGGAATGCAATTTCTAATTTTGAATATTTTTCACCTTCGAATAATTTATTTGCATAATTTTCTAAATCACCATAAAATTCTTCCTCTCTCCAATTATCTTCCCAAGCAACTATTGTTGTAAATCCTCTACGTCTTAAAATTTTATGTAATTCGCTTGATGTCATATCTACAAATTTCATATCAATACTTAATGTTGGTGTATTACTTTTTACTATTATACAATTTCCATTAATAATTTCATGTTCAAGATGTAACATAGTTGCTAATTCATTGAAAACTAAATTAGTTTTTTTATTTAAAGTATCTATATAAATCATTTCATAAATAAAATTAGGTTCATCTGAAATAGCTTCAGTCATTAAATGTTTATTTACATCATCATTCTTTAGTTGTAATAATGTATATATTTTTTCAAAAAATTTGTTAGGTTCTACTTCAAATGTTTTAACAAATGGCATATTTACTAAATTATTAATGTAATTAGGATTATTCCAATCTAAATGTTCAATTTTACCTGGTTCAATCAACAAAATATGAAAAGGTTTTTCATCTAATATTTTAATATCAGTCATTAAATATTAATGAAAATAGTTTTTTATATAGTTTTCAAAGAATTATTTAGATTCTATTTCTTCAAATAAATAAGAATATACATCAGATATTTTTTCTTTTTGTAAAATAGTTACTGGGTTTTGACTAAAGAATTTTTGATTTGCACCTTTTTCGTGAGGCATGAAAGAATTTTTATCAACTAAATATAAAAATCTTTTTGTTTTTAATTTATCTAATGTTTGAGGTTTGAGTTCTTTAATCTTGATTTCTTTACCATTAAAATTTTTCTTTAATTCATCTTTTTCAAAATTGAAAGAACCAAATAAAGCCATACTAGGATCTGTATATGCTAAAATTTTATCATTCTTTTTAGGATGTATTTTAGAACCTAAATTATAAGGATCTTTTAACGCCAACCAAAACCCAGGTAATTCGGTATTATTCGATTCAACTAAATTCATTATTGTTTTTAATTGGTCATAATCTTTCTCTAAATAACCTACTTTAATAAATGCATTCATTACAGTATTTCTCTTCTTTGATAAATATTCAAAATCTAAATTATCAATAGGAAACTTGCCTTCTATAATCGCATCTCTATAATTATCTAAATTATATTTTATTAAACTTTTAATTTCATCATCACTATTTTTAATAAAAATTTTATTAGTAGTATTTAAATTTATTTTTTTATTAAGGCTTTTATAATGATTATTTTGTCCAATTAAAATATTTTTTTTAGTTAATCTTATTTTTTCACCAAGTGATTCTAAAAAAGCATTTTCCCAATAGAGTGACATTTTTTTATCAAGTTCTTTATATTTGTCATTTTTTGTTTCTTTCATTTTTTGATAACTTTTGAACATTGTATCCATATTTTTATCCGATAAAATTTGTTGATTTATTTCATCTAAATCTATTGGATTAAAAATTTTTTTATTTAATGAATTTATAAATTCATTTTTTGAGAATGGATTGAATCCAACAATATGACACGTTAAACAATTAAAGTCAGAATTATCATCTGTTTTTTTAGCGTTTTTATAACTAGTTTTTTTACCAGATATTGAATTTTTTTTACTTATCATTTAAAATAACTTGGAAAATTTTAATTTAGATTATTAAAAAATATATAAAAAAATATTTACTGACTTAATATTAAGTATAAATCTATGTCAGAAATTAAAACTGCCTCTATACCTATCCCCATTAAATATTCTAAATCGTGGCATTCATTTTCAGATCCAAATAGTCAAATTCAAAAATATTTGTTTGAATTACGTATTAATTTAAAATCTGGTGAAAAAAAAATATTTAGAAATCTTGAAAGTGATACACACTCAAATTTAATTTTTTTAAAACATCAAATTAAATTTTCAAATATTCAAGATTTTAATATAAGCGTCTCTAAATTACCTTTTGATTTTTCATTTAATTATGAACTAAATGGTTTAATTAATCATGATCACTCTGCGTATACTAATAAAAATGAAAATATCTATATTGAGTTTTCTCAAAATTCAAATGGATATACTATTTGTAATTCAAGTTTTGTTGGAATTGATTTTTTTAAAATTTGTATATCCCCACCAAATTAAAATATTTAGTTTAAAAAAAAATTATATTTACTATTTTAATGTGTGAAGTAAACTATATAATTCAGAAAAAGAAACCTGAAAATTCTAAATATACTTATAAAATGAATGAACAAGGTTCTCAACTTTTTGTATTTGAATTAATATTTCGCAATAATGATGGAATTAATAGCACCATTCGTAAAATTAAAAGAGGTAATCAAGGTAATATAATATCATCTGCTGATAATATATTATATAATAACATAGAGCGCGTAAAAATATCCGTATTAGATAGTAACAATATAAATAATCAAATTCAAGCCAAAATTATATTAGACCATACAACAACATATACAACATATATTACTAATGAAATATATTTAGAATTTAATAAAAATAATAATTATCTTGAATGCAATTATAATATTCCTCAAAATTAATCAGAAATAAGAACTACATTAGGAACTACATTAGAAACTACATTAGAAACTACATTAGAAACTACAGGTGGATGTATGTAATCTTTCGTTTTATTATCTAATAAACATCTATCAAAAATATCTTGATTAAAATGTTCTCCTATAACTCCTATAGGTAATGAATGTCTTTTTACAGGATGTAGTATTTGATTAAATCCAAATTTTTTCCAACATAAATTAAAAGTCGCATCTTGAGTATAATGTTTACAATATTCTAATTTTAAAATATTTACGCGCATTTCATTAATATTAAACATATTAATTTTTTTATAGTCTTTCCCTTTATATAATATTTCAACAGCTTTAGAATAAGTTGGTTCTATTAATAAAAATTTACTTCTTGATATACCAATTCCCCAAGAATGAATTAAACCAATAGGTGAAGTTAATAATTTATCAGTATTTCCATTTGTTATATGACTACCAGATACATAAGCTATAGAATTATTATTTTCTGTAAAATCTAATAATGCTTCAATACTTTTTAAATAAGTAGGAGAAATAACTAAATCATCTTCTAAATGTAATACATATTTATATTTTTCAATAATAAATGCTTGAATTAAACCAAAATGTTGCGATAAAGCTATATTTTGATTTATTTCAAAATAATATTTTTTTAAACTTTTACATTTTATTTGAGATAAATATTTTTCAGCGATTTTTTTTGTTAATTCGCATGTAGGTCCATCTTGAATATATATAACATGCCAATTTTCTATATTTTCTGCTTTAATTATTGCTTGTAATATTCTTTCTAAATATTTATATCTATTATAAGCAAATATTAAAATACAAAATTCATTATTTGACTCAGTTATTTCATTTTCTTTAATATTATTATATATATTTTGATTATCTAATAATTTTAGTTTGTTTTCATTATTTTTTACAATTAACATCTTAATATTTTTATTCATTTAATTATAATATATTAAAAGTTATATTAAACTTATTTTATATTATAAATTAATGTCATCTTCTAAAAAATCAGATGAAAATGAACTTGAAGAAATAGATGGATTAATTTGGGATGCTTCAATTGATACATTATTAGCTAGTTGGTGTGATAATGCTAAATGTTTTGAATGGATGCATACAGAATCATTTTCATTAAATTCAAATAAAGTGAAACTGTTTATGATTTGTATAAATTTATTAACTGCATTGTCAGGTTTAAGTAATGTTATAGCAGGTGGATATAATATTAATGGTTTTCAAATTTCATGGATTTTTGGTAGTATATCTATTTTTGTTTCAACATTAAATATGTTACAAGATAAATTAGGCTATCAACAGGCTACATTAAATCATAATAAATTTGCTAATCAATGGAGTATTATTAGAAATAAAATTGAAGAAATTGTATCATTACCTGTACATGTAAGAAGAGATTGTAAAACATTTTTAAGATACATTAAAAGTGATATTAATCAAGCATCTATAGAAGGTAATACTTTAATACCTAAATCTATTCGAATAGCTTGTTATGAAAAATTTAAAAATATTCCAAATTTTGATATTCCAGATATATGTGGTAATATGGAACATACAAAGGTATATATTAATTCACATAATTATGAAGTATTACTAGATAAAAAATAAAAAAATTGCTTAAAAATTATTTTCTAAATTACCTTAGATTACAATGGTTCAATTTTGCGAAGCTTGTAAAACTAATAATAAAATAAAGAAAATATCTGGTTTATTTTCATTTTCTTGTAAATGTGATTATAAAATATTGTGCCAACAATGTAGATATCCCGAAAATCATAATTGTGCATATGATTATAGAAAAGAACAAATTAAAGAATTAGATAAAAAAAATCCTAAAATAACATCTGATAAATTTGAGAAAGTATAAAAAACTATAGAATTAAATCTAAACATCTCCATTTACCACATAATTGCCTTGGATTTTGTGGACCCAAGTCTATGCCACATTCTATACAATGCCATGTTTCAGCTTCTGAATTATAACCGTGTACAACTTTAATTTTCTTTGTAACAGGCTCATCATTTTTAGTCTTAAATATAATTTTAATAGGTTTGAAATAATCAGTGATTAATTTTTGTTTATAAAAACTTTTATTTGCCATATTCTAATAATTATTATATAATAAAATAAAAAATCAATTTTTTTACTTAAATGAAAAACTAAAATCAGGATATAATTCATTTATAATTGGTATTACACAACCTAATGCACCAATTAATATATAATTGCACATATATTTTAAATTTTCTACTTCTACCGATAATATTATATCAATTTCATTTAATAGATATAACTGAATTTCTTTTAATTCCATTAGGTCTAAACTACTCTCTGATTTAGATAGTAGATTTTTACTTATGCTATCACGCTGAGATTTATTAAAATTTTCATTGAAAAAACTTGATAATTCATAGTTAAACTTTTTTAAATTTTCTTTAGATAATGCTACAAACCACACTGAATCTATAAATATTGATATAGTTAGAAATTTCTGAAATATTTCTAATGCTTTTTGTTCAACTGTCATATTATTTCTTACTTCATTTAAATTTACTTCTTCTATTAACTCAAATATAGAATTTGGTATTTCTTCTTGTGATACAGGATGTTTTGTAATTTTATGTGCTTTTAAATAAGATAATGATTCTTTTTCAAAACATCTTATTAATCCTCGAGTATCTTTATATAAAATTAAATCATTTAAATTTTCATAAACTATTTTTTTTTTATTATTTTCATTTTTCCAAAATATATTTAATGTAATTGGGTCTTTATCATCTATACTGTCTTCTAATTTGAAAGATTCTGTTAATTTAAATTCTTTTTCATATTCAGATTGAAGAAATTTAAATAAATCACCATTTGGACCAATTTTTCTATTTGTTCTTGGATTCTTTTTAGGATTATTGCGCCATTTTAGTAATTCTTCTCTAGTAATAGGTTTAATATTGAAAGTACTCATTATATCCATAATAATAGATTAAAATATTATTTAAATCAATTTTTTTAATGCAAAATTAATTAAAGGAAAACTATGTAAATATGTATATGCCCCAATTAGTTGAAGAAATCTCTGAAGAAACAACTAAACAGGATAAACAACCTATAAAAAAACGAAAGTTACCATTTGGTCATTATAAAGTAGGAGAATTTGAAATTAAACCTATTACACAAGATGAATTTTCTGATGGATGGAAAGCTGTATTACCTAGTATAAAAAGTGGTAATCCTATTCATCATTGGAGTGTGACTTTAGCTCAACTACCTCCTCATTTATGGTGTAAACGTAGAATTGAATACGATGGTAATAAACAAAATTTTAAAGTAATTAAAGATAACATTTATTATTATTCAGTAAATAAAACAGCTCATGATGCTAATTTAATACTTTTATATGAAGAATTAATGAAAGGAGAATTATCTGATAATAAAGTAATTAAAGAATTATTATCAAAATTAGAAGTTAATGAAGACTCTTCAAAATCAAATATTTCTGGTTGGTTAATTATTCGTGCAAAGAAATTTTTGGCAGGAAAAAGTGATAAATATATTACTGATATGAGTTAGCTCCCCCCTTATTAGTATACTAAAGTAAACTAGAGTATACATAAATGGGTTTGAATATATAACACACATACATATATTAAATGACCTATAATCAACCATTTATTAAAATAATTTTCAGGTACTTTAATTAATGGATTAATAATTCTATACATAAATCCTTGTTGATATTCTTGGCCCATAAATATATATTCTAATTCAGTGAGACCACATTTTTCATAACCAGTAATGTATTGAAATAATAGATAAACTAAAAATACTAAAATATAATTTTTGAAAACTAAATTATTAACAAAAGGACTAATAATAACTGATACTACGATAATAAAATGAATTAAATTAATTAAATTAATAATAAGTGACATTATTAATTTAAAGTATATTTTTAATTTATACTAAGGTTTAGGAGCTAAACTTACAGGTACAGCACAAAAGTTAGATGTCGCAGCTCTATATATGATGTATAATACAGGGCAGCAGCAAGCTAATAAGAAATCACCAATAGCAAAACCATTGCTGCATTTGAATGAAAGGTAAATAGCAAATAATGCTGTTACAGTATGGAAAATGGAATAAAATGAACGCATTGGTGATTGGGGTTTAACAACAATAATAGTTGCATTTCTTTCAGGTGTATTTTGCATTTATATAAGTTACTTTAGAAAATTTCTTAATATTTTTTAAATAAAAATTAAACATCAATATCTTTATTCTTTTTAGTATTTGGTTTTGGTTTAGTTGAAACTTTGTTTGTGCCATTTTTATTTGCAATAATAGTAAGTACATCTTCTAAAGTTAATTCTTCAGGAGTATAAGATTTAGGTAATGGAATATTAGATTTCGTTGTACCAGATACTATTTGTAAATATGGTCCAAATTCTCCTTTCTTAACATTTATTATTTTATTCTTAACTGTAAATGATTTCATTGCAAACTTATCACCACCTCCTGTTTCTATTAGTTGTTTAGCATAAGCCAAATCAATTTCATCTTCATTCTTTCCATTAACTGAAATGTTTTTATCTCCATATTTTAAATATAGTCCAAATTGACCCTTATTTAATGTTACATTTGCTTTTCCAATTTTACCTAATAATACAGGATATCTTAATAATTTTATTGCTGCATCTAAGTCTATTTCTTCAGGGTCATCTTTAATTGAAGCGTATTTCCATTTTGTTGCACCAGCTTCTTCTAATCTTTTCACAAATGGACCATATTGACCAGCTCCTATAAATATTTCTAATTCAGTATCAGGGTCTATTCCTAAAGATTTATCATTGTTTGCTAATGTTTTATTTTCTTTAACATCTTTTAATAATGATTCACACATTGGATTAAATTTTTGATAGAATTGATTTAAAATATTTACCCATTTTGCTTTACCTTCTGCTATTTTATCTAAATATTCTTCAAAATCAGCTGTAAATTTAATATCCATAATCGGATTAAAATGTTCTAATAAAAATTTAACAATTTGATTACCTAATTCAGTGGGTACTAATTTTTTACTTTCTTTTCCTACTCGTATTTCTTTAACGGATTCTTTGATTTTTACTTTTGTAATTATAGATTCTTTATATGTTGGTAATAATTCTAAGCATTTTGAATCTTTCTGAATACCATCTATATTTTTAATTTCTACATACTTTTTTTCAATGATTTTATTTATAATTGATGCATATGTAGATGGTCTACCTATTCCATTTTTTTCAAGAAATTTAATTAAACCAGCTTCATTATATCTAAATGGTAATTTAGTATATTCTTCAGATACTTTTATTTTTTGCATATTAATTATATCATTTGCTTTTATTTCCATTTTACCTTTAACTGTTTCATCATCTTCACTCGTGTTATCATATAATTTTAAAAATCCATCAAATTCAATATTCTCTAAAGATGACTCAAAATAATATTGTTTATCTTTGAATATTAATAAGCTCTTTTTATTTTCAACAACATCTATTGAAATATTTTGAATATTTATTTTTGCATTAGCCATTTGACTTGCTAAGGTTCTCTTCCAAATTAATGCATATAATTTTTGACTATCAGGGTCTAATTTTGATGCTTCTACAATCTCAACACTTGTTGGACGGATTGCTTCATGAGCTTCTTGTGCACCCTTATTCTTTGTTGTATATTTTTTCAAATCAGAATATTCTTTTCCATAAGTTGTTTTAATATATTTTTCGCAAGCAACTAATGCATCTTCTGATAAATTCGTAGAATCAGTTCTCATATATGTAATAAGACCTGCTTCATATAGTCTTTGTGCTGCATCCATAGTTCTTTTTACAGCAAAGCCCATTTTAGTTGAAGCATCTTGTTGAAGAGTTGATGTAATGAATGGAGCTGATGGTTTTCTAACTGATTTTTTATTTTCAACATTAATTACTTTATAAACAGAATCTTTCGTTATACTATTTAAAAAATTATTTGCACGTTCATTATTTTTAAATTGATGATTTAAAGTTCCATTAAACTTAGCATCTTTTAATGCAAATTCTCCAATAGTTTTTAAAAAAGGTTCTGATATAGCTGCAGCTATTTCTTTCTCTTTATCATCCAAAATTCTAACAACAACTGATTGAACACGACCTGCGCTCTCACCAACTTTATATGCCCATAAAATTGGACTAATTTTATATCCCATTAATCTATCTAATAAACGTCTTGCTTGTTGTGCATCAATTAAATCTTGATTTAATAATCTTGGTGTAAGAATAGCATCATTTATTGCTTTCTTAGTAATTTCATGAAATACAATTCTTTTTGGATCTTTTAATTTTAAAACATCTTTTAAACTTCCAGCAATAGCTTCTCCTTCTCTATCTTCGTCAGCAGCTAATATTACTTCAGAACACTCTTTCGTTAAATCTCTTAACTCTTTGACAACCTTTGATTTGTCTGGTGAAACAATATATAACGGTTTAAAATTATTTTGAATATCAATAGACATAGTTTTTTTATCTAAATCTTGAACATGACCAAAAGATGCTTTAACAATGTATCCTGAACCAAGGTATTCATTTATTTTTTTGATTTTACCAGGGGATTCAACAATAACTAATATTTTCGACATTTATATAATAATTAAATAACATAATTTATTATTAAATCAATTTTTATTTATGCAGATTAAAATTAAACTACAAAATACAAATATATATAAATGAAAGGGGGGAAATTAGTCTTGGCTTGTGCATCTAGCCCACTTTGCGCCGTGCCTCCCGCTTAGCTGTCCCGCGGTTAGCTGCTGCTGTTGCATCCGCGCTGAACAGCGCGTTGAAGTGCCTGGTCGCCGATAGAGCTTGCCCAACTTGATTTCGGAATTCAGCTCCGCAATCCACGAAGGGCGCACTCTGGAGCTACCAGCCAGCAGTTCTGCCTTCAACGCGGCGCGCTGAGCGAGAATGCCAGCACGCAGCTCAGCGGTAGCGCGGATGGCATCTTGATTCTCACTGCGCCGTGTCTCTCGCAGCTTGTCCTTCGCCTTGTCCCGCCGCTTTCGCTGTGGACGCGCTAAAGAAGACGAGTCACCATGCAAGTCAGGCTCCGACGGTGAAGTCAATGCACAGCGCGGTGCTGCGATATGAACGACCACGTGCTCTGCAGGAGGGGCAATGGAGGTTTCATGGTGGGGCACAGAGACAGGACTTGTGGGAGCACTGATGTAGCAAGTGGTGCCCACCGTTGACACTGACAGTGGTGTCCAACCACACAAGTCGTAGCGCGATGCGGGAATGGAGATTTTGAGAGCTGGACGAGGTGGCAAGGCGGTCGGCTCAGTCGCGTCCACGAGCACTGGGTTGGCTGCAATCGACTCAGTCGCGTCCACGAGCACTGGGCTGGCTGCAATCGACTCAGTCGCGTCCACATCAGCGTACGCATCAGCGTCCACATCAGCGTCCACGTCAGCGTCCACGTCAGCGTCCACAGCCATGTCCATGGCCACTAGGCTGGCTGCAGTTGGCCGCTTGCGCTGGTACCTGCTTCCTCGGGCCGCAGAATTCAGCAAAGCGAACAAAGAAGGGTGCACTTTGGTGTTGCCAGCCATCACGTTCTCCTTCAACGCAACACGCTGGGCAAGAATTGCGACGTGGACCACATTCGCAACGCGCTGGACGGTAACCTTCATCCGCGCGCAAGTCACCCGCCGCATGTCCTTCGCCTTGTCTCGCCGCACTCGCTGCGGGCGCTCGGGAACGTCTGGCTCGTGCTCAGGGTCGTAGTCCGGATCGTAATCACCACAGGACTGGTAATCGTCTTCCTCCCACTCATCACCCAGCGACAGCGCGAGACAAGGCGAGTCGGGGTAGGGCGTCAACCCGTAGAGAGACCCATTGTGACCACTCAAGTCAAGCGGTGGTGGAGGGCCTAGGGGTGCAGCAGCCTCCACGCGCACAAGACATAATGCAGCCTCACGCTTCCGCTTCCTAGCGGCGATGCAGGAGTCCATCCACCATGGCTTCACCTTAGCCACATGCGTTGCAGGAGCGCTGACGGGCACCTCCTCAGGCACAGGACAGGATGCAGCATCACGCTTCCGCTTCCTAGCGGCGACGCAGGCGGGCTTCCACCAGGGCTCCTCCTTAGCCACAGGCGTTGCGGGAGCGCTGACGGGCACCTCCTCAGGGACAGGCGGAGCCGAAGGGAACGATGTCGCAGGAGGAGCCTCGACGGCCCTCGTCTTGCGAATGCGCTCCTTGGCGTCAGCAACACTGACAATAGCCGCCCGCGTTGCGCTGCTATTCCGTGGTGATGGTCGCCAAAGCTTGTACTCCCTGATGGCGCTGAGGAGCTCGGCAAGAGTATCAACCTCCCAGGACGCAGCAGTTCCGTCGCGGACCTTAGCCTTCAAGAAGTCGCGCCGTGCGAGGATGCGGTTGCACCGTTTCTTCGCGCTGCGACAGTCGCCTTCCTTCGCGTCCCGCAGTCCTTGCTTCGCCAAGTCCAGTTCCTTGCCCTGGCGTGGGTCACAGCGCTTTGGGTGCGCGTGAGCAAACGTCTCCTCCTGTGTGGTCTGGAAGAAAGCGTTGTCAGGAGGAGGCGTTGAGGGAGCGCTGTCAGGCTCGTCCACAAAGCTGAACGTTGGAAAGAACAGCGGGGGCTCCACAACGCGCAAAGGGCTGAACGTTCGAAAGAACAGCGGGGGCTCCACGCGTACAGGGCTTGCCGAAGAAGGAGGCACTGCAGTCGTCTCCACGCGCACAGGGCTTGCCGAAGAAGGAGGCACTGCAGTCGTCTCCACGTGCGCAGAGCAGGACACGGAGTCTCGTGCAGCCTCCAGCTTCCACTTCTCCCGCTTCAGGTCCCTGGCGGCAACGCAGGTAGCCTTCCACCACGGCTCCTCTTTAGCCACAGGAGTTGCGAGAGGGCTGATGGACTCCTGAATAGGTGCATGCCGAGGTAAGCGCTTAAGAATCATCCACATTTCGTAGCTCATGGACACCAGCCGTCCGTGCAGCCAGTACTTCTTGGGGCGCTTTTCCTTTTTGGTCCGCATGTACTTCTTTCTCACACGTGGATCGGAGCACTTTGGGACCGCGCGAGCAAACACCTTCTTTTGCGCAGGGGCATGAAAGAAAGCGTCGGTGTAAACACGACTGGACTGCGCCGTAGAAACGGGCAGAACAATCGGGCTTGTTGATCGTAAATCGATCTTTTTACAGTTAGGGGGATTGCATGAAGGCGAATCAACTCTGTTAGAAGTCATTTCGGGGCCTACGTTAGCCCGATCCGGAAGATTATCTACGCAGTTGTCACTGCGGGGCCCACTAACGTAGGGCGCCTCTCGGAACATTGTCGCAGTATCTGCGGGACCCACTGACGTAGGGTGCCTCTTTCGGAACATTGTCGCAGTATCTGCGGGACCCACTGACGTAGGGTGCCTCTTTCGGAACATTGTCGCAGTATCTGCGGGGACCTGTCCAGGTCCCACCCCCACCCCAGGAACGGGGATGGGGGTAGTGTGCCCTAACTCGGGCAGTGTATTATTACGATTGTAAGTAAAATAGGACATAAAAATTTATTAGAACAATTATAGACTTCAATTTTCAATTTTTTTATAATAAATGAATTTACGCTAATTTAATAGATTTATGTATTGAATTTCCCTAATTTAATAGATTTATGTATTGAATTTCCCTAATTTAATAGATTTATGTATTGAATTTCCTTATAATTTTACTATAAATTATTTAATCAAGTTTTTTTCAAAGTCTTTATATATATGGCTCAAATAGACACACTTATTTTTATAACGCTTTGTTTAATAATTTTACTTTTATTGCATTTATTAATGCAAAAGAAACGTGTTGAAGGATTCGAAAATGATGTTCCAGAAGAAAATTTAATTGAACTAAATTATATCAAAAAATTTTTAGGTTTAGATAAAGAACCTTTTCCTAAATGTCCCGATGAAGACAATAATAGATGCGCTAGTAATAATAGAGAAAAATGGTGTATGAAATAATTAATTTTAAAATAAATATTAAAAAATATTTAAAATAAATATTTTTTTATAATCTTAAGTAATGAGTCATAATGACAATATAAATGAAATTGTAAAATTCTTCTTTACTTTACAATTAAATATAAAACTATATCATTGGAATACTACATCTTTTGCTAGACATAAAGCTAGCGACGAATTTGGTGAAAAATTATTAGGATTAGTTGATAGATTTGTCGAAGTATTTATTGGTAGATACCAAGCAAAACCAAATCTCTCAAATATAAAAATTGATTCAGCATTTTTAACAGATGAAGGGTCTGAAAACTTATTAATTAAATCTAGAAAATATTTAGAAGATTTAAGTAATATAATTAAAGACACCGATTTACTAACTATACGTGATGAACTATTAAGTGAAGTCAATCAAACTTTATATTTATATCAATTAAAATAAAAACTACTATTATAATATTATGAAAAAATATATTATAATAATTTTACTATTTTTAGCCTTATTTTATTTATATAATTGTATCATGACAATTGAAAAATTTGAAGATGATACTGAATGGTCAGATAGTTGGACCAAATTGGATTTTGAAGCACGTAAAGATGCTGATTGTAAACCTATTCACAAAGAATATAAAAAATTAGGTCCTATAAAATCTTGGATATGGACAGTTCCAACATCCTGTGAAAATGGAATGCCTCATACTAGAGATTTTAATATTATAGCTATTCCTGATGGATTTTCGGAAAGTAGATTACCTAAAACAATAGAACATGAAAAAATTCATTTACATCAAAGACTTAAACCAGATTTATGGAAAAAATTTTATAAAAAATATTGGCATTATGAAATATTTAAAGATGCACCTTTAAATATGCCTAAGAAATTAACTGAAATGATACGAGCAAATCCAGATACAAATGATGCTCCTTTCGCTTGTTGGAAAAGAAAATGGTGGTCTGTACCTGTTTATAAATCATTAACTGATTTAAAATTTAGAAATTGTATTGTTTTATGGTGGAATTCAAATACAAATAAAATTTATTCTGAAGCTCCAAATGATTGGTTATCTTTCTTTGGTCAAAAAGTATCTCAAGCAGAACATCCTCATGAGATTAGTGCTGTTTATATTGCAAATTTATTATTTGATAATCCAGATAATTCGATTAAAGGAATGGATATTTTAAATAAAAAATGGGATAGGGTAAATGAAAAATTAATAAATTAAAAATTATCTTGTTTCATGGTTGAATTTACATCCACTATTAAGCTTATTGCAATGAGAACCATACATGCATTTGCGGTTGTGGGGACCAGGTGTAATATTTTCAGGATGAAGAAATACACAATATTCATTAGTACAAAATGAAGTATATCGACATTTTGTAGTAATGGCTTGAAGTTTTTTTGGGCGATGTTCTTCAAAATTTTCATCTTCTCGTAACCGTTTAGTACCTTGACTCTTAAATTGTTCATACGTTACTGTTTGAACAAGAGGCTCGTAATCTAGAACAACAACCTCATCACTATCATTAATTTCTGTATATGGTAGTGGGTCAAACAATACATAATTTTCATCCTCGTCAAATGCCAATTCGTAAGAAATTGGACCATTTGTTGCAATAGTATTCCAATAGGGATGCGACTTCATCTTATTCTCGTTGTTTTCAACATATTGAATGAACTTCTTCCACCAACTTGTAGTTTCACTTCCATTAGAAAAGGGTTTTTCAATATTCACTCCTTTCACATTTACATATTCAATTACTTTGCTTTGAATCATTTTTCTGCACAATTGTCTGTGGGTTACCAAATATTCTAAATTTGAAATGTATTTGAATAACTTGTGTTGGTCAGATTCCAACAGAAAGTTAATAGTCTTACGACGCGTGTTAATAGTAATAGGCGATTGCATAAATATTATAATAGAATATTTTAAAGAATTAATTTCAATTTTTATTTAATCTTTAATATAAAATTCATACAAAATACAAATAATAAGGCACCAAATATGTTATTCATGTCAAGAAGAGTATAAAATACATATTCAATAAATGTGTGAATTGAATCGTATCTTAATAATAAATATGCGCTTGTTATAGGCCGTAAATAATGGTAATAAAGAAAATCTATTTTCACGATAGAAGAAAAATGCATATATAATAAAAGCTGTTAAGAATAATTTCATTTAATTGTTATTAGAAAATTGAGTTTTTTCTAGTATACATACCCAATTTCCAAGTTCCCAACAAATTTTTTTAATATAAAATTCTGGACATAATCTTGTAATTTCAAGTAATAGTTCACCTTTTCGATAAATATGATAATAACGCAAATATGTATTACCATCGTCTTTAGATAACCAAGGAACCATTTCATCATTTTTAGTAAAGACAAACTTCCCATTGTCAGGTTGTTCCATTGCCCAAACAGTAATTAGAATTTGACCACCTTTTTTTAAACAACGATACATTTCTTTTAGACATAATTGACGGTCACTATCATTATCCAGATGATGATAAGTAGCTATACAAATCATATAATCAAATAGATTATCATTATAATCAAGCTTTGTAATCGTTCCTTCTTTTACATTTAGATTTTTCTCTTTACATATACGAATCTGTTCAGTAGAAATATCAATGCCCTCAATATTTAAATCATTACGATATAACATATTTTTTCCATTACCACAACCAAGTTCAAGAATTCTAGAATTAGGAACTAGAGAATTCATAAATTCTTTAACAGAGCCCCAAATACTATAACGAGTAGAATTAAATTGATTGGCTATTTTGTCATATACTTTTTTAATAACAGCTTGCATACTTTAATTGTATAATATTTATTAATTTAATTATCAATTTTTTCATACAAGTTACTTAAATATAAAAATACTATTATAATATATAATGATTTATTTTATAATTTTAATAATTTTTTTAATACTAATATTATTGATATCTTTTGTGTTATGTTTACTTACTAAATCTATAATGTTATTAAGATACTATAGTTATAATTATGATAAAATTAGGAATCAAGATATTGGCTATTAAAAAAAATGAAATAATAATAAATTATATTCTAATTTATTATTATTAATGGAACAAATACCTTTTTTCTTAGTAATTACAAAACCAACTAAACATAAAATACAAACTAAAATTTTAACTGATACAGGTAAAGATTTAGAAGATATTCATAATAAAATTATTTATCAAATTCAAGAATACGTAGCAACGTTTATAGATATTCCAGAAAGTTATGATGATTTTATATATAAGTGTTGGTTTGCAGAAATTTCAGCAGATGCAGAACCATTTGATTATAAAATTTATAACGAGGGTAAATGGATTTCACCATGGACACCAGAAGATTTATATAATTCTGTTTATGAAATTTTACATAAGTTAGAGCTTTTAGCAGCTTATATAGATGATGCAAATAAAGATGAAGAAGCAGTTGATGATGATAATAATATGCCAGCAGAAATAGATATGTAATAAAATTAATCTGAAATCAACTTATTTAAGACCCTAATCCATAAGTCCATAGTTTTTTTTCTAATCTAAGATTTCCCTCAAAGAAATAATGATTACCTAATAAATCAGCTGGTTTTAATTTATTTGATTCTAACTTTTTAACATACTTTAATCTATCATTTTTATAGAAAAATCCACCTATTCTTTTATAAATTTTCTCTGTATCATGATGATTTAATTCATCATTTACTATAATTGGTTTATTTAAGCCATTATATAAACTCATCATCCATTCTCCAAATGTATTACCAATAAATGGTGTTTTTAATATTGGCTCACCTCCATCGTATAATAAAACTATTTCATTATCATTTCTTAATTTAATGTTTAATATATTATCTGGAACAGGTTCTTCAACATCATAATTTTTTTTCTTCCCAATTTTTTGAAAAATAAAAGCAGTATCTGGATGACTATGAATAGTCCAGACTACATTTTTAATCAATTCATTTTTTTTTTCCATTATATAACTATATAAAAAAATTTTTATGTAATTTTTTATATAATTTCTAGCCAAAGGGCTATATTTAATTGTCATCAACTAGAGTAATTTTTTTTAGAAAAAAATTAAATAAAAATTGAATATTTAATTTAATAAAAATAATAAATTAAATTTATGTATTACGGGCAAAATTATGGAAATGAAACTATTAATAGAGAATATAAAGAATTTACATTCAATCATGGTGGCCTAGAAATAGATGAAAGTGAAGCTGAAAGTTTTGTTAGAGAATCTAAATGGTTTTTTAACAATATGGTTGATACTTCAATTTTAAAGTATCTCAAAATATATTTACCAAAATACACTAGTGCTTTTCTGGATGAACAATCAGATGTTGATGCAGGAGAATTTTATATTGGAATTGCTGATAATGGATTAATTCAAGGAATTCCATATCAAGGTATTTTAGATAGTAAATTTATTCAAGAAGAAATAAATAAGATTCTAAAAAATCTTGAATCAAATAATGATTTAAATAGTTCAATCAAAGTTGATATAATTAAAATTGAATATCATCAACGTAATATAGATAAAGTAAATGAAATGTATAATAAATATTTAGAACATAAGAAAGATATAATTAATAAAATTAATAAACATAAGGGTTATCATAAAGAATGGACAATTAATCATAATAGATATACTCAAAGACTAGTAGATATTTTTAATAATATTACAATTAGAAGAGAGTTAGAAACTTATATTAAAAAGTCAAACCCATATTCTAATGTTCTTGATTTGATTGCTGATGAAAATTTTAAATTAGAAGCAAAAAGTCATACTGAAATCAGTATAATGAAAGAGGATATAACTAGTCCATATTACTGGCTTTGTAAATTTAAAGATGAAGGATTAGATAAGACACGAAAAAAACGTCCTATTATACCTAAGAAAGATATTCTAAAACATTTAAATCCAATAAATATATTAATTAAAGTTTCAACTATGATTCCATGGTGGTTGCAAAATAATGAAAACATGAATTTATTTGTAATTAAGATTAGTTTTAAAAAAAATCATAATAATAATCAAATTTATTATTATGATACTCTTAAAAGAAGAAATAGATATTATAGAACTACAAGTGAAGATAAACCATGTTGCGTACCAGTTTAAATAAATTAAATTTTAATACACATTTAAAACTCTAGCTGATGGATCAATATATTCTGTTAATTCTTTTCCATCTGCATTCCATTTTGGTTGCCAAAAATGAGGAATTACTGTTTGTCTTTTTTCACCAAATTTTTCACAAAATATTTTTCTATAATAATATGCTTCTTTTGTTTTAGGTGTACAATAAGGATATTTTTCAGATGCTTTACTTAATTCTTCGTCAGTTACTTTTGGTTCAATATATTCTTGAATAATTTGGAACCATGATTTTTTTTTACTACTTACACCATCTGAAAATGCTTCTTTTTTACGCCATAAAACTTCATCTGGAATAGTGTTTGTTCCTGTAAAAGCTTCTCTTAACCACCATTTTTCCATTTTTTTATATGTTGGCATTCTCATTTCCGCTGGAATATTCCAATATGCTTCAATAAATTCTGGGTCTAAAAGAGGTACACGTCCTTCTAATCCCCATCTACTTAAACAACGGTCTCCACGTTTACTATCAAAGTAATGAATCTTATCAACATATTCTAAAGCAGTTTTATGTAATGTTTCACCACTTGGTGCATACCAATTGAATAAATAGGAAGAACATAATTCATCGGGACCTTCTCCTACCAAAACTACTTTCGCATCTGTGTTTGTGCCAATATATTTTGAAACAATATATTGACCCACTGATGCACGAACTGTTGTTGTATCCCATGATTCAATTGTCCAAATAACATCTTCAATTGCAGCTAAAGCTTCTTCTGGTGTAAAAAATACTTCTGTGTGATTTGAACCAATATATTCTGCTACTTTACGAGCATAGAATAAATCTGTTCCTTCAGACATTCCACAACAAAATGTATTAATAGGAGTTTTAAAATATTTTGCAGCAATTCCTGCTACTAAACTTGAATCAACACCACCAGATAAAAGGAATGCAATAGGTCTATCTGCATGCAATCTTCTTTTAACTGATTCTCTTACACTATCTCTTACACTCGTTAAATAAGAATAAGTAGGTAATATTTTTTCTTTGACTTCGTAAACCCATTTGAATATATAAGTAGAGATATCTTCAATTAAACCATCATTACCAATTGAATAAGTAATAATATTTCCTGGAGGAAATTCAAAAATATCTTCATCGTAACTATTAGTTCCTTTAATTTCAGATGAAAACATCATAGTTTTAGATTGTTTATTTATTGGATGATAATAAAGTGGACGAATACCAATTTGATCGCGTCCAACTATTACTTTTTTAAGAATGTTTATTTTATCAAATTCATAAAGAATAAATGCAAATTCACCTTTTATTTTACGTTCAAATAGTTTTAAAAATGATTCAGCACCTAATTTTAGATATAATTCAGGAATTGTCATACAATCACTTGTTTTAGTAATTTGCAAGTTAAATTCTTCAATTAATTCTTTAAAGTTATAAATTTCACCATTACAAATGAAAACAATTGTTTTATCATTTTCTTTAAATACGAAAGGTTGATTACTAGTAAACGATGGGTCTACAATTGCTAAACGATGAAATCCAATCCATACATTAGGACTAATACATTGTAAAGATGAATAATCTGGACCACGTTTTTTCATATTCCAAAAATCTTTTTCTGGACTAATATTATATTTTTTACATAGTTTGATAAATGACCATATTCCACACATTATGTATAATAATAATTAAATAATATATCTTTATAATTCAATTTTTATTTAGGAAAAAATTGAATTATAAAGCTTTTATATTAACTTGACAATTAATATGAAATTAATTCCTAATTCAGTACATTTCTTTTCTAAAATTACAAAGAAGCCTAAATGTTGCTCAAAAAATCTAAAACACATCAATACTACTAAGCTCTACAATAAACTGATTGCTACAGAAACTTTGGAAACAAATGATAATAATTCAGTAGCAAGTGATAATAATTCAGTTACTGATTGGTCTAGTAGCAGCCCCTACGGCCGCTTTCCTGCGTCACATACTAAGACATGGTGGCGGGATATTGTAGAATTACAAAAATCCGACCGTAAACCTATCAAATTTGGGAGACTAATCAAAGGATTTCAGACACACGCAATGTATGTTTCATCTCCAGACAATTGTTACGCACCTATTGCGCGTGCTGAATGGCCACGCCTAGCAAAGTGTATCGGTGCCAAAGCGTGCAAAAAAGTTATCAGCTGGCATCAAGCAGTGAAACGAGACAAAATGAAGTGGCCTCATGGTTATAGGGGACGCAAGTTACACTCTATAATTAAGACGAATTATTTTTCAGATGAAACAGATTATTTTTCATATGAAACGGATTATTTTTCATATGAAGAAGATTTTATAGACGACTATGTTTCTGTAAGTGATATTTCTGTAAGTGATGTTTCTGTAAGTGATGTTTCTGTAAGTGATGTTTCTGTAAGTGATGTTTCTGTGATTGATGTTGATATGAGTGATGTCATTATTCAAAATTCTGATTCCTTTCCAAATCTATCATCATCAACAAACTTTCAAAAACAGTACGAGACACGTAAGAACACATGGCTTATTGCACGTGCCACTGCACAAGACCCAATTCTCAATGCAAAGAAAAAGGCCAATGACGCAATGGTTGTGGCAAACAAAGCAAAGGCTGATTTTTTCTATGCAGCAGAATACTCACGGTATGCAGATGAACTATACAAGAATGCCTATAATAATCGGTTCTTAAAAAGTATTTCGACTTGGCAAGAGTCAAAATCTTTTGCTATTATTGCGCGCGATAAAGCTGACAAATTGGCTGAAGTTATGCTTAATGCAATAAAGATTGCACGTAAAAGAGAAGATGAATTGTATAATATCCTTCGTACATAGAAGAAACTGAACAAAATTTATAAAATAAACTTTGGTTATTTTACTTGTTAACTACTATTGATTTAATTACTTCTTCTTTAACTTTATTAGGATCTGCAGAAATCCAATCAAAAATTACTAAATTTAAGAAACAATATTCAGTAAATGCAATAGCACATAAAAGTAAAATATTAGTAATTAAGTGTTGGAAAAAATCTAAATTATATAATTTGCATAGTATGAAAGAAAAAACAAGTAAAACAACAAGACTTGTACCAAATAACTTGGTTGATTTTACTAATAATTTATGATTATCATTAGCAACTTGTTTATCTGCTTCATCCATATTTGGTAAGTTAATAGCATCTAAACTATAATATAATTGTTTTTTAATATCTTTATTTAAAAAGGGCACTACACTATCTCCAAGATCATCAACAATATAATTAACATTTTTAATAACTATTTGTCTTTCAACATCTTTAGCATATGTAAAGAAAAAAAATGCTACAAATGTAGTTGCTAATCCAACCGACATTGCTACATTAACACCAAATTCAGGTAAGTGATTTAATATGTCTGAAAAGAAAGAATGTATTTTTGGTTCCGATAAAGATTCAATTAAACTATCAGGTAAATGATCTAATCTTGACATTATATATTATATATAATTAAAACTAGAAATAATATTTAATTTTTTTTTTATACTTATTTATATATATGACCAATTTAACTTATTTAGCATTAAATCAAGTTCAAAAAAGATTAACTGATGTAAATTTTAATATAAATCTATTCTTACATTTTTTAATTTTATTTTCATTCTTATCGATATTTTTTATATTTTTTATTAGTAAAGTATCTACAGATGCTTTTAATAATGAAATTGAACATTTGATTAATGAATTATTGAGTGATAAAGTGAAAAAACTTAAAAAATATCTAAATTTTGATAATATAATTAATGAATTACCATTAAAACAATTATATGAATCATATCAAAAGAAAAATAAGGCAGTGGAAGGTCATAATAAAGACCTAATTAAATTAATTATTATAGTAAATATTTTATTATGGGTATTATTTGTATCAATGACGGTTTTACTAAAATATGAATGTGGTTCAAACTTGAAGATTGGAGAAATAATTACAGAAAATTTAATAATTTTTGCTTGTGTTGGTTTAGTTGAATATTACTTTTTTACAAGAATAGCCCTTAAATTTATCCCTGTAGAACCTTCATTTATTTCTAAGCAATTTATGAATAGTTTAAAGGATAAACTTAGATAATATATAAAAAATTGAAATTATTATTAATTATTAGTAATTAATAATAATTATGCTTACATACAACACAAACAATTGTATTAATTATCAAAATTATAATTACTACGAACAATCTGAAATCGAAGAAATTGAGGAAATTAAAGTAATTCAAGACTTAAAGAAGAAAGAAACAATCAATTTACAATTTAAAATAGATGATAAAACTGTAACTCGTTGTTATTGTCGTAAAAATATTGATTGGTTCTGTGCAAAAGTTAAAGGTAATGAAAAAGAATTAAATAAATTATCTCATGATCCATCTGAATGTAACTTAACGCATTATAATCCAAAGTACTTTAATAATTCAAAACTTTGTGGTTATTCATTGGCACGTATTCCTTGTCCTTATGGACTTAAATGTAATATGTTACACACATTAAACTATCCTCCAATTTTGAAATCATCTTATACTGAAACAGTCGAGAAAACTATTTTTGAAGATGGTAAAGTATATAATAGTGCTGGAGTTCTTTTTATAACTAAAGATGACGCTGGTGAAGTAAATATTAACTTGTTTAAATCAGCTAATAAAGTAACACGTGGTAAAAATAATGGGAAGTATTATTATGGTATTGCTGGCGGAGGAATTAATGAAGATGATGATAGTATCGAAGCCGCAGCAAATCGTGAACTCTATGAAGAAAGTCGTAAAATATTGAAGATCGAAAGTTCCATACTTAAAAGTAATAAAAAGTTAGGTTCTTTTGTTGAAATTCCTGCAAAAACTTTATCTGGAAAAAGAAAAGCAGGATTGTTTGCTTGTTATATTTGCAATCTTCCTAAATTGTCAAATATTTTAAAATTATATTATAATGATAATAAAGAAATCATAAATAAAGGGAATTATGATTATTGTTTCAATGAAACAACGGATTTAATTAACATTCCAATTAAAGATATTAAACTTAAAATAAACAATTTAAATTTTAATGAATTAAAACCAATGTCATTTATTGTTGACGGTGTTAATGAATATATTGATGAAAGAACACTAAAATGTTTATGGACTATTTTTAATAAAAAGAAAGATTCATTTGAAAATGTTTTTGATAACTTTGAAAACCTAACTAATTTTGATCATTCTTCTGATGATGATGGTATAAGTACATTACATTTTTCATAAAAAAATTTATTTATTAATTAGTAAAATAACTATAATTTAGATTATCATATTTAGTAAATACATTTATTTTATTCATAATATTTAAATAATTATTATCTTCATCATTATCAATAATTAATAATGGTGTTTCTTTCCAATCATCAAACCATTTGTCATGATACATATTTAATTTTTCTAAATATTCAATCGGTATTTTGTTTTCTTCATCTCTACCTCTATTATTAATTCTTTCTAAACATTTTTTAGGAGAACATTTTATATAAATTATTCCATCTGGTTTAGGTTTAAATTTTTCTTCTAACCATTCAAACCAAAATTTATAACAACTACTTTCAATAGAATTCATTTTTTTATCTTCTAGGCACATTTTACCAAAAACAAATCTATCAGTCCAAATTGAACGTTCACTAAATCTAAATTCATTTACTTGTGGTTTTTCTAAAGATTGTAAGCGAGTTTTGAAAACCATTGTTTGAAACATGTATGAATATCTGTCCATATCAGAATAAAAGTGTTGAAGAAGATTTTTATTATCATCATCCTTAATATTTAACCACAAATCAACAGGTTCTTGAATAACTTCAACATTTTTTGCATTTTCTAATAATTTTAAAATAGTTGATTTACCAGAACCAATATTTCCTTCAATAATATACCACTTTTTCATTAATATTTATAATTAATTATTATAATGTAATAAAAACAATTTTTCTACAATATATTAATGAAACTTGTAAACTCGTTAATTTATACTAATATTATTTCTAAAAATATTAGAAAATCTTTATATTCAACATCAAAAGTTCTATATTACAAATCAGAAGTTCTATATTCAAAATCAGAAGCCCTATATTTAGCTAAAGAAGCTAAATATGGAGCTAACAATTATAAACCCTTACCAGTTGTTTTAAATAAAGGAAAAGGTGTTAATGTTTATGATATTAATAATAATAAATATTTAGATTTCTTATCAGCTTATTCAGCTGTTAATCAAGGTCACTGTCATCCTAGATTATTAAATGTTCTTAAAAAACAGTCAAAAACTTTAACACTAACATCAAGAGCATTTTATAATAATAAATTAGGAGAATATGAAGAATTTATGTGTCAAACATTTGGTTTTGATAAATTACTACCAATGAATACTGGTGTTGAAGCTGCTGAAACAGCAGTAAAACTTACTAGAAAATGGGGCTATGAAATTAAAAAGGTTCCTAAAAATAATGCTGTTATTCTTTTTCCCATGGGTAATTTTTGGGGACGAAGTATAGCTGCTATAAGTGCTTCAAATGATCCTCATTCTTATGAGAATTATGGTCCTTTTATTCCTAATTTTCAAAGAATAGAATATAATAATATAAATATTTTAGAAAATGCATTCATAACAAATCCAAATATAGTAGGATATATGATGGAACCAATTTTAGGAGAAGCTGGTGTGATTATACCTAATTTTGGTTATCTTAAAAAAGTTAGAGATTTATGTACAAAATATAATGTACTTTTAATTTGTGATGAAATACAAACTGGTTTAGGTAGAACTGGTAAAATGTTAGCATCAGATTATGATAATGTTAAACCAGATATATTAGTTTTAGGTAAAGCATTATCAGGTGGTATAATGCCTGTTTCAGCCATTTTATCAAGTAATGAAATTATGTTAACTATAAAACCAGGACAACATGGTTCTACTTATGGTGGCAATCCTTTAGGTTGTGCTTTAGGAATGGAAGCTATTAAAATAATTTTAGATGAACAACTAGTTAATAATAGTTTTGAAATGGGTAATATTTTTAGAAAAGAATTAACAAATTTAAAAAATTCTAATATAAAAGAAATTAGAGGAAAAGGTTTAATGAATGCTATTGAATTTCATAAAACAGTTGATACTGATTTATTTTGTAAAAATTTAATGTTAAATGGATTATTAGCAAAACCTACACATGGTACTACTGTGAGATTTAGTCCACCTTTAATTATAACAAAAAATCAAATAATAAAAGGCTTGGATATAATTAAAAAGACTTTAAATACTATATAATTGTAAATTATTTTTTCTAAATTATATATATGATAAAACCATCGAATCTTGCTTTAGCTGCTTCTGGTATATTAATTTTAATTGCCTTAGTATTATTATATATAGAAATTAGTAAAGGAACTGAAATTAAGGGTATTAAATTAATTGATTTAATATTATTCTTATCAACAGCAATATCATTACATGGTTTACTACATATGGGCGCTGAAGTTTTTTATAAATATAATCCATTAGAAGGTAAATTAATTTATTAAAAAAATTGAATATAATTCTGTATCATATAATTAATTTATTATATGATTCAAAATCAAATACCATCCGATATACAAGAATTAAATAAATTACACGAAACATATGAATGGATACCAAATGAATATATGGTTCGTCCTAATAGTATTGAAATGTCAAGAAAAAATCTATTAATTGAAACTATAAAAAATGAATGGTTAACACCTTGTGATTTTATATTAAATAAAGTATTCAATCAAGATTTTATTTCAAACGAAATTACTAATCAAAAATTTGTTCCGTTTATAAAAGTTTCAATACCAGAAATAGTTTTTACCGAAAGTTTATTTCGTTATAATTTATCTAGTAATGCTAACCATTATGTTTTATGGTTTTCTAAAATTAATTATTTTTTTGGAAAAGAGACTATCGATAAAGATTTTATTAATAATATTATTAAAAATGAAATTATTAAAAAAACAAATAATTTTGATTTTGCTTGGTATATAAATCCTAAACCAAGTGTTCCTGATTTTTTTCATGTACAAGTTTTTTGGATTCCTATATAACTTTTTTTATTCTTCAACTGGTTTTTCTACAACTGGTTTTTTAACAGATTTTACTTTAACTGGTTTTTCAACTAATTTTACATCAAATGTTTTTTCAACTAGTTTTACTTCAATTGGTTTTTCAACTGATTTTACTTCAACTGTTTTTTCAACTGGTTTTACTTCAACTGGTTTTACTTCAACTGGTTTCTCAACTGGTTTTACTTCAACTGGTTTCTCAACTGGTTTCTCAACTGGTTTTTCAACTGGTTTTTCAACTGGTTTTTCAACTGATTTTTCAACTGATTTTTCAACTGGTTTTTCAACTGGTTTCTCAACTGGTTTCTCAACTGGTTTCTCAACTTGTTTTACTTCAACTGGTTTTTCAACTTGTTTTACTTCAACTGGTTTCTCAACTGGTTTTACTTCAACTGGTTTCTCAACTGGTTTCTCAACTGGTTTTTCAACTGGTTTT
>Ga0114958_10000269_pt1 | contig 44553 bp, 35 predicted proteins | sample C_130208_EF_Meta_FD_89577 | JGI IMG/M metagenome (GOLD analysis project Ga0114958, IMG submission 89577) | Freshwater microbial communities from Lake Croche, Canada to study carbon cycling - C_130208_EF_MetaG | ecosystem: Environmental > Aquatic > Freshwater > Lake | place: Lake Croche, Canada... | reverse complement strand
TTTAAATTCGATTTAGAAATGGCTGTATACAGCTCCAAAGGTGTTAAATCATATTTCTGAAGTTTAGCTGGATCAATCGCGATTTCGTAGGTTTTTTCTCGACCACCAAATGCAACGATATCCGCCACACCGGGCACGGCGCGTAATTGTCGGTCAATCGTCCAGTTTTGAATGGTCAATAATTCACGGGAATCGCGGTCTTTGCTTGAAGGGTATATCGGAAAATTTCACCGGTAGGACCATAAGGCGGTTGCACATCGGGCTCCACATCGTCTGGCAATTTGACGGTTCGTAACAGATTATTGACTTGTTGACGCGCAAAAAAATCATCCACATCATCTTCAAAAATGATTTTGATAACGGATAAACCAAACATGGTAATACTCCGAACATTCGTTTTTCGCTGGACCGAGTTCATCGATATTTCAATGGGAGTCGTCACAAATCGCTCGACCTCTTCCGCACTTCGACCGTTCCATTCACTGACCACGATTATTTGGGTATTCGTGACATCTGGAAAGGCTTCGATCGGAATATTTAAATAGGAAATGACGCCAGCCAAGGTCAACAATCCCACCCAGAAAAAGGTAAAAAACCTGTTTGCGAGCGAAAAGGCTAAAATATTTTTAATGAACTTGTTCATAGGTGTGCTTGTTAAAATTCAGTATGTACGCGTAATCCCCATACGGAAAGTGGTCCGCGATCTTGGTTATATCCTGGGTTTATAATCCACTGATAATCAGGTGTTAAATATATATGTGTATGGGGAATGGCTACATTATAAAATGCCTCTATGATGGTTTCGCGTCCATACGTTAAATTTCCATCACCGATCATGAAGCCGTTGCCCCCTAATTGTTGATAGTGCTGATGACTCATGGAAAGGCCATTGGACACCCAGGCAATTCCAGCAAAATCTTCCGGTCTTTTCCATAAAGTACCCCAAAAGTGAAATCCCAATGACACGGCATCATCGATTTCTGTAAATGCCCAAGTTTCATTTTTGCCATCATTCCAGCCGTAGCGGCCGAAAACACCCAGTTTATCCAAGTAACTAAGTTCAAAATTTAGGCCTACACCGTATTTCGTTCGAAAATCTTTGCGGGTCGCTGTAATGTCAGGTTGTTTGCCATTGGGGATATTTGCCTGATCATAATTTCCCATGGCGGCTTGGTTTCGATAGCCTAGAAGGCGAAAAATCGCCGACCATTCCTTATTGATGGTAATAGGCTTGGTGATTTCCACATTGATTCCATTCGCCTTGTTGTATTCATAATCGAGATCGGGCCCATTCGCGGAGGTTGGAACTGCCGAAAATGTCGCTCTTAGTTCATAGCCTTTGGTCACATATTGAGCGTATATTCCAGAGGTGTATCCGCGAGTATTGGCGGCATAATCCCAGCTTCCTTGGTTCATGAGCGACCAATTCATAAAATGTACGCGGGGGTCGTGCGAATAGGTATTTAAATCGAAGTAATCACCTAAACCAAATTTACCCACCACGACCTGTAATTGAGTGTCGTTTTTGAATTCAAAATTTTGCTCAACAAATATGCGAGCCACATAGACCACCGGCTCCGGATTTCCGATCCGAAAGGTTTCCCCATTCGTAAAGCCCCCTAGGCCTTTGGCTTGGGAAAGGCCTTTTCCGCCGGAAAGTTCTGGGTTAAAGGTAAATTTGGAACCTTTCCAAAGAGGAACATCCAAAAACAAGGTGGAAGTTAATGACATTGCATTTTCTTCCTCATTGATCAAACTATTTGGGCCGGAATATGCAGCCTTGAATCCTCCATGGTATTGATAGACAGCCGTTTGCTGAAAATGCAATTCAAAATTTTTACGCGTGGAATCCTGACTGACCAGCGTATAACTTGTGCCTAAAAAATACCAAAAAGCGTATTTTTTCATGTTAGTCATTAAGCGCATCATATATCAACATTCCATTTTTAGAGATTACTTTTTCGCCCACTTTCAAACCCGATTGAATGTAGGTGGTTTCACCTAATTGCCTAAATACATCCACTTGGCGCGTTTCGATATTCGCTCGGTCTTTGAATATCATGACCCAATTTTTACTCTTATCAAAAAGGATCGAGGATGAAGGAACAGCGATCATTTGTCCTCGGTCTTTAAACCGAACTTGAACCGTCGCATTCATCTCAGGTTTCAATTTATAGTTTGAATTCGGAATTCGAATCCGCACTTTCATCGCTTTGGTTTCTGGGTCGATGGCAGAAAATATTTTGTCAATTTTCCCCTTATAGACATCATCCGGATAACTTAAAGTAGCCACATCTGCGTCATAGCCGATTTGAATTTTAGGAATATCGCTCTCATTTACGTTGGCCATCGCCCATACTTCATTGATCTCCGCGATGGAAAATAAGACATCGGATTTATCGGCCCGAATTTGTTCGTTTTGGTTGATGTCTTTTTGGATAATGAAACCATTCATCGAGGCGGTGATATTATAAATCGAGCCTTTCTTTAGGTCATAAATGCTGAAAATCTCACTAATACGTGCGAATTCTGCTTTTTGTCGGTCTAATTCCCGTTCAGCAGCAATCACATCTTTTTCAGAGTTTAATTTGCTTTTGAATAATTCGCGCGCTACTTGTAGATTTTTTTCTGCCACGGCCACATCGCCGATTGCATCTAATCGATCCCGATCAAATCCCGCGACTTCTCCACTTCGAATCACGGCGAGCACCTGCCCCTTGTGCACATAATCACCGATCTCTACGTTGATTTTAAGTACATTTCCACCCACCATCGAGTAAATCTGCGCCTCCTTGTTGTTATCGGCTTGGATTTTACCAAACAAGCGAATTTCGTTTTTGACATCCTGAAGACCTGCGGTATAAAATTCACAACGGGCCAGCATCGTATCACTTAACCGAAAGGCGACGGCCTGTTCGGTTTCTTTTTTTTCTTGGCTACATCCTAAGGCTAAACTACCCCCCAAAAGGGCGATCATGATTATTTTTTTCATCTTAAAAAAGTTCTTTTCCTGTGCTTAATTTGATTTGTTCGGCTGAAGTGGCCAGCTGCAATTTAATTCGTGATATTTCTGAAACGGCATTATTATAGGACTCAAAGAAGTCCACAAATTCGATCAAACTTACATTGCCTTTTTGAAAATTTTCGGTCATTCCTTTTAAGGTTATTTCAAAATCATCGTTGAATAATTTGGTGTTTTTTTGATATTCCCGAACCGTTTGTTGGAATTGATAATAGGTACTTTGCACCTCGGCTTGCACCTGGCTTTTCATCCCTTCATAGGCATAATTTTTTGCCTTGATTTGTAATTCTGCAGATTTTATATTTCCCTGGTTTTTGTTCCAAAACATTAGAGGGATAGCCATACCCACATTCACTTGGCGTTGAAATGCGCCACCACGTTGGTCATAGGAACTAAATAAGGTAATGTCTGGTTTGGCTAATTTTTGTTGAAAACTGAAATATTGCTGAGCAAATTGGGTGTCTTTTTGGCTCAATAATAAGTCCGGGCGATTTTCAAATGCCGTTTGAATTAATAAATCCAACGAAAAAGGTTGAATAAAGGCCTTAATATCTTCCTCCTTAATGCGGGGAATCACCATTTGATTGGTTTGTAAAATGGTTTGGACTTTGGTCAATTGAGCAAAGAAATCAGCAAATATAGCCGCGCGTTCATTACTTAAATTCAAGTAAACTCCCTTTAAACGCACAAGGTCTTTTAATGGAATGTTTCCCTTGGCGGTCTGCCCTTCGTACGTATTGATAATGCCATCGAGCATTTTCATTTGGGTGTTGTATTTGTTGATCAACAATTGCTGCTGATTCAATAAATACAAACCGGTATGTAATTCGAACTTCAATTGACGTATCAAATCCTGAAAAGCATATTCAGCCAACGCCACATTGGTTTTCGCTAGATCGATTTGCGCTTTCCGTTTCCCGCCTAAGAGAATTAATTGTTCGATTTGAACACTTTGTTGGCCCCCGTTGCCCACATGTAAAACCTGATTATTTTCAGGGTCAATCGCGTTGAAATCAAGTGTCAACACGGGGTTTGGATATAAACCTGCCTGAATGACTTGGGCTTTTTGAACGCTGATATTCAGTTCATTGGCTAGGACTAAATAATTCGTTTTGAGGAATAATTGGTCGGCTTCTATGAGGGAGATCGACAAAGAATCTTTATCGGCCAGCGCAGAAAAAGTAGAGAGGAATACTAGAAAAAAAGTAATTAATTTGAATTTTCGCATGGTTCATTTTTCAATGTTGCGCAAATTCAACACATCCGCCTTAAATTAAACTTAAAATCATTTTTTTAATTCTGGAAGGTAAATCGTAAAGGTATTTAAGCCTGCATCTTCTTCATAATGGTATTGGATTTTTCCGCCGTTTAGTGTGATGACTTTGTTCACGAGCACGAGTCCCAAACCGAATCCACGTTTGCCTTTGCTATTTTCGCCTCTAAAAAAATGTTGGAATAAATAAGGGATTTCCTTTTTGGGAATTCCGGGTCCGGGATTGGAAAATTTGATTTGTAATTCACCTCGGATGGCTTTAAAGTTGATCTTTGCAGAGGGTTTTGATGAATAATGGACGCAATTGAGCATTAAATTTTGGATGGCCATTTGCATTAAAGGAAGGTTGCCCATCACGGAAAGCTTTTCTTCATTCTCAATGCCGGGATCTAATACGATATCAAAATTGAATCCTGGGTGTAATTTTTGGGTGTCTGTTAGGCAATCAAAAACTATTTCATCTAGGCGGATTTTTTGGAAGGATAATTTGGCATGCGTTTCGACTTTGGCTATTTCCAACAAGGAATTAATCATATCTCCCAACAGTTTCGTGTCTTCTTTTTGGTTTTTAATGCCGATTCTTAATTTTTCCGCATCTTTTTCCTTTTCTAATTGCTCCAAATTCGACACCAAAATCGAAATGGGCGTTTTTAATTCATGCGAAATATGATGGATCGCATGCTTTTGAAAATTAAAACTTTCCTTCAATCGAATCATTAAATCATTAAAACGAGAGGCCAAAACATGGATTTCATCTTTGCGGTCCGAGACTTGTAAATATTGATTAGGGGTCTCGATGTTAATAATACGGAGGGAGGATGCCATGTCCATGATGGGCTGGCTGATTTGTTTAGCCAATATATAGGAGGCTATTAGGATCAATCCCAAAAACAAAAAGAATAAGACGATCAACAAGTTTTTCAAATAGGCTAATTTCGAATAGCCAAATGCATCATAGGCCTTCGCAATGCCATAATATTGTACCCCATTAAACTGAAAGGCCACTCCGACTAACTCGAAATCATCTTCTTGGGTTTCTATGCTTTGATATTTGGCCCCTAATCGATTTAAAATGCCATTCGGGAACTTGATCACTGTATCATCTAAACTCGAATAAATTAATTTTTTCTTTTCGTTAAAAATTAAGGTTTTTTCTTTGATCAATTTGTTAATCGTAGCCACACCAAAGTTTTGTAATAAATTGTGATTTAGCTCTTTGGTCTCGGCTAATAAGCTAATGGTGGAAATGATGTGATCCTTGATCCGCTGCTGGTATTCTTCCCGACGGTAATTGGAAAACACCGTAAATATCATCAAGAACGTGATTCCCGTCACCGCGGTGGAAAGCAGCGAAAAGTAAAATAAGATACGTTGTCTAATGCTCATTTTTCCCTAAATAATAGCCAAATCCAATTTTAGTTTTAATCAAGGGGGTTTCGAAAGGCTTATCGATTTTCTTCCGTAGAAAATTGATATATACTTCGATGGTATTATTATTTTCATCCAAGGATCCACCCCAAATATCACGGTTCAATTCTCGTTTGGTCACAATTTTACCATTCGATTGCGCCAATTTCATCAGCAGGTTGAATTCGCGGGCAGTTAAGGAAATTTCCTTGCGGTTCCGACTAACTTGCATTTGGGTACAATTAATTCTCAAATCCTCGATTTGCAGAATTTCATCTTCCTGAATGCGAATGCTGGGGCGCCTTTTGAGCAGCGCTTTGATGCGCGCGAAAACCTCCTCCATGTAAAAAGGTTTGGTCAAATAGTCATCTACCCCACATTCGAAACCCTTGATTTTATCCTCCAATTCAGAAAATGCGGTTAACATTAAGATCGGGGTTTCGGAATTATATTCCCTGAATTTTTTACTCAACTGAAATCCATCCAAATAGGGAAGGCTAATATCTAAAACGATGCAGTCAAACGAATTTGCCTGCATCGTCCGTTGGGCCTGCATACCATCGAAGCACGCTGACACATCAAATCCTTCTTTAATTAGGTACTCACATAGGTTTTGACTGAGAATTTTGTCGTCCTCTACAATCAAAATATGATTTATTTTACTCATCTATACTTTATAATACTGCTCCCAACCTTTTCGTGGGGCGGCCCCCACGAGCAATTGGTTCGCCAATTTATTATTCGTAATCTGCTTCGTATTCCGATCAAATAACAATTTCGTATTTAATTTTTGCGCCATCACACCCAAGGTAAACACTTGACTCAAAGGCCCCGCAATCGCAAAAGGTGAACGCGTATTTTCTTGACCCAAGCACGATTTCAAGTAATTCGCGTAGTGGTTCGATGGACTTTTCGGAACCTCGGGTAATCGAGAAGCGATTTCTTTTCCTTTTTCGCCTAAAATCGAAAGCGTAGAACCATGCGAACCGCCTTTGAAGGTCAAGTCCTTACTGTAAATGATTTTTCCAGGGTTCAATTTCGCCGGTTGGATCTTTCCATTACTCGCCGGTGGAATATTCGGATCTAATTCATTCACGCCATAATCCGCCGGAACCGGTGGAATGTTATTAATGCCATCATACCAAGTGATATCCATCGCCGGCATATCCTTACGAGCTGGGAATTTAAATAACAAAGTGGTCGACATGGGATAAAAGAATGGATTGTGGCCATCAGCTTTTAGCATATTCACCTCCGTGGGCAATCCCAAATCCAAAAATTCATGCGCCGTATCCATGATGTGTGCACCCCAATCGCCCAAGGCGCCTAAGCCGTAGTCGAACCAGCAGCGCCATTGGCCATTAATAAAATCTTTGTTGTAATCGTGTTTTTGAACTACGCCGTTCCAAATATCCCAATCCAAAGTGCTCGGAATATCCTCCGCATTCGGAAATTTAGACATTTTCGTATCCCATCCATGCCATCTTCGGGCTGAATTCATGTGGGCGGTCATCGAGGTAACATCCTTGATAATGCCCGCTTCTTTATAGGCTTTAAATTGGAAATAATTTGCTTCCGAATGGCCTTGGTTTCCCATTTGGGTCACTAAATTTGGGTATTTCTTCGCAGCCGCCATCATGAGTTCTACCTCATGAAAAGTACGCGCCATCGGTTTTTCTACATATACGTGTTTGCCTAAACCCAATGCCATCATGGTAATCGGGAAGTGAGAATGATCTGGTACGCCGATGGCCACCGCATCGAACTGATTGCCCATCGCATCAAACATCTTCCTGAAATCCTGAAAACGCGGCACATCTGGGAATTTTTTTAATACCTCGAGGGTTTGTGGGGCACCCATGTCGACATCACAAAAAGCAACGAAGTTCACCAAGCCAGTTTTTGCAAAAGACATCACATCGGATCCGCCTTGATTACCGATGCCGATGCAAGCTAAATTTACTTTTTCACCCGCAGTGCCTAAGCGATGGGTTAAGATATTCGGGAAGGCCATTGCTGCTGAAAACAATGACGTGTTTTTCAAAAAGGTTCTACGTGAATTCATTAGATGGGATAGGTTTTTATAAGACATCAAGTTAAGAAAATATTTTATATAAAATCGGCCCGCATGGGACTAAATACATCGATTAATTCTCCGGCTTCCAAGCAGAGCGCTCCATGGATTTCTCCACTCGGAACAAAATACACATCGCCCGCCGATAAAATTTTTGAAATTCCCGAAATCGTGATTTCAAATTTGCCTTTCGACACATAAGATGCTTGGGTGTGTGGATGATGGTGCAATTGGCCGATCGCCCCCATTTGAAAATCGACTTTCGTCAGCATCATCTCGGCATTATGGGCCATGACTTTCCGACGAATGCCATCGCCTAAATCCGTCCATTCAATCTCATAATCTTCGATTAGCGTCTTCGTTTTTGTCATATTCATTTTCATTTAATCAAATTTCAGGAATTAAATTTTATCTTCGTTCTCATAAGTAAATTTTACATGTCTTCTACTCAACAGCCTCACCTCAAAAAGGTCCTCAGTCCGCTCATGTTATGGGGATTAGGCGTAGGCTATGTGATTTCAGGCATGTATTTCGGCTGGAACCTCGGCCTTCCCGAAGGCGGGACCTACGGCCTGGCCATCGCTACACTCATCATCATTCTTTTATATACTTGTTTTAGCTTTTCTTATGCGGAATTGGCCTGTTCGATTCCCAAAGCCGGTGGCGTGTTCGATTATGCTTCTCGGGCCTTCGGTGCTCGCATGGGATTTGTTGCGGGCATGGCCCAATTGATCGAATTTGTCTTCGCTCCCCCCGCCATCGCCTTCGGAATTGGCGCCTATTTTAATTTGTTTTTTCCGGATGTGCCCGTCTTGACGATTTCAATCGTCGCCTATTTGCTTTTTACGGGGCTAAATATGTATGGTGTGAAGGCCGCTGCAACCTTTGAATTAGTCATCACCATCATTGCGGTGATCGAGATTCTGATCTTTGCGGCGGTGACTTTGCCGCATTTCGAGGTAGCTAATGTACATAAAAATGCGTGGCCGAATGGTTGGAATGGCGTCATCGCCGCGTTGCCCTTTGCGATTTGGTTTTTCCTGGGGATTGAAGGTTTGGCAAATGTCGCCGAGGAAGCAGAAAATCCCCAAAAAGATATTCAAAAGGGTTTTGGCTATGCGCTTTTAACCTTGGTTATTTTATGTGTTTTGGTTTTTCTTGGGGCTATCGGGGTAGGAGGATGGGAAGCCATCGTATATAAAAACGGGCGCTCGGGCGATAGCTCGGATTCTCCCTTGCCGCTGGCGATGAGCCAGATTGTGGGTAGTTCTAGTTTAATGTTTCATGTATTGTTGACCATCGGTTTATTCGGTCTCGTGGCTTCTTTTCACGGTTTGATTTTAGCGGCGGGTCGGTCGAGTTATGAGTTGGGCGCCAAAGGCTTCGCTCCTCGTTTTTTGGGACAGATCAATGAGCGTTTTCAAACGCCAGCCAAGGCTTTATTGGCCAATATGGGCATCGGTATCATCGCCCTTTTAACGAATAAAACGGCGGAAATCATTACGATTTCGGTGATGGGTGCTTTGACTTTGTATGCCATCGCGATGCTTTCCTTGCTGAGACTCCGAAAAAAAGAACCCGAAATGTCCAGGCCTTTTAAGGTACCTTTTTATCCCCTCATGCCGCTAGTGGCTTTGGTTTTGTCCACACTTTGCTTTATTTTTATTGCCTTTCATCAGACTACCTTGTTTTTAATTTACCTGGGGATCTTGGTGATATGTTATGTACTTTTTGTGTTGATCGTTCAACCCAAAACCTAAAACTATGACTGAAAATCAAATCCTCGATTATGTCCGCGAACATGCGGATCAGCGAGTTAAAGTAGCCATTACCGACATCGACGGAGTCCTACGTGGAAAATATATTAGTACCGAAAAATTCTTATCGGCTGTGCAAGGCAACCTTGGGTTTTGCAATGTGGTCTTTGGCTGGGATATGGCCGATGTGGCCTATGAGAATTCCGCCTATACGGGTTGGCATTCCGGCTACCCTGACGCCCCCGTGCGGATTGATGTAACTTCCTTTCGGGCTATTCCTTGGGAAAATAACATTCCATTTTTTCTGTGTGAATTAATCGATGCGCCATCGAATTCGGCGGCGGTTTGTCCGCGGGGCTTGTTGAAGGGCCTGATCTCTCAGGCAGAAAAAGCTGGTTTCAGCCCCTTTTTCAGTCAGGAATTCGAATGGTTTAATTTCGAAGAAACACCCAATTCTGTGCATGAAAAGAACTTTCAAAACCTGAAGCCACTTTCGCCAGGGATGTTTGGCTATTCGATTTTGCGAAGCACGCTGCATAATGATTTTTTTGATGCGCTTTTTGGTCAATTGAGCGCCTTCGGCATTCCTCTCGAGGGCTTGCATACTGAAACAGGACCAGGGGTTTACGAGGCGGCGATTGCCTATTCGCATATCCTGGAAGCCGCTGATCGGGCGGTGTTGTTTAAATCTTCTGTCAAAGAATTAGCCTATAAAAAAGGGATTATGGCTACGTTTATGGCCAAATGGGATGAAAATCTTCCCGGTTGCAGCGGCCATGTACATCAAAGTCTCTGGGATTCCCAAAACGAAAAAAACCTCTTTCATGACGAAAAAACGGGCATGAGTCAATTATTCAAGCATTATGTAGCGGGTCAATTGTATTGCTTGCCTCATATCTTGCCGATGGTCGCACCCACGGTGAATTCCTTCAAGCGCTTGGTGGAAGGCGCTTGGGCACCCACGACCTTGACCTGGGCGACCGATAACCGGACCGTGGCGCTTCGGGCTTTGCCAGGCAGTAAAAAAGCGAGTCGTTTGGAAACGCGGGTGGTGGGTTCGGATGTGAATCCCTATTTGGCGATGTCGGCTTGTTTAGCGGCCGGATTGTATGGTATTAAGCACAAATTAGCCCTTCAGCCTGCTACGGTGGGCAATGGCTATGCGGATGAACGTTATGGTCGTTTGCCTGGAAATTTACAAAAAGCGACCCAAGCGATGAAGGAATCGGCGGTAGCGAAGGAATTATTTGGCGAGGAATTTGTGAATCATTTTGTGGCGACACGCGAGTGGGAATGGGCCCAATACAGCCGAGTGGTTAGTGATTGGGAAAAGAAACGGTATTTTGAAATTATTTAAATATGGATTTTACGCAAATAAGACAATTTAATTTCCCCACCGTCATTCGGTTCGGGGTGGGAGCTGTGAAAGAATTAGCCCCTTATATAGCTCAACAAGGATTTTCAAAACCCCTCATCGTGACCGATCCGGTCATAGCCGAACTAGGTTTTTTTAAACAAATTGTATCCGATCTGCAGCTGGCCGGTTTTTCGGTGGAGGTATTTTCTAATATCCATAAAAATCCAGTAAAATCGGATGTCTATGCGGGAACGGAGATGTGGGATGCCACAGGTCGCGATTGCCTGATCGGAATCGGTGGAGGCGCCGCCTTGGATGTGGCGCGCGCGATCGTCTTACAGGTGAATCACCGAGAAGATTTGTTTAAATACGATGACTTGATCGGTGGCGATGTCTATGTGACGAACGATGTTCCGCATTTTATTACCATTCCGACGACCTCGGGAACAGGCTCGGAAGTAGGGCGCTCGGCGATTATTGCCGACGATGATACGCATCAAAAAAAGATCTTATTTTCCCCCAAATTATTAGCCAAAATCGTCTTCGCCGATCCGATGTTGACGATGGAATTACCTGCCTTTGTGACGGCGGCCACGGGCATGGATGCATTGACGCATAATATGGAGGCCTATTTGGCCAAAAACTATCATCCCATGTGTGACGGTATCGCCCTCGAAGGGATGCGTTTGGTATCGGAATCGTTGGTACACGCAGTGAAAAATCCGAGCATTGAATCAAGGTCAAAGATGTTATTAGCTTCGATGATGGGAGCAATTGCGTTCCAAAAAGGCTTGGGTGTGGTGCATTCTTTGGCACATCCACTGTCGTCTTTGTTGGACACCCACCATGGCCTGGCGAATGCAGTGAATATTCCCTACGGCATGCGCTTTAATATCGCGGGATTTGAAGATCGATTTGCGCGTATGGCGCAGACTTTGGGCCTTTCGGAACATTCGGGTGATGCGGTGGTGTCCTATTTGTTTGACTTGAATACCCAAGTAGGCATTCCACATCGTTTAAGAGACATTCAGGTGAAGGAGGAACATTTGGATACCTTGGCGGCCTTGGCATATGCTGATTTTGCCCATCCGAATAATCCCAAACCGGTTTCTCAAGCAGATTTTAGAGCGCTTTACGGAGAAGCCTTATAGACTATGGTTCGCATCGGCATTACGCTATCAGATACCAATTTTAAAAACTATCCCACTTGGATTCAAGGGGATGGGGTAGAGGTAATTTCGCTTTCCTATCAGAATCAAAACAAAGAAGATTTTGCGCGTTGCGATGGTTTTGTCTTGTCGGGCGGGGTGGATATCCATCCTTCAGCTTATGGAAATCCGCGGGTGGATTATCCTTGGGCCACGTCTTTTAATGCGGTGCGTGATGCCTTTGAACGCGAGGTTTTTGATTTTGCATACAGACATGAAAAGCCGGTCTTGGCGATTTGTCGGGGCTTACAATTAGTCAATGCCGCCCTCGGAGGTACGCTGATTCAGGATTTACAAGAACAGGGGTTTTCGAATCACCGCAAGGGGCCGGAGGCGGATGGCCAACATGCCATTTCTGTGCTGCCTTCTAGCCTATTATTTTCGATTGCCGGTCAAACGCAAGGCCAGGTTAATTCAGCACATCATCAAGGCTTAGACCGAATTGCGGATACGCTTCGGGTGACGGCTTGGTCGGAAGACCGGGTGGTGGAGGCGATTGAATACATCGATTTTGACAAAAAACCTTTCTTTTTAGGGGTTCAATGGCACCCTGAGCGCTTAATTATCCAAGAAAGCCAGCAAGCCTTTTCCAAGAATATCCGTCAGGCATTTCTAAATGCCGCAATAAATATAAAATAATGAATGTCATTAATCCAGCTACCGAAGCATTGATTATGCAAGTTGACGCAGACACGGCCGAAACCCTAGCTCTAAAATTTCAGCGCCTCCAAGCTGCGCAAGCGGCCTGGGCGGCTAGATCTGTACAAGAACGCTCGGCGATTTTGCTTCGCTTTATAGACTTATTGAAACAAAACATCGAAGCCCTCGCGGCGATTTTGACGGCGGAAATGGGGAAACCTTTGCAACAAAGTCGGAACGAAATCAACGGCGCCTCTGGCAAAGCTACCTGGCTCGCGGAACATGCGCCGACGTACCTGGCCGACGAACTCATGTCCATTTCCGAGCAAATGACCGAAAAGATTGTCTATGAAGCTTTGGGGGTGATTTGTAATATTTCCGCTTGGAATTATCCCTATAATGTGGGGGTGAACGTATTTGTTCCGGCGCTCTTGGCCGGGAATGCGGTTATGTACAAACCTTCTGAATTCGCGACGATGACGGGGATGGAAATCGCTCGATATTTACATGAAGCGGGGGTTCCTGAAGATGTATTTGTCCTCGCGATTGGCGAGGGAGAAGTAGGAAAATGTTTATTAGACCTTCCTTTTCAAGGCTATTATTTTACGGGATCTTACCCGACGGGCAAATACATCTACGAACGCGTGTCTGAAAAAATGGTGCCTTGCATCCTTGAATTAGGTGGCAAGGATCCGGTCTATGTCGCGGATGATGTAGTGGATGTGGCTGGCGCTGCGGCGGGCATTGCGGATGGGGTATTTTATAACAATGGGCAAAGTTGCTGCTCCGTCGAGCGGATATACGTCCACGAAAAAATCTATGATGAATTCGTTGATGCATTTGTGAACGAGGTTAATTCCTGGAAAATAGGCGCGCCGACAGAAGAGGGAGTGTACATTTCAGTCCTCACTAGAAAAAATCAAATCGCAGTATTAGAGGCTCAAGTGGCCGATGCGCTTCGCAAAGGTGCTCGTGTGTTAACGGGTGGCGCGGCGATCGATAGGAAGGGCTATTATTTTGCGCCAACGGTTTTAGTTGACGTGCAGCAAAACATGACCGTCATGCAGGAAGAGAGTTTTGGCCCGATCATCGGAATCATGAAAGTACGTTCAGATGCGGAGGCGGTTCAGGCGATGAATGACACGGCTTATGGTTTAACGGCGGGGGTGTATTCGGCTTCCCAAGCGCGGGCTGAATCTTTGTTGGCACAGGTGAATTCGGGCTCAGGCTATTGGAACTGTTGCGACCGCGTCAGCGCTGCCCTACCATGGAGTGGTCGAGGCCATTCGGGATTCGGGTCCACACTTTCTCATGTGGGTTTACGAGCCTTCACGAAAACAAAATCCTATCATTTACGGAAATAAAAAAGAGACGCTGAGGCGTCTCTTTTTGTAGGCTTTGACAATAGCTCATGCTTATTTCTGCGCATTAATCCAAGCGGCTAATTTTTTAATGTCGCCTTTGGGTAAATGACCCATAGGTGGCATCGGGGTGGAATACTCTGGCCAATTCGAAGGTTTAGGCATCGCGATTAAAGCCTCGATTTGCGCATTCGTATATTTCCGTTTCGCCACTTCCGTATAGGCGGGACCCACCGCTTTTTCGTTCACTTTGTGACAAGCGAGACAAGTATGTTTCGTTAAAAGGGCCTTTGCTTCCTTGTCTGAAATGATGCTGGCTGCGATTTTTGGACCGGCTTCTTTGGTTTGATTATCCGGTGTGTTGGCTTCCTTACTCGGATCTGTTAGCTCCTTTTTCGCCTTAGGCTTGGGAGTTTGCAAAGGGATATTTGCCTTAGCCCCCGCAGGAATGGCGTTCAAAGTATAATAAGCTGTACCGTGCAAAAGCGGATTCGATTCTACCTCCGAAAGGACGCCTTCGGGAATGATGCTATGGATATAACCTTCGCGTAAATTATCTACAACCAAACGAACTTTTAGGCCATCCGCTGACACTTGGGCTCCACGAACAGGATTCTCTTTGCGGTTGACCATCGGACTGCCATAGACCGGATGGTATTTGTAGATATACGAACTGACATCGTAATTGTTGATATCCGCGGCTAATTTCCGGTTTACTGGCAAGGTGAATTCGATCTCAAAACCATCCGGCATCGCGCGAACAGCCTTCATCTCAAAGGGTGTTTTTCCCGTAAACAATAGGCGCTCTAACCCGAAATCCTCTCGTCCGATGGAACCCCAACCGCGATTGGTACCCCCCACGAACATACTATTGTCGCTACCCCACGTCATGCGTAAAACGCCTGAGCGGAAGCCCGACATAAAGTCGAAGGACGCTCCTTGGTATCGACCATTCACCTTTTCTAAAAACACACGGGCAATTTTGGACATTCCTTGGTCACCTACAAATACTTGACCCGCAAATGGACCAAATTTCCCTTTGCTATCATCGACTAATAACTCGGAAGTCGATACACCTAAAACCCCATAGGGCAACCAAACCGCCGGAGATTTTATTCCCATGTTCGGTAAAGTTTTCGCCATTTCATAAATCGTAGTCATCGGTTTCGCCTCGGTCTCCACATATTCTGGTTTTACCAATGGGTTATCGCGTGGGTCAACTAAATTAAAAACCATTTCCTTCCGCATCTTTACAGGAGATTCTGGTCGGTCCGCCCAATTCAATGAGGCTGGATGCCCTAAGAAATCCCCTTTTTCCACATGGGAAATGAATCCGGAACCTTGCCAATCGCCCTGGTTATCTCCATAGAAGAATTCGCCATCCACCATACCGATGCCACAAGGGGACCGCATGCCAGCCGCGAAAGGCTCCATTTTTCCATCAGGACTGATTTTGATCGTCCAACCGCGCCAAGGCACCGTGGATTTTCCTGCCCACCAATCGGTGTTACCAAAGGCCACATTGCCTGTGATGTAAAAGGATCCGTCTGGCCCGATTTTGGGTCCATACGAATACTCATGGTAATGTCCCGAAATAGGCCATGAATAAACCGTTTCATAACGTTCTGCCTTTCCGTCGCCATTTTTATCCACCAAACGGGTTAATTCGCCGCGTTGGGCACAATACAAAAAGCCATCCTTATACGCCAAACCTAAGATTTCATGTAATCCGCTGGCGAATTTTCGGAAATAAGGTCGGGTGGAATTCGGATTTTCGATGATGTACACATCTCCCCGACGGGTTGATGCTGCCATGTCGCCATTCGGCAATAAGGCTAATCCACCTACCTCCAATACAATCCCTTCCGGTGTAGCGATTTTGGCGATTTTATAATAATCAGATTCTACGGGTTTTTGGCCAATAAGGCGCGTTCCCATCAATAATAAACAAATTAGTACGTGATATTTTTTCATGTCTGTCAAAGGCTAGAATTACCAAAGAATGGAATAGTGAACTTGCTCCGCAGCGGGCAAGGTGAGGACTTTTGAAAGGCCTTGGGTTTCTATTGTTGCCCCCGTGGCTTGGATGTAATAGGATTTTCCGTCCAACACATAGGTGTTTTCATTCACCTGTTTAATGTCTGTGGAAAGACCTAGGCGAACCTTTTGACCTGCCTTTGCATTTTTGATCTTTATGGTTCGGTCCAAATATTTGTGGTCCACAATTCGGATTTTATCGGTCACATCGGCTCCTCCTATTTCATAAAGAAAGGTGGGGTTTTCGTCCTGATCTACTTCATAGCCTTTGATTTTATAGGGCTCTGAAACCACATCGCTTTGAGAAAATAAGTTTTCCTGAAGACTGAGGGAGGGAACATTTGGAAGTCCGAGGACGACACCGCGTGGTCGGGATGAACCATCTCCACGGGAATCCCACATCGGGGTGGTGTTTAAGAAATCGCCTTTCCAGATTTGTGCGATAGATCCATTATCCAAATCATAGGTATAATGAAGATTGGCTGGGTTTCCCACATTCACGGCATGTACGACGCGTTTGGTTTTCTTGCCGTTTTTATACAGGTCCATGAAGGAGCGGAAAATAGTTGGGTTTTTAGCGTCCATTAAAATCGGGTCATCGCTGCTCGAATTGAGGAAAGAACCGAAACTGTGGTAGGCGGTCGATCTGAATTCAGGCCCTTTAAGCCAAAAGCCTAATTTATTCGCGGAGCTTTTGTTCTTCTTGAAAACCGTGATTTCGAGGGCGACTTTTCCCGCTGGAAGATCCACGATTTCAGTCCGGCGGCGATTATTTTCTTGGATTAATTCCTTGTAAATTTCGACACCGTTCAACTTAATGATGTGTTTTCCTCCGATTTCAAATTCCACTTGGTGTTTTCCTGCTTTTGGAATTTCAAAAGACGTTTTGAGGATTTCAGCAAAACCGAAGGGCTTCGCACTGACGTCCCAACTAATCTTTTCCGTTACGCCACTTACATCCGCTTTTTTGTCTTTAAATTCTTCTGGGGATGTAAAAACGCCATAAAAAACTTGGTAGCTTACCGGATCCATGGTTGCGGGTAAATTACTTAAGTCGGTGATTTCCATGTTGCGAAAGGCAACCGCACCGTGGTCACCTTGGATCATAATGGGTCCTTTGGCAACTTCCGTTTCAGCAATAGGTCCACCAGTAGGGCCGGTTAATTCGACATTTTCATGTAAAATGGCTCCGTTTAATTTGACCATAAGAACTTTGGCGTTTGCGATTTTGGTGCCTTGGGCATCGAAGCGGGGGGCTTGGAAGGAAATTTCCATGTGTTGCCACAAGCCAGGTGCCAAACACGCATTCACTCGGGGCGCATGACCTTCGTATAAATATTCTTGTGGGATGAATTTTCTGCGTTTGTAGATTCCCCCACAATCGCCGGTTCCGGGATTTTTAACGCCCCAAGAATCCATTAATTGGATTTCATAACGACCTTGTAAATAGAATCCAGAATTCGATTCCGCCGCCATCATGAAGTCGAAAGAAGCATCGAAATCACCGTATTCCTTGGCGGAAATGAGGTTCGCTTTATTTGTTTTATCGGGCAGATTTACTAAAATACCGGTGCCAAGAATGAGGTTTAACACGCCATGTTGGGATAAATCCGCCTGCGCATCGGAGGCGATTTGCCAATTGGTTTTGTTGGTGTTCTGCCAAAACGACAAGTCCTTCAGCGGGAGGCTGGTTTGGGCTTGAAGGGCCATGGGAATGAATAGGACGAGCGTCCAAAGTGTTTTTTTCATGAGTAAATTGGAATAGGTTTTTATAAGATTTAAAGATACGGGGAAATTTTTATTTGTTTTTCCAATAATTCGCCAAACTCGATCCATTGATATTCATCACGGGGCCAAAAATCGCTGCTGGCAAACCAAGTGTGGCCACTTTGTTCATCGCCATGGCTAAACCAGAGGCAAGGCCAGCGTTTTGAAGACCCACTTCGATGGCGATGGTGCGGCAGTCTCGTTCGGGCAATTGACACACCCGACCCCCCCAATAGCCTAAAACAAATCCCAAGACGTTATGTAAAAAACAAGCCAAAACTAACAATGGCCCTACCGCCAGAAGCGCATCCCGGCCATTGGCGGTAATGATGACGATGATCGCGCCGATGCTAATCATGGAGATTGCGGGCAATTGTTCTTGAAACCAAGCCCAGCGATTTCCCACAAGTTTATTGTACATGACCCCTAAAAGAATCGGAATTAAAATCAATTTACTGATTTCCCAAATCATGGCGATGAGGTCGATTTCGATCAATTGGCCCGCTAAATTTTTCATTAATATAGGCGTAAGTAAAGGCGCGATGAAGGTGGCAATCGAGGTCAACGTCAGAGAAAGAGCCACATTGGCCTTCGCCAAATAAGACATTACATTCGAAGCCAAGCCACAAGGCATGCAACCCACGAGGATGATGCCGGCAGAAATTTCACTGGGAAAATCGAAGACTTTGGTGAGACCCCAGCCCAATAGCGGCATGATGGAAAATTGGAAAAATACGCCTAGGGCAACGGCTTTTGGCGACTTGAGGACTTCTTGAAAATCACTGATTTGCATCGTAGAACCCATGCCAAACATGATTAATTGCAAGAGCGGAATGATGAATATCTTAAATTTGAAATCCCCGATGCCTATAAATGGCGAGGGAAACAGGAGCGTAATGCCTACGGCGATGATAATGCAAATCGTAAAATATAGGCCTTTCAGCGATTGTTTCATGGAGCTTGATAGGTTTTGCTCATAAATATAGCCAAAAACGATTATACTTTTCACTAAATTTGCTTTCCTAATTATCCAATTTGCTGAACCTATGAAATACCTTTTTGGCCTATTTTTCTTCTTTTTATGTATAAATCTAGCCTTCGCAAAAGGTCATCCTGATTATTTAAAAAGAGCCAACAAAGTTCTGACGCAAAAGAAACTTTATTCGGTCATGAATAAGGTCCAAATCCCCCCATCAGGGGATAAGCATGACTATATGAGCCAAGGGCCTTATTGGTGGCCAGATCCTAGTAAGCCCGATGGCAAACCCTATATCCGAAAAGACGGAGAACGAAATCCGGAAATCAAAAACATCACAGATTCGGATGAAATGGACGATTTAATCTTGGATGTGGAGGCTTTGACTGAGGCCTATAAACAAACGAAAAATAGTATATATGCCGATTTCGCCGCCAAACTCATCAAAACTTGGTTCATCGATCCCGCAACCAAACAAAGTCCCAATTTGAAATTTAGCCAAGGTATTCCAGGCATCAACGACGGCCGGGGAATCGGGCTCATCGAAACTCGTTTTTTATTCAAAATCACCGATGCGGCGACCCAATTGCAAGGAAGCAACGCATGGACTTCCACGGATCAGCGCCAATTAAAACAATGGTTTCAGGAATTTTTGACTTGGATGACCACGAGTGAAATCGGGCTGGATGAGGCGGACGAGCACAATAACCATGGCACCTATTACGATGTGCAAATAATTAATTACGCACAATTCACGGGACAATTGGAATTGGCTAAGAAGCAAATTGAGGTGACGAAAGGTCGGATGGCTTCGCAGTTGAAACCCGACGGCTCCCAACCCCACGAACTAGCCCGCACCAAATCCTTCGGTTATTCGCTCATGAATTTGGAAGGCTTTTTTATCATCGCAGAACTCGCGAAAAAACAAGGGATCGACCTATTTTCCTATCAGACTCCCGAAGGCGCCAGCCTGAAAAAATGCCTCGATTTTTTAGTGCCTTATATTAAAAAGGAAAAAGTGTGGACTTACCAACAAATCGCCGAAATCCATTGGGCAGACACCGAAGAACTCCTTCGAAAAGCAGCCTTGTATTATAAAGATCCAGCTTATGGGCGTTTAGCTGATCAAGTCAGTGCGTATGTACCCTTGAAATTTTCTGGGCTATATTTTGCAAAAGGCGAAAATTTTTTTAAACACAAGCACGGAACCCCATAATTTCTGAGGCCATGAAAACCATCGGTTTTTTCTTGTTTTTTATCAGTCTGTCAGGGACTTTACATGCCCAAACAAAAAAGGCATATGCGAAGCCGAATGTGAATTTCGGCTGCACTTTTGAGGATGGATTTTTTGAGGCTAGTATCGTAGCCACGAAAGGCAATCAAGCCGAACATTTTAAAACTCCGGTCTATATTCAAGGCTGCCAAGTGCTGTCCATCCCCATCGAAAAAGTCCCCACGGATTGGTGGGTATTATTTCCACCTACAGATATCGACGATGCCGGGAATACCCTAATCAAAGCCGAAAAGGGGATTCAATACGAGGTACATTTGATTTTGCCTTGAAATAAATACCCTTAAGGGATTGGCGTCAGACTTACCTTAAACACCTCTTGGCTATTTGGTTTCATCGCTACCTTAAAGCCCACAAATCGGGTGCCTGGGTTTTTGGCGTCGTAGTCGTGGTTGGGTTCGGTCGACCAAGTTTCCCAAGTTCCTTCAATTCCCTCAAGGTCTAATTTCACTTTTTTCCCTTTGATTTCTAAGGTCGCGGTTCCTTTCGGGCCCGGGCTAAAATTCGCGGCGGTGACCAGGGTCCATTGAACCATCGTATATTGATCTCGACTTTTGATTTGGTCTTTGATTTCGAGTTTTTGTTGGTTTACCAAAGCGACATTTCGCTGGGCTGAGGCCACTTGGTCCCCGTACATCGAACTTAAATCCATAGCTATTTCCATCCGGGCAGGGTCTCGACTGAGAACTTGGATTTCAGCTTTTCCACTAACTTGTTGGTATGCCTGATTGATCGTCAGTGTATTATGGGCCAGGTTATTGTATCGAAAGACATCCCAGCGCTGGGAATTTTGTTGCATCCCCCACAAGTTCACCCCTTTGGATTCCAGCGACTCATATTCTTGCATCCCAAAATCCATCGCCCAGCGTTCGCCTACGGCATCAAATACAAAACTACCCACATCCATATGTCCGTGGCTGACGGAGGGGGAGCCGGCTTTTACGCCAACATATAGCGCATTCGGGTCAGTCCATGAGCTTTGCATCATGGCGACTGGATTTTTTCCTCCGCCTACGAACATCAAATCCTTGGGCATGACTTGATTGCCCAAGGAAATTCGAGAACCCCAGACAAGGGCCATGGGCAGGAGCCGGTCATTTTCGGATTTCGTCCATTCTTTGATGGTGTTGATCTCGGTATACAGGAGATCGGGTTTTTGGGTTTTTTGGGCAAACCAAAACATCGCCGGGTGAAATCCCAATCCACCACCGGCATCGGAATAATTGAAATTCTTTTTGGAAGGGCCCACCATGTGTAATAAATACGTGGGTGTTGCCAAAAATCCAGGCTTTTGGTTCAATCCAAAATCTGAGCCATAAGCCTTTTCGATGGCATCATTAAACAATACTTGAAACGATGTCCCATAGCCCCAATAGCCATAGCCTTCTGGATAAGCGCCTTCTGGGGCGAAATCGGCCATGGGTAATTCGATGGACTTAATGGCTCTTTGGATGATTTTTTGGGCTAATTCAGGTTCGTCCTCCGCGATGGCCAGGGCGCCAAAGCTCATTCCAGCATTACAAACTTGATTCCAATTATTGCTTGATTTCAGCCAGGAGTTGTATTTTTTATCCTCGGAGGGTTCGATGCCCTTGTGTAAAATAGCCTCGCGAATTGTTTTTCTCGCCTCCGGGGATAATGCATCATATAGCCAATCGTAACCGATGGCCATGGCCATGGTCATTTCGGCGACGTCAAGGAAATGGCTTGGATTCCAATCCGAGAAATTTGCCACATTCACTAATTCTTTTTCGGCGCGCTGCGCGTATTTTTTGTCACCTGTCAGGCGAAAGGCGTAGGCTAGGGTGAATTGTCGGCGCAGCATCTCCCGCGATTTGTCCAAAAGGCGACGGCCTATTTGAATGCGTTGCAACAAAGGTTTATCGATGTAGTGATCTGCATCTTCGATGACCATGTTGTGTACTTTTTGCCATAGCACATCTTTTTTAATCGTTTCTTTGATGGCTTTCTCCTCGTTTTTAAGGAATAAAATCCGGGGGTGCTTTTGGGCGACTTTGACTAAATTCAGGTTTTGCGCCTGCGCGAAAGCGAGGGGAAAAAGGAGTAGAATAATTAGCTTTTTCATTGGTTGGAATAGGAATGCCATAAGATCGGATTTCGAATGGGTACGTTTCGGATGACTTCTTGATTCGTAGGAAAATGGTCTAATTTTTTCCAAGTATTCATGGCGACTGCTTTCCCATGGATGCCGGCGAAAAATAGGCAAGGTTGGGCGATGGGCCATTGGTCAAAATACATGACATCGGCCGGATAGGCCCATTTGGATTTGTCTTGGATGAACGGACTTAGAAATTCAATTCCTTTTTGGATACCCCTGCCGTCTGGCATTTTCCAATCCCAAACCTGAAGTACATGCGCGAGTGTGGCCATGATGTCCAAATTAAAGAGGGAATAGCCATAGGGTTTGGTGCGTTTTAGTTCCAAAGGGAAAGAGCCATCGGCAGCCATTTGTTTTGGAATGAAGACTTGCATGTAGCGTTTTCGGCAAAAATCGACCAAGCCTGCATTGCCCGTAAAGGAGGCGAAAACGGCCACTTGAAGTGCCCAACAAGTTCCGTGATTATTCTGCGCATCCCGTTCTGCGAGGCCATAGGGATGTGTAGTCATCCACGTGGTATATTCTTTGAACCAAGCCACGCAAGCTACATAATCTTCCGGTGAAATCTGAGATTTCAATGCTTCGAGGGCCTTGACGACTTCCAAAAAATGAATCGTATCAATGATGCCGATGCCTCTGCCCGTAACTTTGCCTTTAATGGCCTGTGCATATAAAAGGGAAGGATTCATGCGTGTTTCAGGGTCGATGAACCAAGCCCGAAAATGGGGAATTGCCGCGAGGGCGTAGCGTTTTTGACCACTTAATTTATAAGCGGAAGCGAGGGAGGCTACGATATCGCTGAAGCGAATCATGGCGAGGCGATGAGCGACGAAATTCTCGGGATTCGTTTCGCCGTCCCGCTGGATATAGGGTCCCTCGGGATTTGCTGGATCAGGCCACCAATAATCCCCTTCCGAATAAAAATCATGAGGACCTCCGGCGGAGCGGGGGCAAAGGCTAGCGGTGACAGTGATTGGTTTAAGGGCGATTTGTTTATTCGCTTTTTCGATGGTTTTGGCGATGAGGTCTTTGGGGTAAATGTCTGCAGACTCTGCCTTAGGCAGGAAGGATAAGAATAGAAAAAGTAAAAGGTTTGATTTCATTTGACACCTATTTTTTCGGCCCATTGGGTATATTTATTCAATAATTCCTTCCGTTTTTCGGGTAGGCTATTCGCCAAATCATTCGCCTCAATCCGGTCTTTTTTCAGGTTATATAATTCCCATTTTTTGACTTCATCGTCCCAAACTAATTTCCAATCGCCTTCTCTTATCGCTCTATTGCCAAAATGTTCCCACGCAATAAAATCTTGCGACTCCCTTTTATTTTGTTTGAGGATGGGTACTAGGCTTTTTCCCTCGACGGCCTTTGTTGTTTTAGTGCGGGTTAATTCCATGATGGTCGGAAAGATGTCCATGATGTGTCCCACTTGGTCAGTTTGAAAGCCTTTTTTAATGCCTGTCGGGTATGAAATGAGTAAAGGCGTCGAAATTCCCCCTTCATGCATCCAATGTTTGTACATCCGAAAAGGCGTATTACTCGCATAGGCCCATTCTTTTCCATAGGTGGTGTAGCTACCTGGGGCGCCAATTTTCGTGGTCAACGAAGCATTGTATTTGTCCTGCCCTAAATCTTTAGATGAACGATCGTCTAATATTTCATGGCAGGCGCCATTATCGGAGAGGAAGAAAATAACGGTATTTTCAAAGGTTCCATTGGCTTTTAATTCTTGGATGATTTTGCCTATTCCTTGGTCCATCTTGTCCACCATGGCTGCATAGGTAGCCATTTTTTCGATCCACATCCGCTTATCCACTTCTTTTTCGAAATCCACAATCGCAGGGTCTGATCCGGGTAAATGGTCGATGTTCGGGTTTAATTTAATTTTGTTTTGTTTGTCAAATCGCTGCTTCCGTAAAGCTTCCCATCCTTGCGTGTATTTGGATGTATAGGAATCAATCAAATCCTGGGGTGCATGAATCGGCCAATGCGGCGCGGTATAGGCTACATAAAGAAAAAATGGCTTTCCTGTGGAATGATTTTTCTGAATATAGGAAACGGATTTATCTGAAATCGCATCGGTGAAATAGTAATTTCCCTTGGGCGCGAAGGGCTCGTTATCTTCTATGAGCTGGCGTTTCGGCAATAATTCATAATAACTATTGGCCCCAGAAATCAATCCATAAAAGTGATCAAAACCTCGTTGGTTAGGCCAATCGGGCTTTTTTTCGCCTACATGCCATTTGCCTGTCATGTAGGTATTGTATCCATTCTTTTTTAATTCTTCGGCAATCGTGGGGGTATTTACGTTTAAAAATCCTTGGTAAGCGCCTGTTTTATTTCGGTCATAATCACCGGTGTTCACCATGCCACCCATACCCGCTTGATGTGGATACATACCTGTGAGGAGGGAGGCTCTGCTGGGGCAGCAGCGTCCGGCATTGTAAAATTGGGTAAAAATGGCGCCTTTTTTTCCCAGTAAATCAATGGTAGGTGTTTTGATTTCGGACCCAAAAATGCCAATATCGCTATAGCCCATGTCGTCGACCAAGATCACGATGATGTTCGGTTTTTTCTGGGCGAATAAAGGGTCCGTCAGGAGCCAAAAAGCGAATAAAATCAGATATTTCATTTCTTATTTTTTTGACGAACGAGTGCTTCTAAGAAATAATAATCGGCATACACGATCGGCGTGTCGATTTCAAATCCGTTGGGTAAGCCACCCGTGCTGTGGTTGAGAATCATGCCATGAGCCGAGGCGACTGGAGCCAAATAAGAAGAGGAACATAGGCTACTTAAAATTTGATCTGCATAGTTTTGATAATAGGCTTTTTTATAAGGTTGCAAAGTTGCCAAATCATAAAATGCCGAAGCCATGAGTGCCGCGGCCGATGCATCGCGTGGCGCATGCGGGATTTTAGGATCATCGAAATCCCAGAATGGAACGAGATCCAGCGGCATACGGGGATGCTTCAATAAGAATTGGGCAATGTTTTCGGCCAAATGCAAATATTCCTTTTTGCCCGTTTCCCGGTAACACATCGTATAGCCATACAAAGCCCAGGCTTGTCCACGGGCCCAAGAAGATTCATGTGCAGCGCCTTGGTGGGTATTTTTTTTCAGGACTTGGCCTGTATTGGGATCATAATCGATGACATGATAGGAGCTGAAATCGGGCCGAAAATGGTTTTTCATCGTCGTATTCGCATGGGAAACGGCAATTTTATAAAAGGCAGAATCTTTAGTTTCTTTAAAGGCCCAAAAAAGTAGTTCGAGGTTCATCATATTGTCGATGATGGTGGGGTTTACCCACTTATCCCGACTATGGTCCCAAGATCGAATCACGCCCGTATTGGGATTAAAACGCTTGATATTTGTCCGAGCGGCTTGAATCAATATGTCCTTATAAGCCTGATTTTGCGTCAGGCGCAAGCCATTTCCAAAACCTGTGAACATTTTGAAACCCATGTCGTGGGTGCCGGCATTTATTTTTTCCTTTTCGAGGGGCAAGGTGAAATTTTCGGCTTGCGCGGCCCATTTTTTATTGCCCGTTAATTCATAGAGGTACCATAATTCCCCGCCAAAAAATCCGGAGCACCAGTCTTTTGAACCCACTAAAATCAAGGAGTCATTCCGTACCGTGCGAGGAAAAATCTTCTCGCCTTTGGGGATCGCATAAATGGAGGCTTCACGAAGGGCGTAGTCCATTTGGGATTCTAATTTCGAATAAATAGGGTTTTGGGCATTGACGAGGAATGCGCAACACACCAAAAAAATGGAAGCCAATAATTTCATCTGCATAGGTTTAATTAGGGTACGAATATATCAAATTTTCGCCCAGATTTATTTAATTATGAATTGATAATTCCCCTTACTCACTAAATCTTTGGAGGTGAAAATAATTCGTTGCACTGTTTTATGAAAAGGCAATCCAACACACGAAAATCCAAAGATATGTTTTACAAGCTTCCCTGCTCTGGTAAATTTTTTTTCATAGTTTGAATTGTAAATGGTTTAAAGACTAACCATAAAACTAAAACTTTTCTACTTTAAATTATAATTTAATTTATTTTGGAGAAATGGATCAACAACTATTACCTTTGAACTTCACCTATTCAAACTCTATATGAAAGTAATTCTCTTCCTGCTTTTTGTTGGTTTTACGGCCCTTGCTCAAAATACCTACAACCTGATTCCTTTGCCGAAGGAATTGACACCTGCGGAGGGTCAATTCGTTATAAAAAAATCAACTAGCATTGGTTATTCCCATGCCGATTTCGCTCCCGTAGCTTCCTTGCTCGCCGAACATATCCAGCATGCGAGTACTTTTCCTATCTCAGCGAAAGTATCAACGACTGCCACGATTCAATTTTCTCAAAATAATAGCTTACCCGAAGAAGCCTATACGCTTCAGGTGAGCTCCAAGAAAATCAGTATCCAAGCCAAAACGGGCAAGGGTGCTTTTTATGCCCTTCAAACCTTGCTGCAATTAATGCCCGCTCAAATTTATGCAGGTACGCAAATCACAGGTGCGATTTCTATTCCCAATGTGAGTATTAACGATGAGCCTCGTTTCTCCTATCGCGGCTTGATGTTGGACGTAGGTCGTTATTATTTCCCAGTGGAATCGGTGAAGCGCTTCATTGATCTCATGGCGGTGTATAAGATGAATACCTTTCATTGGCATTTGACCGAGGATCAAGGCTGGCGGATTGAGATCAAAAAATATCCTTTGTTGACCTCGATATCGTCGGTCCGCAAGGAAAGTATGTTAGGTCATTACCGGGACCAAAAATATGACGGAAAGCCCCATGGCGGATTTTATACCCAGGAACAGGTCAAAGATATCGTGGCCTATGCGACTAGCAAATACATTCAGGTGATTCCAGAAATTGAAATGCCGGGTCATTCGACGGCTGTATTGGCAGCTTATCCACAATTTGGTGCGAATGGCGATAAAATATTGCAAGTGAAAACGAAATGGGGTGTGGCTGAGGATGTTTTGTTCCCACGCGAAGAAACTTTTGAATTTTTGGAAAATGTCTTGACTGAGGTGATGGCTTTATTTCCTGGCCAATACATCCACATCGGTGGGGATGAATGTCCGAAGACCCAGTGGAAAGAAAGTCGGTTCTGTCAGGATTTAATTAAGAAATTAGGACTGAAAGATGAGCATGAATTACAGAGTTATTTCATTCGTCGGATCGACAAATTCGTGACTTCGAAGGGGAAAAAATTATTAGGTTGGGACGAAATCCTCGAGGGCGGTTTATCACCAAATGCCATGGTGATGTCTTGGCGTGGGACCAAAGGGGGCATTGAAGCCGCCAAACAAAACCATGATGTAGTGATGTCGCCAAATTCGTATTTCTATTTGGATTATTACCAAGCAGATCCTAAAACCGAGCCGATTGCGATTGGAGGTAATTTGACTTTGAGCAAATGTTATTCTTTTGAACCCAATCTTCCCGAATTGACGCCAGAGGAGGCGAAGCATGTGGTGGGAATTCAAGCGAATGTTTGGACGGAATATATCAGCAATATCGCTTATGCGGAATATATGACCTATCCGAGAGCTTTAGCTCTTTCAGAAATTTCTTGGTCGACCAAAGAATCCAAAAACTATACAGATTTTAAAAAGCGCCTCACCGGCCATTTGCCATCGATGGATGCGATGAAAATCAATTATTCGAAGGCGTTTTTAAGTCAGCCTTAATTCGAATAAATTGTGTGAACTGAAAAATCCCTTTGATGAATTCAAAGGGATTTTTTTTGGCATTCCTAAGGGAATTAGCTTTTTTAAGTGTGAGAGCATGTAGCCTTGCTTTTTCGAGTTTCCAAATTTTATGGACGCTTGGATTTTTGTCAGCCTTGAGATTTTACAAAGGCTGTTTTTATCCAATGACTACGCCTTAGAATTTAGGATCTATAAATTCCCATTCTTTGATGTGCGAGGGCCGATGTTCTTTTTTGACGATTTCGTCCATTTGTTTTAACAGGTTCGCATGTTCTTTGGAAATGTCATTGCGTTCGGCAGGATCTTTAGCTAAATCAAATAATTCCCAAGGTGCTTGTTTGTCTTTTTTCAATTGGCTTTTCACCCCTTTGAAATGACCGATGCGCACCGCGATTTGTCCTGATTTTTCAGGAAATTCAAAGTATAAAAAGGGATGCGATTTTTGCGCCTTACCTAGTAGTGTGGGTAAAAAGGAAATGCCATCTGTGGCCACTGGGATTTTTTGGCCGGTTAATTCACTTAGTGTCGCCATGAGGTCAAATTGAACGGACGGGTGATCCGTTAATTTCCCCGCCTTAATTTTACCTGGCCAGCGCGCGATCATGGGTTCCCGAATGCCCCCTTCGTAGAGATCTTGTTTTCGACCACGGAGGCCGCTGACGGAATTAAAGAACTCCGTATCCACACCGCCTACATCAAATGTGGCGCCATTGTCGCTCGAAAAGATAACGAGCGTGTTTTCATCGAGCTTTAGCTTTTTTAGGGTAGCCATCACCCTACCTACTTGTTTATCCAAATACGTGATCATCGCAGCGTAAGTGGCCCGAGGATATTTTGTGGGCACATAACCACCCTTTTGACTGGTATAAATAGTTTCCTCAAAATGTCCTTGATAGGCCTTTATTTCTTCCTCAGGAGCCTGTAGGGATAAATGAGGCAATGGGAGTGGGAGGTAAAGGAAAAATGGTTTGGCCTGATTTTTTTCAATGAAGCCCAGGGCTTTTTCCATCATTTTCGTGGCCGCGTACTCTTTGCCTTTAAATTTGTCAAAATCGATGGAATCGATAGCTACTTTTTTGTTTTGGTATTCATGGACTAATTGGTATCTATTCCGTAAGGTGTCCCATTGTCCATTTTCCCAAAGGTGTGTGGGATATAAATTATGCGCTTGTTTTTGATCAAGGAAGCCATAATAATAATCAAAGCCATGTAAGTTTGGATTTCCGGTCGTATTATTCATGCCCAAACCCCATTTGCCTACGAGTGCTGTTTGATATCCCGCATTTTTCATGAGCTTGGCGATCGTGAACGTATTTTCAGGTAAGGGCATTTGGCCGCCTTCTTTATCATCCACAAAGCCCCCTAATTCATAATTACCCCGAATGTAGGAATGCCCAGCATGGACGCCCGTCATCAGCATGCATCTAGCAGGCGCACAAACGGGGGCACTCGTATAATGCTGGGTAAATCGAATTCCCTCTTTTGCCATGGCATCTAAATAGGGGGTTTTGATTTTTGTTTGGCCATAGGCGCCGAGTTCCCCGTATCCCAGGTCATCCGCGTAGATGTATATGACGTTCGGTTTTTTCTGACCAAAAGCGCTGAGTGCAAATGGTAGGTAGAAAAGAATAATTAACTTTTTCATGGATTGATAGCTTGTCCGACCGTGCGATTCTCGGCTCCTTTTATTTTTAATAAATCATCACCGATTTCTGCTCGTGCCTGGTTGCCCAAAGCCTGTAATTCAGCCAATTTTTCAGGGTATTTTTCGCTCATATCATAGCGTTCGCCGGGGTCCCGACGTAAATCATATAGCGCCTGCTTAAAGGGGAAATCTTCTCGCAAGGGACCAGGAAATCCATCTTGGCCTGGCAAGAAACCTTCATGGGTGCGGCCCGGATGGGCGAAAACCAGCTTCCAATTCCCTTGTCGGACGGCTTCTAAATTATTCGCTCGATAATAATAGTAGAAAATTTTACGCGGTTCCGCCTCGGTATCCCCTTGGATCAGCGCTTGGATATTCACCCCATCAATTTTTTTCTTTGGCAATGGACTTTTCGTGATGGCGCAAAGGGTGGGTAATACATCGATGTTGGAGGCCAATCCGGATTGGACTTGGCCTTCTGGTATATGGCCCTTCCATTGCACTATGAAGGGCACACGCTGACCGCCTTCGAAGGAAGTTCCTTTCGCTTCTCGCAGGCCACCGGTTGAGCCAGCATGATTGCCAAAATTCTGCCAAGGGCCATTATCGCTCGTGAAAATCACAATGGTGTTTTCATCTAATTTCAGGCGTTTGAGGGTTTGTAAAATCTGTCCTACAGACCAGTCCATTTCCATCATCACATCGCCATACAAACCTTGTTTGCTTTTGCCTTTAAATGCGGTCGAAGCGTTAATCGGAACATGGGGCATGGGATTCGGGAGGTATAAGAAAAAGGGCTTATCCTTATTTTTTTCAATGAATTGGATGGATTCTTTGGTGAGTAGCTGAGTGATTTGCGCTTGATCATCGAGCGTTTTGATGTAGGAAGCAGCTTCATTTCCTCGGATGATGGGTAATTCTGGATGTATTTTTTTGGGATTATTTTCGGGCCGAGTGCCATCATAATGGACAGGCCACATGTCATTGGAATAAGGAATTCCGACATATTCATCAAAGCCATGTTGGAGCGGTAAAAATTCCTTCCGATCCCCCAAATGCCATTTGCCAAAAATGCCCGTTCGATATCCATTTGCTTTTAATAATTCGGCGATCGTTTCTTCTTCGGCATTGATGCCCACCTTGGAATTTGGAAATAGGGCACCCGCGATCCCGATTCGGTTCGGGTAGCAACCTGTTAAAAGACCCGCACGGGAAGCAGAACAAACGGCTTGGGCGGATAAAAAATGCGTAAATCGAACACCCTCTTTGGCCATTTTGTCCAAATTTGGTGTTTGGTATTGGCTAGCGCCATAAACCCCGAGATCCCCGTAGCCTAAATCATCCATCATGATGAGGATCACATTCGGTTTTTTTTGTGAAAACAAATGAAGGGGCAGGACCAAAAAGGTCAAGAGAATTAGCTGTTTCATGGTAGGTTTAGGAATGGCAAATTTCTTTCGCCGGGTACTACATAATAAAAAATAGTGCTACAATGATATTAATTATTTTTGGAACCTGCATCAATCCACGATTTGATTTGGCTGATTTCGCAGGCGGATAGGCTAGCTGAAGCAGATGGCATCGGGATAAAACCTGTACTATGTGCAATGGAACCATACAATTTTCCATTGCTGATGTACTTAGTGACATTTGTGTAGCTGCTGAGGTCAATGGACCCAGAAGGGGAGTTCCCACTGTGGCAACCGGTGCAATTTTGTTTTAAAATCGGCGCTACCGTCGTAGCATAACTGATATTTGTTGTCACACAATTGACTGAAGAGGCATCGCAAGAATTATTTTTGGCGCCTTGTTTTATCCATTTGGCTACGAGTGCCAAGGTCGTCGCATCAAAAGGCTTTGCCGGTGGTGGAGGCATACGGGATTCTCCGCCTCCTGAAATACTACGATAAAGCGAACTATTCGCTGGGTCACCGGCCCTTACGATTTTCATGATATTGGTGTAATCAGTTAATTGAACTCCTTCGCGCCTGCTAATCGCATCGTGGCAACCGCTCATGGCGCAGCTTGAAAGTATCAGTGGCAAAATGGATTGTTTAAAATAGACCGTATCAGGGCTACAAATGATATTAGTTACTGGAACTGTTATGGAGCTAGTTGGTGCGCTACTCGCAATTACCGGATTGTATGGATTTTTCGGATTCAAATCTACGTTGACGGTTCCGGCAGGGTAGGAACCGATTAACCATTTTTTGATGGTGGTTAAATCACATTTGGATAATTGCGTATTGCTGGAAGGCATCGGCTGATACCCGCTCAAATGCATCATGGAACCGTAAAACTTTCCATTTTTAATGTAGGTAAGTATTTTATCGTAGGTGGATAGGTCTATGCCCCCAGAATTTGAAGCTGTCGAATGGCAGGAAAGGCAATTGGCCTGTAAAATAGGTAGGATAGATTTTTCAAAATTAATCGTAAGCGTATCGCAAGTCGAGTTAGTCGTCGAAGGGATGGAAGGATTCGAAGATGGTGTATTGACCATCGCAATCGGCGAATTTTTATCTTGTAAACAAGAAAAAAGAAGCAAGAATGAGAACAAAATGGCCCCAAGCTTTTTCATGATTTTACCTGATTTGATAGACAATTTTACTTTTGACTTGCACGGATTCTGCAATTTTCGCAAATACGATTTTAGGGATATCGACTTTATAATCCGCTAATTTGATATCAAATTGGCCATTAAATGTCAAAGATTGTCCCGAAGAAATAATTGTTCCTTTGATTTCAATCGGCTTTGTTACCCCATGAATCGTCGCTGAGCCTATTGCCGTGATGGAATAAGTTCCTGGAACTTTTAAGTCGACAACCTCCTTGATTTTTCCTTTAAATGTTGCCGAAGGATATTTTTCACTTTCCAAATAGTTTTCATTGAAATGCTCTTGCATTAATTTATTTGGGAATATAAACTGGGTAGCACGCATTTGTACGGCCACTTCATTATTCACTGTATTGATAATGCTACTTACTTGTTTGTTGGTCGCATCGATATCTTCCAAAGGGGTCTTTGAAAAAAAAGAAACCTCCCCGTTTTGAGCCATGTATAATTGGCCCATGGACGAAAAACCAAGCAAACTAAACACAAGAATTAAAGCGAATTTCATCATCGTATTATTTTTTTAACGTAGGCTCAAAACTAAAGGTACGGGCTATATTAAACCCGTAAAAAATATCTCCATTGCTCCACTTTCCTAAGGTTTGGCCGATGAAGTGTTTTTCAATCATACCCCTGGAATTCGAAATGTGTAATTGGAACACGTGGCCGCCCGTTTCAATGTCAAATCCCATAGAAAATGAATCTTGGTAGGGATTGCTTATCGATTGGCCAAGGTTTTTGTAGTATTCGGTCGAAATGCTCAGTCGATTCGTGATTTTAAAACGACCCCCAAAGCCCATCGACATCAGATCATTCGCAATGTCTGGACTTTCTGATTTATTGTTGTGTACAATCGTGGGCATTAATTGCAAGGAGACTTTTTCATTCATTTTTCGGGCAATCAATACTTGCCCGGTAAAACTCTGTCGCTGCAAATTATTCTCATAGCGCATGATATTACCTGATGGGAGAGTATATCCGCTAGGCATCGTGTTGGTCGAGAGGCTTCCATACGCCGTTAGGGTAATGGGCATTTTATTGGATTGTCGAAGGACCTTATATTTGGTGTATACGTCATAGGTTTTTTCGATCGTGGATCGCCCCGCGCCTAGTAGCCATTGATCCGTTAAGGCATATTCTAAACCCAACCGAATTCTCGCTTCATCTAATCCCAAAAAATTGTCAATAAAGCCCGAATTTAAAGCTCCAAAGCGATGGGAAATCCAAAAATTCAAATGCTTTTTGGCGATGGTTTCAACCGTCTGTCCATTAATTAAGCGGGTTCCCTTAAAGGTAGCCTGCGTATATACTTTTTCTTTGGCCGCTTCTTTCTCGAGCATGGCCAATAGGTCTTCCTGCGCCCAAAGGGGAAGTTGGACGAATATCAAAAAGAATCCGATTAGTATTTTTTTCATCTGAATCCTTACGAAAATACGCGCAATGAAGTTCCTGATAATGCAGTTTGATAGGCCGTGATACCTTTGTTGCTCACATTATTGGTTTTGGCTCCGCTCACACTGAATGTTGCACCATGTACCGGGCAAGCAAATCCACTTCCTGTGAAATAAACTTGGGGCTGGCCTTCATGGGAGCAAACTTGAGTCACTGCCGCAAAACCGGTCGCTGCCGATGAAGTGCGGGCAATGACAACCTGATTATAAACCAAAAAGGAACCTACTGTGTTCAGTTTCGAATATGCCGCATTTGAAAGGTCAATTGTGAAATCGACAGAACCTGATGGCGTAACGCCTGAGTCATTTTTGCAGGAACTAAGGGCACTTGCCCCACAGTAAACGGCTAACAAGGAAGCACCTTTAAATCCGATTGATTTTAAAAATTCGTTGCGTTTGATCTTATTTTCCATTCGAGTTTATTTTAAGGCTATTCCACAAATGTACATATTAAACGCGTTTCTTTAAAAGTGAATTGTCAAAGGTCCAAATAATATCTATTAATTGGTAAATTACGATGACGAGTTCGCTATTTGCACCATTATGGTTACATTTGATTTTTGGACCGAAAGATAAAACATATGATTACCGATTTCCTTGCTAGATACGCCCTAAACCTCTTTTTCACCTTTCTAGTGATTCGGTTTATATATTATCCAAAATACCGAAATAAGGATTTCGTATTTACTTTTTTCCTATTTAATTCCATTCTTTTTGTCCTTTGCTTTTTACTTGCAGAGGCAGATTTGAAATTTGGTTTTGCCTTCGGATTATTCGCCATGTTTTCCATGTTTCGCTACCGGACAGTCACGGTGCCCATTGGTGAAATGGGTTATTTTTTCTTAGTTGTTACCTTGGGAATCGTGAATTCCATCGCCTCGCTTGCCAATTATGAAATGCTCGTGATCGCGAATGGAGTCCTCGTTTTTTTAACTTTTGTTTTAGGCCGCTGGTTAAATTTGACCCATGAAAACCATCAAATCATTTGGTATGATAATTTAGAACTCATTAAGCCAGCCCAAAGAACGGCCCTATTAGCAGACCTAAGTGAAAGAACAGGCCTTCAAATTCATAATATTCAAGTCATTAAGGTGGATTATCAAAAAGGGGCGGCCCAATTAAATGTCTATTATTTTTCGAAAGAAAACGAGTCCTTTGCTGCGGATCTTGAAGCTTAATTTTCTTCTTTTTTTCTGCCTAATTTCACAGGTAATTTGGGCCCAAAAGGATAGTTCCGCCATCCTAAAAGAGGTCGTTGTTCGAGGCCAAAAATCCGAAATCCTCCAAGAACCTGGTAAAAAAATATTCCAAGTTGGCGTCAACCTGACCAACCTCGGCGGGAATCTTTACGATGTCTTATCAAATATCCCTTCCATATACGTCACTAATGAGGGCACCGTGCAATACCGCGGAAGCCAAAATTTAGCCATTTATTTCGATGGAAAACCTTCCGGGATTTTAAATTCATCCCGCGCCAATGCCCTGAGCCTTTTCCCGGCCGATATGATCGATCGCATCGAAATCATTTCCAATCCTGGCGCCAAATACTCCGCCGAGGGCAGTTCCGGTATCCTAAACATCATTTTGAAAAAAGAGGTAAGCTCTGAAAGCTTACGTCTCAATTCAAACCTAGGAACCCACGATAAATACGCTGGCTCTTTATCATGGGCTCGAAATTCGAAGAAATTCACCCATTTTTTGGATCTCAATTATAAAGAAAGCCAGCGCTACGATTACCAAAAACTCTACCGAGAAAATGGATCTCCATGGGGTTTGGCGAAAATTAATCAAGAAGCCAAAGAAACCAATCGGGATTTAAATTACGCCCTTAAATGGTCCTCCATGTACCGAATCGATGCCCATAAATCCCTTTCAGGCTATCTTTGGGCAAGGTTCGCCGGCGACCATAATTCAGAGACACGTTTTAATACCACGACTTACTACCGTACCATCGACCGCTTGTACCAGCGTGAATCCGATAAACAAGGCAAAGACCAGGGTTTCGACCTGAACCTTTCGTATCAAAATACGGTCATCGGAAAAAAAGATGCGAAAATCGATTTTGTATGGATTCATAACGACGGACAAGACGGAAATGATTTCCTTCAAAACTATTATTATGAAAATTTTCAAACCCTCAATACTAATTTCCCTACGCGCATCGAACGAAGTAGGGCTGGTTCGACCAATTATACGATGCTTCTTCAAGGTGATTTTAAACGAAATTTTGGGAAAACGCGCTTTATCGAATATGGATTCAAATGGAATCAGCGGCATTTTGTTAACCTCTTTGATTATGAAAAATTCAAAATGCCCAACTGGGAATTAGATCCCAAACGAAGCAATAATTTCGATTATCTGGAAAATATTCAAGCAATCTATGGCAATTATTCAGCCAAAATAAAAAAATTCACCTGGGATCTCGGCTTACGAACGGAAGCGACCCAGCTCGATATTCAGCATGGTTTCACGAAACCGTCCTACGTTAACTGGTTCCCCTCTGCCTCTTTCCTACAAGAGATTTCAGATAAAGAATATTGGACTTTTTCCCTTTCGACGCGGATTAGTCGGCCTAGTTATAAATCCCTCAACCCCTTCATTTCCTATGCGGATCCGATTAACCTAAACGCGGGCAATCCAAATTTGCAGCCGGAAAAAGCTTTGTTGATCGAGTTTACGCATTCCAAAGACTGGAAAAACCTGAGTATGTCGAACCAAGTATTCCTTAGAAACGTCGATGGATTAGTGAGTAAGGTAAGAACACAATTGGAAGGCGACACGACAATAACTCGTTTTGAAAACTTGGCCCATTCTAGGTCCATCGGATTCGAAAATTTGCTTCAATTTTCGATCATGAAGGCATGGAAAGTTCAAGTAACCAGTTCTGTTTACCAAATGGATTTGCAAGGATTTGTGAATTCGCTGAACATTCAAGAACAGCGCTGGGCAAGTTCTGCGCGATGGAATAATCAATTCAAATGGGCAAATGGTTTGTCTGGCCAAATATCTTACCTATATCAATCGTCTCTCCTAAGTCCTTTGGGGAATATCGGTTCCTATTACACGATCGATATGGGAATTAAAAAGGACTACATGAAGGGCCGTTTAACGGTGAATGCCCGGGTAAATGATGTCACAAACTCACAAATCACGATCTATGATTCGAGACCATTTGGGATCATTTCGGATTTAGAAAAGAAAAAGGAAACCCGGATTTACTACATCGGAATTTCCTTTAAACTAGATGGCAAGAAAAAAATCAAAGATTTGAACCAGCGAAAAGAGATTAATGAAAAAGAGGCTGGTGATGACTAAGGCGAGGTATTTAACCCCGCCTTAAACATCCCTTATTTCTTTGGCATCAAACGGAACACCATCCCTGGATTTTCAGTACCTACGTATAAATATCCGTCAGCACCTAATTCCACATTCCGCATCCGGCCTAGGTTCACAAGAATTTTCTCTTGCGAAACCACTTTATTGTCCTTAATCACGCAGCGATTTAAATAGTTGAATCGCAAAGAACCAATCATTAAATTACCTTTCCAAGCTGGATATTTATCGCTATTCACGAAAGTTAAACCCGAAGGAGCGATGGAAGGAATGAAATAAGAAATGGGTTGTTCCATGCCTTCTTTTTTCGAAATATTCGTAATCGGTTTTCCGTCGTAATTAATGCCATAAGAAATTACAGGCCAGCCATAATTTCGACCCGGCTGGATGATGTTGATTTCATCCCCGCCACGAGGACCGTGCTCGGTTTCCCAAATCGCACCAGTGAATGGATTTAGGGTTAAACCTTGCGGATTGCGTTGGCCATATGAATAAATGCTTGGATGGAATTTCGCAGGATCTTTGCCCACGAAAGGATTGTCTTTTGGAATCGTTCCATCGTCATGTAAGCGGTGAATTTTACCATTATCATTATCCGTGAATTGTGGAAAATCCTTCTCCATGCCACGCTCACCCACCGAGAAATACAATAAACCTTTTTTATCAAATGCGATCCGAGAACCGAAATGATGGAAGGTTTTCGTATAGGGTAGCGACTCGAAAATATCTTGGGATTCTACCCACATGTTGTTCTTGATTTTTCCTCGAACGATTCCGGTGGCAGTCAATATCAGCGCGCCTTCTTTTTTAAATTTGGAATAAGATAAATATACCCAACCATTTTGCTCAAATTGTGGATGCAAGGCGATGTCTAATAAACCACCTTGTCCTTTCGACATCACTTCTGGCGTTCCTTTGATGGCTGTTTTATTTCGTTTTTGATCTACATAATACAAAGTACCGGAACGATCTGAAATTAAATAATCGCGGTTTGGCAATTGGGCGAATCCCCATGGGCTATCAAATCCCGTCGCGATCGTATCTAAACTTACCGTCATGCCTTCGGAGCTGAAGACATTTGTGGTGGGTTTATTCGCAAATTTATATTGTTCTACGCCAGCTAAATTTTCAACGATCAAATCGGCTAATTTTTCGATGTCATTTTTGGAAAGGGTTTCTTTCCACGTAGGCATGCCTAATTCTGGATATCCACCGGTAATACTTGCGATAATATCTGCTTTCTTATTTCCATGGTTCCATTTTCGGTCTACAAAAGCTTCCACTTTTTCGCCGTGGCATGAAGCACAATATTGGGTGTACAATTTTTCCGTAGGCTCATCGACCAAGGCCTTTTTTTCTGGGAATTGCCAAGAAATCATGCTTCCGGCACCAATAATCAAAATTTCAAAGAGAAGTAATTTTTTAAACATGGGAAGAGGTTGTCTAGTTTTGCCACGAAGCTAAAAATATTTTTTTAGAATTCTATGTTTTATAATAGGTTGAGACAAAGAAGAATTTTGTATTTTGCTTTTTCAAACCTATTCATAATGAAAAATTTATCTTTGACAAGCCTGTTTATCGGCTTGGCAATCCATATGCAAGCACAATTACCCACCGGTTCTTGGTCGGCAATAACACCCATCACAAATGCCGAAAAACGCCATGAAAGTGGATTTGTGGAGTGTGACGGTAAATTTTATGCCCTGGGTGGCCGAGGAATAAAGCCCGTGGAGGTTTATGATCCCAAAAGCAACCGTTGGGATAACTTAGGAACCGCTCCCATCGAATTTCATCATTTTCAGGCGATGTCTTTTCAACATGAAATCTACATCATTGCTGCCCTTACAGGCAAATATCCCCACGAACAACCAATCGACCATTTCCTGATTTTTAATCCTAAAACCAAGTCCTGGCGGGATGGGGCTGCTTTACCTAGCGACCGTATTCGGGGATCTGCTGGAATTTGTAGCTATAAGAATAAAATTTATATCGTTTCAGGAATCCAAGATGGCCATTGGGCTGGTCATGTGACCTGGTTTGATGAATATGATCCGTCGACCGGTCAGTGGCGAAAATTACCCGATGCACCTCGGGCACGGGATCATTTCCAAGCGGCCATTTTAGGCGATAAACTATATGTGGCAGGCGGAAGGACAAGTCATGCGGCGATTGGGAAGGTATTGGACCTGACCATCGGCGAAGTAGATGTGTTCGATTTTAAATCGGGGAAATGGAGCACCTGGGCGAATCCGCTACCCACCTTGCGCGCGGGAACTACTTCTGTCGTCAAAAAACCTTATATCATCGTCATGAATGGGGAAAGTTCGAAACAAGTTCCAGCTCATTCTGAAGTGGAGGCTTTGGATACAAGGACGGGCAATTGGGTTCGTTTGCCGGATTTGATGCAGGGTCGCCATGGTACCTCGGCGGTGTATTGGAAGCATAAAATGTACGTGATGGCGGGTAGCGCGAATCGCGGAGGAGGACCTGAATTAAATACGATGGAACGTCTCTCATGGTAATTTATAGAAAAAATTTAATCGTATATTTCGTTTCAAAATCCGACAGGATCCCTAAACTTTAGTATGAAAATATTTAAAATTATTATCCCTCTTTTCCTTGCGGCTATTTGCCTATATGCCGCTTGGAGCTGTTCCGATGCGCAGGGTTCGGACACATCCATGCCAGATGTGGTCGATTATAACTTTCACATACGTCCTGTTCTTTCTGATCGATGCTTTAAATGTCATGGTCCGGATGCGAATAAACGACAAGCGAATTTACGTTTAGATACCAAGGAGGGTGCTTATGCAGCGTTTAAGGATAATGCAAAAGCACATGCAATTGTGCCTGGGGACCCTAAAAATTCGGATGCTTTTCAGCGTTTAATTACCAAAGATACTGCGCTTAGAATGCCCACGATGAAATCCAATTTGGTGCTTACGCAGCATGAAATTGATTTAATCGAAAAGTGGATTGACCAAGGAGCTGTTTATAAACCACATTGGTCTTTCATAAAACCCGTAAAACCAGAATTGCCTGATGCTGATGAGGCCTGGGTGCAAAACGATATTGATTATTTCGTGTATGCCAAAATGAAAGAAAAGGGTTTGAGTCCTTCCAAAGAAACAGATAAGGAGCGCCTATTAAAAAGGGTTTGCCTTGATTTGACCGGATTGCCGCCTACGCTGGAAATGCAGGATCGTTTTTTAAAGGATACGGATCCTAAAGCGTATGAGAAAATTGTGAATGAGTTGTTGACCAACAAGCATTTCGGTGAGAAAATGGCCGCACCATGGTTAGACGTAGCCCGTTATGCGGATTCGCATGGATATCAAGATGATGGCTTACGGACGATGTGGCCTTGGCGCGACTGGGTGATTCACGCGTTTAATTCCAATTATTCGTACAAGAAATTTGTGACTTGGCAGTTGGCAGGCGATTTAATTCCGGGGGCCAACAAAGAAATGGTTTTGGCCACGGGGTTCAATCGAAACCATAAAATTACCCAAGAAGGTGGAGTGATTGACGAGGAGTATCGCGTGGAGTATATTAATGATCGGACGAGTACTTTTGGGAAATCATTTTTGGCATTAACCTTTGAATGTTCTAAATGCCATGATCATAAATATGATCCGATCTCACAAAAAGACTATTATAGCACGTATGCATTTTTTAACCAAGTGCCTGAAAAAGGGCTTTTTGGTACCATTGATGCTTCTTTTGCAGATCCACCGAACATGCGTATCACTACGAAAGACGTCAATAGTTTGTTGAAATTCATTAACAAACGGGATACATTTGCGGTCGATGTGATGGTGATGAAAGATTCTCTTAACATTAGGAAAACCTTTGTGTTGAGTCGGGGTAATTACGATATGCCAACCGCCGAGGTGGGTGTGGGAATTCCCAAAAGTATTCTTCCTTATTCAGTGGCTAAGTATGGCTCAAACAGGTTAGGTTTAGTGCGTTGGATGTTTGATGATGCGAATCCGTTAACATCGCGTGTATTTGTGAATCGGATTTGGGCACAGTTTTTTGGTCGCGGTATTGTTAAAACTTTAGGTGATTTTGGGATGCAAGGGGAGCTGCCTACGCATCCGGAATTATTGGATTGGTTGGCCGTCGACTTCAAGGCGCATCACTGGAATATGAAGCGTTTGGTGAAGCAAATTGTGATGTCGGCTACATACCAACAATCCTCTGATGTTACTTCTGTCGCCTTAAAGTCAGATCCGGAAAACATCTATTTATCGCATTCGCCTCGACTAAGATTACCTGCGGAGAATGTCCGGGATCATGTCTTGGCATCGGCAGATATTTTAAATCCTGAAATTGGCGGCCCTAGTGTTAAACCGTATCAGCCAAAGGGTTTGTGGGAAATGGCTACTTCGGGTCGAGGATCCTTAATGACTTATATTCAAGATCATAATCAAGATTTGTATCGCAGAGGCATGTATGTTTTTATCAAAAGAACGGTTCCTCCTCCGTCGATGTTGATTTTTGACGCGAGTAATCGAGATCAGTGTGAAGTGCAAAGAGGAAGGACAAATACGCCTTTGCAAGCCTTAGTGATGATGAATGACCCACATGTGATGGAGAGTTCGAGGGTGTTAGCGAGTCATTTATCGGCAGAAAAGGGGAGTTTAGATGTGATTTTAGCGAAAGCTTTTAGGAAAATTATTTGCAGAAAGCCCAGTGAAAAAGAGTTGATTATTTTAAAACGCTATTTTGAAAATGAGCAGGCATCCTTTAAGAAGGAACCTACTAAAATTGAAAAGTTGATGAAGATTGGAGAATATAAAAAAGATCCAGGAGCGATACGTTTTTATACGGCGGCATTGATGCAGACGATCCAATTAATTTATAACATGGAAGAGGCTTTAATTCGAGTTTAATACAAATGCGATGGAAAAAGAATTTTTAAATAGTAGGTTAAATGTTACGAGGAGACACTTTTTCGGACAGGCAGCTGCGGGAATTGGTGGTTTAGCCTTGGGTTCGTTATTGGTCCCTGACTTATGGAAAGGGGATTCTGCGGCGAATGCGATGCCTTTGGGAATGGCACATTTTGCCCCTAAAGCCAAACGAATTATCTATTTATGCCAAAACGGTGCCCCGTCGCAGTTGGAAAGCTTCGACTACAAACCCACCTTAATCACTCGTTCTGGTGAGGATTTGCCGGCTTCCATTCGTGGAAATCAGCGATTAACGGGAATGACGGCGAGCCAAGATAAGTTTCCGTTAATGGGCTCGTTTTACGGCTTCAAACAATACGGACAATCGGGTGCTTGGATTAGCGATATCTTTCCCAACATTGCCAACATCGCGGATGATCTTTGCATCATTCGAACGATGAATACGGATGCGATCAATCATGATCCAGCTTTGACCTTTTTACAAACAGGTGCACAGGTAGGAAATAGGCCTAGTATGGGTGCTTGGATGTCGTATGGGTTAGGTAGTGAGAATAAAAATTTGCCTGCCTTTTGTGTGTTATTGTCGAGGGGTAGGGGGAATGGTCAGGGGGTATATTCCAAATTATGGACGAATGGATTTTTAGATTCCTTGCACCAAGGGGTTGTTTTTAGTAGTTCAGATGATCCCATTTTGTATTTGAATGATTCGGATGGAATTGACAAAAATGCGCGTAGGAGGATGTTGGATGAATTAGCCGAGTTGAATCATTTGGGATTTGATGAGAATAAGGATCCTGAGGTGGAGGCAAAAGTCCAACAATATGAAATGGCTTATCGCATGCAGACGGCTGTTCCTGAGTTGACCGATTTATCCAAAGAACCCGATCACATTATTAAAATGTATGGTCCGGATTGTTTAGTTCCGGGAACGTATGCGGCGAATGCATTATTGGCTAGAAAGTTATCTGAATCAGGTGTTCGTTTTGTGCAATTGTATCATCAAGGATGGGATTCCCATGGAAATTTACCCAAAGAAATGGCGATGCAGGCGCAAGATGTGGATCGTTCGTCGGCGGCATTAATCACCGATTTAAAGCAAAGAGGATTATTGGATGAGACCTTGGTTATTTGGGGAGGGGAATTTGGTCGAACCAATTATTGCCAAGGAACATTTAAAGTGGACAATTATGGTCGAGATCATCATCCACGTGCTTACAGTATTTTCATGGCTGGTGGAGGTGTAAAGCCGGGAATAGTTTACGGAGAAACGGATGAATTTGGCTATAATGTGGTGAAAGATCCAGTGCATATTCATGATTTCCATGCGACGGTTCAGCATTTAATGGGACTTAATCATGAGCAATTGACGTATAAACATTTGGGCAGAAGGTATCGCTTAACTGATATTGCCGGTAAAGTACTTCCTGGCTTGTTGGCCTAATTTTATAACGATGAATAAATTTTTTAGACTTAGCACAAGTCTTCTTATTTTCTTGCAGGGTTTGATTTTGGTGCTTGTTTTATTTACGGACAAAATCCATATCCCCATTGCTTTTTTGGGTCGTTTGCATCCTTTGGTGTTGCACCTGCCTATAGGTTTTGGTGTTTTTTTGGTACTGATTTTTGTAATAAAAAAGTGGATTGATGCGCAGGCTTTTCAGGAAATTTTCAGATTTCTGTTGTATTTGACTTCTGTTTTTTCTACCATTACAGCGATTTTTGGTATGTTTTTGTCTTCGGAAGGCGGATATGAGGTGGAGCAAATCACCTTTCATCAATGGGCTGGTTTGGGGGTCAATTGGCTTTATGTCCTATTAATTATTGCGTATGAAAAAGGATATTTAGAAGGCAGAAATTTATTCTATGGGGTGACGGTTGGTTTAGCTAGTTTTTTACTGGCCGGTCATGGAGGAGCTGATTTAACGCATGGAGAAGGTTATTTATGGCCTGAAAAAGATGAAGGGGCTGTTGTTTTGACTGAAGAATCCGTTGTGTTTGAGGCGGTAATCCAACCTATTTTTAAGCAAAAGTGTGAGGTATGCCATAATGATCAAAAGACCAAAGGTGCTTTGAACATGAGTTCGATTGCTAAATTATTAAAGGGTGGAAAAAATGGAGCTATTTGGAAGGCTGGGGATCCATTAAATAGTCATTTTATTCAAAGGGCTAAATTACCTATTGACGACAAAAAACACATGCCACCGAAAGGCAAGGCGCAGTTGAGCCCCGATGAAGTATTATTATTAACTGCCTGGGTTCAAGAGGGCGCTTCGGTGTCTAAAAAGCTTGGGGCTTTTGGGGTAAATTCTAAGCTTGTTTCTTTAGCCAAAAAATTGCAAAATACGGCGCAGGCGCTATTGATTCCTATGAAAGCGTATGATTTCTCAGCGGCTTCTGAGGCTAATTTAGCGGCAGCGAATACTCCTTTTTGTTCTGTATATCCCTTGTCAAGCGATGCGCCGGCCTTGCAGGCAGATTTTTACGTGAGTAAAAAATTTGAGAGAAAGACCTTGGAAAATTTAGCTAAGGTATCTGAGCAGTTAGTTGGCTTGAATCTCTCAAAAATGCC